>OBLS010000934.1_pt1 | contig 11491 bp, 10 predicted proteins | sample 1519901 | NCBI WGS metagenome assembly OBLS01 (sample SAMEA3113585, study PRJEB22503) | soil metagenome
CAAGGTATTGAGCGAGGCGGACGCAATACAGTTGTTAATTTTCTATCTCCCTCCGAAGGTACAGCTGATAAATTTAGAGAATATTTCATAGTTAAAGTAGATGATTTACGGCCTGAACAAGGCTTTGCAATAACATCTCCATCCTCTTACTCATTACTAACTGAATATGTTAATCATCAGATTAGTGACTATAAGAAACTATATCAAGGATTCCAGCTAACTGAGTCGCCTCCATCCTCATTATTAAATAAAACTGATAACAATAGTAGTCCCAATGATTATTTACTGTCTAATAAAATAGTATACACATATGATGATGCTACAGCTGGAAAAATTAAGATAATGGAGCTTTACCTTCTCAAGAATAATAAAATATTTTCTTTGTCATTTCATTCTGAGGCGTCAAAGTATTCAACGTATTTGCCAATAATACAAAATATAGTTGATTCAGTTCGTATCTCTTAGTTTTCTTGACAATCTATTCAAACAAACAATAGCTTTACCTAATTTCATATTGATACAAGCAAAGTTAATGACCTGTAGCTGCGCAGCGACCACCACATCGGGATAAGGAATGATCTTATTTACCAGATCCAAAAAATAGTACCAGGATTGCACTCCTTGAGCTCTTTTCAATAGATAACCATAGATAACCATACTCACTTTATCGCTATCCTTTTTAGATTAAATCAACCGATTCGGTATGCTTAAGTAACTTTAAAGTTATATTTTCTAGACGACCTGCTTACACCATGGATTCTATGGGTATTATAATCAAAAAAATGGAAAAAGTTCTTCATGATAAAAAGCCTTATAGATTCACTGCACTGAAGCAACTTCAGGCGGAGGAATCTGGCGATCCCTTCAAGATACTTATAGGGACTATTCTTTCCAGCCGCACAAGAGATGAAAATACTACAAAAGTTGTCAAAATATTATTCAAACGATTCAGAAATGCTAAAGAATTGGCTGAAGGAAATATAGAAGAAGTTAAACAAATAATTCATAGTATAGGTTTTTACAATGTCAAAGCAAAGAGAGTAGTAGAGGTTTCACAATTAATAGTAAAGAAGTTTAATGGAAAAGTTCCAAATCGTATTGAAAAACTTCTAGAATTACCAGGAGTTGGAAGAAAGACGGCAAACTGCGTCTTAGTTTATGGCTTCAATAAACCAGCTATACCTGTAGATATTCATGTTCATAGGATCTCAAATAGAATAGGACTTGTGAACACTAAAACCCCAGAGAAGACGGAAATTGAACTTAGTAATATTGTCGACAGAAAATACTGGATCAAACTGAATAATACTTTTGTTATGTATGGTCAGAATATTTGTTTGCCGGTTACACCGAATTGTAAGCTATGTGAATTAAAGGAAATGTGTAAATTTTATCATCAAATTGGTTCTAAATTCTAGCTCCCCTTTTGCTCATCCTCCTCTAAAAGAGGCTTTCTTTTCTTAAGTATAACTAATCCTATGACGAGCCCACCTACCCCAATTAGCATGCCTACTGGCAAATAGTAAAGAGGAGACTCAGCGGGATTGCCATAAATAACATCAAATGATAGATTTCCTTCATAGACATTAAGTGGAGAATCAGAATTATCCTTGCCGTGTACTGCAATTGAATCTAATGTGAAACCGTCAAGAGACAGCTTATCGACTACGATTCTTTTTCCGTTTGTAATAGTTAGGCCCTGATTGTTTCCATGAGCAATAACTAGCGGCTGATCTCTCGACCAGCCGTTGTTACCACTTTCATCATAAAGTTTCATATATCCTGACTCGTTTGTATTAACTGCAACCCAAAATTTCTTTGATAGATCGCCAAACATTGCTATTTCTATAAACTTTTCACTGGGAGCTGACTCCTGTAATTTAATGATGGTCTTTGCATCTTGTCTAATTGCATAAGATAAGTTATTCTCAATAGTTAGGATCCAATTTTGACCTTTGGGATTATTGTAAGTGTAAATCATAGGATCCCTTCTATCATGATTTGAAGCAGTATAAGGCAAAACAAATTGTTCGCTATTTTTTGTCTTGATTACTTGATACATACCTTGAGGAGGATTTAGTTGTTGCTGTTGTTGGTTTTGACCAAAAGATAGCAGGGGAGTGAATATAATAACCATAATTAGTAACATCGAAATCAGGTAAGGTCTCATATCGTATAGTCGGCGAATTAGTAATATTAACTAATATCGGGTTATTAATCCAATGGTATCAATATTCTTTGGAGACATTGATTATGTCAATTGTTATTGTCACATCATAAACTGATAAAAATGGTTATCAGAAGTCGTTCTAAAGCATAAAGGATAGTAAAATTTTTAACACAAAGTGGTCTTTTTTTGCTAATGTACGCTCTAATTATAGTGTTGGCTACAATTTTGATTTCTATTGTTATTTTCCCAACTTTTCCAATGGAGAGTTTTGCTCACAGAGACGGCTGTCATAGGTGGCATACATGTCCTTCTGATACCGGTAGCTATGTTTGTGGAGATTTAGGCCATGGATGCGGAAGCAGCGACGAAGAGGACACTGATGATCAGGAAGAGGATACGGAACCAGCTGATGATGATCCGCGGAGAGGAGATGAAGGTAACGATAATGAAGACAATGACAGCAAAGGGGGCGGTAAAGAATCAGGCAGTCTTTTTGGAAGCAACAATAATGATGAGGAGTTCATTGATAACAACAATAATCCTGACTATAGCCTTGTCCCTTCTAGTGAATGTCAGGGACAAGCTGACTGCTTTTCTGGTATAGTTACAGAAATAGTCGATGGAGACACACTTGATGTCAATAATGTCAGAATACGGTTAACATTAGTTAATACTCCAGAGCGAGGAGAAAGTGGATATCAAGAAGCAAAAGAGTTCATTGAGTCTATGTGTCCTGTTGGTTCAAAAGCCTTAGTGGACGAAGACGACGGACAAAAAGAGGGAAGCTTTGATAGAGTAATAGGGTTAGTATACTGCGGAAATGAAAAGCTGCTTTTAAATGAACATTTACTTAATGAAGGACATGCGCAAGTGTTTGGAGACTTTTGTGGTGTAAGTGAATTCTCGGAAGAGGGTTGGGTTAAGGAATTTGGCTGCTAAATACATTATTCTAGATGCAAACAAAATAAGAAATTAAGAGATTGTCGAGTTAGAGAATCTGTGGAATTTAATACTGCTTATCTCGTCAATTTGATCCAAATCCTACAGGTATTCAAACTGCTTCCACTTAGATTATCTAAAGTGAGCGAGCCGCAAGAGATACTTACAATCACCCTGCGGCTCGTAGGAGTGAAGGGGTTTCCTAATATCAAGGAGAGAGGATAATTATATTTAAAATTCTCAAATGTAATCTCAAGCTTTTTTCCTACAGAACCGCCGTAGAATTATTTCAAGTCATTGATTCACCAATAATTCTAATATAGAAATAGTATTGCTAGTTCAAGTTCTAGCTTCTGTACGATAAAAAGATAGATTCCTTTCATAATCGTTAAGGGAACTAATGGGAATAATATTTGGACAATGGGTATTCTAGTATTGATAGTAGTTGGCGTACTTTTTCTAGCTATAATAGGTTTAGGCTGGAATACTTTCTTTGAAGGTGTCTGGAAAGGAGCTGACAAGATAGGGATTGCATCAATAATAGAAAATGTGACTCAAAGTGCCACAGAAATTACTAAGAATACTTCAAGGGATTTACTCACAAGCTCTTTGGGTAACTAGACCTCGAAATATATTTTTCTCCTGCATTTCTTGCTATTACTTAACTTGCAATATTCGTATCGAACTCGTTCCAACCAATATAAGACAGTGCCAACTAGAGGTATACTGAGTAAGAAATGAGATAATTGCACAAATGTTGCAGATAGTTATGGACAATAATTGGGAAGCGCTTCCAGAACATCAATTATGTATGAATCATATCTTTCTCTTCTCATTGAAAAATGGTATTTAAAAGAAATTATAGAGTCGGGATTTTTAATTAATTGTTAGGATCGCTCCGATTACCGAAACCCATTTAAATTTAATAAATATTAGTATTGTGCTAGCTGTTTTGGTCAACAAACAAAAAGTATCCTGGATTTAATCTTAGATAGGTATGTCTAAACGCTAATTGCTAAATCTATATACAAAACATATTTTGACTGAGCTAGATGGTGATTTATTGCAGTATTAATATGGTCTAGAATATTACTATAAAAATAATCTAAAGACAGTTTTAAAGTCTACCACGAGTCATTTCAAGTAACTATCCTTGAAGAATCTTTCTTATGTAGCTATATCCTTTTGTCTTTGGTAAAAACAAATCACACTCTCAAATTCCAATCAAAAACTAGTATAGGATTGGTCGTCAACTGTTTAATCATTTGAAATAAGCTGCGTTCTGAGAAATCATGAATAGAAAAGAAACAACAATATCCTTGGCCATAGTAGGTATGGCATTATTAGCTACGATCATGACTGCTATGACACCAACACAAGCATTAGCTATAGATTATGGAAGTCCAGACTCAAGTTATCAACCAAACGGTGGATTTGTACGAGACGGTGCAGATAGCTCTGGTACTTCTGATAACACTGATGAAGAGTCTGGTGAGGAAGATCAAGAAGAAAGAACAAATGCTGCAACCGCAAATGAGGATGAAGGCGACAAAGAAAATTCATCTGGCTCAGAGTACGAGTCATTTCAGGAGTGTCTTGCTGAGGTAGGCCAATCTCCTACTGAACAACAAGTGCAAGACTGCATCAATTCCAGCTATGGTGGACAAGATGGCAGTGAAAATGGCCCTAGTGAAAGCGCAGATGAAAACGACGAACATAGAACTGATGTGATCCAAACGTACGATCAAGAATAATCAGAGAAGACTTGACCCGACGTAAGTAGAAAGCACATCATCATCTCTCCCTTATTTATTATCTACATCGCCACGGTGACAACTTCTTTAGTGGGAATCCTTATTTTGCTAGTAAATGGTTAGAATAAGGACTCGTCCTCAACTACTGCTTCCCTCTTTTCTTTTTTCCTTTAGTACAATAATAACCCCTTTTCCAATCCATGCTTTGAGTACAACTACATGACCACTATTACCTGATGGATGCAGTCACCACCCTTTCAATCTGAGTTGTGAACAATAAAGAGTTACGGCCTATAACGATGGGACAAGGTTAACATAATGTTAGCCATATTACAAATCTATTTCACCCGATTAAGTTATATTCTTTGATAATTACAAAGACGTGACACAATACGGAAAGAGATTCAATTAAACATCGACCTCTTGCTGTTACAATAATAGCAATTCTGGTTATTATAACAGGGGTAGTTTTTATCGCTGGCGGACTTTCTATTTTCGGATTTGCGGCGCTTGTTCCTGAGTTAGGCATAGTCTTTTTCGCAATAGGCGGCGTTCTTATAGCAATAGGGATTGGATATCTGGTCGTAAGTTATGGCCTGTTTAAGGGTAAAGGATGGGCGTGGTCGGTTACATTAATCTTGTCATTTATAGGTATTGCACTTGCTATTATCTCAATTGTGAGCGGAAACTTCTTTTCAGCAATAAACCTCGCAATTAATATAGCAATAGTATACTTTCTGTATAGACCTCAAGTAAAGGAGTTCTTCGGAAAATCACCGAGCGCAAAGATCTAAACTTATTATGCGCGAATCATTTACCGCACAGGATCTATGCTAGTGCTCTGTCCAGAATGGTAAAGGTTGAAAACTTGAATGCGACTATTTCCAGTATCTGCAACATATACAAGTCCTGTATTTGAATAGGGATCAACACCAACACCTTCAGGTCGATTGAATTGACCATCCTCACTGCCTGGCGAACCAATAGCTGTAATGAACGTACCATCGCTTGTAAATATCTGAATGCGGTCATTACCTCTATCAGTTACATAAATATTATCGTCCGAGTCAACAGCAAGACCAGCAGGCCCCATAAACTGTCCAACTTCACTCCCTGAAGTTCCCCATTTGGTTATAAATTGACCATCCTTACTGAATTTCTGTATTCGGTCATTGCCAAAATCAGCCACATAAATATTATCGTTTGAATCAACAACAATACTTTCAACGGCCGAAAGCTGGCCGTCTGCTTCACCCTCTGAACCCCATTTCATAAGAAACTCACCGTTATTTGTAAATTTTTGGACATTTGCAAGATCTCTATCCGTCACATACACATTACCCTCAGAATCTACCGCAGCTACATGAGGGTGCAAAAATTGTCCATCGGCTTCACCCTCTGTCCCCCATTTTGTCACAAAGTTGCCATTGTGGTCAAATTTCTGAACACGAAAATTGGATTGATCGACTAAGTAAATATTTCCATTACGGTCTACAGTAAGGGCTGAAGCCTTGTTTATTTGTCCATCTTCATCACCTTCGCTTCCCCAGCTTGATACAAATGTGCCATTGCTGTCGAATACTTGGATTCGATTATTGTCATAATCCGCAACGTACACAAAATTCATGAAAGGATCGACATCATTTTGTCCATTAAACTGACCTGGGCCAGAACCTTCTGAACCCCATTTGGTAACAAATTCATATTGTTGCTGTTGTTGTGCGGTTACAACAGAAATGGCACCTGTTAATAAAATTGTGATAATAGACAAAGACGCTAGACCTACTGTTACTACCAATACAGATTTTTCTTTCACAAGCCTAACCTTACGTTTCCCTAATTTAAAAGAACAAGAACACTGCTGGCTTTGTATCTACCTAAGCCTTCAAGTAGTTAAATACAATTAGATTCACATTCGCTAGCTGTAAATATTGGGATAGGTATCACTGGTACTTATCTTTATTCTAGGTTACAATTATTTCCATTCCCATTCTATGGCTGAAAGGTTACCTTCCTTATCTACCTCAAGTTTAAAGACACTCATCATGTCATTAAGAAAAGCAAGCTTACCTGTAGACGGTGTACTCCAAAATCCTGCTCCGCGCGACAATACATTGCCTTCTTTTGTAAGATTTCCTATTACTTGATTAGTGTAAGTTGCAACTTCTCCGTCTTGCGTCATTATAAATCCCTGTCCTTTAGTATGAAATACTCCATTAGCCTGAACAGTGCTTACAGTCGTCCCAGTATTCGTCGCATTAATATTTCCATTAATGGTTGCATTAGCCACAAAAGTAAATTCCAGCTGGACTGGGCTAACATTTAGTACTCTTTGTCCTATTATCCTGCCTTTTTCTACAAAAAAAGGGTTTCCTAATGAGGTAGCTGTGCTATTGTCAATAATCTGTGCAGCTGCCGTCTGCAGTGATATAGCGGTTCCACCTGCTGCCAATATTCCTGCCGTCATTACGACTGCGAAGGACATGACATTCAAGAATAATCTCAGATTCATATTATTAATAGTTAAAGAGTCAATAAAAAAATACTTCGTTTTACTACCAGCGCTATTTCTTTTGATGTTGTCTTTCCTTGGGGTCAAATACACTAGCGTATGTAGCATGTCAGGCGGACAAACAATTGGGTTATTTAGAAATTCAAGGAGGCTTAGAAGGTAAGCGTTGACATGAAATAACATCAAAGCATTTATAGACATTCTAAACATGCTATTCAATGCATAGAACACAGAGCACAAAATCGATCGCATTTGGGATATTAATTGCGTCAAGTTTTGCCATTTTACCTATCCAATTATTGAATGGTTTACTGTCTATTAATCTCCCAACAACTTCGCAACTCATAGAACATGTGTATGGGGAAGAAGAACAGGGTAGTCAAGAGGAGGTTTATCTAAAGTTTGTGTCATCAGCTGCTCAGCAACAACTTAGTAATGGCAGCAATGGTAACTTAACAAATACTACCACAACAACAGTACCTCAGAACGCTAAAGGTCCTGTCATACCAAGTGAGAAAGGGTATTTAGTTCAAGAAATTGGAAACCAGTTGTATTCAGTTTCTGACGGCAGTTATAATGTTATGTTTATGGTGACGGATCAAGGAGTCGTCGCTATTGATGCCCCTCCGACTTTGGGTGAGAAATATCTCAGGGCCATTGCAGAAGTAACTGATAAACCCATTTCACATGTAATCTATAGTCATGCTCATTTGGACCATATTGGCGCAGCTGGGATGTTTCCCCAAAATGCCACCTTTATTGCCCAACAAGAAACAGCAGATGAGTTGCAAAGAGCAATGAATGTGGCTACAAATACATCAGCAGTGCCACCTGTTCCAACTGTAACTTTTCCTGAAAATATGACACTGCAATTTGGAAATCAGACTCTGCAGTTAGACTATCATGGTACTAACCATTTACCTGGAAATATATTCATTTATGCTCCAAACCAAAAAGTGCTCATGTTAGTTGACATAATATTTCCAGGATGGGTTCCATTTGTATACTTAGCGATTGCCAAAGACATAGCAGGGTTTATTGAGGCGCATGATATTGCCTTGAATAATTATGACTTTGATACAATAGTTGCTGGTCATCTTACAAGACTAGGAACCAGAGCAGACGTGGAGGTACAAAAGGAATTTGTCTTGGATTTAGAGAGGGCAGCAGCCGGCGCAAATCAGAATGTATCTTTTATGGATATTGCAACTAGGGTAGGTTTCGATAATCAATGGCTTCTTTTCTCAGAATATTTTGATGCTATCAATAAACAATGCGAAGGAGAGATGTTACCAAAATGGGAAAGTAGGCTTGGCGGAGCAGAGGCATTCATGTCCACTCACTGCATTGCAATGACCCAGTCTGGAAGAGTAGATCCTACTGTTCAGGCATTGTTCCAGAGTATTGGTTGAGCTCTTAAAGATAGGATCCTAAAGGGAAACGTGAGTGCAGTCCTCGAAAAGAGGACGCCGTATTTGCAATTCAGAGACAAGAATGTATGCGATGAATTGTATCGATTAACGTGTAAAAAACAACAATGATAGATACAATCGGTGGAACTATAGTATATATTTTCAAACCAAATGAAGGCAGTAGAATTCTATACTCAAAAACTTGGATTTGAAGTCAAATCTGGCAGATGGATGAGGTCCATGATAGTCCTGCGGAATTAGCAGCAATTGAGCCTTGAAGTATTTTTTTTGAGTCGATACAAAAGTAACACGAGATATATCTCAATTTGTAAATTATATAGAAGGAGGTAAGTCCCCTGGCGACAATATCGTGCTGGATGTACTTACAAACAACGGAGAAAGAAGTGCTGCTGCTGTAGCTCTTGGAGAAAGACAGTAATTACTCAACAAAAAAGGAATCAGACCGACTTTAGCTATGAAGAGGTCAAATAACTTCTACTATCGTTCTTGCATTTATATCTGAAGACCATGCAATATTTAGTTTGGCTTCAAGGCCCCAAAAGTACTCAGAATACCTCCCTGTATAGCTTTGATTCACATTATTAGGTATCAAGAATTCAAATGGGATTGTATAGTCGCCAAAATTATCCCCTCCATTTTCGTCTAAGTCTATCTTTGTCTCATACTTTTCAATTCTACTTACCCTTTCGTGACCCTGGGCAAAGGCATGTTCTATGCCACTTAAAGTAATTTCTAATCCTCTAACTGCCTCCTTTTTTTCTTTTTCTTTTTCTTTTTCTTGATCCTGGGTTGGTAGTATTACATTACCTTTTATAATATGACCTGGAGAATATTGGCTATTGTTGCTATCATTATCGTGTAGTTCAATCCTAGCCTCAGAATTTTCTTTGAGATAATGTTCACGACCTTTAGTAAATATCGATCCTAGACCAAAGTTTATATCTGCTCTACTCAGTGTGAAAGAGCCTGACTTATAGCGACTTCCTGAATTGACGTTATCGTTAGATTTTGATTTTTTGCCAAATAGTCGCTCAAATCTTGCTGAATAGCTTTCTTTATCTGTCTCTTCTGCTTTTGTCGATGGTGATGATGGAGGGCTGCTTTCATCTTCAACATGATTTGCAATAGTGTTAACTTTCTTATTTTCTTCTTTTGCTAAAGGTGAGACTACCACTTTATTATTAGAGCTAGACACAGAAAAGTATTCTTCTTTATTCACATCAAACCTCTTGGTTATGTCGGCTGTTGCCTTTACAGCATAGGTTATGTTTGCATGCTTACCTTTGTAAGAGGAAAATAAGCTATCATTACTAGGGAGTTCAAATTCAAATGGTATACCATTATTCTGTGGCAATATTTCTAGAGTTCCATCTTCGTGAAGACTGTTGCTCACAGACTTTTGCAACAATTGAGAAAGATCCTTTGAAAAAAAGGTGTTAGTTTCACTGTAAGTTCTTGTAGTTGTGTTGCGACTACGGGTGCCACTAGTGCTGTTCTCTTGTATAGTTATAATAGTAGACTCTTTGCCCTCTGCAAAGAGCGTTAGCTTCCTTGTTTTGGAGCTTTTCTCTGTCTTAACAGTAACTGTTCCTCTGACAATTTCGCCTGGTCTATATTCTGCTTTTTCTAACCTAATATCAAAGGATAAATCTGTTCCTTTTAGTAATTTATTAAATATTATAGATTGTCACCTGTTCAAAGGCTGTCGAACAGATGACTTAAAGTTTATGCTTATTCTGTTCGTCAACTTTTTTCGAATCGACTTGTGTTTACAGGGCAGGTGTTATGGTGTTATGGTGGCTGGATTTACTAATAGGGTTATAGGCAAATATTTTCTTTCAATAGTAGTTCTCACTACTTGCTATCTAAGGCAATTTATGACATTTGACAAGTTAAGATGATATATGTTTTCTATGTATTCTTAGACCATGATAAAGTTAATTGAAATGGATGAAATGGTGACACTCTCTGCTCAGATGGAAGAATATAAGTCCAGTTATTCTGATCAATAAATTCAATGTCAAACCCGAAGATGTCGACCAGCTGCTAAAAGCATGGGCAGCTGATGCTGCTTACTTCAAACAACAACCAGGATTTATTTCTGCACAGCTTCATCGTGGTATTGGTGGTAGCTGTGTATTTGTCAACTATGCAGTTTGGGAATCAACTCAGCTTTTTAGGAATGCGGCTAACAAGCCTGAGTTTAAATCCAAGCTGGGAGAATATCCTGATAGTGCAACTGCTTCTCCCCATTTATTTAAGAAAGTTGCGATACCTGGAATTTGTATTGGTTAGAAGTATTCGTACATGGTGTAGGGGGCTCAACGTCTCCACAACGAATCCATATTATAAACAAGAGCGAGTTGAATCTATTTAGCAATACGTGAGTGTAATGCGGCAGCGGGATGGTTGGATCTTTAAACAAGATCATACAATATATTGCTAAATACTTTAATCGATTCTATTTCAGATAATTGCATATATTTATCAAGGGGATAACTTTGACTCCGCATATAAAAGCTATATTTACACACACGAGCACGATCCTGGTGTGGGGCATATGTATATAAAAAACAGATAAACAACTTTTGACGTGCAGTCTATGTGACATCTCGTATTGTGAAAACTGTATGTTGGAATAAATCTCCTGAATTAAAGCGAGAATAACTACTTCATAACAAGT
>OBLS010000935.1_pt1 | contig 11491 bp, 7 predicted proteins | sample 1519901 | NCBI WGS metagenome assembly OBLS01 (sample SAMEA3113585, study PRJEB22503) | soil metagenome
AGGGCCAGCGCGACCTCGAGACGGTCACGCAGCTGATCATGTCCGAGCTCGCGCCGGCGGTGAGCGCCCAGCACGGGGCGTTCTTCCTGTCGGATCACGAGGAGGAGGGGCCCGACTACGAGCTGCGCCTGCTCGCGAGCTACGGCTACACCCGCCGCAAGCAGGTGGCGAACCGCTTCCGGCCCGGCGATGGCCTCGTTGGCCAGGCGGCGCTCGAGAAGAAGCCGATCCTGATTACCGACCCGCCCGAGGACTACGTGCAGGTGGCGTCCGGACTCGGCAAGGCCCCGCCCACGAACATCATCGTGATCCCCGTGCTGTTCGAGGAGCAGGTGCTCGCCGTGATCGAGCTGGCCTCGTTCACGCCGTTCAGCGAGGTCATCCTCCAGTTCCTGGACCAGCTCACCGAGACGATCGGGGTCGTGCTGTCGACGATCATCGCCAACGTCCGGACCGAGCAGCTGCTCCAGCAGTCGCAGTCGCAGTCGCAGGAGCTACAGGAGCAGTCGCAGGCGCTCCAGTCGCAGCAAGAGGAGCTCCAGGCGACCAACGAGGAGCTCCAGGAGAAGGCCGAGCAGCTCGAGCGCCAGAACCGCGACATCGAGATCAAGAACCGCGAGATCGAGATGGCCCGCAGCTCGCTGGAGGAGAAGGCGGAGCAGCTCGCGCTCAGCTCGAAGTACAAGTCCGAGTTCCTGGCGAACATGTCGCACGAGCTGCGCACGCCGCTCAACTCGCTGCTGATCCTGTCGAAGGTGCTGGCGTCGAACGAGGTCGGCAACCTGACCGCCAAGCAGGTCGACGCCGCATCGACGATTCACAACGCGGGTTCGGACCTGCTCGCGCTCATCAACGACATCCTCGACCTGTCCAAGGTCGAGGCCGGCAAGATGGACGTGCACGCCGGTCGCACCGAGCTGGAGGCCGTGCGCGACTTCGTGGAGCGCTCGTTCAGGCCAATCGCGGAGGAGAAGGGACTCGAGTTCGGGATCGACCTGGCGCCCGGCGCGCCGGAGCAGATCTCGACCGACGAGCAGCGCCTCCAGCAGGTGCTGAAGAACCTGCTCTCGAACGCGTTCAAGTTCACGGAGCGCGGTTCGGTCCGCTTGACCATCGGCCCGGCGCCCGCCGACATCCAGTTCGCCGGCGAGGTGCTCTCGCGCGCGGAGAGCGTGGTGGGCTTCTCGGTCTCCGACACCGGCATCGGCATCCCACCGGACAAGCTGCGCCTGATCTTCGAGGCGTTCCAGCAGGCCGAGGGCTCCATCTCGAGGCGTTTCGGCGGCACGGGCCTCGGGCTCTCGATCAGCCGCGAGATCGCCCGCCTGCTCGGTGGCGAGATCCGCGTGGAGAGTGAGGACGGCGCGGGCGCCACGTTCACGCTCTACCTGCCGAGCACGGCGCCGCCGCCCGTCGCGCCGCGCGAGCCGGTGGAGCCGCCGAGCGCGCTGCAGGTGGCCGCCACGAAGTCGCGCCGCCGCGCCGACGCGGCGGCGCTTCCCGATCCGCTCACGGACGACCGCTCCGACCTTCCGGCCGGCGAGCGCGTGGCGCTCGTGATGACGGAGGACCGCGACCTGGCGCGGAGCGCCGTCGATGTGGCGCACGAGCACGGCTTCCGCTGCCTGCTCGCCCTGCGCGGCGACGCCGGGCTTGCGCTCGTGCATGAGTTCATGCCCGAGGCGGTGATCGTGAGCAGGGAGCTGCCGCAGCTGAACGGCGAGGCGGTGCTCGACCACCTGAAGCGCCATCCCGAGACCCGCCACCTGCCCGTGTACGTGCTCGCGGGGGAGGGCGCGGAGCGCGACCTGCGCCAGGCCGGCGCGCTCGGCTGCGTGACGGAGCCGGTCACGCCCGACCTGCTCGGCGGGGTATTCGACGAGCTGACCCAGTTCCTCGACCGCCGCACCCGCTCGGTGCTCGTGGCGGAGGACGACGAGCGCGAGCGCGATGCGCTGATCGACCTGATCGGAGGCTCGGACGTGGAGGTCGTCGGTGTGGCCTCACGCGAACAGGCGCTAGCTGAGCTCGACGGCCGCCACTTCGACTGCGTGGTGCTCGACCTCGGGCTCGAGGACGGCAGCGGCTTCCAGCTGCTCGAGCGCATCAAGCGCGCGAAGCGGTTCCGCAACCTGCCCGTGATCGTGCACACGGGCAAGGAGCTGACGCCGCGGGAGGAGACGCGGCTCAAGCGCTACGCGGAGACGATCGTCGTGAAGGACGCGCGCTCGCCGGAGCGCCTGCTCGACGAGACGTCGCTCTACCTGCACAGGGTGGAGGCGCGGCTGCCCGCCGAGAAGCGCCAGATGCTGGAGCGCCTGCACATGGCGGACGCGGTGTTCGAGGGCAAGAAGGTGCTGATCGTCGACGACGATGTGCGCAACGTGTTCGCGCTGACGAGCGTGTTCGAGCGGCGCGGCATGGAGGTTGTCTTCGCGGAGAACGGCCGCGAAGGGGTCGAGGCGCTGAAGTCGAACCCGGACGTCTCGCTCGTCCTGATGGACATCATGATGCCGGAGATGGACGGGTACGAGGCCACCCGCGCGGTGCGCGAGATACCCGAGTTCCAGCGCCTCCCGATCGTGGCACTCACGGCCAAGGCGATGAAGGGCGATCGCGAGAAGAGCATCGCCTCGGGCGCATCCGACTACATCACGAAGCCGGTCGACGTGGACCAGCTGCTGTCGCTGATGCGGGTGTGGCTATACAGGTGAGCCCAGTCGCGGCCGAGCTCGAGGACATCGAGACCGGCCTCCTGTTGGAGGCAATCCACAGGCGCTACGGGTACGACTTCCGCGGATATGCGCGCTCGTCGCTCGACCGCCGTCTGAAGCACCGGGCGCGCAACGAGCGCGTGGTCACGCTGTCGCAGCTCCAGGGGCGCATCCTGCGCGACCCGCACGTGATGTCGCGGCTGCTTGACGACCTGACGATCAGCGTCAGCTCGATGTTCCGCGACCCGGCCTTCTTCGCCGCCGTCCGCGAGGCCGTGCTGCCGCGCCTGCGGACGTATCCGTACCTGCGCATCTGGAACGCCGGCTGTGCGCGCGGAGAGGAGCCCTGGTCGCTCGCCATCCTGCTGCACGAGGCGGGGCTGCTCGAGCGGGCGCGCATCTACGCCACCGACCTGAGCGAGGAATCGCTCGAGCGAGCGAGCCAGGGCGCCTTCCCGCTGGCGAAGATGCGGGAGTACACCGCCGCCTACATCGAGTCGGGAGGGCAGCGCGAGTTCTCAACGTACTACCGCGTGGATGGCGACCGCGCGCGCTTCGATCCGGCACTCGGCGCACGGTTCGTCTTCGCACGCCACAATCTGGCAACGGACGGGCCGTTCAACGAGTTCGACCTGATCGTGTGCCGCAACGTCCTGATCTATTTCGGCAAGGAGCTCCAGATGCGAGCCCTCGACCTCTTCGACGACAGCCTGCACGGACTTGGGATGCTCGGGCTGGGCCGCCAGGAGTCGCTCGCGGGCACCAGGCAGGCTGCGCGCTTCGGGACGCTGGTGGAGGGCCAGAAGCTGTACAGGAAGCGGGCGGGATGAGCCGCTCGGGCGCGATCCTCGTCGTCGACGACCAGCCCGAGAGTCTCGTGGCGCTGCGGACCGTGCTGGAACCGCTGGGACGTGAGGTGCTCACCGCCACGTCGGGCGAGGCAGCCCTCAAGCGGCTGCTGAGCAACGACTTCGCGGTGATCGTGATGGACGTGCGCATGCCCGGTCTCGACGGCTTCGAGACGGTCGAGCTGATCAAGCGCCGCGACCGCCATGAGGACACCGCCGTGATCTTCCTGACCGCCGGCGACGCCGACGCCGAGCAGATCACGCGTGGCTACTCCGCCGGCGCGGTCGACTACATCCTGAAGCCGGTAGACGCGGACGTGCTGCGCTCGAAGGTAGCCATGCTGCTCGAGCTGCAGCAGAAGAACGCGGAGCTGCGCGCCTCGGAGGAGCGCTTCCGCGCAGCGTTCGAGGGCGCGCCGATCGGGATGGGCCTCAGCACGGTCGACGGCCGCTGGCTGGAGGTAAACGGCGCCCTCTGCGAGCTGCTCGGCCGCACCCAGACCCAGCTGCTCGACCAGCCGCTATGGGAGCTTACCCATCCCGCCGACCGAGAGCACGAGCGCGACGCGGTTCGGCGCCTGCTGCGCAATAGGCCATTCTTCGACCAGTCGGAGAAGCGTTTCATGCGCCAGAACGGCGACGTGGTGCATGCGATCGTGAGCGTGTCGCTCACCGCGGACGGCCACGACCGGCCGCAGGGCTACATCTGGCAGCTGGTGGACGTGACCGAGCAGCGCCGCGCCGAGGCCGAGCGGGCGGCGCGCGTCGAGGCCGAGGCGGTGGCGACGACGATCGGGAAGCTCCAGCAGGTCACGGAGGCCGCGCTCGAGCACCTCGAGCTGCGCGACCTGCTCGACGTGCTGGTGGAGCGCCTCTGCGAGGTGTTCGCCGCCGACATCGTGCGCATCCTGCTCCAGGACCGCGACGAGGAGGAGCTCTACGTCCTTGGCGCCGCGGCGGGGCTGGACTCGGTGGAGCCAGGGACGCCGGTCGAGATAGGCGACGTGCTCGCCGACGTCGTGTCGGCGGGCCGGCCCGTGACGCTCCAGGAGCTGCCCGCGGGCGCCGGGCTAGACCCGATGATGGCCGCCGCGGGCGTGGGCTCGCTGATGGCCTCGCCACTCGTGATCAAGGGGCAGCTGGTCGGAGTGGTCGAGGTGGCGATGCGCTCTGCGCGGCCCTTCGCCCTCGAGGACGAGAGCCTGCTGATCCTGATGGCGGACAGGGCGGGACTCGCCATCGAGCATGCACGCGCCTACCAGCGCGAGGTCTCGAACGTGGAGATGCTCCAGCGCAGCCTGCTCCCGCAGCAGCTGCCCGAGATCGAGGGAATCCAGATCGGCGCCCGCTACAAGCCCGGAGGGGCCGACGTGGGCGGGGACTGGTACGACGCCATCCCGCTAGAGGGTGGCCGCGTTGGCGTGGCGATGGGTGACGTGGTCGGCCACGGGATTGGAGCGGCTTCGCTGATGGGCCAGCTGCGCCACGCGACGCGCGCGTACGCCCTGGAGGGCCACTCGCCGGCAGGCGTGCTCGACAGGCTGGACCGCCTGGTTCGCACCCTCGACGGCGGCCAGATGGCCACGCTGCTCTACCTGGTCGTCGAGCCCGACCACGGCACAATCAACTTCGCCAGCGCCGGCCACGTGCCGCCGCTCGCCATCGGGCTAGCGGGCGAGGCCGAGTACCTCGAGAGCGCACCGAACCCGCCGCTTGGCGTGTTCGAGAGCGAGGGCCACACGGAGCTCACGGCCGAGCTCGCACCGGGCTCCACGATCGTGCTGTACACCGACGGGCTCGTGGAGGAGCGCGGCGTATCGATCGACCAGGGCCTGGATGCGCTGCGGCTCGCAGCCGCACAGGACATCTGCCATCCGGCCGAGCTCTGCGATCGCCTGGTGGACGCGATGCTGGCCATCCACCCGGCCAACGACGACATCGCCGTGCTCGCGCTGCGGGCGCTGCCGACCGCGCCGCCGCCGTTCCACCTCGATATGCCCTCCGACCCGGCGCAGCTCGGCGCCATGCGCCGTGAGCTCGGCACCTGGCTGCGCGCAGCCGGCGCGAGCACGGACGTGGTCGAGGTGGTGCAGATCGCGTGCCACGAGGCCTGCTCCAACTCGATCGAGCACGGCTACTCGTTCGGCGAGGGCAGCCTGAGCGTGGACGCCGAGCTCGACGAGCGGCGGGTGATCCTGACGATCCGCGACGACGGCGGCTGGGTCGAGCGCCCGAACGGCAACCTGCCCTATCGCGGCAACGGGCTGCCGCTGATGGAGGCGCTGATGGACTCCGTGGAGCTGACGCACGGGAACGGCACGGGGACGGCCGTGCGGATGGCGCGCTCGCTGGCGCCGGATCGGGTGGCCGCCGAGGCGTAGGCGGTCTCCCATGCCGCGCTTGGGTTGGGCGCCGACGCTTACGGCAGCGGTGAAGGGTGCTTTTACTGGACCGTCCTGGATAGGGGGTGCTATGGACCCCTTAGGCAGGACGGTCGCCTCCTTTGATGCTGTCGTCCGCCTTTGGGGCGCGCCCGCGCCGGGGGGTGCCTACCCTTCGTCCGCATGCTCCTCGACTCGATCGAATGGCTCGGTCACTCCGGCTTTCGCATCACGGTCGGGCGCTCGGTCCTCTACATCGACCCGTACCGGGTCCCGGAGCACGCTCCGCACGCCGACCTGATCCTCATCACCCACGGCCACTACGACCACTTCTCGCCCCAGGACGTCGAGCGGCTGTCCACGCGCGAGACCTGGCTGGTCGGGCCGGCCGCAGTGGCGGAGCGGGTGAACGGGCAGGTTCACAGGATCGCGCCGGGCGAGATGCTCGACGACGAGCTGGTGCGCGGGGTGTACGTGAGCGCGGTCGCCGCCTACAACACCTCAAAGCGCGACGCCGACGGCAGGCCGTTCCATCCGCGTGATGCCGGATGGGTGGGATACGAGCTCAATGTCCGCGGTCAGCGGCTTTACCATTCCGGCGACACCGACGTGATTCCTGAGATGGACGGCGTCACGGGGGTCGACGTGGCACTCCTGCCCGTGAGCGGGGTCTACGTCATGACCGCGCAGGAGGCCGCCGAGGCGGCCCGGCGCATACAGCCGCGCGTGGCCGTCCCGATGCACTGGGGCGAGCACCTGGGCACCGAAGAGGACGCCCGAATGTTCGCCGACAAGGCTTCCGTGGAGGTACGGATCATGGAGAAGGCTCAGTGAGCATCGAGCATGAAGGTGCTCGGGATCGAGATCCCGCCGCCGAAGGAGCTGCTGCCCGGTCCGATCGAGGCAGCGCGGCGCCGCCCAGCCACCAGGCTCTGACCGTGGCGGCGCCGGCTAACGGCGCGGCATCGAACGGCTCAGGCGATCTCGAGGCGGCGGCCACGAGCTAGTCGGGCGCAGCGCCAGGCCCGCCATCAGCAGGCCGAGCCCGATCATCGCGAGCGCCGCCAGCTCGAGCCCGGTGGTAGGCAGGCCACCCGCCGACGCGCCGCCCGCTCCGCCCGCTCCGCCCTGGTCGAGCTCGTCCGCCGGGACGGTTGTGCCCCCGTCGGGCGTCGTCTCGGTGTCCGTCTGCTCGCCGTCGGGCGGCTGCTCCTCGCCGCCCGGCGTGGTGGGGGTCGTCTCCTGCTGGGCGACCTCGGCCTCGGGCGCGACCGGCTCCACCGCTGCAGGGGCAGGTGCGACCACGCCGCCTCCCGGGTCCTGACTGAAGGTCGGAGCGGCCACGCCGCCGGAGGGGTCGTCACCTCGCGCGGGCGCGACCGCCAGCAGCAACGACATCAGGGCGGCGAGGAACAGGAACAGGCGCTTTGAAGTCATCTGCGCGCGCTCTTCGATGCGCCGCCACGTGCTCCTTTCGTTGCACCGAACCCTGCGAGGGTTATGCTGCCCCGGCTTTGCGAAGCACTCGCGCCCTGCGAACGCTCGCGTGGGGCGCGGTGGCGGTCGGCGTCGCCACACCCCTGGTCCGGCACCGGCTGCGGCTCCGGCCTCCGGTGGTGTCGGCGTTGTCATGGCCGGCCCCCGCCGCGCTCGCGCTCGCTGCCCGCCGCACCCCGGTGCGCGATGCGGCCATCTACGCCCTCCAGATGTGGGTGTACTTCGCGCACTTCGACATGCCGGACGACGACCCGGACGCGCTGCTCACGCGGCTCAAGGTGAGCTATCCGATCCGCTGTGACCGGATACTCGGCCTGGGAACGTGCCCGACGACCAGGCTCCAGCGAGCACTCGGCCACAAGGACCAGGTGGGAGCGCTCGAGTACGCGCTCTCGGCCGTGCACTGGAGCTGGTTCCTCGTCCCTCACGGGACGCTCGCGTACATGCTGCTGCGCCACCGCGACAAGCTCCCGCGCTCCGCGGTCATGATGTCCGCGTGCTTCGACCTCGGCTGTGTGGTCTACTGGCTCGTGCCCACCGCTCCGCCCTGGTATGCCGCCGCCAACGGCCAGATGCCGCCCGTGCGCCGGATCATGGCCGAGGCGGGCGAGCGCGTCTGGAAGCGGTTCTGGCACCCGCTTTACCATTCGCTACAAGGCAACCCCTTTGCAGCCATGCCCTCCCTTCATTTCGGCACCTCAGTAATGGCAGCCCGGATCCTCTCGCAGGTCGGACCGGGTCACGCGACGGCCGGCTGGGCCTATGCGCTGACGCTGGGGTTCGGGCTCGTGTACCTCGGTGAGCACTACGTGATCGACCTGCTCGCCGGCCTCGCGCTCGCCGAGGGGATCTGGCGCGCCGCGCCGCGCGTCGAACCGGCGATCCGGATGATCGCCGCGGCCGTGCATCGACTGGAGCCGCGGGCAGGCTGATGGCGGCGGAGGAGCGCCGCCGCGTCCGCGAGGAGAGCGGCCGACCCGACGAGTGGGATCGGCCCTCCGACGAGGAACTGGCGCTCGAGGCGGCCGACGAAGAAGCCGCCGACGTCGAGGCAGACGAGCTCGAGGTCAGCCGCTTCCAGGCGCTCCTCCACGACCGCCGCAAGATCGTGTCGGGCATCCTGCTCGTGCTGCTGCTCGTCGTGGCGATCTACGTGCTGTTCCCCAAGATCGTCGGCGCCGACGAGGCCGTGAACAACCTCGACGAAGCCAAGTGGTACTGGATCGTCGTAGCAATCGGCTTCAACGTGCTGGCGTTCGCGGCGTACGTGGCGCTGTTCCGCGGCATCCTCGGCGGCACGCACGACGACGAGGTGCATCGCCGGCTCGACCTGAGGGCCTCCTACCAGATCACGATGGCCGGGCTCGCGGCCACGCGCATCTTCTCGGCAGCGGGGGCCGGCGGGATCGTGCTCACCTACTGGGCGCTGCGCAAGGCCGGGATGCCGCGCCGTCGCGCCGCCTGCCGGATGGTCGCGTTCCTCGTCCTCACCTACTTCGTCTATCTCGCCGCGCTCGTGATCTTCGGGGTGCTGCTGCGGACCGGAGTCCTGCCCGGACGGGCGCCCCTCGCGGGCACGGTGGTGCCGGCCGCTGTGTCGGCCGGGCTGATCATGCTGTTCGGCCTGATCGCGCTGATCCCGCAGGACTTCGAGCGGCGGATCCAGCACTACGCGGGTGGCTACCGGCGCGTGCGGTACCTCCAGCGCATCGCCAAGGGGCCGGCCACGCTCGCCACGGGCACGCGCACGGCCATCGCCTATATCCGTCACCCGCAGCGTGGCCTGCTCGCCGTTGGCGGGGCCGTGGGCTTCTGGGCCGCGAACATCGGAGTCCTGTGGGCGAGCTTCGAGGCCTTTGGGGGGCACGTCCCGTTCGCGGTCCTCGTGCAGGGTTTCTTCCTCGGCATGGCCGCGAACCTGATTCCGTCGCCGGCAGGAGGGGTGGGCGCCGTCGACGCGGGCATGATTGGGGCATTCGCGATCTTCGGGATCGACGACTCGGTCGTGTTCCCGGCTGTGCTCACTTACCGTGTGATTGCGTTCTGGCTGCCGATCCCGCCGGGCATCGTCGCTTTCGTGCAGCTGAGGAAGACCGTGGCTAAGTGGGAGCGTGGGAGAGCCGCGGACGCCGCCAAGAGGACTACACTTCAGAAAGTAAAGTAATGTGGATGGAGATCGGATGAGCGTGGAGACCAAGGACATCGAGAATGTCGTGATCGTCGGCAGTGGGCCCGCGGGCTACACGGCTGCGCTTTACACCTCGCGTGCTGACCTCGAGCCGCTCGTGGTCGAGGGCTTCGCGTGGGGCGGCCTGCTCCAGCAGACGACCGACGTCGAGAACTACCCCGGCTATCCCGAAGGCGTGACGGGCCCCGAGATGATGCAGGACTTCCGCGACCAGGCCGGGCGCTTCGGCGCGCGCTTCATCACCGACGACGCCACGAAGATCGAGCTCAGCTCCGACGACGGCGGCGTCCACGTGATCCACGTCGGCGGCCAGCAGATCAGGACGCGCGCCGTGATCCTCGCGATGGGCGCCGAGCCTAAGAAGCTCGGGGTGCCCGGTGAGGACGAGCTCGCCGCGCGCGGCATCTCCTATTGCGCCACCTGCGACGCGGCCTTCCACCGCGACGCGCAGACGATCGTCGTCGGCGGTGGCGACACGGCGATGGAGGACGCCACCTTCCTCTCGAAGTTCGCCGGCAAGGTGAGCATCGTGCATCGGCGTCCGGAGTTCCGCGCCTCGGCGATCATGCTCGACCGCGCACGCGACACCAAGAACATCGAGCTGGTCACTCCCTACGTGGTGCAGAGCTTCGAGGCGGGCGAGAACGGCTCGCTCAGCAAGGCAGTGCTCGAGAACACCGAGGACAACTCGACGAAGGAGCTGCCGGTGACCGGCGCCTTCGTCGCGATAGGCCACAAGCCAAACTCGCACCTGATCGACGGCCAGCTCGACCTCGACAATGAGGGCTACGTGCTCGTGGAGGGCCGCTCCACGAAGACGAAGAGGCCCGGGGTGTTCGCCGCCGGCGACCTCACCGACCGCGTCTATCGCCAGGCCGTCACGGCCGCGGGCACCGGCTGTATGGCCGCGCTCGACGCCGAGGCGTACCTGCGCGACAGCCCGATCGACGCGGAAGCTCACTGGGCCCCGGAGCCCGAACGGGTGGAAGCGGCCGCCGAGTCCGCCGCGGGCTAGTTGCCCACCTGGACCAACTGGGCTCGCCAGCAGCGCTGCGCGCCGGAGCGCATCGAGACACCGCGCTCTGAGGACGAGCTCGTCCGCGCGGTCGCCGACGCGCGGCGGGTGAAGGTGGCCGGGTCGGGTCACTCGTTCACCGACATCGCCTGCACCGACGGCGTCATGATCGACATGTCCGCAATGCGGCGGGTGCTGGCGGTCGACGGCCACGAGGTGACGGTGGAGGCAGGCATCACGCTGCACGACCTCGGTGAGGAGCTGCGGGCCCGCGGGCTGGCGATGGAGAACCAGGGCGACGTGGACCCGCAGGCGCTGGCCGGGGCGATCTCCACGGCCACGCACGGCACCGGCGGTCGCTTCGGGAACCTCTCCTCGCAGGTGACCGCCGTGCGGCTCGTGACCGGCGCGGGCGAGGTGCTCGACATCCGCGAGGGCGACGAGCTGCGGGCGGCCCGCGTCAGCCTCGGCGCGCTCGGCGCCCTCTCCGCGATCACGATGCGCTGCGTGCCCGCGTTCACGATCCACCGGATCGACGAGCCGCGCCCCCTCGACGACGTGCTCCCCCCGGACTTCGCCCAGGTGGGGCTGGACGAGCTCGTGGACTCACACGACCACTGGGAGGCGTTCGTGATGCCCTACACGCGCCGGGCGCTCACGCTCACCTCCGAGCGCACGGACCGCGCGCCCGAGCCGCCGGGGCGCGCAGCCACCTTCCTCAACGACGTGGTGCTGGAGAACGCCGCGCTCGGCGCGTTCTGCCGGCTCGGGCGCCGCTTCCCGGCGCTGATCCCGCTGCTGAACCGCCGGCTCGCCGGGCTGATGGGCCGCTCCGAGCAGCTGGACGC
>OBLS010000936.1_pt1 | contig 11484 bp, 12 predicted proteins | sample 1519901 | NCBI WGS metagenome assembly OBLS01 (sample SAMEA3113585, study PRJEB22503) | soil metagenome
TCGCCCTCTACGACGACGCGAAGCTGGCCGTGCGCTCGCAGTACTGGATGCTCGCCGTGATGGTTGGCTTCACGAGCCTCGCCCTGTGGTTACTGTCGTCGGCGAACTCATGACCTTCCAGATCGCGCATGCAGGTCACTGGCTAACGACGATCGCGTACTTCGTCCCCGTGGTGGCCTTCCTGGTCTGGCTGGCCATCACGCAGATCCGGGAGCGCCGGCGGGGGCGTCAGGAGTAGGCAGGCAACGAGCCCCGACCGAGTCCAGGGTTGACCCTAGGGCCCGAATGTGAGATGCAGGGACTGCCCCGTGGTCGGCTCGAGGGACGACCCGTACGGTCGCGCCATGACCCGTATACCCCTCATATTCCTCCTCGCGCTCGGCCTGTTGGCCGGCTGCAACTCCGACAAGTCCGACCGGGCCGGCGGGGAGAAACCCGTCAAGGCGAAGGTCCTCCGTATGGCCAACGCCCAGTACTACCTCGACGAACTGGAGGCGTTCGACAAGGCGGTCGAGCGGGCCTCCGGCGGGCGCCTGCGCCTCAAGTGGCTCAACCAATACGGGAACCGCCGGGACGGCAACTCGGAGGTCAACCTGATCCGCGACGTGAGCGCCGGCAAGGCAGATCTCGGTTGGGCCGCGACGCGGATCTTCGATGAGCTTGGAACGCCCACCTTCAATCCGCTGCACGCGCCCATGCTCATCGACTCCTACGAGCTCGAGGAGAAGGTCCTCAGCGACGGTCTCGTCGATCCGATGCTCGAGAGCCTGGACGAGCTCGGGCTTCGCGGCATCGGTGTCCTGCCCGGCCCGATGCGCCGGCCTTTCGGAAAGCATCCGCTGCGGGGGCTCGGTGATTGGACGGGCGCGCGCATCGGCTCGAGCGGCGGGAAGCAGGTCGAGACGGCGCTGCGCTCGATCGGAGCGAAGCGCGAGCTCGAGTACGCCGGCGGCGAGACCGACAGGATCGACGGGCTCGACACGCACCTCGCGGCGGTGCCTCCGAACCGCTATCACCGGGACGTCCCGTATCTCACGGGTAACGTCGTCCTCTGGGCGCGCCCGCTGGTGCTCTTCGCAGGGCCGAACGTGAGCTCCGAGGATCTCGCCGTGCTTCGCAGGGCGGCGGAGGCGGCCCTTCCCGACACGCTCGCCCTGTCGCGCTCAATGGAGAGCGAGGCATTGTCGGAGATCTGCCGTTCAACCCTCAAGGTCGTCTCCGCCTCCGCCGGCGAGGTGGACGGGTTGCGCGCGGCATTCCGCCCCGTCTACGACGCGCTGGAGCGTGACGAGGAGGCGAGCCGGGCGGTCGCGAGGATCCGAGAGCTCGCGCGCGAGGGTGACGGCGTAGAGCCGGTGCAGTGCCCGAAGGCGTCCAAGGCGGACGCTGGCGCCATCCCGCCGGGCACCTACCGCACGCGTATCACCCGCGCCGACGCCAGGGAGCACGGCTTTTCCTGGGCACAGGTCGTCGAGGACGATCCCGATCCGAAGGCGCTGAGGTCGAAGACAAAGGAGAACCGGCTCGAGTTCACCGAGGAGGGCACCTTCCTGGTCTACGACGTGTGGCTGGACGGCACGGCCAACATCGGGTGGGAGGGCTCGTACTCGGTCTACCGCGACCGCATCACCGTCAAGGGCAACGACGGCGCCGGGCTCACCGCCCGCGTCGAGATCGATGGAGATCGGCTGCGCTTCAGCGACGTGCAACCCGGGCCGGAGACCCCGGAGGCGACCGAGCCGGAGACCGCCGGGTCCGATCCCACCGCGCTCACCTGGGAATCAAAGCCGTTCGTGAAGATCGACTAGGACGCGCGCAGGTAGGCCAGCACCGCCAGCACCCGGCGGTGCTGGCCTCCCGCGGGTCTCAGGTCGAGCTTCATGAAGATCTGCGAGATGTGAGCCTCGATGGTCTTCGGCGAGAGGTACATCCTCTCGCCGATCGCCGTGTTGGACAGTCCTTCGGCGATCAGCGTGAGCACCTCGCGCTCGCGCTCGGTCAGCTCGTCGAGCGGACCCCGCTCCCGCTTCCGAGCGACGAGCCGCGAGACGATTGTTGGATCGACCACGCACTCACCGTCCCCGATCCGCCGCAGCGCATCGGCAAGCACGGCGACGTCGGACACTCGCTCCTTGAGCAGATAGCCGGCTCGTTCGGGGACCTCCTCCAAGAGCCGCATCGCGTAGTGCGCCTCCAGATGATGCGAGAGCACCAGCACTCCGATCTGGGGATGACGGCGACGGATCTCCTGCGCCGCCACCAGCCCGTCGTCAGTATTGGTGGGCGGCATCCGGATGTCGACCACGGTGACGTCCGGGCGCCGCGCGTCGACCATCCGCAGCAGAGCGTCGGCGTCGCCGCAACGCCCGACGACCTCGAATCCCGCGTCCTCGAGCAGTCGTGCAAGGCCATCGCGCAGCAGTGCCTCGTCGTCGGCGATCAGGACCCGCATGGCATCTCCGCGCTCAGCTCCCGAGTGGTCGCCCTGAGCGTTCCGCCGACTGCGCCGACCCGATCCTCGAGGTCGGTGGTCGGGCCGGCGATCCCGGTGGTGGCCTCGAGTTCGACGATCAGTCGTTCGTTCTGACGCCGCGCACTGACCGCCACATCAGCGCCACCGGTACGCCGCACTGACTCGGCCACCAGGAAGTACGCCGCCGACTCCACGGGCGCGGCGAAACGTCCGCTGGGCAGCTCGCCGACGACAAGGGAAGGCGACCGGTCGGCGAGCGCTTCCACCGCGGGCTTGAGGCCCTCATGGGCAAGCACCGCGGGAATCAGCCCGTGGGCAAGCTCGCGCAGCTCGGCCAGCGCTTCGCGCAGGCCATCCTCGGCGCTGGCCAGCTCGGCATCCAGGCTCGGGTCCTGGGACGCCAGCTGTCGCCGCGCAAGCCGGATGGCGACAGCGAGCGTTGCGAGTCGTTGCTGCGCCCCGTCGTGCAGGTCCCGCTCGAGCGAGCGGCGCTCGGCGTCCGCCGTGGCGACGATGCGTCCGCGCGACGCCTGCAGGCTCTCAAGGTGCGCGCGCCGGATGGCGCTGAGGCGCTCGTGTTCGAGAGCCAGGCGCGCCGCGTCCGCGAGCTCCGCGGCCAACGCGGGGTCCTCGAACAGACCCGGGCGGTGCACGACGGCCGAGAGCTCGCGCCCCCCAGCCAAGAGCCTCGTGACCTGCCGATCGGAGTCACGCTGGATGTCGGCCGGCCGGCCGGTGCTGTCGATCCACCGCGCCCCGTCGTCCTGCGCGTGCAGCAGATCGAGCGAGGGATCGCCGAACGCGTTAGCGAGCTGGTCCCGGAGGCCGCCCGGCGGCGGTGATTGACCAAGGTCGACGACGAGCCGGGTCAGCTCGGCGCGCATGCGCCGCGCACGCACGCGCGCCCAGGCGACGCCCGCGGCGACCAGCACGACTGCAGCGACCTGTGCAGCCAACAGTGCCCGATCCGTCGGGTCGTTGGACATATAGCCGCGCTCGCGGCCGTGCAGGGCGCGGGCTCCAAACAGTGCGACGGCCACAGTGGCCGGAAGGAGGACGGGGATCTCCACCCATCTTCGGGGCGGTGTCGCGCGCGCCTCGCGAATCAGCGCCAGCGCAACGAAGGCAGCCGCCCAAACCGCCGCGACGAGCAGCCCCGCGCGGCCGAGGTCGTAAACCGCCTGCGGATCCGAGTTCAGAAGCAGGCGGTTCGCTGGGCAGTCGAGACAGCCCTGCTCGACCGGCTCGTAGAAGAACGCGGTGCCGGCCCCGAGCAGCAGCAGGCTGTAGGCATAGGCCACGGCGAGCACGGCCATCTCGGACCGGGTAAGTGACCGGTCGGGATACCGCAGTGCGGCGTGCGCAAGCAACGCGGGCCACGCGGCATAGAGGACGAGCCCCGCGCTGAAGGCCGCTCCGGCTCCCGGGCTGTTCCACTCGGCGATCAGCCAGCCAATGCCGGAGGCCGCCAGCAGCACGCCAAACCCCCTGTTCGCACGGGCCGCCAAACCGGCCACCACGAGCAGGACTCCCGCGGCCACCTCCAGCGCCAGGACGAGAGACGAGTCCCCGGCGAGCGAGTTGCCGGGGTCTTGGCGGACGATGGCCACGGTCACGGCGGCTGCCGCAAGCGCAGCCGCAGAGACGGCCACGCGGTAAACCACAGCCCGATCGTCCCAGATCAGAAGGTGGCCTCTCGATTTATCGGCAAGACCGCCTCCACGCGCGTTCCGCCGCCCGGCGGGCTCTCCACGCGCAACCGCCCGCCGAGCGCCTCGACGCGGTCCTGGAGACCCTGCAGGCCCGATCCTCGCCGCGCGTCCGCACCACCGACGCCGTCGTCACTGACACGGACCCTGAGCCTGTATTCCGACGCGAATACGCTGACGCGCGCCTGCGACGCGCCCGCGTACTTGGCGACGTTCGCCAACGCCTCCGAGCAGATGAAGTACGCCACGAGCTCGTGCGCGGGGGCGAAACGGGCGGCGGGTACGTCTACCTTCACCGGGACGCTCGACCGCTCGGCGAGCTGGGTCAAAGCCGGGCGAAGACCACCCTCCGTAAGCGCACGCGGCCGGATGCCCTGGGCGAACTCCTGCAACTGGACCCTGCTGGCCGCAACGTCCTCGCTCAGGCGGCGGAGGGTCTCTCTCACGTCCCCGCCGGCACTGGTCGCAAGGCGCTCGAGACGCGTGCCAACCTCGGCGAGCCTTGCTTGCGGCCCCTGCCCCAACTGCTCTCCCAGGCGGCGGCGTTCCTCGTCGCCCGCCTCCACCAGCCGCCGGCGCGAGGCCGCCACGTCGTGCACGTGCGCAGCGACGTCGGCCTGGAGGCGCACGTTGGCGATGGCGAGGCTGGCCGCGGCGGCGACCGAGCTCAGAACGGCCGGATCCGACAGTGCCGCGGGATCGTGCACGAGCGCGGCGACGGGAGTCCCGCCTTCATCGATCAGGGTCACGCGCCGCCCGCCGCCATCGCGGGCGGGCAATTGCACCGGCCGCCCGGCCTCGTCCAGCCAGCCGCCGCGACCGTCAATACGGTAGGCGAGTTCAAGATCGGGATCCCCGAGCGTCCGCGCCAAGGCGGCGCGGAGCGCCTGCGGCTCATGGCGGTCGCCGAGGTCGATGACGAAGCCTGTCAGCGCCGCCCTGCTCCAGCGGCCCCAGAGCAGGTCGGCGGTTAGGCCGCAGGCGGTCGCGACGACGGCGCCGTAGAGCGCCCAGACGGCTGCGCTGTTCGCCGCACCGTCCAACAACCGCATCAGCGCGGTGAGCCCAAGTGTCAAGGATAGGAGCGCGGCGCCCGCGAGCGCGGCAGCCCGCGCACGCCGCTCGGCGCCTCCGACCGCCCGGTGCCGCGCGATCGCGATGAGTAGGACGGCGCCCATCAGGGCGAGCGTGGCCCACTCTGAGCGCGCGAGGTCCGGGATCAGCCCGTCGGCGTACGCGGCTGCGATCACGATCAGCGTGACGCGCGAGGAGCTGCGACCGCTCGGATAGGTGAGCAGCAGGTGCACGAGCGGGCCGCGATGCGCATAGAGGAGCACGCTCCACAGATCGCCGGCGAACCAAGCCACGCCGGACAGCAGCATCAGTGGCCCAGCTCCGGCGTGGGGACGGAGCGTCCACGCAACGGCTCCGCAGATCAGGAGCGTCAGTCCCGCGGCCAGGTCGCCCGCCCGCTCCGGCATCTCCGGGCCGCCGATCGATTCGACGCCCAGCACCGCCGCGACCGCCGCCACGGCGCTCAGTCCCCAGGCGACCGGACTCAGGCGAGGAGCGCTGAGAGGCATTCGCCGGACAGCTCCGACTTCGCGATGAAGCCGCGCACAGAGCGCGCCGCCCGGAGCCGGTCGCGGAAGGCCTCGGCTGCGCGGCTCGAGGTCAGGACGACCATCGGCGGATCGACTCCGGCGGCCAGTCGGTCGGCGACCTCGAACCCGTCCATTTCGGGCAGTTGGATATCGAGCAGTACGACCTGAGGCCGAAGCCGGCGCGCGGCCTCGAGCGCGGACTCGCCGTCGGGCGCCTCGCCGAGGACCTCGAAGCCGTCGACCTCGAGCAGCGCCCGCGCACCGGCGCGGAAGTCGGCGTGATCGTCGACAATCAGCAGGCTCCAGGCCACGGGATCATCCTCCCACCGCCAAGGCGCGCCCGCATCGGGGCTGTCCCTATATAACTGCGCGACTCCTGCGCTCTGCGACCGGCCGGGCGAGCACGAACACCTCCTAGCGAAGGACAATCACGACGGTCTCTTCGCGGTTTCCCGGTGCTGCCTCGCCTTCGCTGAGGCGTCCTCCGCCCGGCCTCTGTTAAATTCGCGCCGCGACCCCCCGGCCGGGGCCGCGTGGGCGCGACGACGAATGCCAAGGAGGCTGGGGGTGCGGGAGAAGCAAGCACGTAAGCGGCGTTTCACGAGGCGTGGAGTGTCGCTAGCCGCCACGCTCGCAGCCATGATGCTGGCTCTGCCGGCGCTCGCCCTGGCTCACCTCGAGCGGCCGTCGTACTGGCCGGATCCGCGCCCCGACAACTCGGTCAGCCCGCCGGCCGGCGGCAAGGTGCCCAAGGCCCGCTCACTACAGTCGGCGGCCAGCGGGAAGGGGTCGGGCGATGTGCTCGTCGTCTGCAAGGGCAATAGGGGCGCGCGGTCGCTGGCGCTCTTGCGCGCATCGGTGCGCGAGGCCCGCAAGGAGGGCTACCGCCTCCGTCCGAGCCAGCGGAAGATCAGGCTCTCCAAGCGCAAGGCGCAGCGGCTGCTTGCCATCAACGATGCCCTGGCGGCGCAGTGCGACTACCGCTCGGTCCAGAAGGCGGTTCTCGACGCGGGCAACAACGACCGGATCCTGATCATGCCGGGCCGCTACACCGAGCCGAACTCGCGCCGGGCCCGCGAGAACGACCCGAAGTGCAACCCGCGCCTGCTCCAGAGGGACGCCAGTGGGGACCTCACCCCGAGCTACGAGTACCAGGTGGCCTGCCCCAACGACCAGAACCTGATCTACGTGCAGGGGCGTGCGGTCACGGGCGATCCGCCAGAGCCGCCGCGCTCGGACCGCAGAGGGATCCCGGCGCAGGAGCTCGGCCGGTGCCTGCGGTGCAACCTGCAGATCGAGGGCACCGGGCCGAAGCCGGAGGACGTGATCATGGACGCCGGCGCCAACTATCGGGCCAAGGGCCCGAGGGCGAAGCCCGGCGGCTACGCCAAGGACGTCGTCCTGCGAGTCGACCGCGCCGACGGCTTCGTCGGACGCAACTTCCTCGTGCGCGGTGCGCAGGAGCACACCTTCTACAACGAGGAGGTCGACGGCATCCTGCTCGACGGCGTGAAGTTCTTCTGGGGCGCCGACTACGGCCACCTCTCCTTCACCTCGGACCACAGCGTCGTCCAGAACTGCGACGGGTTCGGCGCGGGCGACGCGGCGGTGTACCCCGGTGCGTCTCCCGAGACGGGGTCTCAGCGGACCGACTTCTATCCCGACGCCCCGCGTCCCAACACCGTCATCAGGAGATGCGATCTCCACGGCTCCGCGCTCGGCTACTCGGGCTCGATGGGCAACGCCGTCCGCATCACGCGCAACCACATCTACGGCAACATGACCGGGATCTCGAGCGACACACTCTCGGCCGCCGGTCATCCCGGCTTCCCGGCCGACAGCTCGGAGATCGACCACAATTACATCTACGCAAACAACCTAGATCTCTACACCGACCGTGCGCCCGTGGCCCCGCTGGTGCCCGCGCCGATCGGCACCGGGATCATCTATCCGGGCATGAACGACGCCCGCGTCCACCACAACTGGATCTTCGACAACTGGCGCGACGGGGCGATGCTGTTCGCCATCCCGGACTCCCTCACCAACGGCGGCGGCGCCGAGGGCGACATCTTCCCCGGCGTCTCGTGCCCGGGTGCGCCGGCCAACGGGCTGTCGACCTCGTGCGGCAACCGGTTCTTCCGCAACCGCGTCGGCAGAGCGCCGAAGGGCTTCCGCTTCCCGGCTGCGGTCGAGATGTTCGGCAACGTCCACACACCTGGCGCGAGGCCGAAGAAGCCGAACGGCAACGACTTCTGGTGGGGCGAGTTGTTCTCGGCCAACACCGGGAACTGCTGGTTCGGGAACACCGGCTCAGACGGGACCGCGGCCAGCGTGACCGGTCCAGGCAACGCCGGGCGTCTCCCCGGAGAGATGCCTCAGGCGCTGCCGTCGAACTGCGCCACCAGCGTCGGCAACGACGACGTCGCCAAGCTCGCCTACCTGGTCGAGTGCTCGAACGGCCCCGACGACGACACCGGGCCCACGGACTGCGACTGGTGGACGCGGCCGGCCAGGCCCGGTAGCCCGGCCGCACGGACCACGGTGCTGACCCGAGCTGCTGCGGCGGCGCAGGCGTTCGAGAGGTCGTCCGAGGCGGATGCGCTGAGGAAACGGCTCGCCGAACTGATGCCTTGAGCCGAGTGAGCCGCACCGGCCTCGCCATGCTTGTGCTCGCGGCCGCCGCAGTCGGGCTGCCGGCTTGCGGAGCGAACGACGACGACCGCGCGGCCGGTCGTGACAGGGACGTCCCGGTCGACATCCGGGGCGTGGGCCTGGTGCGTGGAAATTCCACGGCCCAGTTCGCGAACTGCCGAGATTGGCGCGGGGGCTCGGTCAGGCGGCGCTACGCGACGATCGAGGACATCCGCGGCCAGCTCACGCCGCAGAGCTCGGAGTCGGCGGCGTCGGACCTCGCCGACGAGGAGGCGTACCGAATCTTCCAACGGGTGTGCGCCAGCGACTTCGCCGACGAGCTGCGGCTTTACAAGCTCTACGCCCGCGCCCAAGCCTTCGCGCCACTCACCACGGACGCAGGCGAAGCCGATCCGGCGCCCTGAGGATCGCTCGCCCGCTGAGGAGCGACGAGCGAGGGGCGCCTTTCCACTCGTCCTACGTCACTCAAAGGGACATACGGGGCCCGATATGTCGCTAGGAGCGACGCTCGAACAGGCGCAGGAGCCGATCGTGGCGGGGCGCCGCGCCGCTTATTTCCCGATCGACTTCCTTCGCTGAAGGCGCCGGAAGCGCCCCGTGGGACGCGGGCCTCGCTCGTCGGCCAGCACGTCGTCGTCCTCGACGACATCCGAGTGCGCCGGCGTGTCGATCAGCGCGTTGTCTTGATCGGCGGCCTTCTTGCTGTTGTCGCGCCTGCCGAGCCAGCGGAAGGGAGTCCTGAGGTCCATCTCCGCCCGTTACCCGGCGCCTCACGGCGCGAACAGCCCTCAGGGGTCGCAGAGGTTGGGAGTGGTGGCGGGCGCGACGCGCCCGCTAAACCGAGCCCATCCGTAACGCCCGCGCTGCCGGGACGTTCGAGTCCACATTCGCCTGCGAGATCGCCTACTCCCGCAGCCCCAGCGACGAAGGCGGCATGGCGCCGGCGCTCGGCTGGTGGCGTACGAGAAGGAGCTCGCCGACGCTGCGTGAGCCGCGCGCCGAGGAACGGAGCCCTCGCCTCGTTCCATCCGGCGCGCCGCGACGGTTCTTTCGCGTGTGGTCACGGGCGCCGGCCGAGTTGCCGCGGGCTCTGACTGTCACGGCTCGTCAAGTGCGCTCGCTTCGCTGGGCGTAGCGAACGGCGTCGTCGCGGTGCGCGAAGGACTGCATCCGTATCGCTCGGCCGTCACGCAGGGTCCAGACATGGGTGAACCGGTCGTCCACCTCAGCGCCGCTCGCCTTCCCGCGCCCTCGCTGGCGCATCGATACCACGACGTGTCCGCCGAGCTCCTCGACGTCGAGCAGCTCGACGGTGAAATCGTCGAAGGCGTCGTCCCCCTCATCCAGCCACTCGAGCACAGCCTCCGGGCCATGGTATGCCTCGACGGTGGTCCCTACGACGATGTCGGAGGCGCACAGCGCCGCGATTGCCTCACGGTCGCGCGTGTTGATCGCCTCGTAGACACGCGCCGCGAAGTCAGTTCCCTCGGGCACTGCGTCAAACCTATCGAAGTGGGCAACGCTGATACTGCTGCTTTCGCCTGGCGCGAGGCGAAGCTCAGCCGGTGGGTTGCTCCGCGCTCTCGACGCCGGCGAATCCGAGCGCTTCGTCGTAGGTCGCGCATGTCCTGTGAGAGACGATCATCCCGCCACGGACGGCGACTACCCATGCGCACGCTGGGTGGCTCTCGGCTCCGCTGACACGCCCACGGACCCGGCAGCGACCCGCAACCACGACGAATCCGCCGACGTCCCGGTACTCCTCGCCTCGTTCGCGGAGCACGACGCAGCGTTCCCTACGTGCCTTGCGTCGGCCGCATGAGGTACGTCTCCCTCGCTTCTGCAAATCGCGCCAAGGAGTCGCGCGGTTGCTCTCGTCGCCGCCCGGTAGATTCGCGGCATGCCGGAGGCTGAGTTGTTCCTGCGGTCCGCCTACCGCGCGTTCAACGCGCGTGATATCGAGGCGGCAATCGAGTTGATGCATCCCGAGGTCGATTGGCCCAACGCCTGGGAAGGCGGTCGGGTGCTCGGCCGCGCGGCTGTGCGCGACTACTGGACGAGGCAGTTCGCCTCCATCTCGGGCAAGGTCGAGCCCGAGGGCTTCACCGAGGAGCCGGACGGGAGCGTCACGGTCGATGTGCATCAGGTGGTTCACGACGCGCGCACCGGGGAGCTCATCTCCGACTCGCGCGTTCGTCACCGGTACCGGCTTGAGGATGGACTAATTGTCCGGATGGACGTTCTGGAGCCACCGGACCAGCTGTAGAGGATCTGGCGCGCTGCGGCTTCTGCGCGAAGCGACAGCCGCGGCGATGCGAGGGGGTGGCGTCGGACCGACTCCAGCAGCCGAGTCAACTTGAAACTCAAGCCCGCTGGAGCACGGGCTCTTCTCGCGCATTTGCGATAGCGAACTTGTGGGGCGTGGCCTTCGTTCGTGCGGTGCGCAAAGATCGGCCGATGAGCGACGACTTCAGCCCGATCACCGGAAGATGCATGTGGGTGCCGTGGAGGTTTCGAGCGTCGCGCCGTTCGTCGGCGCCCTCTACTGCCATTGCGAGCGCTGTCAGCGCCGGTCCGGTACGACGCGCTCGATGACTGCGCTGTGTCCCGCGGGCGCGTTCTCCGTGACGGCCGGCGAGGAGAAGGTACGGGTCTGGGACCCAGGCGACGGTTGGCTGAAGGCGTTCTGCGTCGATTGCGGCAGCCACACGCACACCATCAGCCCCGACGACCCGACGCTCGTCGCAATCCGCCTCGGCTGCCTCGACGCAGATCCCGGCATCCGCCCACAAGTCCACCAATTCGTCGCGTACGCGTCCCCGCTCGAGCCGCTGCCCGACGATGGGTTACCCCGCTTCCCCGAGCGGCTCGGAGCCACCGAGCCGCTCTGAGCAGACGAGAGGCACGCGGTTCAGGTGCCGCGAGCGTCAGTGCCGTACATCGCGCAAGCAGTACTCACCAGAACCGCTGCATGTCGGAGGGCTAAGCCCTCACTATCGCGAAGTCGCGCGATGATTCGCTGATGTTGCCGAGCCCGGACCAGTAC
>OBLS010000937.1_pt1 | contig 11484 bp, 9 predicted proteins | sample 1519901 | NCBI WGS metagenome assembly OBLS01 (sample SAMEA3113585, study PRJEB22503) | soil metagenome
CCCGGCAGCCACGGCGACTCCGCTGCTGGTCACCGAGATGTACCGACAGGTCGTTCCGTCGGTGGTGCTGATCAGAACCTCGAAAGGCTCGCTCGGGTCCGGTGTGATCGTCACCGACACCGGTACGGTGCTCACCGCCCACCACGTCGTCTCCGGCGGTGGCGACATCTCAATCGTGTTCGCCGACGGGACCAAGACATCCGGAACGATCGCCGCCGCATACCCGAAGATCGACATTGCCACGCTGACTCCGAAGAAGCTCCCCGAGGTCGTGGTCCCGGCGACCCTCGGCGGGGGTGTTGCCGTCGGCTCGGACGTGGTGGCCATCGGCAACCCGCTGGGGCTGCGGGGTAGCACCACGACCGGCGTTGTTTCCGGTCTGAACCGCACGAACCACACCAAAGTGGGCGCGTTGTCCGGACTCATCCAGTTCGACGCCGCCGTGAATCCGGGCAGCTCCGGCGGTCCACTTCTGAATGCCCAGGGGAACGTCGTCGGCGTCGTCGTGTCGATCGCCGCCCCCGGAGATAAGGAGGCGTTCGCCGGGATCGGATTCGCCGTTCCGATCGGCACCGCACTCGGCGGGGACTCAGGGCCCGGGCAGGGCAGGGGCCCGCGGCTGTGAACCGGACCTGTCCAGATACGTGGAACGATCGAGGGAACGTGATGCCATGACGCCGAGCCCGCTCGAACCCGTGCTGTTCGAGGTCAAGCGCACGATCGTCGGTCAGGATGTACTGCTCGAGCGGATGGCGATCGCCATGCTCGCCGGCGGTCACCTGCTCGTCGAGGGCGTCCCGGGGCTGGCCAAGACGCTCGCGGTCAAGTCGCTGGCCGGCGCGATCGGCGGGCAGTTCCAGCGAATCCAATTCACCCCCGATCTTGTGCCGGCCGACCTCGTCGGCACGAGGGTCTACCACCAGCGGACCGGCGAGTTCGAGGTCTCGCTGGGGCCGGTGTTCACCAATCTGCTGCTGGCCGACGAGATCAACCGCGCCCCCGCCAAGGTGCAGAGCGCGTTGCTCGAAGTGATGCAGGAGCGGCAGGTGACCATCGGGCGGGAGACATTCCCCGTGCCGGAGCCGTTCCTGGTGATGGCGACACAAAACCCGATCGAGTCCGACGGCACCTATCCGCTGCCCGAGGCGCAGGTCGACCGATTCATGATGAAGGTGCTCATCAGTTATCCGACCTCGCCGGAGGAGCACGCGATCGTTGGGCGGGCTCTGCTGCCGCCGGGTCCGCCGCAGGTGATGCTGACCCCGAAAGACCTGATCCGGATGCGGGACAGCGTCGCGCAGGTCTACGTCGACCCTGCCGTCGTCGAGTATGCCGTCCGGCTCGTCGCCGCTACCCGATCGCCGGGAGGGGTCGGCCAAGGCGACCTGGACAGGTACGTGACCTACGGGGCTAGCCCGCGGGCCACGATCGCGCTCGTCCTGGGCGGCCGGGCGCTCGCGTTTCTGCGTGGCCGGGACTACGTGCTTCCCAACGACGTCGACGAAGTGGCCCTCGACGTTCTGCGCCACCGCGTTGTGCTCTCGTACGAGGCGCTGGCCGACGACCTCGACGCCGACACCATCCTCACCCGCGTCCTGCGCGCCGTTCCGATGCCGGACGTGGTGCTGCAGCCATGATCTCCGAGTCAGCAGGGCGGACGACCCCCACGACCCCCCGAAAATGATTACGGCGACCGACCGCCTGCTGCACCGGCTGGAATGGCGAGTCGTGCGCCGGCTCGACGGGCGCCTTCAGGGCGGGTATCGCACCCCGCGACGAGGTACTGGTCTTGACTTCGCCGGGCTGCGGCCGTATCTCGAAGGCGACGACGCCCGGCACATCGACTGGAATGTCACGGCCCGGCTGGACGAACCGCAGGTACGCGAGTTCAACGAGGACCGCGAGCTGACCGCCTGGCTAGTCCTCGATCGATCGGCGTCCATGGTGGTCGGCGGCCCGGGCCGCGGAAAGCAGGACGTGCTGGCCGAACTCGCCCTCATCCTGGCCAGGGTGCTCGGTCGAAACGGCAACCGGGTCGGCGCCATCCTCTACGACGGAGCCCCGCGAGCACAGCGAGCAGCGGCGACAAACCCCGACGCCGGCGCCACCCGCATCGTCCCGCCCAGCACCGGACGCGGCCACGCGCTCCACATCGGACGGGAACTCGACCGCGCAGCCGACTCGCGGGCAGCGGCCACCACGGACCTCGCCGCGATGGTCAATACTGTCGCGTCGCTGGCGCGGCGCTGCCTAGTCGTGGTGATCTCGGACTTCATCGGCACGGGGGAGTGGCAACGTCCGCTCATCCGGCTCGCGCACCGAAACGACGTCGTGGCGTTGCGGGTGGTCGACCGTGCGGACGAGGCGCTCCCTGAGGTCGGTCTGATCGTGGTCGAGGACGCGGAGACCGGCGAGCAGCTTCTCGTCGATTCCGCCGACCCGTGGTTCCGCGCCCGGTTCCGTGACGGGGTCGACGAGCGCGAGGCCGGACTTCGGTCTGGCATGCGCCGGGCCGGGGTGCCGTTGCACCGGGTCGACACGGGCAGCGACCTCCTGGAGACGCTCCTGAAAGTCATCACCGAGACTCAGCGGAGGCGCCGATGAGCCTCTCCTACCCGCCGCTGCTCATCCTTGGCCTGCTGGTCGCCGCTGCGCTGATCGTCGCTGCTGTGCTCGCGGGCCGGCGCCGGTCCACTGCCCTTGCCGCAGCGGGGGTCTCGGTGGCTGGCCGGCACAACAACCAGCTCGGGCTGTGGCTCTCAATCGGCGGGGTTGTGGTGCTAGCGGTTGCCGTGGCCGCGCCGGCCGCTGCGCTGCCGGTCGGCCGGAGCGCCGGCACGGTCATCCTGGCGATGGACGTGTCCAACAGCATGAGTGCCGACGACGTCTTCCCGAGCCGGCTGGCGGCCGCGCAGCAGGCAGCACTGTCGTTCATCGACGCCCAGCCCGACAGCGTCGACATCGGCGTCGTCGGGTTCGACCAGGGTGCGCTGACCACGTCACAGCCAAGTGCGGATCGCGCCGCGGTGAAGGCGGCGGTGCAGCGGCTGCGGACTGCCGGTGGGACATCGCTGGCGTCGGCCATTCTTGGTTCGCTGAGCGCAATCACCGGCACGCCGGTCAGGATTGGCGAGGACGGCGATCTGCCCGACATCGGTTACTGGGGCTCGGCGACCATCGTGTTGTTCTCCGACGGCGAGGACCAGGGCGGTACCGGCGGCAGTGACGCGGCGTCGGCGGCAGCCACGATTGCCCAGAACGCCGGTGTGCACATCGAAGCTGTCGGCGTTGGCACCGCAGACGGAACAACCGTCGAGATCGACGGCTATCAGTTGCACTCGGCTCTGGATACGGAGCAGTTAACCGCCATCGCGCAGGCCACCGGTGGCACCTACCATCGCGCATCCGAGACGGAACAACTCGACGACATCGCGTCCACCATCGATCTCCGCCTGACTGTGGCCAAGCAGGACGTACCGCTGGCCGGCGGCTTCATCGTTGTGGCGCTCGCGCTGCTGGCAGCCGGTGCCCTGGTCACCGGCGTCCGCACGGGCAGGCTCGTGTGATGACCTTCAGCTGGCCTTGGGCCTTGGTGTCGCTGCTGATCATCCCGATCCTCTGCGGAATCATCTGGTTGTTGCGACGGCGTCGGCGGCGCGCGGCGGTGCGGGTGACCTCGGTCGCCCTGGTACGGGCCGCGCTGCCACGCCGTACGAGGTGGACCCGGCTCATCCCGACGCTCTTGCTCCTCCTCGGCTTCGCCACGCTCGGTGTCGGGGCGGCGCGGCCGCAGGCGACCGTGCCGGTGCCGTCCAACTCCACGACGATCGTGCTGGCGATGGACGTCTCCGGATCCATGTGCTCCACCGACGTCGAACCCAACCGGCTCACCGTTGCCCAGGAGGCGGCCGTCTCCTTCATCGAGTCCCAGAACGGCGAGACCAAGATCGGTCTCGTGGCCTTCGCGGGCGTCGCGGGCCTGCAGGTGCCGCCGACCACCGACAAGGATGCGTTGATTGAGGCGATCGACAACTTCACCACGGCCCGCGGTACGGCGATCGGCTCGGCAATTCTCACCTCGATCGACAGCATCGCCGCTATCGACCCGACCGTGGCCCCCACCGGGGTCGATGCGGAATCAGCTCAGCGGTCGGGCTACGCGGCGGACGTGATCGTCGTGCTGACCGATGGCGCAAACACCCAGGGCGTCGAACCGACGACAGCCGCCGAATCGGCGGCCGTCCGGGGCTTAAGGGTGTTCACGATCGGATTCGGCACCACCACCCCCTCGCCGATGGCCTGCACCGGCCGGCAGGCCGGCGGATGGGCCGGCGGAGGTCCGCGCGGCGGTTTCGGTGGCGCCGCGGGCCGCAGTCCGCGGGTTATCGACGAGGCCACCCTGCGGACCGTCGCCGAGATCACCGGCGGCCAGTACTACAAGGCCGAGAATGCCGACCAGCTGCAGGAGGCACTGGGTGATCTGCCCAGCCAGGTGACGGTGGTCAGGAAGCACGTCGACATCGCATCGTGGTTCGCCGGCGCGGGAGGATTGCTCGTTGCGGTCGCCGTGGGGCTCTCACTGTGGTGGAACCGGGTACGCACGCCTCGGTGAGCTTGAAACGATGTCGGTGAGACTCTCGTGGCGGTCCACAGATATCAAGTGCCTGTTTTGCGGAGCCCGCAACTCGCACGAAGGATTGAATCCGGCCGGTTACCTCATCCTGGCTGGACGACGGACGGCGACCGGCTGACCATCAGGGCAGGACGGATCTTTAACATAAGCAACACCAGGCTCGAGAGTTGTGGTGTGGAGGACCTGCAACTCGCTTCATGTGCTCAGGGATGAGGTGCTGACGATGGCCACTGCCTTGCTGTACGGATCGCTGGCCAGCTCAAGTTTCGTTATCGGTGTGCTGCTCGGACTCTTCACGTCGCCACCGCGACGGCTCGTGGCAGGCATCATCGGATTCGGAGCAGGCGTCCTGGTGTCCGCTCTGACCTTCGACTTGATGCGTGAGGCGTTCGACAAGGGCGGGGCGGCCTACGCAATCGGTGGGTTCCTCATCGGCGCAGCCATCTACGTTGCGGCCGATGTGGTGTTGGAGCGGATGGCCGCCAAATCACCGAAACGCACCGGACGTGACCCCACGGATGTCGTTCCCGATGCTGAGGAAAAGCCCGAGAGCCCGAAAGCCGCCGCTGTCGCTGGCACCGCGCTGCTGGTTGGTGCAGTAATCGATGGCATCCCTGAGAGCATCGCGATCGGGGTAAGTCTGCACGCGGAGGGACCGAGTCTCGGGCTCGTGCTGCTGGCGGCGGTGTTTTTAGCGAATGTCCCAGAAAGCCTCGGCAGCGCCGCGGCGATGAAGGAGGAGGGCCGCTCCCGCGGCTACATCCTTGGCGTTTGGGGGGCAGTCGCGCTGGTATGCGTCGTAGCGACCGTGGCCGGATATGCGCTCCTATCGAGCCTGTCCCCCGGGCTGACCAGCGGAATCCTCGCGCTCGCGGCGGGTGGCATCCTCGCCATGCTCGCCGACACAATGTTTCCGGAGGCGTTCGAGCATGGCGGCCCGAAGGTTGCGCTGGCGACTGCGGTGGGTTTTGCCTGCGCGCTGCTGTTGAGTGAGCTGACTGCCAGCTGACGGCGCCGTCGCCTACCCCGGCCCTCACGGCCACTGCTTTCCTGGAGCGGTTCACCTGCGCGTGTACCCGGATAGGCAGGACTGGGACCTGATGATCAGAGATCCGCCGGTTCATCAACGGCTGGAACCAGCGCAAGCACCCGTTCGTCTGGACCTGGACCTCCGACGAGATCCTCGAGAAAATCAACCGCAAACGCAAACGTCTCAGCGACGCCACTAGCCAGTTCTAGGTCCGCCGTTGCCGTTGCTGTGCTCGGGCCGGCTAAGGGCGCGGGTTTCGCCGGGCGGGAAAGCGAGCCTCGGCCGACCCGGGCTTGCCGCAGTACACTGACCTACCGGCTGAGCGAACCAATGGCTGCTGGTGGCTGTCGCCGCCTTGTGATTGGGACACGAGGCCGGTTGGGGCTGACACCAACGAAGCAACGTGCAAAGAACGTCTGATGCCGAGAATGGAATGGCTGGCTTGGTCGGTGAGAAGAGGTCGGCCAACAAATCAACCGCAAGCGTAAATGCGTGTCCGCGACGGCCCTAGACCGGTGCCTGGGGGCCGTCACCCAAGGATCGAGGCGATCAACTCGAGGGCGGCGGCGCTTGGATGCCGGGAACGGTACCCGTTCGGGCTAGTTCGGCGGCGATGTCGTGGAGTTTCCGGTTGGTGTTCTGGCTGACTCGGATCAATACCAGGAACGCGCGTTCGGCGCTGATGTTGTAACGCTCCATCAAGATGCCTTTGGCTTGCCCGATCAGGTCGCGGCTGCCGACGGCTTTGGCGAGCTGGGCCTCCTTCCGGACGCCGGCGTAAGCGACCGCGGCGTGGGAGGCGAAGAGCAGCCCGACCTGTTCGGACTCGTCATCGAATGCGTTAGGTCTGCGGGAGTAGAGGTTCAGCGCCCCGAGGTTGTCGCCTTCCACATACAGCTGCAACGACAACATGCTCCCCGCCCCGGCTTCACTGGCTCGCCGTGCGAACTGCGGCCAACGGTCCTCACTCGCCATGTCAGCGACCCGGACGGTCAGTTGCTCGAAGGCCGCGTCCAAACACGGCCCCTGCCCGGTTACTTGCTGGAGGGCGTCGACCTGAACCGGGAGGTCACCGGTGGGAGCCTGGGAGCCGACAACCGAACGGGCGGTGACCACGCTCACGGATCCTTCGTCCGCACCGGGAACCATGGCCACTGCGGCAGCGACGATCTCAGCCAGAAGGACATCCGGATCGTCATGCTCCTCTAGGGTACGAGCCAGATCACCGAAGTCTTCGGCGAGCTGGTTTAGATCTGCGGTTCCGGTGTTGGCGGTAGAGGGCTGACCCTTACCACCGGTGCCGGACCGGATGTCGGACATAGATCATCCCTGCTTCCTGCGGTTGCGGTGCCGCCACCGCGCGGTGTCGTACAGCCTCAAGTAGACCCAACCTAGGCGCAAGCGATCGAATTGGGGGTCTAGGTATCTGAGCAGTCCGCCTCGACGTTCGGTAGAGACGCCGTCGCGCGGTAACAGCTGCTACGGCCAACAGCGTCCAGAGACGCTTTCCCGACCTCTGTTGCATGGTTCAGAACCGCCCTAGCCTTAGCCCGTGTCGGCCCGGATGCCAAGTCGAATACAGGCCCAGGAAACTGGCGGGAGCTGCACACTGAGAGTCCCCTGCTGTGCTTCGGCGTGAAGTGGAGTAGGAATAACGCGGTTCGGGTCGTGTTCCGTGTTGGCGGCTGAGGGGTCTGGACCGGCGAGCGCGACAGCCTCCTGTACCCCGACCGGACCGAGGGCCGCAGTGTTCACCTCCAGCTGCACCGGCTCATCCTGGTGACGGTTGAGCACGAAGATTGTGATGTCGCCGCCGTCGGGATCTCGAGTAGCGGTCGCGTCGAGGACCGGCACGTCGCCGTAGAGCGAGGTGGAGTAGGTCGGTGCGGTCGGCTCGACCCGCAGCACATCGCCCCTGGCGTGCCGGGCCGTGAGCGCAAAGGGGTAGAACGTGGCCTGCCGCCAGGCCGGACCCGCTGGTTCGGTCCGGATCGGCGCGATAGTGTTCACCAGCTGAGCAAGGCAGGCCGAAGTGACCCGATCGGTGTGCCGGAGCAGGGTGATCAGCATTGACCCGACGACAACGGCATCGGCCAGCGTGTAGGCGTCCTCACTGATCCTGGGGGTGGCCTGCCAAGGCGAGTCCTGGCCCGGAACACGACTCAAGTACCAGACGTTCCACTCGTCGAAGGAGACGTTGATCCGCTTGGTCTTGTTCAGCCGTGCCCGAACGAAGTCGGCGGTGGCGACGACGTCGGTGATGAAGAGATCCATGTTGACCGAGGAGGCAAGGAAGCTCGCCGTGTCCCCCTTGTCCTCGTAGTAGGCGTGCGCCGAGATGAAGTCCACCTCGTCGTAGGCGTGCTCGAGGACGGTTGCCTCCCAGGAGCCGAAAGTTGGCATTTGGCGGTGCGAGCTGCCGCAGGCGACCAACTCCAAACCGGCGTCGAACTGACGGAGGGCGCGAGCGGTGGTGGCCGCGAGCCGGCCGTATTCGTCGGCCGACTTGTGCCCCAGCTGCCAAGGTCCATCCATCTCGTTGCCCAAGCACCACATCCGTACGCCATAGGGCTCTGCTGCGCCGTGCCTCCGGCGCAGATCCGACCAGGAGGTCCCGCCCGGGTGGTTGCAGTACTCCCACAACTCGACCGCCTCCTGGGTGCCGCGGGTCCCAAGATTCATGGCCAACATCGGCTCAATGTCGGATTTACGGCACCACCGGATGAACTCGTCCAACCCGAACTGGTTGCTCTCCACACTCCGCCAGGCGGGGTCGAGCCGGGTCGGGCGGTCCTCGGCGGGACCCACGCTGTCTTCCCAGCGGTAGCCGGACACAAAGTTGCCGCCTGGATAACGAACGACGCTGATCCCGAGCTCGCGGATGAGGTCGAGGACGTCGGTCCGGAAGCCGTCCTCGTCCGCCAGCGGGTGGCCCGGCTCGTACAAGCCGGTGTAGACGCACCGGCCCATGTGCTCGACGAAGCCGCCGAACAGCCGCCGGTTCACGGGCCCTACGGTGAAACTCGGTTCGAGCACGACCGAAGCGGTGAGCATGTCACAACCTTCCGACCTCGTGATCAATCCGGAACGCCGTGACGCCCAGATGATCTTGGTAATGGTGTCGACCGCCGCCGTGAACCTTCCGACGGCATGGTCCAGCTCAGGGCCTCGCGTGACCGGAACCCGGGGCCCCGACGGAGGCCTCGTTGGCCCTGACGCTACATCGTTACAACGGCGTTGCCAAGGCACTGCCGCCGGGGCGGCGGCAGCGAGCAACGCTGTCGCGCTCCATCAACCGGAAGGCGATGGTTCGCGACGTGATGGGCGCGCTCGGATCGGCAATGCGAGTGGACAGCCGATCCAGCACGGCGTCGGCGAAGGCCTGCTTGTCGAAGCCAACCGTGGTCAGCGGGGGCGCGTAATGGGCAGCTTCGGGAACGTCGTTGTAGCCCACCACGCTGACGTCCTCGGGCACCCGAAGTCCAGACTCCGACAGTGCGTGCAAGGCACCGAGAGCCAGGGAGTCGGTGAAGGCGAACAACGCCTCAGGAGGCTCATGCTCGGTCAGCCATGTCCGCATCGCCTCGTAGCCGCCGTCAGACGTCCACTGAGGGCAACCAATCTCCATTGCACCGTACGTCGGCAGGTTGGCCGACGCCAACGCCACCCGGTACCCCTGTTCGCGTAGTCGCGAGGTGGCGGAATTCCTCACCCCCAGGATGGCGATGCGCCGATGGCCGTAGGCCAGGAGCAGCTCAGTTATCGCCCGCGCGGCAGCGATATTGTCGATCCAGACGTGGTCGGCGCCCGGTTGGTCCACCTCTCCGATCAGCACAACGGGGGGAAGCGAGACCGCCCGCTGGACAGCGCTGGTCTCCAGCAGAACCGGGCTGAGAATGAGGCCGTCGACGAGATTGGCCCAGGCCCTCGACAAGAGTTCAGCCTCGCGCCGACTGCCGTGCCCGGTCTCCTCGATCTGCACGCTCCAGCCGCGCTCGGTGGCGGCGCGGACTATGTGGTGGGCCAGCACCGCGGAGTACGGGGTCGACAGATTGGGCAGAGCGAGGGCGATCACGCCGCTGCGCCCGTTCCGCAATCCACGCGCGGAGAGGTTGGGAACGTAGTCGAGCGCAGAGAGGGCTCGCTCGACCCTCACCCGCGTCTCGGGACTGACTTGAACTAGCCCGTTGACGACGTTGGACACCGTCGTCGGTGAAACGCCGGCCAGGCGGGCCACGTCTCGAACCGTCGCTCGCACGGCTCAACGGTACTCGGGGCTCGACTTCGCCGCGCACCACAATTCGAGAAATCGCCTCTGCAACGTTGCAAAGAGCCCGCCCGCGTCCTTAGAGTGGCTCTCGTAAGAAGGCGGGGAGGTACTCGTGAGAGCCACTCATCTCGGTGATGTCCCGTCGGTCCAGAGGACCGTTTCTCGTCGCGCAGTGCTGCGAGGTGGCCTCGGAGCCGCCGCTGCCTTCGGCTTGGCCGGTGGCCTGAGTGGCTGTGGTACCGCCTTGTCGGCCGGCCTGGCCGGCACGCAGCTCGATCCCAACACGGTTACCTACTGGAACCTGTTCGGTGGCGGCGACGGTGCCCGAATGCTGACCATGCTCGATGAATACCGGGCCACTTCTCCCAATGGCCTGGAGGCGGCGACGTTCACCTGGGGGAATCCGTACTACACCAAGGTCTCGCTGGCCACCCTGGGCGGCGCGCCGCCCGACGTGGCGATCGCCCACCTGACCCGCCAGTCGAATCTGGCCGAGGCCGACCTACTCACTGAAATCACCGACGACATGCTTGCCCTGGTCGGGCTGAAGCCGAGCGACTTCAGCCCGAAGCCGTGGGAGGCGCAGAAGGTGAACGGCAAGACGTACGCGATCCCGTTCGATCTACATCCATTCGTCCTCTACTACAACGTCGACGTCTGCGACAAGGCCGGGCTGCTGGACGCTTCCGGTCAGCTCAAGCCGATCCAGGGGACCGACCAGTGGGAGTCCGCGCTCACGGCCGCCAAGGAGGTAACCGGTGCCTACGGCGCCACGGTGGCTACGATCGACGAACCGTCGACACCCTGGCGCTGGTTCCAGACGCTCTACTCTCAGCAGGGCGGCCCTCCCTGGCTGGCCGACGGCGGGCAGCAGCTCAGCTATGACCGCGATCTGACCTTGAAGACGATCGCTTATATGCGTTCGTTGACCGAGAGCGGACTGATGCCGGAAAACACCGACTACGCCGGGTCGCAGACGCTCATGTTCACTGGCAAGTCAGGCTTCTACATGCAGGGCGAATGGGAGATCACCACTGCTCAGGAGGTCGAGGGGTTGAAGTTCGGCATGGTGCCCGTGCCCACGCTGTTCGATCAGCCCGCCACGCAGGCCGACTCCCACACCTTCGTGCTACCCAGGATGGACCGGGACGACGGGCAGGTCCGCCGGGCGATGGAGTTCATCAAGTCGATGCTGGATCAGAGCCTCGCCTGGGCCAAGGGCGGTCACATCCCGGCCTACCTGCCGACGTTGCAGAGTCAGGAGTACGAGGAGCTCAAGCCCCAGGCGGACTACGCGGCCGCGGCCGACACGGTCGTCTTTGACGCGCCAGCCTGGTACTCGGGTTCGGGATCGGCCTTCGAGCGCATCGTCGGTGCACAGATCGGACTCGTACCTGCTGTTCCTGGTCTGGCCGGTCATCGTTGCCGAACCCGGTTCTGGAAGAGTCCACTGCTGTGACCGGCAGACGCCCTGGCGGCGGTCGACACCATTACCAAGATCATCTGGGCGTCACGGGCATTCCGGATTGATCACGAGGTCGGAAGGTTGTG
>OBLS010000939.1_pt1 | contig 11471 bp, 11 predicted proteins | sample 1519901 | NCBI WGS metagenome assembly OBLS01 (sample SAMEA3113585, study PRJEB22503) | soil metagenome
GGTTCGCGACCCCCCCGACGTTGGTCTGGAACGCCTCGTCGATCGGCGGGTCGAAAGACACGGTGGACGCGCCGTGGATCACGACGTCGAGATCGCTCGGGAAGGTCACGTTCGTGGCCGCGTCCAGGTCGCCGTCGAGGACGCTCACGCGCTCGGCGACCGCACGTTCCACCTCGGCCGGCCCCACCCGCTCGCGCCAGCGTTCGAAGACCGGCTTGCGGAGCAGTCCTGGCAGCCGGCTGGCCCCCGGCTGGCTGCCGCGCGGCCGGATCAGCAGCGTGACCCGGGTCGTCGGGTAGGAGGAGAGCAGCTTCTCCAGCGTCGCCTGGCCGAGGAACCCGGTGGCGCCGGTCAGCAGGACGTGAGCGCCGTCGAGATGACGGCGGGCCGGCTGGTCGTCGACCGGCACTAACGAACCGCCGTCTTCAACAGTGCGACCACTCGCCTCGCCGGGGGCGTGAACCAGTCGGCTCGCTGCACCGGCAGCCGGCCGGCCTTCGGCCCGACACCGAACTTCGCCACCGCGGTGGATATCAGGTCCAGGCCCTCCTGGCCGGGGAGCGTGTCGACCTTCCGGTCGAGCCGGTGGATGTGCTTCTCGCCCTCCGGTCCGCCCATCAGGTAGTCGAGAACGAAGGCCGTCTCGGCCTTGGGCTGGATCGACGAGCCCACCGGCGCCCAGAACTTCCGCAACGCGAACCTCGTCAGCTTCTGGGCACGCGTGGACCTCTCCAGTCGATCGCGCGCCTGGGAGTTGTAGAAGGCCAGGTGGCGTGACTCCTGGTGCTGGATCCGGCGCAGCACCCTGGTGAGCTCCGGGTGGTCCTCGCGGTCGATCATTCGCGCGTATGCGGCATGGGCGGACCACTCGTTGATCGCACCCCAGGTCATGTGCACGGCGACGAAGTCATCACCGATGATGTTTGCGGCGAGCGACTGCTCGATCGGCGTGATCCGGTCGCGGAATCCTTGCGCGAGGCGCACCCGGCGGATGTGTCCGTAGTCGGCCGGCACCCGGTGTGCCCGCAGGACGGCGTCGAGGACCTCGCCATGCCAGAACTCCTCGTACGCCCACATGGTCAGGAACGCCGTGACCTCGGGGTCCTTGTGCGACGGCGTGACCAGCAGGTCGCGCAGGTAGCAGATGGTGTGGCTCTCGACGTCGGACATGTACCGCAGGCAACGCAGTGCGGAAGCCGACAGCGGCCGGTCGGCGAATGCGCCGTAGTCGACGTCGTCGTCCTGGACCCGGTGCGCGGTCTGCGTGTACTCGCCGATGTCGAACGCCACCGATACCTCCGCTCGCCTGGTGCCGTGGTGGTGCCCAGGCTAGAGGGCCGTCTCCGGCCGCGGCTATGGCGGGGGCGGGCACGCTGCTCAACCTGCGGCGCACGCAGCGGTTCCGACCACAGTCCGCAGCCATCGTGTAGCGCCGCCGCACACAGGCGTTGCTGTCGGTTTGCGCATCGCCGGTGACTCTGGGGTGAGTGACGGGACTTGAACCCGCGACATCCTGGACCACAACCAGGTGCTCTACCGGCTGAGCTACACCCACCATGACGCGCCCTTACGCGGAAGGGCGCGGCCGGACAAGTATACGGCGCCGTCAGGGCGGCTCGTGAACCGCCGGCGAGCGAGGATCGGCGTCGAGGTCGTCGCCGACCGCCGCCGCCGCAACCCGCGAGGTCGCGGTGTCCGGTCCGGGCAACGGTACGAAGACGGTTCGCCGGTAGTACCGCAGCTCGTCGATCGAGTCCTGGATGTCGCCGAGTGCCCGGTGGTTCCCGGTCTTCTGTGGGCTCGCGAAGTAGACCCGTGGGTACCAGCGCCTGACCAGCTCCTTGATCGAGGAGACGTCGACGTTGCGGTAATGGAGCCAGGACTCGACCTCGGGCAGGTCGCGCGCCAGGAACAGGCGGTCCATGTGCACGGTGTTGCCCGCGAGCGGCGCCCTGCCCGGTTCGGGGACGTGCTCGCGGATGTAGGACAGGACCCGGGCGTTGGCGTATTCCAGCGTGACGCCGACGATGAGCTGGTCGATCAGGCCGCTCCTGGTGTGCATCCGGCGGACCACGTCGCTCATCTGTTCGGTCGCCTCGGCGGGTGGCCGGATCACCAGGTCGACGCCCTCGCCCAGCACGTTGAGGTCGCTGTCGGTGACCAGCACCGCAACCTCGATCAGTGCATCGCGCACGAGATCGAGGCCGGTCATCTCGCAGTCGATCCAGACCAGGCGGTCGCTGTTCACGCTGCCCAACCCTACGTTGCGTCAGCGCCGCCGACGGCGGCCGCGTCGTGAGGCTGTGGACACCGGGCGGCTCGGCTCGTCGGGTCGATTCGCTGCGGCCGTCGTCGTGCGGGACGTCCGTGCCGAGACGAGCGCCAGAACGGCGACGACGAGCACCGCGCCGACGACGACCGCCACCGCATACGAGCGGGGTTGGCCGCCGACGACCAGGACGGCTCCGGCGACGACCGCCGCGAACAGCCCGTAGACCGCGATCTCGGTGATCGACGTGCCCGATCGGGACGGTGCATCCCTCGCCGTGGTGACGACGTGCGGCGGCGATTCCGCGCGATGGGCGCCACGACGGTGCTTCGACACCGGGTTCCTCCGGCATTCATGGACAGATCCGGAGGTTAGCCCCACCGATTGGAGCCTGGTCCACGGGTCGGCGACAGCGGGTCTGCGCATCTGTCCGGTAGCCCGGTGTTCCGTTGACCGAGCCGACTCGTTCAGGCCCGCTTCAGCCCGGTCGCTGTATCACGGTTCGAGGAAATCTTCCTTGGTACTCCAACGAGAAGAGCGATCATGAGACACCGACTACCCACCATTGCGCTGGCCTCCCTCATCGCCGTACCCGCAGCCGTCGTCGTCAGCGCCGGCGCTGAGCCCAAACCTGTCGAGTTCAGCGACGCCCGCCTCAAGGTGGAGATCAACGCAACCGACGGCGACGCCGGCCTGCAGATCTTCCTCGACGGTGAGGCGTGGAACGACGTGGAGCTACTCGACCCGCAGAACAACGCCATCCTGGACGTCGATGTGAAGGGCCGCGCGGAGAACTACGGCCTCACCGAGCTCTTCTCCGAAAGTAGCGAACCACCCTTCGAGGAATTCCCACTCGAACAGTTCAAGGAACTGTTCCCCGAGGGCACCTACACGTTCCGCGGGACCACCGTCGACGGAGTGCCGATGACCGGCACCGCCAATCTCACCCACGACTTCCCTGACGGCCCCGAGATCCTCTCGCCCTCAGCGGACTCGAGGGTGCCCGCTGACCAGGTCGTGGTGCAATGGGCGCCTGTCACCACGCCCGCCGGCATCGACATCGTTGGGTACCAGGTGCTCGTCGTTCAGGAGACGCCGGAACTGCGGGTCTTCAGCGCCGATTTGCCTGCGACGGCGACAAAGCTGTCCGTCCCCGCCGAGTTCGTGCAGCCGCGCACCGAGTACAAGGTGGAGGTTTTGGCGATCGAGGCTGGCGGCAATCAGACGCTTACCGAACTCACGTTCCGCAGCCGCTAGCCCGTAGGCGGAACCTCGGCGTCTACCGCAGAGGAGATCGGCGACAGCAGTTAGGTGGACAGCTCTTCCAAACGTGTCCACGCGCGCTCGTCCAGAAGCGGCACCACTTGCTGCTCGATGATGTCCTTGAAGTGCGGCGTCCGGCGGTGGGTCTGGAAGGCGTCCTCACCCGTGTACTGCTCGTAGAGCAGGAACGCCCGGGGATCGTCAATCTCCTGGTAGACCGAGAATTCGAGGCATCCCGGTTCGGCCCGGCTGGCCTCCGCGTTCTTACGCAGCAGTCGCGCCACCGTCGATTCGTGCCCCTCCGACACCAGGTATCGTGCGACGACGATCAGCATGATCCCTCCGAGCCCTCTGCTCCCTGAACGGTGTAACTCTCAGCGGCGAGGCTGCTTCGGTTGGCATGCTAGGCGGCAGAGGCGACTGGTCGGCTCAGCCGTCGCACATGGCAAGCAGCTTGGTCACGGTCGCCCAGTTGCGCGCCGTGCCGGTCGCGCCGGCGGACTTCCCACTGTCGCCACGGGTCAGCAGCGCCGCGAGCTCGCTGCGCCCGTATCCGTCCGGAGTGTGGAGGAAGAGGGTACGGCCCACCAGTTCAGCCGTGTCGCGGCCGCCGTTCCGCGCGGCCTGCCGCTGAGCGGCCGCGACGCGCTCCACCAGGTCGGGCCCCGGGTCCTCGCTCAGGAAGATCGCGTGAACGAGCTTCGGGTTCGGCTCGTCCGGGTACGGGTTGTCGTCCACCGACCGCGCCAGCTCGTCGCGGGACAGCACCACGACGCGGGGACGCACGCCGAGGGCGTCGGCGATGGCTCGCTCGATGGCGCGCGCCAACGCGGCGGTGTCCGTCTCGTCCGTGCTGAAGACCACGTTTCCGCTCTGGATGTAGGTTGCGACATCGGTGTGCCCGAGCGACGCGACGACCCGGCGCAGATCCGCCATCGCAACCCTGTTGTGGCCGCCGACGTTGATCCCCCGGAGCAAGGCGACGTGGGTAGGCACAGCCGCATCCTTCCACCGCCACCTGAAGAATATGGTGGCTGGATGATGGGCGGCATGTCATGCGGCTGAGCCTCAGCATTACCAACTTCACCTGGCCGACCGGTCCGGCCGGTCTCGCCCAGGAACTGCAGGCAATCGTCGAAGCGGCCGACGGCGGCGGCATCGACACCGTCTGGGTCAACGACCACCTCCTGCAGGCCGAGCCGGGCACGAGCCGTGATGAGCCGATGCTGGAGGCGTACACGACGCTCGGCTTCCTCGCCTCCGCCAGCCGCCGGGTGCGCCTGGGCACGATGGTGACCGGCGTGACGTTCCGGCCGGTCGCCCTGCTCGTCAAAGCGGTGACGACCGTCGATGTGCTCTCCGGCGGCCGCGCCTGGCTCGGCATCGGCGCGGGCTACCAGCAGGACGAGGCGCGCGCGATGGGCCTGCCGTTGCCGCCCACCGCCGAGCGGTTCGAGCTGCTGGCGGACACCGTGCTCCTGGCCCGGCGGATGTGGTCCGGCGACGCCTCACTGTTCCAGGGCCGGCGCACACGCTTGGAGGAGCCGATCGGCAGCCCGCTGCCGCTGACCCGTGGGCCGACCGATCGGCCCGGCCTGCCCATCCTCATCGGTGGCATAGGCGAGAAGCGCACGCTGCGACTCGTCGCAGAGCACGCCGACGCATGCAACCTGTTCGACATCCCGGACGGGGGCGCCACCGTGCGACACAAGCTGCGAGTGCTCGCCGGGCATTGCGCCGCAGTCGGCCGGCCGGCCCTACGAGGAGATCGACAAGACGATCAGCGTCCGGTTCGATCCGGCCCAGCCGGTGGAAGCGTTCGCCGAACACTGCTCCGAGTTGGCCGAGCTGGGCATCGAGCACGCGGTGGCACTCACCACGGGGGCCTGGACACCGCCGGTCGTCGAGGCCTATGCAGCCGCGGGGAGGGTGCTCGCCACCCGTCGGGAGTGAGCGGCAGGCCAGAAGTTATCTGGTCTGAGGCGGTCCCGGCGCGACGACGATACCGCCGGCCGGGACCTCGACGGGATGGAGCCCCGCCGTGCCTACAGCATCCCACCGCCCGAGCACCCGCACACCTGGGCCGAACTGCTGACGCTGGTCCGCGCCGTCCGGCGGATCGCCTACGACATCACGCTCGAGGCCGGCGATGCGCTGCGACGGGATCTGTACGCCGAGTTCGACGAAGGGGCACGACATGACCGCACGCCACGACGGCTCGCAGCTTCGCATTTGACGGTTGGCGCTGTCGTCCAGCGGTACCGTGCTCCCGTCCTGGAAGGCACGACGTTCCCGATCCGGTAAAGGGGAGGTGCACGATGTACATAGGTGGTGGGATAGTCGCTCTCATTCTGATCATCCTTCTCCTGATCCTCATCTTCTAGGAGGAAGGACCGGCTCATCGGCCGAGCGGTGAGCAGGGTCATGCGGCGGCTCTGGCGCTGACCTCAGAACGACGGCCCGCACCTGGGAGGGTGCGGGCCGTTCGGAGCATCATCGACCTGCGGGCGTGACCGCTGGCGAGGGCGGCACGGGGGAACGTCAATTGTGCGTCATTAGAACGTTGCCATCGCGTTTGCTCCTGAGAAAGCTCCGCGCGGAGTTGGCCGGGACGTGCATGCCTCCTCCACAGGGACGAAACTGGAAACCCGCCGCCAGGAGGAGACACGATGATGGGCACGCAAGGTGATTGGACGACCACCGCACGTCGGATGTGGCTTTGGCCGGTGTCGATTCTGATCGGCTTCCCGATCGGGGGGCTTCTTGCAGACCTGGTCGTGGACGGAGTCGATTCTGTGGGAGCGGCGATTGTTGCCGGTCTCATCGCGGGCGCAATTATCGGAGCAGCAGAATGGTTTGCATTGCGCTGGTGGGTCTCGTGGCTGTGGATCCCGGCGACGAGTGCGGGGATGGCCGTGGGCCTAGCCGCCGGTGCGGCAATAGTCGACTACGGGATCAACCGAGGAGACCTTGCCCTCATGGGAGCGGTGACCGGCGCCGGTGTAGGGGTCCTGCAGGCGCTCGTACTCGCACGACACCGGATCCCCCGCGCGTTCTGGTGGGCGGTCGCGAACCCGCCTGCCTGGGCGCTTGGCTGGCTCGTGAGCTCGTACGTGATCGCGAGGAACATCGACGACCGGTGGCCGAATTTCGGTGCGAGCGGAGCGCTCGTATTCGGACTGCTGACCTGGCTGCTCCTGGCGATGCTCTTCCGAGCGACGGCACCCGAAGTCCGGCGGACGGCAAGCCCAGCCGCTCGGTGAACATCGAACGCGCCGCAGGCGCATTCCTCACAAACACGGCTCGAGCCGATCGGTAGGCGGCCGCCGAGACGCGCGATCTGCTCACGTTTGATCGCGTCGCTTCCGACGAGGACCGGTGGTGAAGCTCCCCAACGATAGATCGACGCCGTCTGGCACGGGATGGTCAAGAGAGTGTGCTCGAGGAAGCTCTCGACATGAGCCCGCCTGATTTCGGCCACGTCGCCGACACCAGTCGCGGCTAGGTGGTCACCGAAACTGGCTGGCTGCCGCCGCGTAGACGGTGATGGTCGCCGGTGACAGGTTCCGGGACCGCAGGGAACGCAGCCACGAGTCCACGAACGCGCCGTAGTCGCCATTCACGCGGGCTAGTCATCTTGTTCGCTGCGGCATACGAGCTGCGTGGCTCACTTCGAACTGCGTGTTGCACATGTCAGAGCTGTTTGTGCGCCCGGCAGGATTCGAACCTGCGGCCAAGTGCTTAGAAGGCACCTGCTCTATCCACTGAGCTACGGGCGCTGGACCTCGATCCATTGTGCGTCAAGCGCCTCTTCCCAGTCCCTCGACGACCTCGGCGCGTGGCCAGTCGGCCAGCCCTCGGCCGGGTACGGCGAGCTTGGAGCGACGTACACCACTGCCGATGATCGCGTAGGGCAGCTCGGCGACCCCGGGGTCGACGAGGATGGGCCAGTCCGGAGGCAGACCGATCGGGGTGATGCCGCCGTACTCCATTCCGGTCGCCACGACCGCGTCGTCCATGGGCATGAACGACGCCTTCCGGGCGTCGAGCCGGCGCCGCACCACACCGTTCACGTCGGCGCGGGTCGTCGCGAGGACCATGCACGCTGCGACCCGCTGCTCCCCACCGCGACGGCCGGCTACGACGACGCAGTTGGCGGACACCTCCAGCGGAACGTCGTACGCGGCGCAGAACTGGGCCGTGTCGGCGAGGTCCGGGTCGATCTCGGCGACGTACACATCGCCCTCCGGGCGCTCTGCCAGAGCACGCGACACCGGATCCGCGAGCAGGTCTGGCCGGTCCCTTGCCGGAACCATCGTCAACGTGCCGATCCGTGGTCCGTCCACGACGCCGGACTCTATCGGCGCTCCGATCGTCTCGCCCTCGATGCCGGATGGCACGCCAGGCCGTTCCACAACTGGGACATCTCGCCCACGATCGCGACGGTTCAACGTGCCATTCGACGGAGGCAAGGGCAGGGGCGGTGGCCGGCGGACCTCAGTGGGCGAACGTCGCGACCACCATGCCGCGGGCCAAGGTGTGGAACGCGAGATTGAACGACACGACGGCCGGGCTCGCATCGGCGGAAACGCCCAGGGCATCGGCGTCGACGGCGTGCACCACGTAGTAGTAACGATGCGGCCGGTCGCCCTCCGGCGGCGCTGCGCCCGAGTAGCCCGTCGAGCCGGTGTCGTTGCGAACCGAGAACGCACCGTATGGCAGCGCGGAGTCGTCGGCGGCGCCCACGCCGCGGGGGAGCTCCGTGGTCGTCGCCGGCAGGTCGACGACCACCCAGTGCCAGAAGCCACACGGCGTGGGGGCGTCCGGGTCGAAGCACGTCACGACGTAGCTGGCGGTGCCGTCCGGCGCGCCGGACCAGCGCAGGTGCGGCGACACGTTCTCGCCCGGCATTCCCCAGTCGTCGAAGACGTGGGCCGTGCTCATCGGCTCGCCGTCCACCAGGTCGTCGCTCTCGACCGTGAAGGTGCCGACGCGGGGTAGCAGCTCGTACGGATCCGGGGCAACCGGCCGATCCAGCGACATTCGTCCTCCTTCGTAGCGCGCGACCGCGGCCGACGCTAGTGCGTCGTCGGGTACAAGCACATACCCAAATCCGACGAGTCACTTGGCCCGGAGTGTCCGCTACAGGCAGGATCATGGCCGTGACGATCACCCAGGCACCCGAGAGCGTCCTCGACGCCCTCGGTGTGCTGCGCGAGCGGGTCGTCGCGCTCCAGCTTCCACTGGAGTGGCCGAGTGCCCCCGAGGCACGCCGAACCCGGCGTGAAATCGTCGCCCAGCTCGACGACTACGTCCTGCCACGGCTGCGCGAGATCGACGCACCGCTGCTGGCGGTCGTGGGCGGATCGACGGGCGCCGGGAAGTCCACCCTGGTGAACGCCGTAGTCGGTCGGCCGGTGTCCGAGACCGGTGTGCTGCGACCGACTACCAGAGCACCTGTGCTCGTCTACCACCCCGACGACGCCGAGTGGTTCACCGGCGACCGCATCCTCCCGGAGCTCGCTCGTGTGACGGCAAGTGATCTCGCGCAGCCAGGCGCCCTGAGCCTCGTGCCCGACGACGCCGTGCCGCAGGGCCTGGCCCTCCTCGACGCCCCCGACATCGACTCGGTGGTCACCGAGAACCGGCAGCTGGCCGGCCAGCTGCTGGCCGCGGCCGACCTCTGGCTGTTCGTCACCACGGCCGCGCGCTACGCCGACGCCGTGCCCTGGGACCTGTTGCGCGCCGCCGTCGAGCGCAGCGCCGCGGTGGCGGTCGTGCTTGACCGGGTGCCACCGGGGGCCGAGGACGAGGTGCGCCGCCATCTCGCGGCGATGCTCTCCGAGCGCGGCCTGGGGAGCGCCCCACTGTTCGTGGTCGGTGAGGTGACGGTGGGTGACGACGGCATGCTGCCGGACGGCCACGCCGAGCCGGTGGTGTCCTGGCTACGTGACCTCGCGTCCGACACGGCCGCGCGAGCCGGCGTCGTACGACGCACGCTCGACGGTGCGATCGGCGGGATCGTCCGCCGGTCGCCGCCGCTGGCCGAGGCGGCCGACGAGCAGCACGCCGCCGCCGGACGGCTACGCACCGCGGCAGAGCACGAGTACTCCGAGGCGGTCGACGCGGTCACGACGGCGACCCGAGACGGGAGCCTGCTGCGCGGCGAGGTCCTGGCCCGCTGGCAGGACTTCGTGGGGACCGGCGAGTTCTTCCGCTCGCTGGAGGACACCGTGGGTCGGCTACGAGACCGCATCACGGCGTACCTCCGTGGACAGCCACAGCCGGAGGCCGAGGTCGAGGAGGCCATCGAGCACGGCCTGCAGGCTCTGCTGGTGGACCAGGCCGACCGCACGGCTGAGCGGGTCGACGCCATCTGGCGGGCCGACCCGGCCGGACGCGGTCTGCTCGGCGACGACGACCTGTCCCGTAGCAGCGCGGAATTCGTGGCCGCGGCGGCCGAGCAGGTGCGGGCCTGGCAGGGCGCCGTCCTCGACCTGGTCCGCACCGAGGGGCAGGACAAGCGGTTCACCGCGAGGGCACTGTCGTTCGGCGTCAACGGTCTCGGCATCGCCCTGATGATCGTCGTGTTCGCGTCCACGGCGGGACTGACCGGTGCCGAGATCGGCATCGCCGGCGGTACCGCGATCATCGGCCAGAAATTGCTCGAGGCGATCTTCGGCGACCAGGCCATCCGCCGCCTGGCCGAGGCGGCGCGGTCCGACCTTCGCCGGCGCGCCGATGCATTGCTGGCCGGCGAGAAGGCGCGGTTCACCGGCCGGCTCGACGGCCTGGGACTCGAGGTGGCGGCCGGGCAGGCGCTTCGCGAAGCACTGGTCCTGGTGGGTCGGGCCCGCGAGCGGGAGTCCGGCGAATGAAGCTGGTGCGCCGCCCTGCGCGGGTCGGCCTGCCCGAGCGGCTCGACGCGCTCGCCGTCGCGGTCGAGGACGCCACCGGCCGGCTTCCCGACGAGCTGGTCGACGGCGCCCGCGAAATCGTCGACCGGGCCGGCCAGCGCCGGCGACTCTCCACCGACCACACCGTCGTCGCGCTCGCCGGAGCCACCGGCAGCGGAAAGTCGTCTCTGTTCAACGCGGTGGCGGGGATCGAGCTGGCCAGGGTGGGCCTGCGGCGCCCGACCACGGCCGAACCGCTGGCATGCGTGTGGGGCACTCAGGGTGTGACGCCGCTGCTCGAGTGGCTGGGCATCCCGCTGCGCCACCGGGTGCCGAAGGAGAGTGTGCTCGACTCCGGTGCCGAGGACGCCCTCGACGGTCTCGTGATGCTGGACATGCCCGACCACGACTCCACCGACCATTCACACCAGGCGCAGGTCGACCGGCTGGTCGAGATGGTGGACCTGTTCGTATGGGTGATGGACCCGCAGAAGTATGCCGACGCGGTCGTGCACGAACGCTATCTGCGGCCGTTGGCCGGCCACGCGGCCGTGACGGTCGTCGTCCTGAACCAGATCGACCTGTTGTCCCCGGCCGACGTCGAGCGCTGCGTTGACGACCTTCAGCGCCTGCTGACCGAGGACGGCATGCCGAAGGTGCCGGTCATCCCGCTCTCGGCGAAGACGGGTGCCGGCATTGACCGGTTCGTCTCCGTGTTGCGCGAGGCGGTGGCGCGCCGCCGCTCCGCAGACGAACGTGTCGCCGCCGATGTCCGCGAGGCGGCCACGGGCCTGCTGGCTGCCGCGGGAGGGGGCGAGCCTGTCGGTGTCGACGACGCCCAACGGCGTCGACTCGTCGATGCCCTCGCCGAGGCCGCCGGCGTCGACGTGGTGGCCAACGCGGTGGGTCGGTCCTTTACCCGGCGGGCTCGGGCAGCGACCGGATGGCCGGTGACCCGCTGGCTGGCCCGGCTGCGCCCGGACCCGTTGCGCCGCCTGCGGCTGGACCGGCAGGGCATCGACGCGCAGCTCGCACGGACGTCA
>OBLS010000940.1_pt1 | contig 11464 bp, 7 predicted proteins | sample 1519901 | NCBI WGS metagenome assembly OBLS01 (sample SAMEA3113585, study PRJEB22503) | soil metagenome
GCTCGACCCGGCCGCCGGTGTCAACCAGCTTCTGCTTGCCGGTGTAGAACGGGTGGCACTTGGAGCAGATGTCGACCCGCAGCTCCGAGACGGTGGAGCGGGTGGTGAACTCCTCGCCGCACGAACAGCGCACGGCGGTGTCCTTGTACTCGGGGTGGATGCCCTGCTTCATAGAGACTCGCAGTCCTCGCGTTTCCATTGGGGTGGCTGATCCTATACCGGGAACGACCTGCACCGTTCCCGAATTCCAGGCCGACCCCTAGTTGATGTTGGCCCGCTGGATGTGGCGGAGGAAGTCGATGTTGGTCTTGCTCTGGCGCATCCGGTCCACCACCAGCTCGAGGGCCTGGGCGGGGTCGAGGGCGCCGAGGACGCGGCGCAGCTTCCAGGCCACGACCAGCTCCTCCTCGGTGAGCAGGAGCTCCTCCTTCCGAGTGGAGGAGGCGTCGACGTCCAGGGCGGGGAAGATGCGGCGCTCGGACAGCTTGCGGTCCAGGCGGACCTCCATGTTCCCGGTGCCCTTGAACTCCTCGAAGATGACCTCGTCCATGCGCGACCCGGTGTCGACCAGGGCGGTGGCCAGGATGGTCAGCGACCCGCCCTCCTCCAGGTTGCGGGCGGCCCCGAAGAACCGCTTGGGCGGGTACAGGGCCGAGGAGTCGACGCCGCCGGAGAGGATCTTGCCGCTGGCCGGGGTGGCCAGGTTGTAGGCCCGCGACAGCCGGGTGATGCCGTCGAGCAGCACGACCACGTCCCGGCCGTACTCGACCAGCCGCTTGGCCCGCTCGATGGTCAGCTCGGCGACCTGGCAGTGCTCCTCGCTGGGCCGGTCGAAGGTCGAGTAGATGACGTGCGCCTTGGTCGAGCGCTGCATGTCGGTGACCTCTTCGGGCCGCTCGTCGGCGAGCAGGATGATGAGGTACACCTCGGGGTTGTTCTCGCTGATGGCGTTGGCGATCTGCTTCATCAGCGTGGTCTTGCCCGCCTTGGGCGGGGAGACGATCATGCCCCGCTGGCCCTTCCCGATGGGGCACATCAGGTCCATGATCCGGGTCGAGATCTCGGTCGGGTTGTGCTCCAGGCGCAGCCGCTCCAGCGGGTACAGCGGCGTCAGGTCCTTGAAGTCGCGGCGGTTGCGCGCCTCCTCGGGATCGAGGCCGTTGACCTTGTCGACCCGGGAGAGGGCGGCGTACTTCTCGGAGTCGCGGGGCAGCTTGACCGTGCCCTCGATCTCGTCGCCGCGGCGCAGGCCCATCCGGCGGATCATCGACAGGGGCACGTACACGTCCTCGGGCCCCGGCAGGTAGTTGTTGACCCGCAGGAAGCCGTAGCCGTCCTGGGAGCGGATGTCGAGGGTGCCGGTGCGGCTGACCTCGGGCCGGTCGTCGGCCTGCTGGCGGTCGCGGTAGTCGGGCCGCTCCAGCAGGGCCACGTTGCCCTGGTCGTTGAAGCCGCCACCACCACCACGGTTGTTGCGGTTGCGGTTCCGGTTGCGGTTGCGCCGCCGGCCTCCGCCCTGGCCCTGCTGGTTGTCCCAGCGGTTGCCGCCGCCGCCCTGGCCGCCCCAGTCGCGGTCACGGTCGCGGCGCTGGCCACGGTCGCCCCCGCCCTGCTGCTGGTCGCCCTGGGACTGGCCGCCGCCCTGGGCCTGCTGCTCGCCCTGGGCGCCCTCGGTCCTGGTGGCCGGGGGCGAGCCCGCCTCGGCGGCCTGGCCGGAACCGGCCTCGGCGGCCGGGGCCTGGGCCGGCTGCTCGGCCGCGGGCGCCGGCGGCGCCTCGGCGGCCTGGGCGACCTCGCCGTTGCTGCTCGGCTCGGTCAGGGTGGCCGGCGGGGCGCCGGCGCCGGCCTGCTGGCCGTTCCCGGACACCTCAACCTCCGGCGCCTCGCCGGAGGCGGCCGGCTCGGCGTCGGCCGAGGCGCGGCTCCGGCGCCGGGTCCGGCGCTCGGGGCCGTTGGGCGAGGTCTCGACCGCGCCGGCGCCTGGCAGCTCCGGCTGGTCGGGCGCCGCGGGGGCGGCGCCGGCCTCCGGGGCCGGGGCCTCGCCCTCCGGGGCCTGGGCCTCGCTGGTCGTTCCCCCCCGCCGGCCCCGAGCCGGAGTCGACGAGGGCACGAACTCGACACCCTGGGCCTTGGCGATGATCGCGCCGATCAGGTCGGCCTTGCGGAGTCGCTGGAAGCCCTGGACACCCATGGACGAGGCGATCGCCTGCAGCTCAGGCAGGACCTTTCCCTCGAGGATGCCGCGTTCGGTAGTTGCCATGTTCACCTTCCCTGTGAGGCGGCGGCGTGCCGGCTGGAGGAGCCGGGGACCGTTCGTCGCCACCCGGTTGCCGGGTCTTTGAGATCGAGAGGCGCCTGCGGACGGCGCCGATGGGGAGAGACTCGCGCTCGCTCCTAATCCTGTTCCCGTCGACGGGGCCGGGCGGCGCGGCACGAACCGCACACCGCCAGAGGCTGGCGTCCGATCACGTGACCCGGTCGACTGCTCGAACGGAACTGGTGGTTGCCACCGCTGGCCAGCCTCGCCGGGAGCGCCGAAATCGCCAAAGAATGAGCCGATAAGGCGGGGGCGTCGACTGAATTGGCCAGCGACTGAGACGTTTCGCATTGTACGAGCCTGGGCGGGAGGAGCGCAACAGGCCTCATTCCTCCATCAGCACGCGGACGTCGCCGTCCTTGCCCAACAGCGAGAACCCGGTCGTCTCGCCCTGGCGCTGGAACACGACCGACACCGTCGATCCGCCGATCCTGAGGTCGTGCAGCTCGACCGTGTTGAGCCAGCCGGGCAGGTGCGGCTTGTTCACGTTGATGGTGTTGGCCGGGGCGTCGGCCGAGATCCCGAGCATCGCCTGCAGGAGCAGGAACGGGGCGCCCGCGGCCCACGCCTGGGGCGAGCAGGCGACCGGGTAGGCCACCGGCCGGTTGGGGGAGCGGCGGGTGAAGCCGCAGAACAGCTCGGGCAGGCGCATGTCGTCGACCGTCACGGCCATCTCGAACATGGCCGTGGCCAGCCGGTTGGTCGCCTTGGCGAAGCCGTAGCGCTTCAGGCCGGCGCCGATGATGGCGTTGTCGTGCGGCCAGATGGAGCCGTTGTGGTAGCTCATCGGGTTGTAGGCGGCGGCCGACTTGGAGAGGGTCCGCACCCCCCAGCCGGAGAACATGTCCGGGGCCAGCAGCCGCCTGGCCATGGGCCCGGCGTTGTCCGGGTCGACGATGCCGCAGTACAGCCCGTGGGCCGGGTTGGAGGAGATGGCCGCCACCTGGCGCTTCTCGCCGTCCAGGGCCATGGCGTAGAACTGCTCCGACTCGACCCAGAAGCGCTCGTTGAAGGCGGCGCGCAGGTCGGCCGCCTCCTGGCGCAGGGTGGCCGCCCGGGGGGCGTTGCCGAGCGCCTCGAACACCTCGGCCATGCGCAGCTTGGCCAGGTAGACATAGGCCTGGACCTCGGCCAGGGCGATCGGCCCCTCGGCCAGCTTGCCGTCGACGTGGACGACCGAGTCGTGGGAGTCCTTCCAGCCCTGGTTGACCAGCCCGCGGGGGCTGGAGCGCGCGTACTCGAGGAAGCCGTCGCCGTCGGTGTCGCCGTAGTCGGCGATCCAGGCCAGGGCCCGCTCCACGTTGGGCAGCAGGCTGCGGCAGAACTCGAGGTCGCCGGTCCAGCGGTAGTAGGTGCCGAGCAGCAGCAGCCACAGCGGGGTCGAGTCGATCGAGCCGTAGTAGGGGGTGTGGGGGATGATCCCGGCCCCGGCCAGCTCCCCCTGGCGCAGCTCGTGGAGGATCTTGCCCGGCTGGGCGTCGCGCCACTCGTCGACCTCGTCGGCCTGGAAGGCGGCCAGCACCTCCAGGGTGGTCCGGGTCAGGTCGGGGTTGATCATCAGGGTCTGGTGGCAGGTGAGCAGCGAGTCGCGCCCGAACGGGGCCACGAACCAGGGGATCCCGGCCGCCACCAGGCTGCCGTGCCGGGTCGGGGTGAGCAGCGCCCGGAGATCCCGCAGGCCCCGCGAGAGCAGCGAGTTGTAGAGCTCGTTGTCGGTCCAGACCCGGGTGCAGGAACGCTCCCACGACTCGTAGGAGCGGCGCAGGTCGTGCATGACCACGTCGAAGGAGTGCTCGGGCGGGCTGGACCCGGCCGCCCTGGGCTCGACGGTGATCGCGATCAGCTCGGTCTGGGTCGGCTCCAGCCGCAGCTGCCAGGAGGCCACCACCTGCTCGTCGTCGACGGCGACCTCGGTCGGCTCGAGCTCGAAGGCGATGCGGGTCTCGCGGAAGACCCCGTCCTCCCCGGCGTAGGCGAACACCGCCGAGCGGTGGTCGGCCTTGGGCCGGGCCAGGCGGCCCCGGGCGGCCCGCTTCAGCCCCCTGACCTCGAAGATGTCGGCGAAGTCGGTGCCGAAGGTCAACTTGACGGTGAGGGTCACGGCGGCGGCGTTGTAGTTCTTGATCCGGATGCGCTCGTACAGCCGGCCGTCGATCACCCGGGTGCGGCGGATGTTGAGCGTGCCCTGGACGTGGGCGACGGTGCCGTCCTCCTCCAGCAGGTCCTGGTTGGCCAGGTCGACATGGCTGGCGAAGGCCCGGTCGGCCGAGGTCGACAGCAGCAGGGGGGCGTGCCCGTTGACCTCGAGCCGGAAGTCGGACAGGTAGCGGGTGTCCTGCCAGTAGAAGCCGGCCCCGGTGGCCTGCTCGGCGTCGAGGTTCCCCTCGGCGTCGGCGCAGAGGAACATGTCGCCTTCCTTGGTCGACCAGAGGCGCTCGGTGCGGGCGTGCATGACGGCCACCACGCCCTTGACCAGCACGCGGTTGACCGAGGCGTCGGCCAGCACGAACTCCTCGCCGGCGGGCGAGGTCAGCTTGTCGGGCACGGGAGTCTCCGCGTCATTGGCTGCGGACAGAAAGCGGCTGCCTCATCCTTCGGCGGTCAGCCACACGACTTGAGCCGAAGTCTACCGAAGCTGTCCACCGTCGAGGGGGGCCTGGAGGGCGCCGTGGCGGGCCAGCTCCAGCTGCCGGACCTGCCAGCCTTCGGCGCCGGTGGTGGCCAGCGCGTCGGTGGCGTCGGCCAGGGCGCCGGGGGCGGCCGGGCGGGGGCAGAGGACCAGCAGCGAGGGGCCGGCGCCGGACACGAAGGCGGCGTGCCCGGCCGCCCGCAGCAGCTCCAGCAGCTCGGCCCCGTCGGGGCTGTGGGCGAGGCGCTGGGGCTGGTGGAGCAGGTCCTCGGTGGCCGGCAGGAGGAGCTCGGCGTCGCCGGCCAGGGCCAGGGGCAGCATGGCCGAGCGGGCCCCGGTGTGGGCCGCGACCGCGAACGGCACCCGCTCGGGCAGCAGCCGGCGGGCCTCGCTGGTCGCCATCGGCTCGGGCGCGACCAGGGCCAGAGCGGTCAGGTCGGGGTGCAGGGGCACGGGCCGCCAGCGGGGCCGGCCGTCCTCGACCCAGGCCAGGGTGGCCCCGCCGCGCAGGCAGGGGGTGGCGTTGTCGGGGTGGCCCTCCAGCTCGCAGGCCAGGGCCAGCAGCTCGGCCTCGGGGAAGGCCGGGGCGACCAGCTCGCGGGCCGCGACCAGGCCGAGGACCACGGCGGCGGCGCTCGACCCGAACCCGCGGCCCAGCGGGAAGCCCTTGACCACCGTCAGGTGGAGCGGCGGCAGGGCCACCCCGGCCGCCTCGGCCAGCCGGCGCATGGCCACCCTGACCAGGTTGTCGGGCCCGGTCGGGAGCAGCTCGGCCTGCTCGCCGCTGATCTGGGTGCCGTCGGCCGGGGCCGGCCGGACCTCCAGCTCGTCCCACCAGTCGAGGGCGACCCCGGCCGCGTCGAAGGCCGGCCCCAGGTTGGCGCTGGTGGCCGGGGCCCGGACGTGGATGGGCTGGTCCATGCCCGGGAGCCTACCGTGGCCGGGCCGGGCTCAGCCGGTGCGCAGGGGCTGCTCCCTGAGCAGCAGGGCGACCACGAAGGCGACGGCCACGAACGGCACCCCGACCAGGAACACGTCGTCGAGGGCGTTGGTGAACGCGCCCAGCACGATGCTCTTGACCGGCTCGGTGAGCTGCTGGATGCCCTGGATGTTGTTGGCCTCGACGGGCGGTCCGCCGGCGCCCGGCTGGATGCCGGCCCTGGCCAGCTGCTCGCTCAGGTGGTAGGCGAGCCGGCTGGACAGCACGGCCCCGAACACGGCCGCCCCGATCGAGCCGCCCATCTGCCGGAAGAAGGTGATGGAGCTGGTGGCGGCACCCATGTCCCGGTGCTCGACCGAGTTCTGCACGGCGGTGACGATCGTCTGCATGGTGAAGCCGAGGCCGGCCCCGAACAGGTAGGTGTACAGCGCGACCTGCCAGAACGGCGTGTCGACAGCCAGGCGCGACAGGGTGAGCAGGGCGATGGTCATGGTCACGGCCCCGATGACCGGGTAGATCTTGTAGCGGCCGGTCCTGGTGATCAGCTGCCCCGAGGTGATCGAGGTCGAGAAGATGCCGACGATGGCCGGCAGCAGGGCCAGGCCGGACTGGGTCGGCGAGAAGCCCATGACCGTCTGGAAGTAGACGGGCAGGAAGATGATGGTGCCGAACATGACGATGCCGGCCAGGAAGGCGAAGGCGTTGCCGACGCTGAACACCTGGATGCGGAACAGCCGCATGGGGATGATCGGCTCGACCGCCCGCCGCTCGATCAGGATGAACGCCGCCGTGAGCAGGATGGCGGCGCCGAGGAGGGCCATCGCGCCGGCCTCGGTCCAGCCGTAGCCGACCCCCCGCCAGTCCAGGTACAGCAGCAGGCAGGTGACGGCCCCGACGATGGTGGCCGCGCCCAGGTAGTCGATCTTGTGCTGGCGGCGGACCACCGGCATCTTCAGGACGGCCGAGGTGACGAACAGCGCGGCCAGCCCGACCGGCAGGTTGATGTAGAAGATCCAGCGCCAGCCCGGCCCGTCGGTCAGCCAGCCGCCCAGCAGCGGCCCGGCCACGCTGGACACGCCGAACACGGCCCCGAAGTAGCCCTGGTAGCGGCCCCGCTCCCGGGGCGGGATGACGTCGCCGATGATGCTGAGGGCGATCGCGAACAGGCCGCCGCCGCCGATGCCCTGGAGGGCGCGGAAGGCGATCAGCTGGCCCATGTCCTGGCTCAGCCCGGACAGGGCCGAGCCGAGCAGGAAGATCACGATCGCGACCTGGAAGATGAGCCGGCGCCCGTAGAGGTCGGAGATCTTGCCCCACAGCGGCGTCGTCGCCGTCGAGGTCAGCAGGTAGGCGGTGACCACCCAGGACAGCTTGTCGAGCCCGCCCAGCTCGCTGACGATGCGGGGCAGGGCGGTGCCGACGATGCCCTGGTCGAGGGCGAACAGCAGCATCCCGGCCATCACCCCGGCCAGCACGATCAGGATCTGGCGGTGCGAGAGGTAGCTGGGGCCGGGGGCGCCCTGGTCGTCGGGGAGCCGGTCCTGCCCGGTCACGGCCGAGCCGGCGGCCGCCGCGGTCGATGGGGTGTCAGCGGGTGGTCTGGTCATCTGGTCTCCGGTTCGGCGGCCAGCCGATCGAGACTCTCGGCCAGCCGGGTCATGAGCGTGGTGAGGGCGGCCCGGTCCTCCTCGGGCCAGTCGGCGGTGGCGCGGTCCACGACCCCCGCCCGGGCGCGCATGGCCTGGTCGAGGGCGGCCCGGCCCCGCCGGGTGAGCCGCACCTGGAAGGCCCGGCGGTCGTCGGGGTCGCCGGTGCGGTCGAGGAGGCCGCCGGCCTCGAGCTGGCGGACGTGGCGGCTGGCGGTCGAGATGTCGAGCCCCACCGCCTCGGCCAGGGCCGACACCCGCAGCGGTCCCCTGACCTGCACGTGGCGGAGGACGAACATCATCGCCGGGTCGATCCGCCCTTCAGGCAGCCGCGCCCTGAGCCGCCGCGCCACGGTCAGCAGCGACACCACCAGGTCCTGCCCGGTGGTCACCTGTCGGGTCGCGGTCTTCATCGGCACCTGGCCACGGTGCCATAATTGCTTGCAGCATGCAACTAGTTGACCGGGCCCTCGCTCCCCTCCGGTGGTGGGGCCCCTTCTGGGAGGGTAGCCCAGGGACGAGGGAGGAGCTGGCGGCTGTCCACAGCCCCCCGGGCGGTCAGGCCAGTTCGAGGGCGGCGGCGGCGGCCTCGGGGTCGGCCGGGACCCGGGTCGGGGGCGGGGCGCCGGCCAGGGCCCAGTCGGGGTCCTTGAGGCCGTTGCCGGTGACGGTGCAGACGACCCGGCGGCCCCGCTCCAGGCCGGCGTCGAGCAGCCCGGCCACCGAGGCGGCCGAGGCCATCTCCACGAACACGCCCTCCTCGCGGGCCAGCAGCCGGTAGGCGGCCAGGATCTGGCGGTCGGTGACCGCGGCCAGCCCCCCGCCCGACTCGGCCACCGCCCGCCGGGCCCCCTCGGCCGAGGCCGGGCGGCCGATCCGGATGGCGCTGGCGATGGTGGCCGGCCGCTCCACCGGATGGCCGTCGACCAGCGGCGCCGCCCCGGCGGCCTGGAACCCGAGCATCCGGGGCCGCCGCTCTCCCGCCTCGGTGTACCCGAGCCAGGTGGCGGTGATGTTGCCGGCGTTGCCGACCGGGATGCAGTGGACGTCGGGGGCGTCGCCCAGAGCCTCGACGACCTCGAAGGCGACCGTCTTCTGCCCCTGGATGCGCAGCGGGTTGACCGAGTTGACCAGCGCCACCGGGTAGCGCTCGGCCAGCTCCCTGACCAGCACCAGGCAGTCGTCGAAGGAGCCGTCCACGGCCAGCACCGAGGCCCCGTGGACCAGCGCCTGGGCGAGCTTGCCGAGGGCGATCCGGCCTTCGGGGATGACCACCGCGCAGGGGATGGCCGCCCTGGCCGCATAGGCGGCCGCCGAGGCCGAGGTGTTGCCGGTGGAGGCGCACAGGACCGCCCGCGCCCCCTCCTCCAGCGCCTTGGACACGGCCACGGTCATGCCCCGGTCCTTGAACGAGCCGGTCGGGTTGGCCCCCTCGACCTTCAGCCAGACGTCGCAGCCGGTCCGGGCCGACAGCACCGGCGCCGGCACCAGCGGGGTGCCGCCCTCCAGCAGCGTCACCACCGGGGTGCTCGGCCCCACCGGGAGCCGGTCCCGGTAGCGCTCGATCAGCCCTGGCCACGCCCGTGTCCGCGTCACCCCTACCACCCCAGCACCTCGTCGGCCTCCTCGCCCTCGACCCGCATGGCGCTGGCCAGGTTGCCGACAACGGGCAGGCCGCGCAGGCCCTCCAGCACCCGCTGGACGGCGCCCTCCCTGGCCAGGTGGGTCACGAGCACGAGCTGGGCCTCCTCCCCCTTGCCCCGCTGGAGCACCGACCGGATCGACACCCCGTGCTCGGCGAACACGGCCGCCACCTGGGCGAGCACGCCCGGCCGGTCGGCGACGTCGAGCGCGACATAGTACTGCGTGTCGACATCGGCCATGCCCCGCACCCGGCGCCGGTAGACGCAGGTGCAGCCGACCCCCTTGGCCCCCTGCTGCCTGGCCCTGGCCACCGCGACCAGGTCGCCGAGCACGGCCGACCCGGTCGGGCGGCCGCCGGCCCCGCGGCCGTAGAACATCAGCCGGCCGACGGCGTCGCCCTCGACGAACACCGCGTTGTAGGCCTCGGTCACCCCGGCCAGCGGGTGGGCGTCGGGGACCATGGCCGGGTGGACCCGGGCCGAGACCTCGCCGTCGATCTCCTCGGCGATGGCCAGCAGCTTGACCGTGTAGCCCATGCGCCTGGCCGCCTGGATGTCGGCCGCGGTCACGTCGGTGATGCCCTCCCGGTAGACGTCGCCGGCCGCCACCCGGGTGTTGAAGGCCAGGCTGGCCAGGATGGCGCACTTGGCGGCGGCGTCGAACCCCTCGACGTCGGCGCTCGGGTCGGGCTCGGCGTAGCCCAGCTCGGTCGCCTCGGCCAGCGCCTCGGCGTAGCCGGCCCCGGTCGAGGCCATCCGCCAGAGCACGTAGTTGGTGGTCCCGTTCACGATCCCCAGGACCCGCCGGAGCCGGTCCCCGGCCAGCGACTCCTTGAGCGGGGCGACGATCGGGATGGCCCCCCCGACCGCGGCCTCGAACCGGAGGTCGACCCCGGCCGCGTCGGCCGCGTCGAACAGCTCCCCGCCGTGGGCGGCCAGCAGCTCCTTGTTGGCCGTGACCACCGGCTTGCCCAGCCGGATCGCCTCCAGGATCAGCGACCGGGCCGGCTCGATCCCCCCCATCACCTCGACCACCACGTCGACCTCGGGGTCGGCGACCACCGCGGCCGCGTCCCCGCTCACCATGGTCGGGTCGACCGCCGGGTCGCGCTTGCGGGTCACGTCCCGCACCGCCACCCGCTGGAGCGCGATCGGCACCCCGGCCCGGTCCCGCACCGGCCGCCCGTGCTCGACCAGCAACCTGGCCACCCCGGTCCCCACGGCCCCGCACCCGAGCATCCCGACCCTGAGCCCCTCCACGTCCCCTCCGATCGATCCAAGCATCGCCGCCCATCTTGCCCGACCCCCGGGCCCCGGGCACACCAGGGTCACTCCCTGCGGCTGGGGCAACCGCGGCCCACCACGCTCGTGCGGCCGTGGACCGCGCAGCCCACCACGCTGGAGGGCCCGTGGATCGCGGCGGCCCACCACGCTCGTGGGGGCCGTGGACCGCGCGACGCACCACGCCGGAAGGGCCGAGGACACCGCGGCGCCGCGCTGACGGGGCTGTGGACAGCCGCGCGCCCATCCCTCCGGCATCGGCTACGCTCCCCCACCGGGGGACCCGGCAGTGGCGGGTCGGGGTCGAGGGCGCCCACCGGGTCTCGGCAGCGGCGGGTCGGGTTGCCGCGCGGCTGGGGACCCTGCGGCCGGGTACCGTGCGCCGGGTGCCGTGGGACCCTATCGTCCCCGTATGAAGGTCGCCGGTGGGAGCGGGTTCGCCAAGTTGTGGGGGGCGACGGCCGTCTCCAACGTCGGCGACGGGGTGTACGCGACCGCGCTGCCGCTGCTGGCGGCCAGCCTGACCCGGGACCCGCTGCTGGTGTCGCTGGTGAGCTTCGCCGAGTGGCTCCCCTGGCTGCTGTTCGGGCTGCTGAGCGGGGCGCTGCTCGACCGCTGGGACCGGCGGCGGGTGATGTGGACGGTGGACGCCGCCCGGTTCGCGATCGTCGGCGGCCTGGCCGTGGCCGTGCTCATGGACCAGGCCAGCATCGCCCTGCTGGCGGCCGTCGGCTTCCTGCTCGGCACCGGCCAGACGCTGGTCGACACCGGCGCCCATTCGATCCTGCCCGCCCTCGTCTCCCGCGACGCACTGCGGCTGGAGCGGGCCAACGGCCGCCTCGTCGGCACCCAGGTCGTCACCCAGGAGCTGGCCGGGCCGCCCGTCGGCGGGTTCCTGTTCTCGCTGTCGGCCTGGACCCCGTTCGCCGTCGACGCGGTCTCGTTCGCGGCCGGGTCGGCCCTGGTCGCCTCCATCCGCGGCCACTTCGGGCCCGCCGCCGAGGACCT
>OBLS010000941.1_pt1 | contig 11464 bp, 12 predicted proteins | sample 1519901 | NCBI WGS metagenome assembly OBLS01 (sample SAMEA3113585, study PRJEB22503) | soil metagenome
CCGGGCCGCCTTGACCTCGGCCGCCTGCCTGGCCACCACGGCCGAGACGGCCGTGCGGACCGGGGCCGGGGCGGGCCGGGTCTGGTCGACCACGAAGGTGACCTCGGCCGGGCGGCCGGCCCGCAGGGCCTGGTCGTAGCCGGCCGGCAGGACCACCCCGGCCGAGACCACGCCGCGCCGGACCGCCTTGCGGAGGGCGTCGGGGTCGTCGTAGGCGCGGGCGTCCAGGGCCGGTGAGGCCACCAGCCCGGCCCGGAGCTGGTCGCCGAGCGGGCCGGCGCCCTCGTCGGCGATCCCGACCGGCAGCCGCTCGGAGCCGGCGTCGCCGAAGGTGATCCCGATGACGGCGATGATGACCACCGGCAGGAGCACGATGAAGAACAGGGCGAGGCGGTCCCGGGCCAGGCGGCGCAGGGCCGAGCCGGCCATCATCAGGGCCTTCATGCCGCCACCATCCGCCGGGCCCGGTACAGGGCCAGGCCGCCGGTGGCCAGGCCGACGGCCAGGGTCACGGCGATCGGCACGGCCACCGTGGCCAGGCCGCCGCCGTCGGCGACCAGGTCGACGAAGCCGCGCAGGGCCCAGCCGTTGGGGGTGAGCAGGGAGACGCGCTGGAGCGTCTCGGGGAGCTGGGCCAGGTAGACGAAGTTGCCGCCGAGCAGGGCCAGGGTGAACACCACCAGCGAGCTGAACCCCTCGGCCTGCTCCTCGGACCTGGCCAGGGTGACGACCAGGGCGGTGATGCCGATGGCGCTGAGCACGCTGGAGATGGTCAGGGCGACCACGGCCACCGGGTCGCCCCAGTCGGCCCCGAACACCAGCGTGGTCGCCAGCCACATGACCAGCACGCTGGAGGTGCCGAGGACGAACGCGGCCAGGGCCTTGCCGGCCAGCACCCCGCTGGGCGAGGCGGCACTGGCCAGCAGCCGCTTCATGGTCCCCTGGCGGCGCTCGGCCAGGACGCTGCGGGCCCCGAAGGACACGGTGAAGAACAGGAAGAAGATGGCCATGGAGGGGCCGAAGTAGTTGGCCGCCTCGATGGTGCGCCCCCCGACCTGGCCCTCGGTCAGCTGCACGGGCAGCCGGCCGGCGGCCGCCCGCTCCCCCAGCTCGCGGGCCTCGGCGGCGGTCGGGGGCTGGCCGGCGGTGTCGAGGGCGGTCCGCACGGCCAGCTGGGTGGCGGCCAGCTCGGCCGCGTAGGCCTCGGCCAGCGAGCGGGCGACCTGGCCGGCGATCGGGTTCTCCCCCGACTCGAGCACGGTGATGGTGGCCGCCCCGCCCCGCTGGACCGAGGCCGAGAAGCCGGCCGGGAGCAGGAAGGCGGCGTCGGCGTCGCCCCGGTCGACCAGGGCCCGGGCCTCGGCGGCGTCGACCTGGCGCACGGTGACCAGGTCGCGCAGGCCGGGGCTGGCCAGCACGCCGTCGCTGAAGCCGGCCGCCACCGGGCCCCGGTCGGCGTCGGCGACCGCGTAGGTGGCCTTGAAGGCGAAGTCCCCGCCGAAGGCCAGCCCGATGATGGAGGCGAGCACGAACGGGGCCACGAAGGCGATCACCAGGGCCGAGCGGTCACGCAGGCGCTGGCGCAGGTCCTTGCCGGCGACGAGCAGCGCGGTCCGCAGCATCGGTCAGTCCCGCAGGGCCTTGCCGGTCAGGTGCAGGAACACGGCCTCCAGGTCGGGCTCGACCAGCTCGACGCTGGTCACCTCGGCCCCGGAGTGCTCGGCCGCCTCCAGCAGCCGCGGCAGCAGCCGGCGGCCTTCCCGGGCGACCAGGTGGACGCCGCCGCCGACCACGCTGGCCTCGTCGACCCCGTCGACGCGGGCGGCCACGGCGGCCAGGCCGGCCAGGTCGCCGGTGGCGGCCAGCTCGATGCGGTCGCGCTCCCCCACCCTGGCCACCAGCTCGCGCCGGGTGCCCTCGGCGACCAGGCGGCCCTGGTCGATGATCCCGACCCGGTCGCAGAGGCGCTCGGCCTCCTCCATGTAGTGGGTGGTGTAGAGCACGGCGATCCCCTCGCCGCCCAGGGCCTCGACGTTGGCGAGGATGGCGTTGCGGCTCTGGGGGTCGACCCCGGCCGTGGGCTCGTCCAGCACCAGCAGCCGCGGCCGGTGCAGCATCCCGGCGGCGATGTTGAGCCGCCGCTGCATCCCGCCCGAGTAGTCGGCCACCTTGTCCCCGGCCCGCTCGGTCAGCCCGACGACCTCGAGGGTGGCCTCGACCCGCTCGGCCAGGTCGCGGCCGGCCAGGCCGTACATCCGCCCCCAGAAGCGCAGGTTCTCCAGCCCGCTCAGGTCGGGGTAGAGGGCGACGTCCTGGGGCACGTAGCCGATGGCCGCCTTGACCTGCCCGGGGTCGCGGTCCAGGGACGCCCCGGCCACGGTGACCTCGCCGCCGTCGCGGCGCAGGAGCCCGCAGATCATCGAGATGGTGGTGGTCTTGCCGGCGCCGTTGGGCCCGAGCAGCCCGTAGGTCTCCCCCGGGGCGACCTCGAACCCGACGCCGTCGACGGCCAGGCGCTCCTTGAAGCGCTTGCGCAGGTCCTTGCACCAGAGGACGGGGTCGTTGTCCATGCCCGGAGCCTACCGCCGGGCGGGCGGGCCCCGGGTCAACCGAACGGCCGATCCCGGATCGGCCGGACGACCGGTTCCGGGTAGCCTTGGCCGGTGGACCACGACGAGCGACTGCGGCTGGCCGCCGACCTGACCGAGCGGCTGCTGGAACGGCACGGGGCGACGATCGCCGCCGTCGGCGTGCACGGCTCGGTGGCCAGGGGCGACGACGGCGAGGAGTCCGACCTGGACCTGGCCGTGGTCACCACCGGCCCCGAGGTCGAGGTGCCAGCCCGCTACCTGCGCCACCGGGGCACGGTGGTCGACCTGGGCGCGATCGCCGCCGACGCCTACCTGGAGGAGGCCGGCCACATCGGCCCGGCCTGGCCCCTGGCCGCCGACCAGTACGTCAACCACCTGGCCGTCCACGACCCGGGCGGGTTCTTCCACAAGCTGAAGCACGTCCACGAGGCCGCCGTGGAGGAGGCCGCCCCCGAGGTGTTCGCCGCCGCCGCCGGGGTCGACCTCGTCCAGCTCTTGTCTTGGGACGCCAAGGCCCGCGCCGCCGAGCTGGCCGGCGACCTGCCCACCACCCTCCTGGCCGTCAAGGAGGCGGCCGTGCTGGCCGCCCTGGTCGTCGGCCTCCAGACCCGGACCGCCTACCGCAACCTGCCCCACGCCCTCCACGCCACCGCCGCCACCGGGGCCGCCGGCCCGGCCTTCCCCGAGGCCTACCGCCGGCTGCTCGACCCCACCGCCGACCCGGCGGTCCAGGTCCTGGCCCTGGGCCGGGCCCGTGACGCCCTCTGTGCCCTGGCCGACCGCGAGGGCATCCCCTACGAGGCCGCCGGCCTGGAGGCGTTCCTGTAGCGGGCCTCAGCCGCCCAGGTGGGCCCGGACGGCGGCGGCCACGACGGCGGCGTCGCCGGGGAAGCCCAGCAGGATCGCGGAGCAGCGGCGGCGCAGCCAGCGCAGCCCCAGGTACCAGAGGCCGGGGACTGGCGCGGCGCCGTCGGCGTGGCGGGGCTGCCCGCCGGCGCCGACCAGGGCCGGGTCGAGCCAGGAGAAGTCGCCGGTGTACCCGGTGCACCAGACGACCCCGCCGACCTCCTCGGCCCGCAGGTCGAGCGACCCCGGCGGGTCGAGGTCGGCGGGGAGGTCGTGCTCGTCGGGCTCGGGGGGCGGCGCGTCCAGGCCGCGGCGGCGGATGATCTCGTCGACCATCGCCCTGGCCCTGGCCGCGAAGGCGTCCCCGGCGGCGACGTTGGCGGCCAGGCTGCCGTCGAAGGCGACCCGCTCCCCCTCCACCGCCACCGGGCGCCCGGCCAGGGTGGCGCCGGCCCGGGCCAGGGCGGGCAGGCTGAGGCCGCGGCCGGGGGCGATGATCGGCATGGCCGCGGCCATCACCGACGGGTCGGGCAGGTCGCGCGGGCGCTGGTCCATGAAACCGGCCTCGGCCAGCCACTCGATGGTCTCGCGGCCCCGGTGCCGGAAGGGCACGCGGCCGACGAGGCTGGTCGCCAGGATGACCCGGCGGCCGCCGGCCAGGAGGTCCTCGGCGATCTGGCAGCCCGACTGGGCGCTGCCGACCACCAGCACCGCCCCGCCGGGGAGCTGGCCGGGGCCGCGGTAGCCGGCGGCGTGGAGCTGGGCGACCCTCCCCGGCAGCCGGCGGGCCAGCGCCGGGACCCGTGGCCGGTTCTGGTCGCCGGTGGCCACCACCACCGCCCGGGCCGGGAGCTCGCCGTCGTCGGTGGCCACCGCCCAGTGCTCGCGCGCGGGGGCCAGCCGGGCGACCGGGACGCCGTCGCGGACGGGGCAGCCGGCGGCCAGCCGCTCCAGGCGCTGGACGACCTCCTGGCCGCCGGCGTAGGCGTCGCGGGCCTGCCCGCCCAGCATCGAGTTCATCCAGCCGGCGGTGTTGAGCCGGAAGCTGTCCCACCGCTGGGCCCGCCAGCTCTCCCCGACCCGGCCCCCCTCCAGGACGAGGTGCTCGACGCCGCGCTCGGCCAGGGCGGCGCTGGCGGCCAGCCCGGCCGGTCCCGCCCCCAGCACCACCGCGTCGATCATCCTCGCCCAGCCCCCCGCTCAGCGGCCCGCCGGGGTGGCCAGCGCGGCCCGCAGGGCCCGCCGGAACGCCTCCGGTTGCTCGACCGCGAAGTGGCCGGCGTCCTCGATCACGTGGAGCGGCCAGCCGTAGCGGGCGCTGGCCGCCTCGGCGATCCGCAGCCGCATCACCCGGTCCTGGCGGCCCCAGATGAGCGTGGTCGGGACGGCGATCCGGGCCAGCTCCCCGGAAGGGATCGCCTTGGTCCCGAGCTCCCTCAGCATCCGGCGGTTGGCCGCCCGGACGCTCGGGGTGCGGGCCCGGTCCAGGTTGTAGGCCTGGGACGCCTCCCAGCGCTCGCCCATCATCGCCCGGACCCTGCCGGGGTCCACCGCCACCTGCCGGAGGAAGCCCTCCTGGGTACGCTCGCTCGGCCGGGCCAGGAACCGGATCAACGCGAGCACGTCCTTCGTCTCGTCGGCGTCGAAGAACCGGACCAGGGCCAGCATGACGCCCGGGGCGGGGCGGAACCGGCCAAGGCTGCCCGCGTCCGCCAGCACCAGCCGGGACACCCGGTCCGGGTGGGCGATGGCGAACCGGGCGGCGATGGAGGCCCCGAGCGAGGCGCCCACCAGCGCCGGCGGCGCCGGGCAGGTGTGGCGGACCAGCGCGTCGAGCCAGGCGAGCACGCGGGCGGCGTCCGGCGGGCCGTCGGGCAGCTCCGAGCCGCCCAGGCCCGGCAGGTCGGCCGCGATCACCCGATGGGTCGCCCTGATGTCAGCGACGACCGGCAGCCACATCCCCGACCAGCCGCCCTGGCCGTGCAGCAGCACCACCGGCGGCCCGTCACCGGCCTCCAGCACCGCGGTCGACACCCCGGCCAGCTCCACCCGCCGCTCGGTGACCGGCGCCCCGGCCAGCACCCGCCGCCGGGCGTCGTTGCCGTCCGTGGCTGCCCGGGCGTCCTCTGCGATCCGCTGTCTGCTCATGGCCGATCCCCTCTCCTGGGAGCTCCGACGCCGTCGCCGGTGATCGTCGGGGACGGCGCCAGGTGCGCCTAGGACAGTTTGTGAACCTCCCGGCCGCCAGTCCATGAGGTTCAGGATTGGAACTAGGCAGCGGGCGCCCGAGGGTCGAGACTGCACCCATGCGCACCTACGGCCAGTTCTGCCCGATCGCGCGGGGCTCGGAGATCCTCGCCGAGCGCTGGACGCCGATCATCCTGCGCAACCTGCTGCTCGGCTGCCGGACGTTCAACGAGATCGCCGCCGGCGCCCCCGGGCTGTCGCGGGCCCTGCTGGCCAGGCGGCTGCGGGAGCTGGAGCGGGCCGGCGTGGTCGAGATCCGGCCCAAGCCCAACGGCCGCGGGTCGGTGTACGAGCCGACGCCGGCCGGCAAGGACCTGGCCGGGGTCCTGGAGGCGATCGGGGGCTGGGCCGAGCGCTGGAGCGAGCTGACCGGCGAGCACGCCGACCCGGACGTCGTCCTGTGGTCGTGGTGCCAGTCCCACCTCCGCCGCGACCTGCTCCCGGACCAGCGGGTGGTGGTCCGGTTCGAGTTCACCCGCCAGGCCCGGCGGGTGCGGATCTGGCTGCTCATCGAGCACCGGCAGGTGGAGATCTGCCGCTTCGACCCCGGCTTCGGCGACGACCTGGTGGTCGGCATCGAGGACCCGATCGCCTTCGCCCACTGGCACATGGGGCGGCTCGGCTGGCCGGCGGCCCTGCGTTCGGGCGGGATCACCGTCACCGGGCCCCAGGCCCTGCGCCAGGCCCTCCCGACCTGGAACTCGGGGCCGGCGGAGAACGCCAAGATCCGGGTCGAGCACGGCCTGCCGGTGGCCGACCCGGCCTAGCCGGCGCCGGCCGGGCGCTCCGGGCCGGGGTCGGGGGCCGCGGGCGGCGGGGGCTCGGGCTGACCGGCCGGCGGGAGCTCCTCGGAAGCGACCAGGTCGAGCTCGACCCGGCGGCCGTGGCGGTAGACCAGCTCGCCGCCGAGGGCGCTGCCGAAGGTCAGGGTCAGCAGCCCGACCGCGCTGAGGACGATCGGGCCGGTCGGGGTCGCGGTCACGTCCAGGTCGCGGCCGCGCAGGACGGCGTTGGCCAGGAACAGGCCGCTGGTGACCAGCTGGACGCTCATGTGGAGCACGGCCACCCGCCAGGTGCGGGTGCCGTTCTCGATCGGCAGGAAGTCGGCGAAGCCGGCGGCCACGGCCAGGGCCGAGACGACCAGGGCGATGACGATCAGGGAGAACGCGCCCACCACGAACGGGTTGCCGTCGTCGGACAGGTGGGAGAGGGCGTCGAAGACCAGGCTGGTCGGGTACAGGGCGACCGGGAAGTGCACCAGCATCGGATGCAGCGGGCGGCCTCGGCCGCCCTGGAGCAGGTTGGGCATCTCGTCTCCGGGGTCGACGGCCTGGCCGGGCGATGCTACCGCCCACGAGCTAGCGTGGCCGCTTGGCGGTCGTGCGCGCCCGCAGGTGCACCCGTTCGCCCTGCTGCCCGAAGATGATCAGGAGCTCGACCGGCTTGCGGCCGGCGTTGGCCAGCCCGTGGGGGACCCGGGTGTCGAACTCGGCCGCCTCGCCGGCGGTGAGGACGAACTCCCGCTCGCCGAGCGCGAGCCGGAGCCTGCCGGTGATGACGTACAGCCATTCGTAGCCGTCGTGCGCCCGCAGGTCGAGCTGCGCCGGCGGGTCCTGGCGCACCGGCAGGATCTGCTTGAAGGCGTTGAGGCCTCCCGGGTTGCGGCTCAGCGGCACCCAGACGGCGCCGTCGCGGGTGACCGGGCGGGGGTGGATGCGAGGGTCGCCGGTGGCCGGGGCGCCGACCAGCTCGTCCAGCGGGACCTGGTGGGCCCGGGCCAGGGGCAGGAGCAGCTCGAGGGTGGGCCGTCGCTGCCCGGACTCCAGCCGGGAGAGGGTGCTGACCGAGATCCCGGTGCGCTCGGCCAGCTGCTCCAGGGTCGCGCCCCGCCGGTTGCGCAGGGCCCGCAGCCGGGGCCCGACGGCGGTCAGGACGGTGCGCAGCTCGTCGGCCATGACCGTCACTTTGCCAGACTGGCAAGAACGCTTGCCAGTCTGGAGCGTGACGGGGCACGATGCGACCATGACGAATCCAGATGAGCTGTTCGATGTCGTGGTCGTGGGAGGCGGGCTGGCCGGCCTGGCCGCGGCCCTGGGGCTGGCCCGGGCGCGGCGCTCGGTGCTGGTGGTGGACGCCGGCCACCCCCGCAACGCGCCGTCCGCCCACGCCCACGGGTACCTGACCCGTGACGGCGCGCCGCCGCTGGAGCTGCTGCGGGTCGGCCGGGCCGAGGTCAGCGGCTACGGCGGCGAGGTCGTCGAGGGCACGGTCACCTCGATCAAGCGGCTGGCCGATGGCGGCTTCCGGGTCGCCCTGGCCGACGGGACCGACCGGGAGGCGCGGCGGGTGCTGGTGACCACCGGGCTGGTGGACGAGCTTCCCGACCTCCCCGGTCTCCGGGACCGCTGGGGGCGCGACGTCGTCCACTGCCCCTACTGCTTCGGCTGGGAGCTCCGGGACACACCCCTCGGGGTGCTGGCCACCGGCCCCCAGGCCGCCGAGCAGGCGCTGATGTGGCGGCAGTGGAGCTCCCAGGTGACCCTGCTCCTGCACACCGCGCCCGGGCCGGCCGGCGACCAGCTGGAGCAGCTGGCCGCCCGGGGCATCGCCGTGGTCGAGGGCGAGGTCGCCGCCGTCGAGGTCGCCGGGGACCGCCTGGCCGGCGTGCGGCTGCGGTCGGGGCGGGTCGTCGAGCTCGGCGCCCTGGTCGTCGGGCCGCGGTTCCAGGCCAGGCACGCCGTCCTGGACGACCTCGGCGTCACCGTGGCCGAGCACCCCCGCGGGATCGGCCGCCAGGTCGAGGCCGACGCCACCGGGCGCACGGCGGCAGCCGGCGTGTGGGTCGCCGGCAACGTCGCCGACGTGACCGCCGGGGTGATGGTGGCGGCCGCGTCCGGCGTCACCGCGGCCGCGGCGATCAACGCCGACCTCATCGCCGAGGACACCGCCCGGGCCGTGGCCGCCGCCCGCGCCTGACGGGCCTAGAGGCGGGCGGCGACCGCCCTGGCCGCGGCCTCCAGCCGGGCCGGGGGCTCGGTGGCGGCGGGGCCGCCGGCCGGGGTGAACAGCCCGACCTGGAACCGGGCGGCGCCGTCGAGCACGTCGAGCAGGCCGGTGTCGCGGGTCCAGCGGGCCGCCTGGCCGATGCCGGTGACGGCCCGGTCTCCCGGCAGCCGGCTCAGCTCGAACTGGTCCCTCGAGGCGGCAACGCCCAGGCTGACCTGGACCAGCAGGTAGCGGTCGCCGCTGGTCCAGAAGGTGCAGGTGCGGACAAGGAACCCGTCGCGGGCCTCCACCCTGGCCACCGAGGCGCCCAGCGCGGCCCCGGCCTCGGCGTCGGAGAGGACGCTCTGGCAGGCCGGGGCCGGGGGCGCCGGCGCGCCGGTGGCGCCGGGGCCGGCGTCCTCGCCCGGCTGGCCGCCGGGTTGGGAGGTGCCCTCGGTGGCGGCCGGGCCGGTCGCGGTGGTCGGGTCGGGGCCGGCCGGCCCGGCGGCCGGGTCGGCGGTGGTGGCGGCGCCGGCCGCGTCGGTGGCGGCCGGGTCGTCCCCGGAGACCAGGAACCAGGCCAGGCCGACCACGGCGGCCAGCAGCAGCCCGGCGAGGGCCAGCATCGCCTTGGTGCGGCGGCGGACGACGGGGGCCAATGCGACTGCTCCTGCTCGGGCCGGGCCAGGGGGCGGCGCGGCGCGGGGCCGACGCTACCACGGCCCAGGCGAGGTCCGGCTAGGCCGGGCGCCTGCGCAGATGCGGGCGGGACTCGACCCGCCGGGCCAGGCGGCGCAGGCTGCGCCGGAGCAGCAGCCGGAAGGCCGGCCCGACGACCACGAACCCGAGCCGCCCGGCCACCCCGAAGGGCAGGTCGACGTCCTCGGCCCAGACGAACCAGGCGCCGCCCGGGGCCGGCTCGACCACGAAGGTCCCGGTGCCCTGGACGACCCGGCCCAGGTGGCGGACGTCGATCCGCGACGGCGGCTCGAACCGGGTCACCTCCATCGGGTCGCTGAACCCGATCCCGGCCAGCCTGGTCTCGGCGACCAGCCGCTCCCCCACCCGGTGGGGCCCGCCGTCGGCGGTCACCCTGGTCAGGGCGACCCACTCCGACTGGCCCTCCCAGTCGGCCACCGCCGCGAACACCGCCTCGGGCGGGGCCGCGATCGCCACCCGCTCCTCCAGGTGGACCCGCACGCGCCTCCTCCTTCCTCGTCCAGGCCGTCGGTTACCATCGCCGGCATGCTGCGAACCTACGGCCGGCGCACCTTCGACTTCGGGCGCCGGGTCGCGGTCATGGCCATTCTCAACCGGACCCCCGACTCGTTCTACGACCGGGGGGCCAACTTCGGATTCGAGGACGCCCTGGCCGCCGGGGAGCGGGCCCTGGCCGAGGGGGCCGACTGGCTGGACGTCGGCGGGGTCAAGGCCGGCCCCGGGGCCGAGGTCACCGAGGCCGAGGAGCTGGACCGGGTGGTGCCGCTGATCGGGGCCCTGCGCGGGCGCACCGACGCGGTCATCTCGGTCGACACCTTCCGGGCCGGGGTGGCCCGCCGGGCCCTGGCCGCCGGGGCCGACGTGGTCAACGACCCCTCCGGCCTGCGCGACCCGCTGGTCGCCGAGGCGGCCGCCGAGGCCGGGGCCGGCCTGGTGGTGATGCACACCGGCGGGCCGCCCCGCACCCGCCCCCACCGGCCGGCCTACGCCGACGTGGTCGCCGAGGTCCGCGCCTTCCTGCTCGACCGGGTGGCGCTGGCCCGCCAGCGCGGGGTCGCGGCCGAGCGCCTGATCGTCGACCCGGGCCACGACTTCCACAAGAACACCTTCCACTCCCTGGAGCTGACCCGCCGCCTGGGCGAGCTGGCCGGCCTCGGCTACCCCCTGCTGGTCGCCTTCTCCAACAAGGACTTCATCGGCGAGACCCTCGACCTCCCCCTCGACCAGCGCCTGGAGGGCAGCCTGGCCGCGGCCGGGTTCGCGGTCGCCGCCGGGGCCAGCATCATCCGCGTCCACGAGGTCGGGCCGTCGGTCCGGGTGGTCCGGATGACCGAGGCCATCCTCGGCCGCCGCCCCCCGGCGGCCACCCGCCGCGGCCTGGCCTAGCCGGCACCGATGGAGCTCGGGGAACGGTCGCCACCCCACCGCGACCTTGGCGGCGTGGCCACGACGCGGTTCCGGCCCTGTTCCTTGGCCCGGTAGAGGGCGTCGTCGGCACCGCCGATGAGCACCTCCGGGGTCTGCTCGCCGTCCCACTGGACGACCCCGATGGAGACGGTCTCGCCCAGCGGCGTCGCCAGGCGCATCCGGTCCAGGATCGCCACCGCCTCGGCCTGGGAGCAGCCGACCAGCAGGCTGGCGAACTCCTCCCCGCCGTAGCGGGCGAGGGTGTCCCCCTCCCGGAGCTGCGCCTTCCAGGCGGCGGCGCTCTTCAGCAGCAGGTCGCCGGCCTGGTGGCCGTTGGTGTCGTTGAACCGTTTGAAGTGGTCGACGTCGAGCAGGGCCACGTGCAGCGGCGCTCCGGTGCGGCGGGTGCGGATCATCTCGCGGACCAGGTCCAGGTCCCAGGCGCGGCGGTTGGGGATCCCGGTCAGGGCGTCGTTGTGGGCCAGCGCCGCCAGCTGGGCCGCCTGGTCCTGGACCTGGGCCACCAGCTCGGACATGCGGGCGACGACGAGCAGGAACAGCACGACCGAGCCGACTCCCAGCGAGACCCAGTCGATCGTCAGGCCGCGGCCGCCCTGGAGCAGGATCAACCCCGGCGCGATGAGGGCAGCCGGCGCCAGGACGAGCAG
>OBLS010000942.1_pt1 | contig 11463 bp, 10 predicted proteins | sample 1519901 | NCBI WGS metagenome assembly OBLS01 (sample SAMEA3113585, study PRJEB22503) | soil metagenome
CGGCGCGAGAGCCGCGAGACACAAGGTCATCGGAGTCGCAACGAGAAGGAGGAGCCAGCCATGAGCGGCCGCCACGACGTACCGGACGAGAACCGGGTCCACATCTTCGACACCACGCTGCGCGACGGCGAGCAGTCGCCCGGCATCTCACTGAATACCCAGGAGAAGGTGGAGATCGCGCAGCAGCTCGCGCGGCTGGGAGTCGACGTGATCGAGGCAGGCTTCCCGATCACCTCGCCCGGTGACTTCGAGGCCGTCGAGTCCATCTCCCGCAACGTCGAGGGCCCGGTGATATGCGGTCTCGCCCGCACCCACAAGGCGGACGTCGACGCCGCCTGGGGTGCGATCAAGGACGCGCCGCGGGCGCGCATCCACACCTTCATCTCGACCTCCGACATCCACATCGAGCACCAGCTCCAGACCACCCGCGAGGACGTGAAGGGCCAGGCGCGCGCGGCGGTCGCGCTGGCACGCTCCTACACGGACGACGTCGAGTTCTCGCCCATGGACGCGACGCGCGCGGATGTCGAGTTCACGGCCGAGGTGTGCGCGATCGCGGTCGAGGAGGGCGCCACCGTGGTCAACATCCCGGACACGGTCGGCTACACGACGCCGGAGGAGTACGGGCGCTACTTCGACGAGCTGTACAGGCTCGCACCCGGGCTGCGGGACGTACGGCTCTCGGTCCATTGCCACGACGACCTCGGGCTCGCGGTCGCCAACTCGTACGCCGGGCTGCTGGCGGGCGCGCGCCAGGTGGAGTGCGCCGTGAACGGGATCGGCGAGAGGGCCGGCAACTGCTCGCTGGAGGAGATCGTGATGCTGCTTCGCACGCGTCGCGACGAGCACGGGCTCGACACCGGGATCGACACCCGCGAGATCGCGCGGACGAGTCGCATGGTGTCGCGGTTCACCGGCTATGCGGTGCAGCCGAACAAGGCGGTGGTCGGCCGCAACGCGTTCGCGCACGAGTCCGGGATCCACCAGGACGGGGTGCTGAAGGAGCGCACCACGTACGAGATCATGGACGCGACCGAGGTCGGCCTGGATTCGAACCGGATCGTGCTCGGCAAGCACTCCGGCCGCCACGCGCTGCGCGACGCGCTCCAGGAGCTCGGCTTCAAGGTCGACGGCCAGGCGCTCAACCACGCGTTCAAGCGCTTCAAGGAGATCGCCGACAAGAAGAAGAACGTCACCGCGCTCGACCTCGAGGCGATCGTCTCCGACGAGGTGCGGGAGCGGTCGGAGCGTTACAACCTCGCGTGGTTCGACGTCGAGGCCTCGTCGCGGCGCGAGCCGCAGGCCAGGGTTGCGGTGACGCTTCCATCCGGCGAGGAGTCCGAGGGCGAGGCCTCGGGCGATGGCCCGGTGGACGCGATCTTCGGCGCTATCCAGAGGGCGGTCGACGTCAAGTGCGAGCTGCGCCAGTACACGGTCTCAGCCGTCACCGAGGGTGACGACGCGCTCGGCGAGGTGACCGTGATGCTGCGCGCCGGCGGTCGGCTGGCAAGCGGCCAGGCCGTGTCCACCGACATCCTCGAGGCGTCGGCCCGCGCTTACGTCCGCGCGCTGTCGAACGCGCTCGAGGGGGCGGCGGTGCGCGAGGCCGAGGCGCTCACCGCCGACGCCGCGGCGGAGCGTTCGCCGGGCCCGTAGCCAGGGCCGCCTGCGCTTCGGTAAACGCCCCAAGCAACTAACAGACGAACGTACGTGATAGCGTACGCACCGATGGCGACCCAGACCGCACGCTCGCGAAACGGGGCCGAGGCCGAGATTGGCACCGGGGCGCTCGGCGCGAGGGTCAGGGCGCTGCGGGAAGCGATGGACCTGTCGCTGCGCGACCTGGCCGAGCGCAGCGGAGTCAGCGCCCCGATGCTCTCCCAGGTGGAGCGCGGCGAGACGAGCCCCACGCTCGCCGTCGCCGCGAGGATCGCCGCCGGGGTCGAGCTGACGCTCTCACAGCTCCTGCGGCTCGACGAGGACCCCCACCTCGTGATCACCCGCCGCGGCCAGGGCCGCAGGCGCCGTCGCGGCGGCCATCGCCTGGAGGAGCTGACCCCGCCGCTTCCCGGACAGCGAGCCGAGGTTTCCCTACATCACCTGGAGCCCGGCGCCGGGACCGGTGGGCCAGGCGATCCGCCCATCCACGAGCCCGGGAGCCGCGAGACCGTCTACCTGCGGTCCGGCTCGGCGGTGCTGGCGATCGACGGAGTCGACCACGAGCTGCAGGGGGGCGACTGCGTGACGTTCGACGCCGACCTGCCGCATCACTTCGAGAACCGGGGCGACCGGCCGGCCGAGTTCCTCGCGGTCGTCGCCGCCGGGCTGAGGAGGAGCTAGATGCCCAGGTCGCTGTTCGACAAGATCTGGGACGCCCACGAGGTCGCCGACGGGCTGCTCTACATCGACCTCCACCTCGTGCACGAGGTCACCTCCCCGCAGGCGTTCGAGGGCCTGCGGCTCGAGGGCCGCCCGGTCCGCCGAGCCGACAAGACGATCGCCACCGCCGACCACAACGTCCCGACCGACGGCACTCCCACCGCCCGGCTGATCGCCGACGAGCTGTCCCGGGTCCAGGTCGAAACGCTGGAGCGCAACTGCGCCCAGTTCGGCATACCCGTCTACTCCGTGGGCTCGGAGCGCCAGGGGATCGTGCACGTGATCGGACCGGAGCTGGGGCTGACCCAACCGGGGTTGACGGTCGTGTGCGGCGACAGCCACACCTCCACCCACGGCGCGTTCGGGGCGCTGGCGTTCGGGATCGGCACATCCGAGGTCGAGCACGTGCTCGCCACCCAGTGCCTGCCCCAGAGGCGTCCGAAGACGATGCGAATCAACTACCCGGGAAGGCTTCGCCCCGGGGTTACGCCCAAGGACTTGATCCTGGCGACGATCGGCAAGCTGGGAACCGGTGGGATGGCGGGACACGCCGTGGAGTACGCGGGACCCGCGATCTCCTCGCTGTCGATGGAGGGGCGGATGACGATCTGCAACATGACGATCGAGGGGGGTGGGCGCGCGGGCATGATCGCGCCGGACGACGTGACCTTCGCCTACATGGAGGGCCGGCCCGCCGTCCCCGACGACTTCGACGCCGCGGTTGAGCGATGGCGCGAGCTCCCCACCGAGGAGGGCGCGGGATTCGACCGCGAGGTGGAGATCGACGCCGCCGACATCTCGCCGATGGTCACCTGGGGGACGACGCCCGGGATGGTTGTGGGGGTGACGGACTCGGTTCCCGACCCGGCGCGGCTCGATTCCCCCGCGGACCGCGAGAGCGCCGAGCGCGCGCTCTCCTACATGGCGCTCGAGCCTGGCACCCCGATGCGGGAGATCCCGCTCGACCGCGTGTTCATCGGCTCGTGCACCAACTCCCGGGTCGAGGACCTGCGGGAGGCGGCGGCGATCGTCGAGGGCCGGCGCGTGTCCGACTCGGTTCGGGCGATGGTCGTACCCGGCTCGCAGCAGGTGAAGGCGCAGGCGGAGGCGGAGGATCTCGACGAGGTGTTCCGGTCGGCCGGGTTCGAGTGGCGGACGGCGGGCTGCTCGATGTGCCTGGGGATGAATCCCGACATCCTCGCCGAGGGGGAGCGGTGTGCCTCGACCTCGAATCGCAACTTCGAGGGGCGCCAGGGCAAGGGCGGCCGCACCCATCTCGTCAGCCCCCGGATGGCGGCGGCCGCCGCCGTCGAGGGCCACTTCGTCGACATCAGGGACTGGCGCTAGCGATGGAGCCAGTCGAGGTCATCGAAGGGAAGGTCTCGGTACTCGACCGTGCCGATGTCGACACCGACCAGATCATTCCCAAGCAGTTCCTGAAGCGGATCGAGCGAACCGGGTTCGGTCAGTTCCTCTTCCACGACTGGAGGCAGTCCGGCGAGATCGCGCTGGAGCCCAACCCCATCCTCGTCGCGGGTCGCAACTTCGGCTCCGGATCGTCGCGGGAGCACGCGGTGTGGGCGCTGCGGGACTTCGGGTTCGAGGCGGTGGTGGCCCCGTCGTTCGCGGACATCTTCTACGTCAACTGCACCAAGAACGGGCTGGTGCCCGTGATCCTGGACGAGGAGCGCTGCCGGGAGATCGCAGCGGCCGGCGAGGCACGGGTCGACGTCGACGAGCAGACGGTCGATTTCGCCGGGGGCGTGGTGCGGTTCGAGATCGACGAGGAGATAAAGCACCGCTTGCTTCACGGGCTCGACGAGGTCGGGATCACCCTGCAGCGATCCGGCGAGATCGACTCCTTCGAGCGAGCGGGCGGAGCCGACCGCGGGCCGGTCACCACGTCGCTGTGACCACCCCCGACTGGGACGCTCGGTCCTACGACCGGATATCCCAGATGCAGTTCGAGTCGGGCCGCGACTTCCTCGCCCGGGTGCCGCTTCGAGGGGACGAGGTGGTGCTCGACGCGGGCTGCGGCACGGGGCGGGTCACCCGGTTGCTCACGGATAGGCTGCCGCGGGGGCGGGTGATTGGCGTCGACGCGTCTCCATCGATGATCGAGCAGGCCCGCGAGAACCTCGACTCCAAGGTCGAGCTGATCGTCTCCGACCTGCTCGACCTCGATCTCCCGGAGCCAGTGGACCTGGTGTTTTCAACCGCCACCTTCCACTGGATCCGCGATCAGGACCGGCTCTTCGGAGCCGTCCACGGCTGGCTGGGTCCCGGCGGGCGAGTGGCGGCGCAGTTCGGCGGCAGGGGGAACGTGAAGAACGTCGTGGACGCGATCGTCAGCGCCTCGCGCAGGGAGCCCTTCGCGAGGCACCTGCGCGGGTTCGAGCATCCGTGGGTGTTCCCCTCGGCCGAGGAGGCGACGGAGCGACTCCAGCGGGCGGGATTCGTCGACGTGCACTGTGAGCTCGAGGAGAGGTGGTTCGAATTCGATCAGCCGCGCGAGTTCCAGCGCACGGTGGGCCTGGCGGTGCATCTCGACCGGCTCCCTGAGGAGCTGCGCGAGCGGTTCCTGGATACGGTGCTTGCCGGCATTCCCGACCCTTCCAGAGTGCACCTGATCCGCGTCAACATCAGCGCCCGCCGGCCGGAGGACGGAGATGGAGGAGGGTGAGGAATATGGCGATGCGTATCCGGTCGAGGTCCAGTGGGGGAGGCCGCGGCGCGTGACCGCCGCGGATCGACGTGCCCGCGTGATCGCGCTCCCCGGCGACGGGATCGGCCCCGAGATCGTCGCCGCCGCTCGCAGCCTCCTGGACGCGGTGGGCGAGTTCGAGGTCGCCGAGCAGCTCGTCGGCGGCGCGTCCATCGACGAGCACGGGACGGCGCTCACCGATGAGGTGCTCGCGGCCTGCGCCGCCGCGGACGCGGTGCTCCTGGGGGCGGTGGGCGGCCCGAAGTGGGAGACCACCGATCCCGACGCACCGCGGCCCGAGCAGGGACTGCTCGGCCTGCGGAAGGGCCTCGGCCTGTACGCGAACCTGCGTCCGATCCGTCCCAGCGCGGCCCTCTTCCACGCCAGCCCCCTGCGCGAAGAGCGGATCAGGGGGACCGACCTGCTCGTTGTTCGCGAGCTGACCGGAGGGATCTACTTCGGCGATCGCGGGCGCAGTGACGGCGAGGCCCACGACACGTGCGCGTACTCGATCGGGGAGATCGAGCGCATCGCCCGTACGGCGTTCGAGGCCGCCCGGGCGAGGGCGGGGGGAGGGCCGCCGCGCGCTGCGGGTCGCAAGGGGAGCTCCAGGGTGACCTCCGTGGACAAGGCCAATGTGCTCGAGACCTCCCGGCTGTGGCGGGAGACGGTGGAGCGGGTCGCGGGCGAGTACGGCGACGTCGAGCTGGAGCACATGCTCGTGGACAACGCCGCGATGCAGCTCGTCTCCGGTCCGGCGCGCTTCGACGTGATCCTGACCGAGAACATGTTCGGCGACATCCTCAGCGACGAGGCGGCGATGCTCACCGGTTCGCTGGGGATGCTGCCCTCCGCCAGCCTCGGCGATGAGGGCCCGGGGCTGTTCGAGCCGGTGCACGGCTCGGCGCCGGACATCGCCGGCGCGGGGACCGCCAACCCGCTCGCCACCTTCCTCTCGGTCGCGCTGATGCTCCGCTACGGGCTCGACCGCCCCCACGAGGCCGAGCTGATCGAGACCGCGGTGGAGGCGGTGCTGGAGCGCGGCCTGCGAACCCCCGACCTCTGCTGGGTCGAGCCCGAGCAGCCGCCGATGTCGGACATCCCGGCGGAGGTCGAGGTGGGAACCGAGGAGATGACGGAGGCGGTGATCGAGGAGCTGACCCGGTAGTGGGACCGCGCGCCCTTGAGCATCGCGCTGCATCAGGCATACTTGCTCGGGCCCGGGAAAACGCCTAAGACGCGGAGGAGACGTGGAGAAGTCCGAGTGGATCTGGATGAACGGCGAGTTCGTGCGCTGGGACGAGGCCAAGGTGCACGTGCTCAGCCACGGCCTTCACTACGGAACCGGCGTCTTCGAGGGGATCCGGGCCTATGAGACCGCGCGGGGAACGGCGATCTTCCGCCACGCCGACCACCTGGACCGGCTCTTCAGGTCGGCGATGTCCTACAGGCTCGAGCTTCCTCACTCCCAGGCGGCGCTGAGGGAGGCGACGCACGAGCTTATCCGGCGCAATGAGCTGGCGAGCTGCTACATCCGCCCCCTCGCCTTCCGCGGCTACGGGAACCTGGGGCTGCACGCGCACGACTCGCCGATCGAGATGGTGATCGCCGTGTGGCCCTGGGGCGCGTATCTCGGCGAGGACAGCAAGCGCACCGGGATCCGGGCCAAGGTGTCCTCCTGGAGGCGGACGTCGCCGGACAGCCTCATCCCGCACGCGAAGGCATCCGGCCAGTACCTGAACTCGATCCTCGCCACGACCGAGATGGTCCAGGCCGGGTACGACGAGGCGATCATGCTCGATCAACGCGGTCTGGTCTCGGAGGGGCCGGGGGAGAACATCTTCGTCGTCCGCGACGGGACCATCATCACGCCCCCACACACCGCGTCGATCCTGGACGGGATCACCCGCCGCTCGGTTATCCAGATCGGTCGCGACCTCGGCTACACGGTCGAGGAGAGGGACGTCGCCCGGGCGGAGCTGTACCTCGCCGAGGAGGTCTTCCTGACCGGCACGGCCGCCGAGCTCGTGCCCGTGAGGGAGATCGACGACATCCCGGTCGGCGAGCCCGGGGAGATCACCCGCCACATCCAGAACAAGTTCGAGGACGCTCTGTATGGACGGGCCGAGGAGTACCTGGAGTGGCTGGACATCGTCGAGCAACCGAGCGTCGAACGACCGAGTAAAGTCACCTCGTGATGGATCGCACAGCCTTCGTGGCAATCCGGCGAATTACCGGCTCCGCGGCCGCCTAGCGCGGCTGCGGTCCACGCGCGGCGCCCGCGTATCGGGCGCGCGGCGGATACTCAAGCCGCCGTCCGGTCCCACGAAGGACACGAAAGGGTCTCTCTTGGCACATGTCCACCTTTACGACACCACCTTGCGCGACGGCATGGGCGGGCACGGCATGTCGCTCTCGGCGGCCGAGAAGGTGAGGGTCGTGCATGCGCTCGATCGCCTCGGGGTCCACTTCATCGAGGCCGGGTTCCCGGCCTCGAACCCGAAGGAGGCGGAGCTGTTCGAGATCCTCGCCGACGAGGAGCTCGAGCAGGCGCAAGTGTGCGCCTTCGGGATGACGCGCCGGCGTGATGTCGCCGCCGAGGACGACACCGCGCTCGGCATCCTCGTCTCCAGCTTCGCCCCCGTCTGCACGCTGGTCGGCAAGACCTGGGCGCTCCACCTCGAGAAGGTGACGCGCGTGTCCCGCGACGAGAACCTGGGGATGATCCGGGACTCGATCGCGTTCCTCTCCGGCGAGGGAAAGCGGGTCTTCTATGACGCCGAGCACTTCTTCGACGCGTGGCGTGACGACGGCGCATACGCGCTCGAGTGCCTTCGAGCCGCGGTAGAGGGGGGAGCCGAGAACGTGACCCTGTGCGACACGAACGGGGCGACGCTACCGCGCGACGTCGAGCGGGCGACCGCGGCCGCCCTCGAGGCGTTGAGCGCGGACGATCCGGGCACGAGCGCTCGGCCGACCGTCGGTATCCACACTCACAACGACGCCGAGTGCGCGGTCGCCAACTCGCTGGCCGCGGTGGGCGCAGGTGCCACCCTGGTGCAGGGAACCGCGAATGGATACGGCGAGCGGTGCGGGAACGCGAACCTGTTCTCGATCCTGCCGGCCCTGCAGCTGAAGCTCGGCCTGGAGTGCGTGCCGGCCGAGCGGATGGCCAGGCTGACCGAGACGGCGCACCTGATCGACGAGATCTGCAACCTGACGCCCGATCCCGACCAAGCGTACGTGGGGCGCAACGCGTTCGCGCACAAGGCCGGAATGCACGCGGCCGGCGTGCAGGCGGACGCGCGCACGTTCGAGCATCTCGATCCGCGACTGGTGGGAAACAGCCGCGAGGTGCTGATCTCGGAGCTGTCCGGGAGGGGCTCGGTGATCAGCCATGCGGAGCGGGCCGGAATCGAGCTCGACGAGGACGCCGCCGTGCGTGCGGTGGAGCGGGTCAAGCAGCTCGAGCACCGCGGATACCAGTACGAGGCGGCCGACGCGTCGTTCGAGCTCTTGCTGCGACGCGAGGCGGGGGAGTACGAGTCGCTGTTCCGGCTGGAGAGCTTTCGGGTCGTGACGGAGAAGCGCGCGGACGGCGGGGTGGAGACCGAGGCCACGGTGAAGATCTGGGTGGATGGGCAGCGCTTCCTGCGGACCGCCGAGGGGAACGGCCCGGTTAACGCCCTCGACCGTGCCCTGCGGGACGCGATCACCGAGCTGCATCCGCATCTCGCCGACATCGAGTTGACCAACTACAAGGTGCGGATCCTCGACGAGCACCACGGCACGGGCGCCGTGACCCGGGTCCTGCTCGACTCCTCGGACGGAACGGACGAGTGGGGCTCAATCGGCGTGTCGGAGAACATCATCGAAGCGTCGTGGGAGGCGCTCGTCGATTCGCTCGAGTACGCCTTCCAGCCGAAAGCCGCGGCCGCCACGTCCTCCGCGTTCGCTCGGGCCCGTGACTGAGCCCATACCGCTCTCTCGCCCGGAAATCGGCGAGCGGGAGGAGGAGCTCGTGCTCGAGGTGCTGCGCTCGGGCGCGCTGTCGCTGGGTCCGATGCTGGACAGGTTCGAGCGGGCGCTGGCCGGGTGGCTCGGCGTCGGCGACGCGGTCGCGGTGTCAAGCGGCACGGCCGCGCTGCACCTCGGCGTCAGGGCGCTGAGCTGGGGTCCGGGCGACGAGGTCGTCACCTCCCCGCTCAGCTTCGTCGCGTCGGCCAACTGCCTCCTGTATGAGGGCGCGACGCCCGTGTTCTGCGACGTGGACCCGGAGACGCTCGAGCTCGATCCGGAGGCCGCGCGGGCCGCGGTCGGCGAGCGAACGGCGGGCCTGCTCCCGGTCGACATCTTCGGCTATCCGGCCGACCTGCCCGCGCTGTCGTCGCTCGCGGCCGAACGCGGGCTCGGCCTGCTCGAGGACGGGTGCCAGGCGTTTGGGGCGGTCGACGCCGACGGCACCAAGGTCGGAGCGCGCGGCTCCGCCTGCGCTTTTGCGTTCTACGCCAACAAGCAGCTGACGACAGGCGAGGGTGGGGTCCTGATCCCGCCCAGCGCCGAGGTGGCCGAACGGGTACGAAGCGAGCGCAACCAGGGCCGCGCCGCCGACATGGCACGGATCGAGCACGAGCGGCTCGGCTTCAACTACCGGCTGACCGACCTCTCGGCCGCGATCGGGCTCGCCCAGCTCGAGCGCGCCGACGAGCTGCTCGCGCGCCGCGCGCGGGTTGCGGAGATGTACCGCGAGCGACTCGAGGGCATCGAGGATCTGGTCCTGCCGTGCGTGGACCGCGGCGCCGAGAGGCGGAGTTGGTTCGTGTACGTGGTGGCGCTTCCGGAGGGCGCCGACCGCGAGGCGGTGATAGCCGGGCTGGCGGAGCGGGGGATCGCGTCGAAGCCATACCTGCCGTGCATCCACCTGTTGCCCTTCTACAGGCAGCGGTTCGGGTTCGGGGGTGGCGAGTTCCCGGTTGCGGAGCGCTTCGCGGAGCGCTCCCTCGGCCTTCCGTTCTTCACCTCGATGACCGAGGGACAGGTGGAGCGGGTCGCCGGCGCGCTGGCCGCGACGCTGCGCGAGCCCGTTCCCCGCTAGCGCGTCAGGCGCGGCCGCTGTCCAGCATCCAGCGCACGGTGCGGGGAATCCCCTCGCGCCACGGAGTGGGGCGGAAGTCGAGCTCCGTCTGCGCCTTGGTGGAGTCGGCACGGGCCTCCCAGAGCAGGAAGTGGAGCTGGCCGCGGCCGAGCAGCGGGGGGCGGCGGATCACTTTCGAGACCCCCTCGCCCGCGGTCGCGAGGGCCTTGGCCAGCGCGGCCGGCAGGGTCGGCGGCACCCGGCCTCGTCCCGCCGTCTCGACCGCAAGGGCGCAGAGCTCGCGGTTCGTCGCGAATCCGTCGGCGAGGATGTAGCGCTCCCCTGGCCGGCCGCGCTCGAACGCCTCGAGCTGGGCGGCGGCGACGTCTTCGACGAAGGCGATGGTCATGCCGCCGGGAGGCACGGCCGGGAGGCGGCCGCGGATCGCGTCGCGGAGCACGCGGTCGATCCCCACCCTCGCCCACGGACCCGGTCCGTAAACGGCGGACGGGTTGACGATCACGACCTCGATCCCGTGTCGGGACTCGCCGAGTACGAGCTCCTCGGCGCGCTGCTTGGAGCGCTCGTACGCCGTCCCCTTGGGTTGGCGGGCGACCCGATCCTCGCGCACGGTCCCGCCACGCTCGGCCTCGAAGACATCGAAGGTCGAGGTGTGGACGGCCCGCGGAACCCCCGCCTGGCGGGAGGCCGCGATCACGTTCAGCGCACCGATCGTGTTGACGTCGTGGAAGGTGGTCTGGTCGGGAAGCCACTGTTCGTAGATGCCCATGCAGTTGAACACCCCTTCCGCACCGCGGGCCGCTTCCCGCACCGACGCCGGGTCCGTCACGTCTCCGGGCACCAGCTCGACCTCCGTGGGGAGGAGGTCCCGCGCGCGGTTCACGTCCCGCACGAGGGCCGCGACATGGTCGCCGCGTTCCACGAGCCGCCGGGCGACCGCGTTGCCCACCTTGCCGGTGGCGCCCGTGACCAGGAGCCTCATCGCGCTGGCAGCCTAAACATAAACTGGCTCGAACAGATGGGCAGGTTCCGAGATCCACCCGACCCTCTCTTCCAGAGGCTGAATGCGTCGGTCGGCTTCGACCGGCGTCTCGCACCCCAGGACATCGCGGGGTCGCGGGCTCATGCCCGTGCACTGCGCTCGGCCGATGTTCTCGACGATGCCGAGCTCGAGCGTGTGGTCGCGGGGCTCGACGAGGTCGAGCGCGAACTGGAGCAGGGAACGTTCCGCTTCGAGCCGGACGACGAGGACATCCACATGGCGATCGAGCGGCGCCTGACCGAG
>OBLS010000943.1_pt1 | contig 11462 bp, 12 predicted proteins | sample 1519901 | NCBI WGS metagenome assembly OBLS01 (sample SAMEA3113585, study PRJEB22503) | soil metagenome
CGCCTTCTTCCCGTTCAGCGGGGGGAAGGACTCGTTCCTCGGCGACCTCCACGCGCATGGGCCGGACGCCGTCGAGTTCTTCACGCGCAAGAAGACGGTCACCAGCCGGTACTTCTCCTCCGGTCAGGGCAGCGGCGCGTACTTCGTCGAGCGCTGACGGGGCGCCGGGCCGAACGTCGAGGTCAACGGCGGCTGGGTAGGAAGGCGGGTCGGCCCCGGCGGTGGCACAGACGTCGACCGGCGGCGGTTGCATCGGCGACGGGCGACGTTTCGACGTCCCCTGACCGTCAACGTCGTCCGCGGCCGCGACGGCGTCGGCGAGCGACGTCTGTGTCATCGCTCGCGGTGGACCCCCCGCTCCCCTACCCAGCGCCCTCGACGTTCGGCGGCCGCCGGCGGCAGACACGCCGGCGACCGCCACGCACGACTACGCCGGCGCGTACTTCGAGCCGTCCTTGCGGAAGGCGCCGCGCTGGACCCCCTCCTTGAGGGCGGAGCGGAACCGCATCGGGCCCCAGTACTTGCAGCCCAGCTTGTTCCCGATGTCGGACTTCGCGAGGGGCCCCTCGTCCTGGAGCAGGTTCTGGATCAGCGAGATCTCGCGGCGCAGCCACCACTCGTTCTCGTCGATGTCCACGCTCGACCCGGTGGGCATGGGCATGAACGTGCTCGGGCTCATCGGTCACCTCCGTGAGGGGTCTTGGGATGGGTGGGCCGGCCGTCGCCCGTCCGCTCGAAGCGGCCCCCGCCCGCATGCTCGGTGCCGCGGCCCTCGCCGCGGCCGAGCGTGTAGGGGTCGGCCTCCTCGCCGGGCTCCTCGAGCTCCTCCTCCGTGGCCGACGGCGAGGCCGTCGAGGATCCAGACGGTGCCGAGCCCGATGCGGCGTGGGAACCGTTCTTGCGGTCAGGCGACGCGCATGGCCGCTGCGAGCTGGCCGCCCAGGTGGTGCCGGGCCGTGCCGACGCGGACCGTGAGCGGGCCGCCGAACGGCTGGCGCTCGGTGAGCGTCAGATCCACGCCGGGCGTGATCCCCCGCTCGGAGAGGTAGCGGAGCATCGCGGGGTCGGCGTCCGAGACGCGGACGAAGGCGACGGTCTCGCCCACGTCGACCTCCGCCAGGCAGCGGGTCGGGCGCTCCGTGAGGTCGAGATCCGCGCTGGGGATCGGGTCGCCGTGGGGGTCGAACTCGGGGTTGCCGAGCTTCGCGGCGATGCGCTCGGCCAGCTCGTCGGAGAGCACGTGCTCGAGCAGCTCGGCCTCCTCGTGCACCAGGTCCCAGGGTACGTCGAGCATCTCCACGAGCAGCAGCTCGAGCAGCCGGTGGTTGCGCAGGGTCCGCAGCGCGACGCGGCGCCCCTCCTCGGTCAGCCGCGCGCCCTTGTAGCGCTCGTGCTCGAGGAGCCCGAGCTCGGCGAGCCGGCGCAGCATCCCCGACACGGAGCCGGGCGTGACCCCGAGGCGCTCCGCCAGCGCGTTGGTCGGCACGGGCCCGTCGAGCCGGGTCTCGAGCGCGTACACGGCCTTGAGGTAGTCCTCGACGGCGCTCGATGCCGGGGCTGGGTGCTCCACACGATGGAGCCTAGGCGCCCCGGAGGGGACAGGGGGCCTGGCCCTCCGTCCCCCGCTTGGAAGCGTGCATGCGCGCGGGTGGGGACAGGGGGCCTGGCCCCCTGTCCCCCCGGGTAGGAGGCGGGCATGCGCGTCAAACGGAAGAAGAAGGACGAGCGGGCCCGGCGGGCGGGGCTCCTGGCCGTCGCCGCCGCGCTCGCGGCGGGCATCGCGGGCGTGCTGGGGCGGCGCCGCGGCTCCGGCTCCGGCGGCGGAGGGTCCTCGGCGCAGCGCCTGGCCGGGCGCTTCCGCCGCGACAAGCGCCCGCGGTACACGTGCGAGTGCGGGCAGGCCTACCGCGTCACCGGCGTCGACCGACACCGCGTGTACTGGCCGGAGGGCGCCGAGCGCACCGAACCCGTGCTGGGGGACGCGTGCGTGAAGTGCGAGCGGCCGCTGCCCGTGGGCCACGACACGGCGGTGACCGCCTGAGCGGGGAGCGCTACGAGCTCCCGCCGGAGCGCCTCGGCCGCTGGCTCGAGCGCTGGGCCGAGGCGCACGGCGGGATCGCCCGATCCGCGACCGACGAGGCACGGCGGCTCGTCACCTACACCGGCCGCGACGGCGCGAGCGTCGAGTGCGAGCCCCCGTTCCCGCCGCTCGCGCCCGGCGACGACCTGCTCGCCCACGTCGCCCGCGAGCGCACCGTCGGCGTCCTGCTCGTCCGCCTCGGGGGTCATGCCGCCGGCATCTTCAGCGGGAGCCGGCTGACCGCCGCCAAGACCGGCGCCCGCCTCGTCCACGGCCGCCATCGCGCCGGCGGCTCGAGCTCAGGCCGCTTCGCCCGCCGCCGCGCCGGCCAGGCCCGCGTCGCGCTGCAGGCCGCCGCGGACGTCGCCGTCCAGATCCTTCGCGAGCCGGCGGCGCAGGGCGCGCTGGACGCCATCGTGCTCGGCGGGGACCGGAGCGCGCTGACGACCGTGCTCGCCGACCCGCGCCTGCGCGCGGTGCGCGAGCTCGCCGCCGACCGGGTGCTCGACGTGCCCGAGCCGCGGCGCGCGGTGCTCGAGGCCACCCCGGAGCAGTTCCGGGCCACGATCGTGCGGACCCGTGAGAGCGAGCCGGAGCCGCCGTGACCCCGAGGCGGGGTGCGGCAAACCGTAGGGTGATGACTAGGGACATCCCCGATGTACAGGGGTCGCGGCGGGCCTGATACTCGACACGTGGCCACTTCCCACCACGAGCTCGCTCCAGACTTCACCCTCCCCGCCCTCGACCTCCGCATGGTCGCCCGGCGCGCGGCGCTCCCCCTCGCGCTCGCCGCGGCGGCCATCGCGGTGCTCCTCCTGGCCGGCAGCCCGTTCGGCGTCCTCGCCGACGCGCTCTCCCGCGTGGCTTCCGCCGACCCCTCCTGGATCGCGGTGGGGGCGGTCGCCGAGCTGCTCTCGTTCGGCGGCTACGTCGCCCTCTTCTGGCTGGTCGGCCACCGGGCGACCCCGCGCCTGGGCCTGCGCGCCAGCGCGGAGATCACCTTCGGCGGCGCCGCCGCCACGCGGCTGCTCCCCACGGCGGGCGCCGGCGGCGCCGCGATGACGCTCTGGGCGATCGCCCGCAGCGGGCTCGGCGCGCGCCGCGGCGGCCACGTGCTCCTGACGTTCCTGACCCTGCTCTACGGCGTCTTCCTCTCCGGCATCGCGCTGTCCGGCGCCGCCCTCGCCCTCGGCATGGGCGGGGAGGCGGAGCATGCCGCCGTCGCCGGCGCGGCCGCGGTGGCCGCGACCGCCGCCATCACGGTCGGCCTCCTGCTGGGCCGCCGCGACGTTCCGGCCGTGTCGCCGACCACGCGGATCGGCTCCGGCGCCGCGCTGCTCGGCGGGGCCATCCGGGACGCGCTGGCGCTCCTGGCCCGCGGCGACCTCCGCCTGCTCGGCGCACCCGCGTGGTGGGCCTTCGACGCGGCCGTGCTCTGGGCCGCCTTCCACGCGCTGGGGGAGCCGCCGGCGCTCCCCATCCTCGCCTTCGCCTACTTCGCCGGCCAGGTCGGCAACACGATCCCGCTCCCCGGCGCGGTCAGCGGCGGGATGGTGGGCACGCTGCTCGCCTTCGGCGTCGCGCCGGACCTCGCGCTCTCCGCGGTGTTCGCCTACCGGACCGTCGCGATCTGGCTGCCCGCGCCGTTCGGCCTCCTCGCCCTGGGCGCGCTCAAGGCGCGCGTGGGCCGCTGGGACCGCGACGAGGCGGACGCTCCGGCGCCGGTGCGGCCTGCCATGCGTCTGACCCCCCGCGTGGCCTGCGCAGGTTCAACGGTCGCCTGACCGGGAAGGCGCCCGGTATGGGCCTCGACGCCAACGCCATCTCCGTGCGGGAGGAGCTGCCCGCGGCGCCTCCCAGCGTCGCCGCCGCACGCCGGCTCGTCCGCCGCTTCACGGACGAGTTGGACGTGGACGTCGACGCTGTCGAGTTGGCGGTCTCCGAGGCGGTCTCCAACGCGGTCGTCCACGCCTACGAGTCCGGGGACGGGGCCGTCGAGGTGCAGGCTGTCGCGGCCCCCTACGAGCTGCGCGTCGTCATCCGCGACTCCGGGCGCGGCCTTGCGGCCGGTGGCGCGGAAGGCGGAGCGGGCTTCGGGTTGAAGATCATCCGCCGGCTCGCCCGGCACGTCGAGCTGGCGGACACCCCGCGCGGCGTGACGCTGACGATGACCTTCCCGCTCGGCGGGCGCTGGGCGACCGGCTGAGCGGCCGCGGCGACGGCTGCCGCGGCCCGGAATCGGCGGGCCGGACGGGCCGTCCCGTCTCCCATGCTGCGACTCATCCCGCCGGCCGCGCTCGCGGCCGCGCTGCTCGCCCCCGCCGCGGCGGACGCCGCCGAGCGCATCGGGATGGGCTACGGCGACGTCCGCAACGACAACGAACAACGACATCCGTCTGTACTGCGGCCGCGCGATCACCTGGTACAGCCCGGCGGAGCCGTTCGCGCACCCGCTCCCGCACACCGCCTGCGGCGCCGACTCCGCGTTCGAGGGTGGCCGCATCACGTTCCTCAAGTGGCTGGGCGGGCGCGAGGCGGACCTCGTCAACACCGACCTCGCCGGCGGTGAGGAGCGCGTGCTCGCGCACTTCGACGAGGCGCAGCAGGAGCGCAGCCTGGACGCCGAGGGCGACCGCGTCGCCTGGCACGAGCGCGACTGCCTGCGCGACTCGCTGTGGATCGCGCGGCTCGGCGACGCCCCGAAGCCGTCGCCGGTGGCCGGGTGCACGATGCGGATCCCGAGACACCGGCTGGCAATGGGCGCCGACGGACGGGCGCGGCTGCGGGTCGCCTGCCCGAACGGCTGCTCCCAGGTCCGCGCGTCGGTGTTCCTGACCGCCGAGCCGGCCGGGCCGCGGGCGTCCACGCGGGCGGCGCGCGCCTTCAGGGGCAAGGGCACGCTGAAGCTGGATCCGCCCGCGGACGTCACGCGCAGCGTGCGCCGCGGCGAGGTGGTGCAGGGCGAGGCGACGGTCCAGTGGGACCCGCTCTACGGCCGCGGCGGAGCGACCTTCACGGCGACGCTGGTGCGAGGCCGCTGACCACCCGGTCGGCGGCGATCCGGCCCTCGAGGGTGAGGACCGCGGCGCCGCGGGCGAGCGCGCCGGCGTCGAGCAGCCCCTCCGCGGCAAGGGCCGCCGCGCCCGGGGCCTGCGCCGGCGCGAGCGCGAGGCCGTCCCGCAGGCGGATCCCGAGCAGCGTGCGCTCGAGCGCGCGCTGCTGCGGCGAGAGCACCTCCCGCCCCGCGGCGGGGGAGGCGCCGGACCGCGTGCGCTCCGCATAGCGCTCGGGGTGCAGCACGTTCCACCAGCGCACGCCGCCGACGTGCGAGTGCGCGCCCGGGCCGAGCCCCCACCAGTCGTGCGAGCGCCAGTAGCCGCCGTTGTGCGCGCAGCGCGCCGCCTCGCCGGCCGCCCAGTTGCAGATCTCGTACCAGTCGAGGCCCAGCGCGCCCAGGGCGGCGTCGCCGCGGCGGTAGCGGCGGGCCTGCGCGCCGGCGTCCGGCGCAGGCACCGCCCCGCGGCGCACCTGCGCGTGCAGCCGCGTCCCGCGCTCGACCGTGAGGGGATAGGCGCTGACATGGTCCACGCCGGCGTCCGCGACCGCCGCGAGCGTGGCCTCCCAGTCCTCGTCGCGCTCGCCGGGCGCGCCGTGGATCAGATCCAGGGAGACGTGCGCGAAGCCGGCCTCACGCGCCGCCCGCGCGGCCGCCACGGCGGCGCCCGGCGTGTGTGTGCGGCCGAGCGCGGCGAGCACGTGGCCCGCGGCGCTCTGCATGCCGAGCGAGAGCCGCGTCGCGCCCGCCGCGCGGAGGGCGCGGAGGTAGGAGCGGTCGACGGAGTCCGGGTTGGCCTCGACCGTGACCTCGGCGCCGCGGGCGCGCGGCAGCGCGTCGAGCAGGCGGGCGAGCTCACCGACGGGGAGGAGCGTCGGGGTGCCGCCGCCGACGAACACCGTCGCCGCCGGGGGCGGATCGCCGCCGAGCACGCGGCGGGCGAGCGCCCACTCCGCGAGCACCGCGTCGACGAAGCCGTCGCGCCGGACGCCCTCGCCCGGCACGTACGTGTTGAAGTCGCAGTAGCCGCACCGGCTCGCGCAGAAGGGCACGTGGACGTAGAGGCCGAACGGCCGCGTGCCGAAGCCGGCCAGCGCGTGCGCGGGCAGCGCGCCGTCGACCGGCGCCGGCTCGCCGTCGGGCAGTCGCGGGCTCATCCCCGCGCTGACGGTAGCGCCCCCCGGTCAGCTGGATCGGTGGATCCAGGCTAGGAGACCGGCAGCTGGTAGTCCGGGCCGACCCCGAGGCGGGCGGCCTTCCACGTGATCCGCTTGTTGTGGCGGCACGTGCTGATCGTGTTGCCCTGCCTGTCGCGGATCTCCACCCGCACCCTCAGCGTGCCCTTGGCCCGGTCGCTGGTCGGGAAGCGGCCCCTGACCCTGTAGCGCTCGATCTGCGTACCGCCGGAGAACGCCCCCTGCCGCGGCAGCTTCTCGACCTCCTTGCCCGTGCGCTCGAAGGTGCCGTCGACGATGCCGATGCCGGGCGGCCGCAGGCTCCCCTGGGCCTTGCTGCGGGCGTTCTCGCAGTTCCCTGCGCGGAACTGGATGAGCGCCCGCCTGACGCGGCTGCCGTCGTCGGAGACGCGGAACTCGAAGCGCAGGTTGCCGGCCTGCGAGGTCTCGCCTGCGTAGCGCGCCCCCGCGACGGGGTCGGCCGCCAGCGCCGGTGCGGCCGCGAGCACGGCCAGCGTGCCCACCGTGGCCGTCGCTGTGATGCGGTGTGTCATCCCGCGAGTCTAGGGTCTGACGGGCCTCGCCGGGCAATACGTCATTCGTCCTCAAGTCGGCGCGGGCACTGTCGATGACCCCGGGCGAGATGATCCGTCTCCGCGTCCGGCGCGCGCAACGGGATCCGCCCGACGGCGACTAGAAGCGCCCCGGGTCGAACGCCGGCGGGATCGCCGGCCCGCGCCCGAGGACCAGATCGGCCACGAGCCGGGCGGAGGCCGGCCCGAGCGAGATCCCCCATGGGCCGTGGCCGGTGGCGATCACGAGATCGCCGCGGCGGCCGAGCAGCGGCCGCCCGTCCGCGGACCTCGGCCGCGCGCACGCCCGCACGGAGACGATCGGCGCGTCCGCGAGCGCCGGTATGAAGCGGGCGCCCCGCTCGCGGAGCCGCGGGGCGTGGGCCGCCGCGTCGGGCTCCGCCGGCAGGAACGTGGCCCCGAGCGAGGACACCCGGTCCGCGGTGACCAGCGCGAAGATCCCGGCCTCCGCCCCGCCCTCCGCCAGGAGGTCGTCGAGGCCCGCCTCCTCCACCGCGTGCCGCGGCGGCTCGGGCAGGTGCACCTCGACGTTGACGCCCCACAGCGGCGTGACCGGCCGCCAGGCGCCCGACGGGTCCGCGAGCGCGCAGGTCCACGGGCCGGCGGCGAGCACCACGGTCTCCGCGCGCACGTCGCCGGGCGCGACGTCTTCCCCGAGCGCGATGCGCGCCCCGGCCGCCTGCGCGCGCCGGGCGAACGCCTGCGTCGCCTCCGCGGGCGGGACGGCGTAGCCGGTGTGCATGCGCAGCCCGGCCAGCTCCGGCGTCACCACGGGCTCCAGCGCGTGCGGCTCGCCCGGCGCCAGCCGCTCCGCCGCGAGCTCGGGGAAGCCGTCCCCGAGCGCGGCGAGCTCCGCGTCGAGCGCGGCCTCGTTCGTGCTCACGACGAGCAGCCCAGCGGGCTCGGCGGGGAGCGCGAAGCCGAACGCGGCGAGGTCGCGGTAGTGCTCGACCGTCTCGTGGAACAGCGGCGCGAGCAGCGCGTCCATCGGGTGTTGCACGATGCCCGAGTTCCGGCCGGACGCGCCCGCCGCGATCCCCTCGCGCTCGTAGAGGGTCACCGCCGCGCCGCCCTCGGCGAGGAAGGCGGCCACCGCGCAGCCCACGATCCCGGCGCCGATCACCGCCACGTCGTCGGGCCGCTCAGCCAAAGCGCACCTCGACCGTCCTGCGCTCGCCGTCGTCGCCGACCACCTCGAGGTCCGCGGTCTGCCGCCCGCTCGCGATCCCGCGCGTGGCGTTGCACCAGCCGCTGAGCGTCCCGTCGAGCGGCCGGCCGTCGACCGCGGCGATCAGCGTGCCGCCGCCGCCGAGCCCGGCCGCGTCGGCACCGCTGCCGGGGACGGCGCCGAGGACGAAGAGCCCCGGCGGCAGGTTGCGCTCCGCGAGCTGCTCCACCGTCGGGTAGCCGAAGCTCGCGCCGATCCACGCCATGGAGCGGCCGCGACGCAGCCGCTCCAGCACGGCGGCCGCGCGATCCGCGGGGATCGCGAAGTTCGCGCCCTGCAGCGGCCGGCCGCTCCCGCCCGTGCGCGCGGCGGCGTTGACGCCGATCACGCGACCGTCGAGGTCCACGAGCGGCCCGCCCGAGAAGCCGGGGTCCAGCGCCGTGTCGGTGCGGATCGCGGCTCGGTAGCGCGGGACATCCGGCGCGGGGTCGCGGAACTCCGTGCGGGCCGCCGACACGACGCCGCGGGTGGAGGACGCCGGCTCGCCCGGCGGCGCGCCCTCGGGGAAGCCGAGCGCCAGGACGCTCTGCCCCTGCTCCCAGTCGCCCGTCCCCGCGAGCTCCAGGGCCGGGGCGCCGGTGCGCAACCGCAGCAGCGCGAGGTCCTCGCACGGGGCGACCCCGACCACCTCCGCCGGCCGGCCGGCGACCTCGAAGTGGGTGCCGAGGTTGAGGACGTGGGCGGCCGTGACCACGAGCCCGTCGTCGAGCACCCAGCCGCTGCCGCTGCCGCCGCCCGCGCCGCCGCCGCTCGCGGTCACGGGGAGCGTCCCGGGGGTCGCGGCGCGCACCGCCGCGGCCGCGCGCTCCTCGTCGCTCTCCCCGCCGAAGGCGCCGGCGAGCGCCAGGACGGCCAGCGCCGCGACGGCCGCCGCGGCCACGGCCACGGCCGCGTACGTCCGCCGCCGGCCGCGGCGCGCGGAGCGGTCGACGAGCCGGCCGACCATCGACCACGACGGCCCGTCGGCGCGCGCGCCCGTGCGCACCGGCTCGGCGATCGGCGCGCCCGTGGCCGCCGGCTCCCGGGCGAGCACCGCGATGGCGACGTCGCCGATCGTGATCCGCTGCCCGTCGCGCACGGTCGCGGTCACGACGCGCTCGCCGTCGACCAGCGTCCCGTTCGCCGAGTCGAGGTCCTGCAGCTGGATCGCGTCCGCCGTCGCCGTCAGCTCCGCATGGGTGCGCGAGGCCCGCTCGTCGCGGATCACGAGGTCCGCCCCCTGCACGCGGCCGAGGACGAAGGGCCGGCCCGCGGGGACCTCGACGACGCGGCCGGCGTCCTCGCCGGAGAGGACCTCCAACCACATCAGCGCTGCGCCGGAGCGCTCACCTACCCGCTGACGGCGTCCGCGCCCAGGAGCTTGCGCAGCTTGACCTGCAGCTGGAGCGGCGAGAACGGGGCCGCCAGCCGCTCGTCGGCGCCGGCCGCGGCGACGTCGCCGCTCGACGTCTGCTTGTGCTCGACGAGCAGCAGGACCTTGGCGTCGCGCGCGACGGCGTCGGCGCGCAGCGCCGCGACCACCTCGCGCGCAGGCTGGCCGAGCGCGTTCCAGTCGAGGATCACGAGGTCGGGGCGGCCGTCGCGCACGACCTCGATCAGCGACTCGCCGGCGGGCGCCTCCTCGACGTCGACGCGCTCGCCGACGGCGACCCGCGTGACCGCCCGGGTGTTCGCGTCGACGCCGGCGAGCAGCACCCGCGGGCGCCGCGCGGCCTCCACGTGACCCGTCACGCCGCTCACCCGGCCGGTGGTCGTCGCCATCGACGGCGAGTCGCCGGCGGGCGGCACCCGGCGGTCGCCGCCGATCGTCGTCGGCACGTCGAAGTGGTCGCCGAAGGCCGGCACGGGGCGCGGAGTCGCGGTGTCGGCCAGCGGGCCCGCGGCGTCGATCACCGAGCGGGCCGCGGACATCAGGTCGGCGCAGGACTGGAAGCGGCGCTCCGGGGCCTTCTCCAGCGCCTTGGCGATCACGGCGTCGAGGCCGCCCGGCAGCTCCGGGCGCACGGAGGTCAGCCGCGGCGGCTCCTCGGAGAGATGGGCGTAGATGACCGCGACGTCGGTGTCGCGCGCGAACGGCAGCTCGCCGGAGAGGCAGTGGTAGAGCAGGCAGCCGAGCGAGTAGATGTCCGTCCGCGCGTCCACGCGGCCGCCCTCGATCTGCTCCGGCGCGACGTAGTGGATCGTGCCGACCACGTCGCCCGCCTTGGTGAGCTGCGTCTGCGAGCCCTCGACGCGCTTGGTCAGGCCGAAGTCCGTGAGGAACGCCGTCCGCCCCTCGATCAGCACGTTGGCCGGCTTGACGTCGCGGTGGATCAGCCCCATGCCGTGCGCCGCGTCGAGCGCGGCCGCGACCTGGCGGCAGACGTCGATGGCGCGGTAGGGCCGCAGGCGCCCCTGGGCGCGCAGCACCGACGCGAGGTCGGAGCCCTCGATGTACTGCATCGCCAGGTACAGCAGGCCGTCCGCTTCGCCCGCGTCGTAGACCGTGACGATGTTCGGGTGCTGCAGGGCGGCGGCGATGCGCGCCTCGCGGTTGAAGCGCTCGCGGAAGCCGGAGGCCTCGGCGAGCTCCGGGGCGATGATCTTGATCGCCGCGCGGCGGCGCAGGTTGATGTGCTCGGCCCGGTAGACGAGGCCCATGCCGCCGCGTCCGATCCGCTCCTCGATCCGGTATCCCGCAACGACACGACCCAGGTGCGGGTCCGCTGAACTGTCCGCCATCATGTCGCAGTATGGATGACGGCGCGCTCGCGGGCACTCGTGTGCTGGTGGTCGGCGGCCCGCGCGAGGCCGCGGAGGGCCTGCGCGCGCAGCTGAGCGCCGCCGGCAGCCCGTCCGTGGACCTCGTGCCGGTGCTCGACCTCGTCGCGGTGCAGGCGGCCGCGGCGCAGCCCGAGGTCGTGCTCGCGCTGCCCGGCACGCCGCCCGAGGCGGTGCGCGCGCGGCTGGACCCGCTCGGCCTCGACAGCGGACCGCCCGTCGTCCCGGTGGACGAGCTGACCACGGACGACCGCCCGCTCGGCGATGCGGGCGTGCGCCGGCTCGCGATCGTGCTCGAGCACCGGGCGATGCGCCGCCGGCTCGGCGAGCTGGAGGCGATCGTCGCCAGCCAGGCGCTCAGCGCGTTCCGCGACACGGAGGCGATCCGCGTCGACGCGCTCCAGCGGCTCGCGCTCGCGGCGGAGTACCGCGACGACAACTCGCCGGAGCACACCCAGCGGGTCGGCGCCCTCTCCGCCCGCATGGCGCGCCACATGGGACAGGACGACCGGCTGGTCTGGCTCGTCCGCCAGGCCGCGCCGCTGCACGACCTCGGCAAGATCGCGATCCC
>OBLS010000944.1_pt1 | contig 11452 bp, 10 predicted proteins | sample 1519901 | NCBI WGS metagenome assembly OBLS01 (sample SAMEA3113585, study PRJEB22503) | soil metagenome
CAGATGGCGGTAGCCGCCGAGGCCCTCCAGCCGGTCGGCGAGCTCCAGGCCCGCCTGCGCGCCCTCCGCCTCGGCGACGGCCACGGCTCGGCTCAGCTCGACGACGGGCGAGTCGGTGAGGCGCGCGAGCTCGCCGTAGAGCGCGGCGATCTCGGTCCAGTCGCGCGGCTCGTCGGCGTGAAGCGACGCGATCGCGGCCTGCACCACGTATGAGCCGCGGCCGCGCAGGGCGAGCGCCCGTTCGAGCACCGCCCGCCCGTGGGTGATCTGCGCCGTGTCCCAGAGCGAGCGGTCCTGATCGGCCAGCAGTACCAGCTCGCCATCCCGAAAGCGTGCCTGGCTACGAGCGTCGTGCAGCAGCATCATCGCCAGCAGGCCGTGCACCTCCGGCTCGTCGGGCATCAGCTCGGCGAGCGCCCGGCCGAGCCGGATCGCCTCGGTGGCCAGCTCCCCGCGGCCGCCGTAGCCCTCGTTGAAGATCAGGTAGACCACCGCCAGCACGGCCGCGAGCCGATCGGGCAACAGGTGATCGGGAGGAACGCGGAACGGGATCCCGGCGGCCTCGATCTTGCGCTTCGCCCGCACCAGCCTCTGCGCCATCGTCGGCTCGGACACCAGGAAGGCGCGAGCGATCTCGCCGGTCGTCAGGCCGCCGAGCGTGCGCAGGGTAAGGGCCACCTGCGCCTCGGTGGCGAGAGCCGGATGACAGCACGTGAAGATGAGCTCGAGCCGCTCATCTGGGAATGTCGTCGCGTCCACGTCATCCTCCACCGGCTCCGGCACCCGGAGCAGGCGAGTCTTGGTGGCCAGGGTGCGATCCCGGCGGATCCGATCGATCGCTCGGTTGCGCGCGGTCGCGACGAGCCACGCCCCCGGGTTGTCGGGGACTCCGTCTCGCGGCCAGCGCTCCGCGGCGACGGCGAAGGCCTCCTGCGCTGCTTCCTCGGCGAGGTCGAAGTCGCCGAGGAAGCCGATCAGCGCAGCGAGGACTCGGCCCCAGTGATCGCGGAAGACCCGCTCGAGAATCGCTACCACTCCACGATCGGGCGCACCTCGATCGCGCCACCCAGCCGGGCGGCCGGGATCCGCGCGGCCAGCTCGATCGCCGCATCGAGGTCATCCGCCTCGAACAGCAGGTAGCCGCCGATGGCCTCCTTGATCTCGACGAAGGGACCGTCGGTGGCGAGCGTCTTGCCGTCCTGAACCCGCACGGTCGTGGCCGTATCCGGGTCGCCAAGCTGGAGGCCGGGGCTCACGCCAGGGGTTTCGTTGATCGCCTGGTAGTCGGCGTAGACCGCCTTGTGCTCGTCCTCCGACAGCTTCGCCCAGTCGTCCGGCGAGCGCGGTGTGGGCGAGTCGCCCTGATGGATCAACAGCATGTACTTCATCGCTTCCTCCTTGGGGATGGTCGCCTATAGACGAACGGGAAGCGCGAAAATCGACAGGTCGCCGAGTTGCATGTCCGAGTTGCATGTCCGGCGACATCCGAGTCAGCCGGCGACCGGATACGGGCAGCGCTCGAGCGCCCCGTCGGCGTCACGCAGATGGGCGGTCTCGCCGTCAACGACGACGTGCGAAGCGGCCGACCCGAGCGCCAGCCCAGCCAGATAGACGGCGCCGATGCGGTGCACGTCACGGACCTCGCCGAGCCGCTCGAGGGAGCGCGTCTCGCCCGCAGTGGCGCTCGAGCCCGCGCGCAGGACGAGCCGGAGATCCGGCGCAAGCGCGCGTGCGGCAAGCGTCACGGCGATGTTCTCTAGGTCGTCGTGCGTAACGGCGGCCAGGGCGACCGCGTGCTCAAGCGAGAGCCGCTTGAGGAGCGACGGGTCCGCGCCGCGTCCGATGACCACCGGCAGGCCGAGTTCCTTGGCGTGGCCCACGTTCTCCCCCTCTTCATGTTCCTCGATGGCGACCACCGAAATCCCGCAGCGGCGCAGCAGCAGCGCGAGGCGCAGGCCGACCTGGCCGAGTCCCACAACGACGACGTGGTCTGAGCGCGGCACGGCCCTGCGACCGAGCAGGCCGGTGAGCCGGCGCCCGATCAGGCGCTCCACCAGACCCCCCGTGAAGGCGGCCGCGAACAGCAGGGCGACCAGCATGCTGCCCGAGATGACGAGCTTGAACCAGCTCGGCCCGTGCTGGACTTCCAGGTTGGGGTCGACGGTGACGAGCGTCTTGACCGCGCCATAGAACGAGTCGACCAGGTTCTGGTCGAGCACCAGCGCGGCCGCGACCGTCTCGAAGAGCAGGACGGCCAGCAGGCCGACCGCGCCGAAGAACACGAGTGCCGCGCTGCGGTCGAACGGCTTCAGGAGCGCGCTGGCCAGCGCACGGGCCCGGCGGGCGCGCACCTCGGGCAGCGAGGCCATCTCCACGGCTCCGTCGCTGCAGCGCAGCCCGACGGGTCGGTCGTCTTCTTCGACCACCGCCGCGAGCTCATCGTCGAGACAGGGGGCGGCCAGCGTCGGTGCGACGATGTCGGCCAGGGAAGTGATGGTGCAGTTACCGATCACGTCCTCGAGCTCACGCCCAGTCTCGGGATCGAAGATCGTCGCGATGATCGGGACGTCCGGGTCGAGATGGCGCACGAGCAGCGCGGCGCGCAGCGGCCAGGCGTCGTCGCGGGAGACCACCATCGCCGTGTCGGCGCCCGCTTCGAGCGCCTGGCTCAGCTCCTGGTGCGTGGGGTCCTTGAGCTGTTCCACCTCGGCGTCCGCGGCGCGCAGCGCCTCCGCGGTCTCCTCTGTGAGGTCGCCTTCCCCAAGGAGCAGGATCCGCCGGGACGACATGGCGCCACCCTACCCGTGTAGCGCACCACGTCGGGAGCTGCTGCTTCGCGAGCGCGGCTGGGCGCCCGCCGACTACGAGTAGTGGTTCGCAGAAACGGCGTGCACCCAGCTGTTGCGCTAGTTGCTCTCCCTCGCGCTAGTCGCCGATCTTCTGCCGCGTGCTGACGTAGATGTCGGCCGTTACCGGGGCGCCTGGGGCGCGGCCGAAGTACAGCCTGGTGGCCCCCCAGGACAGCGACGGGCGCGTCTCGTTAGCGGCCGTGTTCACGGCCGCGCCGAGGTTGACCGGCGCCGACCAGGGGCCGTTCACGTCCTTGCGCGTCGCGACCCAGATGTCCTGGCCGCCGAACGCGCTGGCGCCGCCCCGGTTCGAGGCGAACACGAGCTCGCGTCCGTCCCTGCGAACGTTCGGCTGAATGTCCATCGCGGCGCTGTTCAGCTCCACGACCGGCTCGCTAGTGCCGAAGCTGCCGTCGCCGTGGCGTGCGCTTCGGTAGATGTCGGGACCGCTAGAGAAGTAGAGCGCCGGCCCACCCGTCTTGACGTAGGCGGGGCCCTGCTCGTCGAGCGGCGTGTTCGGGCCGCCGTTCGACTGGCAGCCGAGATGCTCAGGCGGCTCCCAGCCCCGACCGGGGTTCAGGCGCGTCAGGTAGATGTCGCCCATGCCGCAGGTCACGCCAGGTAGGACCCGCCGGCTGACAAAGAACAGCCCCTCGCCGCGGATCGGCGTCGGACAGAAATCGTCCGCGGTCGAGTTGACCGGCGCGCCCAGGTTCTGCGGCGCACCCCAGGGCGCGTCAGTCGATTCACGCTCGGCAACCCAGATGTCGATGTCGGTCCGCGTGTCGCCGTCGAAGCGTGGTCGCGTCGACGCCATGAACAGGCTCAGGCCATCGGGAGCCTGGATCGGGCAGCCATCCTGGAACGCCGTGTTCAACTCACCGCTCGTGCCAGGCACGTCTTCTGCATTGACTGCCGGTGCCCAGGGCGAGAACTCCATCGCCTGCGCCGCTGGGGCGAACACCGCCAACAGCGCCAGCGCTGCAAAGACACGTACTGCTGAGGTCATTGTCGATCTCCTTTGATCCGTACGGGCGCCGCGCGCACGTCAGCGGATCGGTTGCGGGTTGGGGCGGGCGCGAGGCCGGTGGCCGGTGGCGAGCGCCGCGCCGGCGCCGATCGCTGCGAGCGCGAGTAGGCCGCTCGCGCCGATGCCGGCGTCGCCCCAGTCGAAGCCGCCGTCCGCCCGAACCTTGACGACGCGGACGGGGACGGTCGTGGCGTCGGGCGAGCGCAGGTTCTCGTACTCCTCGGCGGCAGAGGCCGCGATGGAGGACGAGGGCGGCGGCTGCACGCTCGACGAGCCGCCGGCGGACTGATCTTCCGCGCGCGGCAAGATCCGCTCGACCGGAACGGCCGATGCGGTCGGGGCGGCGAGCGCGCTCATCACTGCCGCGAGCGCCAGGCCACGCGCGAAGCGAGGATGGCTGAGGGTCATTGCTGGCTCCTTCCGGTTTCCGGACCGCGTCGCAATCCGTTTCGCGGAGCGTCGTCTGGCGATGCAAACGGCTGGCAGCAGCCGGTAGCAATCGGGCAAACCCCGCCGATCGGCGGTACCGTGGCCCAGGTCGGACGACGATGATCGAGTTCCGCATACTGGGCCCGCTCGAGGCTGAGGGTGAAGGGCGGCTGGTCCCGCTCGGAGGAAGCAAACAGCGAGCTGTACTGGCGATCCTGCTGCTCGCCCGCGGCGAGGCCGTGTCCGTGGACCGCCTGGTCGACGAGCTGTGGGGCGAGCAGCCGCCCGACACGGCCACGAAGACCGTCCAGGTCTACGTCTCTCGCCTCCGCAAGGAGCTCGGCCAGGACGTCGTGATCACGCGCGGTGGCGGCTACGTGCTGGACATAGAGCCCGGCCAGCTTGACGCCGAGCGCTTCGAGCGCCTCACGCTCGAGGGGCGTGAAGCGCTGGAGCGCGGCGAGGTGCGCAGAGCGAGCGAGCTGCTTCGCCAGGCGCTCGACCTGTGGCGCGGCCCGCCGCTCGCCGACCTCGCGTACGAGCCGTTCGCACAAACCCACATCGCCCGCCTCGAGGAGCTCAGGCTGGTCGCGCTCGAGCACCGCATCGAGGCCGACCTCGCCCTCGGAAATCACGCCGCCCTGATCCCGGAGCTCGAGACGCTCGTACGTGAGCATCCAGCGCGCGAGCGCCTGCGTGCGCAACTCATCATCGCGCTCTACCGCTCAGGCCGGCAGACGGACGCGCTCGCGAGCTACCGGGATGCTCGAAGAGCGCTCGTCGAGGAGCTCGGCCTTGAACCCAGCCGCGAGCTCCAGGAGCTCGAGCGCGCCATCCTTGCTCAGGATCCTGCGATTGACGCTCCGGCGCGTGCACGGCCGCTCCGCGACACGCCACAGGCGCGCCGCGGCGGAGTGCTCGTCGGCCTCGGCGGCGGCCTGCTGCTGGCCGCCGCCGTGGCGGCCGTGTTCGCGGGCGGGGGAGACGACCCCACTGTGGAGCGGGCCGCAGCGAACTCGCTGGCCGTGATCGACCCCGCGTCCAACCGGGTCGTGGCGACCATCCCCACGGGCGTGCAGCCAGCCGACGTCGCTGTCGGCGCCGGGCAGATATGGGTCGCGAACCAGGCGGACGACACGGTGACGCAGATCGATCCGCGCCGGCGGGCCTTCGTCAGCACCACGGCGCCTCGCGGGAGCGTCGCGGGTCTGGCGGCGGACGATCGCGGCGTTTGGATCGGTGATGCCGATCGCTCCAGGCTCATCCGGCTCGATCCCGACTTTCGCTCGGAGCAGTCCATACGGCTCGCGTCCGACATCCACGACCCGGGTGGCTCGGGCCCGGTGGCCGTCGGCTACGGCTCAGTATGGACCGCGTGGTCTTATGGCGTGATCGGGCGGGTCGACCCTGACACACGCGAGGTCGAGAACGTATCGGTGGGCAACAGCCCGAGCGCGATCTCGACAGGCGCCGGAGCCGTGTGGGTCACGGACGACGTCGACAACACAGTCACCCGGATCGATCCGGCGAGCGCCAACGCCGTTACCGGCACGACACCCGTCGGGCGGGCCCCGGCCGCGGTGGCCACAGGTGCTGGGGCGGTGTGGGTCGCCAACACGCAGGACGACACGGTCGTTCGCGTCGACCCGGGTAGCGCCACCGTCACCGACACCACCCGGGTGGGGCGCCGTCCCACCGGGGTGGCGGTGGGAGAAGGAGCGGTGTGGGTCGCGAACAGCCTGAGCGGGACGGTCTCCCGCATCGACCTGCGGAGCGGTCGTGTGGAGGCCACGGTCGAGGTCGGCGAGGCCCCGCAGGGCGTGACGGTCTCGCACGGGCTGGTGTGGGTGAGCGTCCAGCAGAGGGCCGCACCTGAGGGATCCGCGAGCACGGCGCGCGGACGTGTCGCGCGCCTACTGGTGCCCGGGGAGCCTGGGTCCGGGGACCCGGCGGGCGACAACGACTTCGAACTCCTCAGAGCCACTTGTGCGCTGCTCTACAACTATCCCGATCGCCCGTACCCGGAGGGCGCGAAGCTGCGACCGGAGGTCGCGAAGGGGCTGCCCTCGGTCTCCTCCGATGGGCGCACGTACGAGCTCACCCTGCGCCGAGGGTTCCGCTTCTCGCCGCCCTCGAACGAGCCCGTGACCGCCGAGGCGTTCGAGCGCGCGATCGAGCGCGGCCTCAGCCCGAGGATCGGGTCGTTCGTGGGCGGACTCCTAGGCGACGTCGTGGGCGCTGATGAGTACATGGCCGGACGGACCCGTCGGCTCGCGGGCGTAAGCGCCCGAGGCGACAGGCTCGTGATACGGCTCGAGCAGCCAACGCCGGACCTGACCGCCCGGCTCGCGACTCTCGCCTTCTGCGCCGTCCCGCCGAACACTCCGATCACGGCCAAGGGCGTCGACGCCGTGCCCTCGGCCGGGCCCTACTACGTGGCCTCGCATGTTCCGGAGCGAAGCCTCGTGCTGCGCCGCAATCCCAACTACCAGGGGACGCGCCCGCACAGACTCGCGGAGATCCGCTACACGATCGGCGTGCGGGCGGATAGGGCCGTCGCGGCGGTCGAAGCCGGACGAGCGGACTACGTCCAGCTCAACCCCGCAGACCTCACCCAGGGCGTGCCGACCGAGCTCGTTCGGCGCCTGACGAAGCGCTATGGCGCCCGCAGCGAGGCCGCGCGCGCGGGGCGCCAGCAGGTGTTCACGCAGCCCTCGCTCAGCGTCTACTCGTTCGCATTCAACACCCGCCGCGGGCCGTTTACCGATCCCCGGCTGCGCCGAGCAGTGAACTTCGCCATGGACCGCCGAGCCCTCGCCGCGCACACGGGTGGCGGCGAGAGCGGCCGACCGACGGACCAGTTCCTCCCGCCAGGCCTCCCCGGCTTCGAAGACGCCGCGGTCTACCCGCTGGGCGGCCCGGACCTCGAGTCGGCCCACCGGCTCGCGGATGGCAGGAGCCGGCAGGCGGTGCTGTACACGTGCGACCTGCCCGGCTGCACGCGTCACGGCCAGATCCTGAAGTCGAACCTCAGGGCAATCGACATCGACCTCGAGGTCCGGCAGTTCCCCCTCGGCGAGATGTTCGACCGCACCCAGGACCCGAGCGAGCCGTTCGACATCGCGTACTCCAACTGGTTCGGGGGCTACCCCGACCCGTTCGAGTACATCAACGTGCAATTCGCCCGCGGCGGCTTCAGAGCGAGCCTGTTCGGGGATCGCGACATCGAGCGGCGAATGGCCGAGGCGGCCAGCCTGAGCGGCGACGCCCGCCTGCGGGCCTACGCGCAGCTGGATCGAGATCTCGCCGCCGACGCGGCGCCCGCGGCGGTGTTCGCGACCGGGACCGCCAGCTACTTCCTCTCAGCCCGGATGGGCTGCCAGGTGCTGCAGCCGATCTTCGGCCTCGACCTGGCCTCTCTCTGCATCCGGCGTCGCTAGCTCTCGTCGACTCACTCCGAAACCGTGACCAGGCGTCCGGCGAGGCGCTCGTGGGTTGACGCTCTAAAGCTTTCGAGAGTGCTGTCGACCAGCCCGCGCGGGTGATGATGGTTGAGGTCCTCGGCCCCGTAGAAGGGCTTGCCGCGCACGGTGGCGGCGGGCTAGCGTTGGCGGTATGGATCCTGATGACTATCGCCGCACCAGCTACGAGACGTGGGGGGCGATGGCACCAGGCTGGGAGCGCAGGCGCGATTACATCTGGGAGACCGGGCGAGCGGTCGGCGAGTGGATGGTCCGGGAACTCGACCCGAAACCGGGCGATACGGTCCTCGAGCTTGGAGCTGGCCCGGGTGACACCGGGTTCACGGCCGCCGCGCTCCTCGGCGAGGGGGGCCGTCTGATCTCGACCGATTTCTCCCCGGACATGTTGGAGGTCGCTCGCCGCCGCGGTACGGAGCTCGGTCATCCGAACGTGGACTATCGCGTGATGGACGCGGAGCGCATCGAGCTCGATAGCGACTCGGTCGACGGGGTGCTCTGCCGGTTCGGATACATGCTGATGGCGAACCCGGCCGCGGCCCTGGGCGAGACGCGGCGGGTACTGCGTCCCTCCGGCCGTTTGGCGCTGGCGGTATGGGGTGCCGCCGAGCGCAATCCGTGGGCCGCGATCGGCGGCCGGCTGCTCGTGGAGCGTGGTCACATGCCGCCGCCGGAGCCCGAGGCTCCAGGCGTCTTCAGCATGGGAAGCGAGGAACGCACGCGGGCCCTGCTCGAGGGCGCCGGCTTCGCCGACGTACGAACTGAGGAGATCCCCGTGCGCTTCGCGTTCACCGACGTCGATGATTACGTGCGCTTCGCCACCGAGACGGCCGGCCCATTCGCAATGGTCATCCGCCGATTGTCTGAGAGCGAGCGCCAGACGATCGAGATGCAGCTCGGCGAGGCGTTCGCGCCCTTCGCTGCTGAGGGGGGCTACGAGCTTCCTGGCGTCGCACTTGCCGCCGTGGCGAGTTAGTGTAGACTTACCGTTAGTGCTGACTTACCGAACTGATGGATGGACCGCCCTCGGGGATCCGACGCGGCGCGCGATCTTCGAACGCGTCGCCGAGCACCCTCGGGCGGTGGGCGAGCTCGCCAGCGAGCTGCCGGTCACCCGGCCCGCCGTCTCCCAGCACCTCAAGGTGCTCAAGGAGGCCGGGCTGGTGATCGACCGTCCCGCCGGCAGCCGCCGCATCTACCAGCTCGATCCGGCCGGCCTGGAGGCCCTTCGTGCCCAGCTCGACCGTTTCTGGACCAAGGCGCTCGCCAACTACAAGGCGGCCGCTGAACAACCAACTGAGGAGGTTTCATGACCACGCAAGCACAAGACACCTCGGTGCGGACGCAGGTCGTCGTCGAGGTGCCGATCGAGCGGGCGTTCTCAGTCTTCACCGAGGACTTCGACAGCATCAAGCCGCGTGAGCACAACATGCTCGCTGTCGAGATAGCGGAGTCGGTGTTCGAGCCTCGCGAGGGTGGGCGCGTCTACGACCGCGGCGTCGACGGAAGCGAATGCCAGTGGGCGCGCGTGCTCGCGTACGAGCCGCCGGACCGGGTCGTGTTCAGCTGGGACATCAGTCCCCAGTGGCAGATCGAGACCAACCATGAGAGGACCAGCGAGGTCGAGGTGCGCTTCGTCTCCGAAACCTCCGAGCGCACTCGCGTCGAACTCGAGCACCGCCACCTCGACCGCCACGGCGAAGGCTGGGAGAGCGAGCGTGACGGGGTCCGCGGCGAGGGCGGCTGGCCGCTCTACCTGCAGAGGTTCGCCGACCTCCTGAAGGACTGACGGCAGTGCCACGCGAGCGCCCGCCGAGATGTAGCGGGCGCTCGCGCGGTCGCCCGAACGTCGTCGACCTCCGCATCCGACCTCGAGCAGCCGCGAAGGAGCAGCTGGCACCTTGGCCGTCACAAATTCGAGTACGTCCACGTGTGGGACATCATCGAGCAGTCCCCCACGTCGAAGCGCACTGATCGCGCGTCATGGTCGGCGCCGACTCCACTGCGCAAGCTCACGGGTCACCAACCTGATGTACTGACGCGCATGGGCGAGGCGGAGGTCGAGGCGCTCGAGCGCGGGTACGCCGCTCTAAATCGCGGTGACCTCTCGGTCGTGCTCGACTTGCTCGATCCTGACATCGAGTGGCACGAGCCGGGTCCGAGCCCCGAGGCAGGCACGCATCGCGGACGCGACACTTTCGAGCGCTTCTTGCGCGGCTGGCTCGAGAGCTTTGAGGGGTTCCGGGTCGAGCCTGAACGGGTCGTCCGGCGTGGTGACCAGCTAGTGGCAGTCGTACGCCAGACAGGAGCGGGGCGGTCCAGCGGGGTGCAGGTCGAGACACGCCTCGCGCACGTCTGGACCGTCGCGAACGGCAAGGCCATTCGCTGGGAGGCGACCACGGACCCCGAGGCGGTCCTGGACGATGCCGGCTAGCGATCGGACGGAGTTGGCCCGTCATGCGCTCGAGCAGGTCTGTTCGGGCAGCGACGCGTCCGCTGCCGTCGGCGTCTACAGCCCCGACTTCCACGATCACGTCAACGCGCGCGAGTACCACGGACACGCTGGGATCCGGCAGTCGCTGGGGGCCTACCAGCTCGTCTTCAGCGACGGCGACCTGCGCATTCGCGTCGAGGATCAGGTGAGCGAAGGCGATCGCGTCGCCTCGCGCTGGGTCGCCGAGGGCCACAACCGCGGCCGGGCGATCAGGATCTGGGGAATCGTGATCAGCCGCATCGCCGACGGCGAGATCGTCGAGGACTGGGCCGCCTCGGATAACTTGCACCTCATCCGCCAGCTCGGTCCGTGGCGCACCGTGCTGCTGGGCCTTGCCTGGCTGAGAAGCTCGCGCCTGAAGCGGCTCGTCCTAGGCAAGCTGCGGCTGCTTTCTATCGGCCGGCGCCCGCCGGGCCGGCATGTCGAGCAAGACCCATAGGCCCGATGCCGCCGTGAGCGCGGCGACGAGCGCGATGGCGCCGCTGTAGTCGATCGCGTCGGCGGCGACACCGGCGATCAGGCCGCCGGCGACGTAGCCCATGTCGCGCCAGAAGCGGTAGATGCCGACCGCCGGCGGGCGTGCGACCGGGGCGACGGCATCCGAGATCGCGGCGATGAGCGTCGGGTAGACCAAGGCCGTCCCGATGCCGAGCGCGACCGCGGCGATGGCTGCCGTCCCGATCACGGCGCCGGAGGCGGCGAGCAGTGCGAGCGCGGCCGCCTGCACCAGCATGCCGGCGACGATCAACGGCTTGCGGCCGACGCGGTCGGACCAGTGGCCGGTCCAGATCTGAGCCGCCCCCCAGACCGCCGGGTAGAGCCCGGCGACGAGCCCGACCTCGGACGCGGATGCCCCGTGGGCGGCGAGGAAGAGCGGGACGACGCCCCAGGCAAGCGCATCGTTCAGGTTGTTCGTGAAGCCCGCCTGCGAGCACGACCTGAGCGCGGGATCGCGGAAGGTCGCCTCGGCGAACGCGCGGCGAAGCGGCGGCGGGCCGTCCTCGGGATGCGCTGCGCTTGCCTGCTCCAGTGCGGCGTGCGCTGCGGTGTCGCGCACGAACAGGACGCAGAGGACAAGCGCGACGAGGGCGACGACAGCGCCGCCGGCGACGAGCACGTCGCGCGCCGCGTACTCGGACGCGAGCCAGCCGCTCGCGACCGCCGCAAACGC
>OBLS010000946.1_pt1 | contig 11425 bp, 13 predicted proteins | sample 1519901 | NCBI WGS metagenome assembly OBLS01 (sample SAMEA3113585, study PRJEB22503) | soil metagenome
TTTCTTCTTATATTTGTTAATCTAAAGTAATAACAAATCGCTTGCCATAATGAAATTCATCAGCTCCGATTTCTCAAATTTAGATAATTTTTTCTAGATTTGTCCCATTAAATATTGTCACTAGAACCCCAAATAAGCAAATCTTTAACCCTACTCCATCTATCCATTATCTAATCATCATAACTATTGCATTCTATTCTATCATCATGTTTCTCACCATAAATAATACCATCATTTATTTCCTTGAATTAAATCATCACCAGTATATCCATCAATATGATCGGATGATACTTTCACCACTAGTTTTGTCTTTATCTTCGAACCCAAAGATACTACCTTTTTTAGTTGTTCCTTTCATCTTATAATCTTTTTTAGTTCCAACTGTAACAGCATTAAATATAGGTACCAATTAAACAATAATGGTTAACATCAGAATAAGAATAGTAAACGCCATTAAAAAAATGAGCGTGTTATTTTTCCTTTGCTACATCATAAAACTTTATCTAGTAATTGTTGTACTTTTACGTTCATTGTTTTTCTCTTTTACAAATAAGTCATATGCTTCTTTAACTGAAAAATTTTCATGAACTATAGATCTAACTGCTTTTATCATTGCGACGGGGTATTCTGATTGCCAAATATTTCTTCCCATATCTACACCAGCTGCACCTTCTCTTATTGCATTAAAAGTTAATTCTAATACATCAACATCTTTTTCAAGTTTTTTTCCACCTGCAATAATCACTGGGACAGGAGATCCTTCAACTACTTTTTCAAAATGTTCGCAATAATATGTCTTTACAAGATGAGCTCCTAACTCACCAGCAACTCTACATGCTAATCCTAAATAGCGTGCATCTCTTACCATCTCTTTTCCCACTGCAGTTACAGCAAGAACTGGAATACCGTACTTTTCACCATTATCAACTAATGTTGCAAGATTGGCTAAAGTTTGATGTTCATATTTAGAACCAACAAAAATAGATATTGCCAGGCAAGATACATTCAACTTAATTGCATCTTCAATTGATGTGGTAATCGTCTCTTTTGATAAATCTTCGCCAACTATGCTAGTTGCTCCTGATACTCGAAGAACAATTGGCACATTAGTACTAGGATTTACTGACGTACGTAAAACTCCTCTGGTTAGCATAAGTGAATCTGCATATGGAAGTAATGGTTTTATAGTCCTTTGAGGGACTTCTAATTTTTCAGTAGGTCCTAGAAAATAACCATGATCTACAGCAAGCATAACACATCTCCCATCATCTGGCCTTATTATTCTTGAGAATCTATTTTTCATACCCCAATCCATACACTATTTTACCAGAAGATGAATAATTTCTTAAACTATTTATGTTTTTTTTATTTATTGATCTGAGGTTATAATAATTACTTTCATGCAATCTTTAGCTTCATAGGCACATAAAAATGCCTCAGAAGAACACTCTAGCTTAAATTTATGGGTAATAAGAAAATCTAAATTAACTCTATTTTCAGAGAGTAACTTTAATGCTTGATTGGTTTCTACTTCAGATGCAGCATAGCTAGGCACAAGAGAAAATTCATTAGAATATAATTTACTTAAGTCTAAAGGGAATTGTGAATCTTTTGGTGGTACGCCAAACAAAAGGATTTGTCCTCCTTTTCTAGTAACTTCAAAGGCATTAGATATTGCTATCAAGCTACTTGTTGCAACAATTGCTATATCTACTCCTCTGTTCTGTGTATTATCTTTAATAATTTGAGATACGTCTTGAATCTTGGGGTTCATAATTATTACGTCTGGATTAAATTTTTTACAAAATTTTAATCTAAAATCATTTATGTCTAGGAGAAAAATTTTTCCAGCTCCATATATCCTAATTAAATTTATTAACATAATACCGGCAGGTCCACCACCAAAGATAATGACATCATCACCTTTTTGAAGTTGGATTTTATTAAGGGCTCTTATACAACATGCTAAAGGTTCTATTAAAGATGCTTGCTCGAAACTTACATTATCCGGTAATTTTAATACGCCTCCATGTGAAATGTTCCAGGATGGGACAATGAATTTATCGGCTAGTCCGCATGGATCAATATTGCTTTTTTGATAATATTCACACATTGTATTATTTCCGTGACTACAATAATGACATGAATTACAACTAACATGATGATGAACAAAGACACGATCTCCTATACTAAATCCTTTGACCTTTTCTCCGACAGCTAATACTTCTCCAGCAGGTTCGTGGCCTAGTCTTGCCGAACTCATTCCATATTCACCATAGACTTTTTCTAAGTCTGAACCACAAATACCGCAGGCTTTCATCTTCACCAAAATATCACTATCAGAAGTACTTTCAATTTGACCGTCACGAGATTCTATTATATCAACCAGACCCTTAGATATTATTTTTGCAGATTTCACTAAAATATTATTCATAGTGGGTAATAAAATACATTATCAAAGAATGAAATTACAGGTAAACTCACTTTTTATTATATTTATTAGGCTTTCTTTTGAAAATTCCTTTACATCCTTCACAACAAAAATAAAAGGTCTTATTATCATGCTTCAAAGAAACTGCTAATTCTTCATCCATTTCTATTCCGCAAACTGGATCAATGGGCATTAGTATAAAATAGATATTTTTAATAATTATTTATTTGTTTATTTCTGTATGAAATAATCATATTTGTTATTTAAGGTGATAATCCATCATTACCAAATTTAGAAATTCTTCCTTACAGGTAACAAATTATCATACTATAATATTCAATATTCAACATTCAATATTAAAAAAATCTTTTTAAAATATAATCGCTTTGGCGCTTTAGGCTTAAATTTGTTAATTAATAAATCTACCTTAACAAATATTTATCTAATCTACCTTATGATAATTTTAAATTATAGTTATATAAACATTAAATATTATAAACACATAGGTATTAGATCTTATTTTATATAATGACTATTATATCTATTTATATCTATTGATTAAGGTAGAATATATCATTCATTAATTGGATATACTAATGAGTCATATTTCCATTAATAGTATTAGCTAATAGTATTAGCTAATTATAAAAAATCAATATCGACTTTAATTTAGTTATAGTAATTATATATCTTTTTTTAGGTAAATAATTGTATAAAAACTAGAGAACAGTTTAACAATATTAAATTTATCAAAATTGTTAATAATATTTTACAGTAAATATATTATTCTACTTATCATTTGATAGTGATAATGTCTTATCCTTGTTTAGAAATTGTATGTGGAAATTGTGGAAATACTATTAATAGAATGATAAATCTGAAGTCTATAAGAGATAGTATACGACCTTTTAGTGGGAGATGTAATAAATGTGGAATTTCACTTAATCCAACTGATTTTTCATTAAATACAGTAAAACAATGAATTGTTTTATTAGACAAGAATATTTTATTTTATTACGTTATTAGTAAAAAATCTAATAATATGTTACTATTATTGTATTGTAATATTATTTATAATTATAGCAATGATGTAACTTATTATTAAACCAAAACCAAATGTTCTTGAAAAAGTAATTGTATTATAAATTGATTTAACTACATCTTCTATTTTGTCATAATTTTTTAATAGAATTTTTAATGATTTAATAGCAAAAGGTATGGAAATAAAAGTAATAAATGAGTATATTGGTAAATATTCTAACAATATACCTATAACTAACAAACAATAAATGGAACCAATAATAAATGGATAAATCTTCGCCCCTTTATCTTTGCCTAATAATATCACTAGTGTTTTTCTACCTTTTGCTTTGTCTGCACTAAAATCAGGGAAGGATGCAATAAATAAAACAATGGATGATAATAAACCAATTATTATTCCTAGAAAAACAACTGGAATATCAATAATTCCTGATTGTACATATGCAGCACCTATAACAATCATTGAACCTTTAACTGCAACTAGTGTCTCTCCTAGACCAATATTTACAATAGTCGTTGAATAAAAATAAATTGATGTGACTGCAATTGCTAGAATAATTGCAATTATAAAACCGCTATGAAAAACAAAATATATTCCAATGAATAATCCGATTAGCATACAAAAGAGTCCTGCTTTGTATACAGTATCTGGTTTTAATTTTTTTTCTGGCAATATACCGGTTCCACCACTAAAGGGGGTCCTTTTAGTAGTCGTATCAATTCCTCTTTTATAATCCCAATAATCATTAAAAATATCAACACTAGCATGTAAAAACATTACTCCGGTATATGTTAAGAATGCATCAATTATGTTGAATTGACCATAGGCAAAGTATGAATATAATAAACTATTAGTAATAGCTATAATAGAAGCGAATAGAAATTTAACTCGTATAATTCTGAGCCAAACTGAAATTATCAACCATGAGATTATCATTCACTTTCTATTATTTGTTTATATTTTATGCAATATTCCTTCAATTTAAAATGCAAAAAATTATAAAACTACAGAATTATATCCATATGTTTATAATTTCACTTTAATAACAAATTAGGTCATTTAGAAATAAGATAAAAGGTTTTAGTGGGATACCTTATATAACAGGATTATTCTTTTAGTTTGTATCTTTTATATACCAGTGAAAATATATAAATTATCTTGGGTCGATCTCACACATAAATTATGTTTACACTCTTCACCGTAGATAAAGCAAATACTATTTTACCAAAAGTAAAAAAAAAATTTGATGAAATATTATGCTGTAAGAATAATGTAATGGACATTCAAGAAGAGCTACAGAATCTTTCAGATTCTAACTGTTCTTTTGAGAAATTCATAAAGAAAAAGCAAGAGCTTAATCATATTGTTACTTCTTTATATAAAATGATACAAGAGTTAGAAGACATGGGCGTAATGGTAAAAAGTGTTGATGAAGGTTTACTAGATTTTCCATCAATTAGATATGATGAAGAAATATGGTTATGCTGGAAATTTGGAGAAAATAAAATAAAGTTTTGGCATGGAAAGGATGAGGGGTTTATGGGTAGGAAACCTATTCCTCAAGATGGTTTTGAGTGTATAGATGATTTTGCTGACTTGAGATAAATGGTAAAAATTGTCTCTATTATGATCTAATGGTATTAGTAATTTCTAATCTTATTGATTTTATATATGCTTAGTTAAATACACATCAAATAATATCTAAAATATATAAAATCATTATTATGCCATTTAAAATAACAAGTAGAGTACGAAGAGTTTCAAGTTAAAAGTTTTTGAATTGTTATAAAATAACTTTAGAGAAAATAATTGCCATGATTTTAGAAAATTCCATATAATAATATATCTTATCTTCTAATTTTATATGAAATGCAAATTATAAGAAATGAAAAGGCTTTATATCAATATCATGGTCAATTTAATTCTTTTAATATTTCTTTATCTGCATTGAAAGAGGCAATTAAGGCTGTTGATCCGTCGGTTTTAATAAAAAAAGCTATTAATATCAAAAATAATAAAGAAATTGTCATAACAGATGTAAATGGTGTGAAATATTTTTTTAACTTAAAAGATTACGAATCTTTTCATATAATTGGAGCAGGTAAGGCAACAGCAAGAATGGCTAAATCTTTAATGCAAACATTGAATTTGGAATTTTCCTCAGGGGCAATAATTATTCCTTACAATGAAAAGATAATACCAGATAAATTGATTGTAATAGAAGCTGGCCATCCAATTCCTGATCAAAATAGTATCAATGGAACAAAAACTATTATAGATCTATTAGAAAAAATTCAGTCTAAATCTTTAGTATTTGTGCTTATATCTGGAGGTGCATCCTCATTGATGTGTTATCCTTTAGAAAATCTGTCACTCACGTCTAAACAATTAATCACAAAATTATTACTAAAATCAGGAGCCTCAATTCATGAGATTAATACTGTAAGAAAGCACCTTTCAAAGATCAAAGGAGGTCAGCTTGTAAAACATCTTAATGAAAAAGGTCACATAATAACTCTTATATTATCAGATGTTATTGGTGATGATTTAAATGTTATAGGATCAGGCCCTACTGTTGGAGATAATTCTACATTTGCAAATTCAATTGATATACTCAAAAAATATAATATTTGGAACTCTAATGATGATAAAAATTCCAAAGATATTTTAAATGTTAAGAAAGTATTACAAAATGGCAATCAAGGTGTTCTTGAAGAAACACCTACAATAGAAAATCAAATTTACAAAAGAGTAAGTAATATTATAATTGGAAATAATGAAATTGCTTGTAAAAGAGCCATGAATGAATTAGTAAAATTTGGAATAAAAACAAAGTATTTGGGATCTAATGTCAATTTAGAAGCCAAGGTTTTTGGAAAACAATTAGCAAAATTACTAATTTCATCTCCAATCAATTCTTTTAATAATATCAATTTTAGTAATGGATCTTTTGCATATGTTCTAGGAGGAGAGACTGTGGTTAATCTTAATTTAAATAGTGATCCTAAAAAACCAGAAATAGGAATAGGAGGAAGAAACCAAGAGACAATAGTTTCTTCGATCAATCATCTAAAAAATATGAAAGATCCCAAGGATTTTACTATTATTTGTTGTGGAACAGATGGAATAGATGGGAATTCTGAATCTGCGGGAGGTCTAATATCTCCTACAACACTATATACTATTAATAAAGAAAAAATAGATATCAATAAGTATTTGACTTCTCATGATAGTGGAACCTTACTTAAAAAACTCAGATCAGAAATAATTACTGGAAGAACAGGAACAAATGTCAATGATATTGCTATTATCTGTAACGTTAAATAAATCTATTATATTTATTCAATAAAGAATATTTAATAATTTAAAATAAAAATTTATAATCTGAAATACATTTGGTTTCACTTTTCTTTTTCTATTTCTCTAATTGAAATTTCTCCACAATATATTTTTTCTATTATTTCATTTTCCCTTTTTAATACAAGTCCTCCATCAAGATCAATATCCTTTGCAATTGCACAAAATTCTTTTATATCTTTTCCATGAACATATATGCTTTTTCCGAGAGTATTACAAAGCTTTTTATAAAGTTTAATTATTTTTGTATAATCTGTTCTATTTTGAACTAAAAATACATAATATTCAATCCTTTCTAATATTTGTTTTAAAAGTATGTAACGATCAATACATATCTCTTTTACTTCATTTTGTAAAGATGTTACTTTTTGTGATAATCTATCGCTAGATGATAAAAATAAATTGATTTTGAGAGTATCTACCACAATATTAATTCCGATACCAATCACTATGTAGTCTATATTATTATTACTAATACTAGAATCAATTAATATTCCTGCAATTTTTTTATTATCTATTACAATATCATTAGGCCATTTTATACGGGTTTCTAAATTAGATATTTCATTTATAATCTCACAAACAGAGATTGCTGCTATTAGAGATAAAATATTAATTTTATTTAGTTCAATTTTAGGTTTAATAATTATAGACATCCATAACCCTCCTTTAGGTGAAATCCATTTTTTATTTCCTCTGCCTTTTCCATCGTATTGTTCATCTGCTAAAATAACAGTGCCATTTTCATTGCTAATATTCGTTTCAGCAAAGGAAATTGCTAATTGTTGGGTTGATGGTATTCTCTTATAATGATAAATTCTTTTACCAATAAAATGAGTTTCCAGTTGTAACTTGACATTTTTATAATCTTTATCCATCATTATTATTTCCTTTAATATAATATAGGATTTTCACAAAAAAAGTAAAGGAGTTAAAGGAATATCTGTATCTAAATTTGATCATTATATTGATAATCTAAATATAATAGTAGTAGAAAATGCTAATGCTAAAACAGTTATGTTTATAAGTTATAAGTTTTATCCTTTAGGCCAAGTTATTTGAAATACTTAAAGAAGATTTAGTATTGAAGTATACATCACATTATTTTTTCCTTGTTTATTTCGATATGCCATACGAAAGGCTAATTGTTTGTTAAAATTTATGAATTTTTTATTCATAAAAAGTTTATGGATAAAGAAGACTGATAAAAGAATAAGTTTGTAAAGTATTCCTTTTCAAATTAATTAATTCATTTTTCAAAATGTGTAAACGAAAATGTTAATTTTGTATGTTATGTACGAAATTTTATGCTTAAACAAAAAAGTTAAGAATCTAACGATTTTATAATCGATTTTTATAGAAAATTTTCTTAGTATAATTATCAAATATCAATATATTTTTCATAAACACCTTAAAATAATATGAGATTAGGTTAGAAGGATCATTTTTTACTGGATCTGTAGTATTTTCTGTCAGGTTTAAATTTTTTACAATTACAATTTTCAATTAAGCATTTCATTTTATCTATTTTAGCATTTTTTTCATGATCAATTTTTTGGTGATTGCACCTTAAACATTTAACAAATGAATCTGAATCCTTTTCCAAGTTAAAACATCATCATTTAACACTAGATAACAATAACTAATATATTTCTATTAAAATTAAATTAAAATTAAATGGTTTGAATAAGTTTGATTGTATTGATTCTTCAATTATCTTAAAGTTATATGATTTCTAAATATATACATAATTAATGAATTCTTAAAAATACTAAAATTGGTTTGAAATAAGTGTGGAATCAATAGCTCAACATTCTTATAAGAAAGAAACATCTATAAAATATGAGAAAAGCAATTGAAACAATTAGAAAATCAAATACTGCTAAAAATGGCGATGAGCGAGTTATAATTGATAGTAATAACAATAAACATCTAGAATTTTTTATGAATGGTAGTTGGAGACATAGTAATAAATGCAAAATTGTTGTAAATAATCAATGTCTAAAGAAATAAAATATCAAATTTAATATAAACAACTAAATCATTCTTATTCATTAATCTATAAATAGTTGTTGTTGAGATAACATAATTTGATTCGATATTAATAGAAGTTACATTTTATTAAATTATATTTGATAGCAAAAGAGATTTGAGTTCAACAAATTTGATATATAAAAGAAGAATCTTCAAGCCAGAACAATAAATAATTACCAATGCAAAGAGTTTATTTTAGTGTACAAAAGTAAAATAATTCTATGAATTATCTTATTTGATTAATGATTTTTGAGTTTTTTATAAGAAAAAATATAATAAAAATAAAAGAATATTCTGCTATACAAATCCATTCATTCATATTATCTTATGCTTGACTAAATGTATGAGTAATACTAGTAATGAAGAATATAAAGAAAATAATGTCCAACGCAATTTTACTAATAAACCAGTAGAATTAGGTAAGGAATATACAGTTCAAATTACTGAAACAAGTTATAAAGGTGATGGCGTTGCAAGGGTTCAGGGGTTTGTTATATTTGTAAAAGATGGTAAAGTTGGAAATGATGTAAAAATCAAAATTACTAGTATCGGAAATAGATTCGCAAAAGCTGATCTTGTTTAAAGACGTTCGAAACCTTTTATTATCTTTTTTACAGTTAAGGAAAACTATAAGTTAAAAGCGATAGTATTTTTTAGCTTTACCCCATCACTGATAATTATATTGTTTCTAATATCATGTTTATATTGGAAAACAATTAGCCTTTATTTGCTTAGCTTTTGAAATGTTATAAAAGTATTTCTAATTCTCATTAATTAATAATACTTTGTGGTTATCTATACGTAATAAGGAGATAAAATGTTATTATTTAACAGCTTTTCCATAATAACTATAGTTATTTTATTATCTTTTAAAAAATATTAAAATTATGATATTACAATATGGAAATAGAAATTTATTTAATGAATAGAATCAGTTTATTTTAATTCCCTTGAATTTTCTAATATTTCATTTTCATTTAAGTTATTATAATCTTCATTTGTTATTAATGGTATTTTCCATTTATAACATAGATACCGATTCTTGTTTGGGGATTGTGATTTTAATTTGTCAATAAATTTATCACATGATAATTCATCTTCAAATATTATATTCTTTAACTGGCTTACCATTCCTTCGATTTGAACCGTCACCAAATAAACTTGTTTCATTTTATTATTACTTTTGAGATAAATTCTTAATTGGTATTACATCCCTACCTTTTCGAGCTGAATATTCTCACCACAAAAAGGACAAAATCTTATTCCATCATTGCCACCTATAATTGTGTAACCACCACTATAATTTGCAAGGCCTAATACAATTTTAGGCTCTTTTAAATGGTCCTCCTCATTATTTTCAGGATCGATCAATTCTAACCAAAAATTTTTTGCTAAAGCTTCACAACAATAACTAAGTTCACCAATAACATGAATATCATATTTATTATGAATGTCCAAGTCTAATCTTTTAACAGCAAAATAGTCTGAATTGTATTCTGCACAGTAAAGGATTTTCATTTCTATCTATATTTCATACTTGTTTAAAAGGATATTGTATAGCTCTATAATTTATGTTTAAAATCAAATATCATATATTCGTACTTAAAATTAGATATCTTTGACATTTTAAGAATATAATGATAATTCAAGTCTATACTTAAACAATTGGATATATATTGTAATATCAAAATAAAGTTAATTTTTAGACAATTACAAATTTATTTCATAATAAATAGATTTCTTTAAATATTTATACCTAAAAGTTACCAATAAAAATTATTTATTCTTTAAAAACGTTAGAAATGATAGCTCCAAATTTATGTAAATTGATGTTGTTTGATCAGGTTTTGGTAGAATTATAATATAAAGAAAAATAATGAATGAAGTAAACTGGTATGAGAAAAATAGGAAATAACACAAATATTCAAATAATAAAGTTCATAACTGTAATAACAGTCAAAATTTTTCCATCATTAATATCTATAATAATATTTTTTAATTTGAAATTTAATTTGTCTTTATATTGTTTGATAATATTAACTTTTAAAAAAATCCTTACTTATTACAATTACCTTTCTATCTATCAATATTCTATTCATCGAAATTCAAAGGAGAATCACCAAATAAAATTAGTTTATGTTTCTAATACTAAACTTGACAATTACATTAACATTACATTCTGAGACAATCTATGAGGAAATAAATATTCTTCTTGATGTTTCATCATATACACTTAAATAATTTTAAACCTTGAAACAATAAAAAGGAGATATATTTTTTAAATGAATACTTTCATGTCACTTTCAAAACTAAAGAATTTAGATAATTTCCATTTAGAAAAATTAAATTCCAATAAAAACCCGTTTAATATTTTCGTAAATATTTACAACTTTTTTAATACTTGTTATATTTTTGAATCATTGTCTGGGCCTAAAGAATTGGCGGAAACATCCATCATAGGATTTGATCCTCCTCTCACAATACAATGTAATTCAAAAAATTTTATAATCTTAAATAAAAAGCAAAAAATAGTAAAAGTATCTAAAGTTACTGAACCATTA
>OBLS010000947.1_pt1 | contig 11421 bp, 9 predicted proteins | sample 1519901 | NCBI WGS metagenome assembly OBLS01 (sample SAMEA3113585, study PRJEB22503) | soil metagenome
CCTGAGGATGGAGAACGAGCTGCTGGCGTTCGAGGTGCGTTTCCTGAAGACCCGCTTGGGCCAGCCGGCGAAGATCCCGGGCTCCTCGACCTCGCTGAACCGGCTTGCTTACCTTGAAGACTCGGAGAGAGACCTGGTGCTCCTGCTCAGGCGCCTTTTAGGAAGCCCCTTCAGTCCCGTGCTCAGGCGCAGCAAGACCTTCCGCGCCTTGGAACAGAAGTACCTCCACTCGCCGCGGCTTCAGGGCCCGTCCTCTCCCGAACGTCTGGCGTACCTGGAGGAAGCCGAAAGGGACCTGGTGCTCCTGCTCAGGCGCATGTCTGCAAGGCCCTTCGGTCCCGTGCTCAGGCGCAGAAAAGCCTTCCGTACCCTTGAGCAGCGGTATCTCTAGACGCCGTGATCCGAATGCCCGAAGACGCTGCTGCGAGTCTTCGTACGCTAGTCTACGCCGGGCGCTTCGCGGATAAAGTCTCGTCCGCAAAGCTGCCCGACGGTTGTGAGGTCCTCGGCGAGTGGGACGTCCTCCCTTCTCAGTTGGTCGCCCTGGAGCACGCGGCTACGCTGGTCGTACTCGACCTTTTCTCCTTCCCTTTCGAGTCCATGACCGAAAAGCAGAGGGACGTTCCGCTCGTCGTGATCCTGCCTTCGGGGTTCGACGCACCGTTCTTGAGCGCCGTGTTCGACGAGGCGGTCCTGGGACGGCTCGGCTTCTTCGACCGCGTCGCCACAGCAGACCGGGATCTCTGGGAAGAGTTGCGGCTAAGGTACCGCTGGGCCGGAAGCCAGCGCATCGAGCTCCATTGCTCCCTCCCCGACGAGGCTGCCGCGGAGATCTGCGGCCGGCTCGAAGAAGAGGCGGCGACGCTGATCTCGCCCGGCGAAGACTACGAGACGATACGGTACTGGAGGTGGCGTGGCGACGCACTTGCTACTTCGGCACCGCAACTCGCGATCCACGTTCCGCACCACGATCCCGCCTCTGATAAGGCCGTCTACCGGGTACAGTCGAAGGCACTAGGCCCGCAGTTCGTCGCCGCGCGCGGGGCGCGGACCGAAGACGTCCCGTTCGAGGCGCTCGAGGTCGGTGTAGGGGTAGGCCGCTGGGCTTCGAAGTTTGATCCCGCAAACACCAGGTTCACCGGGCTGGACGTCAGTTGGGGCATGATCCGGGCCGCCCGCGCCGACATCCCGGAGGGACGCTTCGACCTCCTCGAAGAGGATCTCATCTTCCCCTATGCTGACGAGAGCTTCGACCTCGCCTTCACCGTCTCCGTCCTGCACCACAACCCCACGTCCGCCAAGCGAGCCCTCGTCTCAGAGATGTGGCGTGTGACCCGCACAGGGGGTCGGTTGATGTTTCTCGAAGACTTCGTTTCAAAGAAGCGTACGCCGGGCTCCACCGTCTACCCGATGCCGATCAATGGGTTCGTGGATCTGGTCCTCGAAGCTACGGCGGGACGGGTGGTGTTGGAGCATCTCGAGGCGCTCCGGTACCCGCACGACCCTTTCTTCAGGGGCGGTTTGCTCTCGCTCTCGAAGGTCGGGACGCCCCAGACATGGTAGACGCAGGTAGGCAGGTCTTCGTGATCTCGAACGATGTCGTACCGGGCCTCGGGATGCCTGTGGCCGCCCCGGGACTGCGGGCCTTCGGACTCGCCGAAGGCCTGCGCGCGAACGGCGTCGCAATAAAGACGCTCGTCACCAGGGGCTTCGTGGAGCGTCAGTGGATGCGTTTCGGACGTTCGATCCCCCACCCGACGGCTCCCGACACCGAGTTCGTGGGCGCCAACTCGCTGGCCCGCTACTTGAAGGCTCACGCACCGACTGTAGCCATCTTGATCAACAGCAACCAGGTGGACCACCTGAGGCCGATGGAGGGCGTACGGTATATTCTGGATTTCTTCGCACCGAAGATGCTGGAGGAGCTCTACCACCATGGGGAGGGCTACCCCGGTGAGGACCTCAAGCGGCTGCGCGAGCGCAAGCTTCGGGCTATCAAGCTGGCCGACGCCTTTATCTGCAACGGGCGGAAGAAGGTGCCTTACTTCCTGGCCTGGATGCTTCAGGCGGACCGCGACGTCCGCAGCCTGCCCCTGGACGTGGTTTGCATGTGCGTGCCGCTGTCGTGGTCGGGGGAACCGGGAGGGGCGGAGGGTGTCAGGCTCGCCGTCGCAGGCTACCTCCAGCCGTGGAGTACGCTCGGGGACTGGGTGGAGGTGCTGGAACGCCGTCTCGACAGGCCGGGGGTAAGGCTCGATTTCCTCGTTCCCTGGCATTGGGGCGGGGGCACGAGGCGCTCCCACGCTTCGAGAGGCGCCCTCGACCGGATCTCGCGCCACCCCTCGGTGACGACCCACGCCACCATGAACTTCGCGGAATTTCAGAGGTTTCTCTCCACGGTAGATGTAACCATCGACCTCTTCCAGCATAACCTGGAAAGGGAGTACGCTATGGTTACCCGCTCTGTCGTATCTCTGGCGTGCGGAGTCCCCATCGTACACCCCCCGTTCACCGAGGTCTCGCCCATGATCGCAGAGTACGACGCCGGATGGCTCGTCGACCCGCTTGACAGTAGGGCGCTCGGGGTTGTGCTCGACGAGATCATCGAGGACCGCGGGGCCGTGCGGCGGAAGACGAAGAACGCCCGTACCCTCGCCACCGATATCCTGGACCCGGCTGAGGCCGTGAAGCCGCTAGTCAAGGTACTGGAGACCCTTTGAGCGTCGCGGACAGGTGGCGCAGAATCTACTTTCTCACTCCTACGTTCCGGCCCGTCGGCGGGGTGGTCAAGATCTTCGACTACGTCAACCACGCCCGCACCCTCGGCCTGGAACCGGTGATCTGCTGCCCCGAGCCTTTCAAGGAGGATCTGCCTCTGTTCCGGATCTCCCGCTTTTCCGGCATATCTCCAGCGACGGGTTTCAGGTTCGTCGATCCGGAGAAGGTCTCGGTCGGTCCCCACGACCTCGCCTTCGTCTCCTGGCCGACGCAATATGAGATCCTGGGACCCCGCCTGAGCCGGTGGACGCGTCATGAGCAGGTCATCTGCATCGTGCAGAACGTCCGCTGGGCCAACCCGACGTTCACGAACGGCTACGCCATACGACTGCTCTCACGCCCGATGGCGCGCATCATGACGAACGCCGTGGTCCTCGAAGCGGTCAGGCCTTACCTGAACGAGACTTCAATGACAGAGGTCATAGACCTGGGCCATGACACTGCGTTCTTCGCCAGAGAAAGGAACGGAGGACTCGGTCCACGGATCAGGGTGGCCTACACCGCCTGGAAGTCCGACGTGGGCGACAGGGTGGCCGAAAGGATGCGAGACCCGGCGTTCGAGTTCCGCGCGATCAGGAACCCCGTGGGCTGGGAGGAGCTGCGCGAGCTCTACCACTGGGCCGACGTCTTTCTCGCCACCCCCCTGGTCGAGGAGGGTTTCTACCTCCCCGGCCTCGAAGCGATGGCCGCAGGGGCGATCTTGCTCTCCCCTGACGCTGGAGGCAACCGGGCATACTGCGAGTTCGACGAAAACTGCCTGCGGGTGGAGTTTGACGATCCTTCGAGCTACGTCGAAGTCTTGCTCTCGCTCAGGACGGCCGATCCTGCCAAGCTCGACCGTATGCGCCAGCGGGGATACGAGACGACAGAGCGGCACACCCTCTCCAGGGAGAAGGTGCACTTCGGCGCTTTTCTCGAAAGGCTGACGAAGCGCCTTGACGACCTCGGTCCGAGGCTCTGACCCCGGTCAGCTCCGGAGGAACTTCACGATCGTCTGCGCCGCCGGCCGGGACGCGCCCGGCTTGAAATGCGCGAACCGAGCCCCCATCATATATCCCGCTCGCGCCGAGCACGAGGTCGCCAAGAGCGCATGGGAGGATCCCGTTGTCCCCTGATTTCATCGGCATAGGAGCCCAGAAGGCGGGCACCACCTGGCTGCACCGCAACCTCAGTGTGCATCCGCAGATCTTCATGCCAAGAAAGGAGATCCACTACTTCGACAGGAAGATCGACGATCGCTCCAATGCCGTCTCGAGGCTCCTCGGCAAGCGTCCTTCCGACGAACAGTGGCGCCGGCAGACCAAACACTGGCTGGGGCTGCACGCGAGGACCCTCTCCTTGAGGGAGCTCCTCTGGGACCTCAACTACTACATGCGCACTTATGACGACGACTGGTACGCCTCGGTATTCGAGCCGGTCCAGGGGAGGGTGACGGGCGAGATCACACCAGCCTACTCGGCGCTGGATGAAGGAAGGGTCGCCAGGGTACACCGACTGGCTCCGGACGCGAAGATAATCTTCATGATGCGCAACCCCATAGAGCGTCTCTGGTCGCAGGCCGTGATGAGCTTCGACAAGGTAGAGAAAGGGTCAGCACCTTCCGTCTCCGAGAAGAGGCTTCTGAGGAGGATCGGACAGGCCAGCTTCCGGTCTCTGACGGATTATCTCAGGACCCTGGATACCTGGCGGCTGTACTATCCCGGGGAACGGATCTTCGTCGGTTTCCTGGAAGATGTCCATTTCTTCCCCGAGCTCTTGTTACAAACCGTCTACGACTTCCTGGACGTCGACCCTTATTTCAGGCCCTCCGGGCCCGAGAAGAAGGTGCACGTCCGGTCCGAAAACAGCATGCCGGGCGGCGTGGCCATCCGGCTGGCCCAGAATTACCGCTGGCAGATAGAGCGCTTCGAGGAACGCTTCGGAGGCTACGCCTCGTTCTGGCGCTTCTGCGCGGAGCGGCTGGTCGCGGACCCTCCTGCAGAGGAGCGCCTCCCCTATCCCCTGTGGAACTCGCACCTCTGGGAGGAGTGGACCCGGAGCCCGGAGGCTGACGTTCGAAGGCCTCGATTCCAGAGCGGTCCCCTGTCCTCCACGGAGCTGACCCGAAGGGGTGAGTGAGGCGCGGCGACTACTGCCCGCAGATGCCTGTCGCTTCTCCCGATGATATGCTCCCGTGCGTCGTTCCTACGTCCCGTCAAGAGCAACAGGAGGTTGGATGTTTCCGGATTTTCTCGGAGTAGGCGCGCAGAAGGCGGGCACCACCTGGCTGTACCGCAACCTGCAGGCGCACCCCGAGATCTGGATGCCGCCGATAAAGGAGCTTCACTACTTCGATGAGAAAACCCGACTCGAAGGCGGTCTCATCTCCAGACTTCGTGGCGACCGTCCGGCGGACGTGCGCTGGCGCAGGCAGTTTCGGGCCCGGTTTCGCCATCCGCTCGAGAGGCTCACTTCGCGGGACCTCTCGTGGGACTTGAAGTACTTCTTCGGGAAGCCGGGCAATGGATGGTACGCCTCGCTCTTCAAGCCGGGACGCGGGAGAGTCAAGGGGGAGATGACCCCCGACTACGCGGTACTGGAGAAAGAAGGGGTAGCACCGGTCCACGAGCTGATGCCTGACGCTAAGATAATCTTCATGATGCGCAACCCCGTAGAGAGACCGTGGTCGGTAACGACCATGGGGCTCAGGATCCGGGGGAGATCCATGGAGGATATGACCATCAGGAACTTCCGCAGGCAGTTCGATAGAGGGCGGGTGCGGCGGATGACGGACTACCTGCGGACGTTGGACTCCTGGAGCGCATTCTATCCCGAGGAGCGCATCTTCGCCGGCTTTCTGGAAGACATACACTTCTTCCCCGAGGAGACGCTGCGCAGCTTGTACCGCTTCCTCGGGATCGACCCGTCAGCGGCGAGAGGGGCGATCACACAGAAGATCCATCCCGGCTCCGTGAGCGAGATGCCGATGAGGCTTGCCATCTACCTGGCCCGCTCCTACCTGGAAGAGACGGAGCATCTGGAGGAGCGCTTCGGGGGTTACGCCTCGTTCTGGCGCTTCTGCGCGGAGCAACTGGCCCAGAGACCGTCGAAGAAGAGAAAGTCCGGGCAAATAAGATACCCACTGTGGGAGTCGGAGCTGTGGGAGCTGTGGGAGGGGGCGCGGAAGATCTCGCCCCAGAGCGGAGTGCTCTCCTCCCTGCCGAAGGCCTCGTAGGTAGGAGAGGGTTGTATCCGGATTTTCTCGGGATAGGCGCGCAGAAGGCGGGCACGACGTGGTTGGGCCGCAACCTGCAGGCGCACCCCGAAGTGTGGATGCCCAGGGTGAAGGAGGTCCACTACTTCGACGAGAAGATCCACGAGACCAGGAACACCCCGCTGAGGTTAGTCCGTAGGATCTTCGGCGCCGGCGGGGCCAACCGCCGGTGGCGCCGACAGGTCAGGCGCCGGGCAAGAAAGCACCTGAGGAGGTTCTCCAGAAAGGACTTCTCGTGGGACCTGAACTACTACGTGGGCGTCCCGAGTGACGGATGGTACGCTTCGCTCTTCGAGCCAGGCAAAGGAAAGATGATCGGCGAGATCACACCGGCCTACTCCACGCTCGGACCGGACGACGTCCGCCGGGTTCACCGACTGGTCCCGGACGCGAGGATTATTTTCATGATGCGCAATCCGGTGGAGCGCGTCTGGTCGCAGGCCGTGATGGGCTTCGATAGGAGCAAGGGGAAAGCAGTAGACGCCGTAACGGAAGAGGAGCTCCTCCGGGTATTCGGCGGTGAAGGTTACAGACGGAGGACGGATTACCTGCGCACGTTGGATACCTGGAGCGCCTTCTACCCGAAGGACCGTATCTTCGTCGGCTTCCTCGAAGACGTACACTTCTTCCCCGAAGAGCTCCTGAGAGCCGTGTACGGTTTTCTTGGGGTAAACTCGGCCTTCAGACCTCCGAAGCCGGGCTCGAAGGTCCACACCAGGTCTACAGGCAGCGCGCCCTCCGCGCCCTTGGCCCACCTGGCTCGCTCCTACCTGGAAGAGACGGAGCATCTGGAAGAGCGCTTCGGGGGCTACGCCTCATTCTGGCGCTTCTGCGCGGAGCGGCTGATCGGGTTCCCACCCGCCGAGGAGCACCTCCCCTATCCCCTGTGGGAATCGCGGTTGTGGCAGGCGTGGCCGGGTTCCGGGCAGATCCGACTCCAGAGCGGACCATTACCGTCCGTACGCGTCGCGAGATAGGGTTACGAGCGGTCGGCTATCAACACCATCTGTCCGAAGCACTCCTGGGCGTAATATTGTACCCTTGCTACGCTGTAAAGCCGACGAACCCAGCTGGTAACCTGCGGTAGAGAGCAATGAAAAAACGTGTATGAACAAGATGCGAGAACTCGTGCAGAGCGCTACCAGGAGCGGCGTGCGCGCTACCGCAAGTGGCAGCTACTGATCTGTGCGGTCCTGGTCGTCCTCTTCTCTGGCATCGGGGCCTATGCCGGGATCTTCATCCGGGGCGATGGCGGATCCAAAGCGGCTTATCCCGCATCTAGAGTAGGTGAGGAGCGGTCCTCCAGCGTTGCCCCTAACGTGACGCAGGGTGCCACCGCACCGTCGGTGGCGAAGTCCCATTACTTGGCCGATGAGAGGACGGCAGGTACAGTAGCGTCCCCGAGCAGCGAGGCAACACAGGACCCTGCGGACAAACCGGCACCGAAGGGCTCTTCGAAGACGCTCGACGTCCTCGTTCTCGGAGTAGATCGACTACCGAGCGCGGCCGAGGGGTCGTCGACCCGCTCCGACACGATCATGCTCGTGCGGGTAACCCCGTCTACTGGAGACGTCAAGCTCCTCTCCGTCCCCCGCGACCTCTATGTCGAGGTCGAGCCCGGAGTGAAGGACAGGATCAATACCGCCTACACCTATGGCGGCGTCAAGCAGGCCAGGGCAGTGATGGAAGGGCTCACGGGCGTTCAAGTGGACGGCTACGTCATTGCGGATTTCGAAGGGTTCGAGAAGGTCATAGCTGCCATAGGCGGGGTCAAGGTAGACGTCGGGCACGGCGTGTTCCCCGAGAAGTGGCACATGGGCGAGGGCGTAGAGAGGCTCGGCGGGCGCAAGGCGCTCTTCTACGCCCGTTACCGCGGTACCGCCTGCGGCGACCTCGACCGTATAGATCGTCAGCAACGCTTTCTGGCCGCACTGCGCGAACAGGCCATCGGGTGGAACACCATCACCAGGGTGCCCCAGATCGTAAAGGTCACCAACGAGAACGTCGACACGGACCTGGGTGTCCTCCAGGCCATCTCGCTCGCTCGGGCGCTCGTGTTGCACGGCGAAGAAGGCGAGATGTCGACGGCCGAGTTAGAGGGCCACCCGACTAACCTACCCGATGGCGAGCAGGTGTTGATGCCCGAAACAAAGGCCAACGAGGCCATCCTGCAAGACTTCCGAGACGACGCCCCGAAGGAGCGCCGGTCCGACCGGGCACCGCGCTCCGGAGGTCCGCCCTCCCCCGGAGGGTCGTCCTCCAAGTGCTAGAAGTCGCCTCTACGGGGACGTACTGCGGACACTCCGCCGCCTTCTGAAGGCCCATGGCACCCGAGTGCGCACAGGGAGTTGTTATAGTGCCCACACGCGGCGACTCCTATTTTAGAGAAGCACGCTCTAGACTACGAGAACTGCTCGAGGAGCGGCGCGGTGATGTCTTCCACTATCCTCGCTTGCTCCGGGGTGAGATCCTCTCGCCAACCTCCAGAGGTCGCTTTGCGGTAGAATTTACCCGCGCCCTTTTCGTTTTCCGAGATCTTCTCCCAAGAGTGCTTCCCCACCACCCGGGCGAGTCTTCGCTCATCGACGGGGATCGCGAGTGCCGCGCAGAGGTGCCGCATCGTGCTCAATGTATCCGCCCTGAGGTCATCGTACTTGAGCAAGACCTTGCGCCCCTCGTGGGAGTCGAAGGCTCTTTTGCCGTTGCTCATCTGCCTCACGTACTGCTTGGACAATACCCTCAGGTATCTCAGTATGTTTCTCTCAGAGGAGAGGTCCCTCCGCGCCCACTCATCCAGCCCCTCATACATCCACCCGCCCTTCTTAACGGCGTCGAGGACGGACGCCACGAAATCCCTCGGATCCCTAACCAGTAGCACCATCCGGCTCTCCGGCAGCGCGTCCATCAGTAGAGGCGCCCCGATGGCACCACCTGGTTCCTTCACGATCAGGTACCGCTCGGGAGTAATGGAAGGATGCGAGGCCCATGCCGTATGCAGCACGAAATTCCTCAATGCACTCGTCCATGCCTCGCGCGTGGGATCTCCAAGCACATAGTTCACGCGGCCTAGTTGGTTTGGTTTCTCCCTAGCGTACCTAGAGTAAAACTCGCCGAAGAGCCGCCCGACCTTCGGCTCCTCCCAGACCTCGCCTTCGACAAGGTCACTCAACATGCTCTTGAGCCACGTGCTGCCGCTTCTGGCGGTGCAGAAGATCCAGATCATGTTCTCAGGGTTCACGCCCCCATATTGCTCGCCCCCTTTAAGGCTACTTCGCAACCGGGCGCCTCGGAGGCGCGCTCGGTGGTGCAAGCTTGCCGCGCGGAAATAGATGTTCCTAAGCGTTGGGCTGCGTTTTACCGCCCTTTTTATGCACGTGAGCCTGAGCAACTTCGGGGCCTCCTTGGACACCGTCAAGGCAAAGGTGTCCACCATGTTAGCAAGTCTGCTCTGCCATGTGGGGACACTCAAGAAAGGTCGTCTGAGAACTCGCTTCAAGACAGGCCGCTGCCGTCTGTTCGCTCTTTCTTTTCGGACCGTCGGATAGTGTCCGCTTCGCGCCAGGCGCTGAACCGGCGGAAGATCCGGTCCATCTGGTGCGTGATCCCGGGATCTTTAGGTTTGAGCATGGCCTTGCGGGGAAGGCTCACGAGAGCGTCACCGACCTTCCAGCGCAGGGAACCCGCTAGGGTCGACACCTTGTCCTCCAGTGTCTCCATCCAGCGGGTCAGCTTGGCCACGTCCTGCTGGGCCTGCCGCAGCCTCGCGTGGGTGTCTCGCAGGCTTCCGGCTACGAACCCCCCGAAGACCTCCGTATCCTCTAGGTGGTCCCCGCCGATGTACTGCGTCTGCTCGGCGGAGATACGCTTGAATAGCTCGATGGCGTCACGTTTGCCGGCGCTTCGGGGGCCGTCCTTCGCGCCCGAGAGCAGGGCCTGACGGAGACTCTCCCAGTGCTCGTCGAGGGAGGGATCTAACCTCCCTAGCGTGCGTTCCCAGGCGTCGGCCGGCGCGTCGATGAGGTCTTCGATCTTCTGCTCCGCCCCGGTCCACGAGCGCGCCTGCCACGAGGCCAGTCCGAGATGGTCCAGGAAGCCGCCGTACTTGGGGTCTTCTCTCGCGGAGATCAGGATGCAGCGCCGTCCGAACGAGCAGGCCGTGATCATACCGTGAAGCGAGGAGCCGACGTAGAGCTCTGAGCGCGCTATGCAGGCTGCGACCTCCCGCAGGCTCCTGGGCCCGTCCACGAGAAGGGGATCGGTGTTTAGCTGCGCTGCTATCTTCCTCTGGGTCTCGACGTCGCCGTGGGCGGGCCCTATAGCGAGCAGCACGGGCGTGGCCCCGAGCTTCCTGCTGATGTTGTCTATGTGAACCGCGACTACTGAGACGTCTTCACCGGCGAGCCTGGCGTTGACGTGGAAGGCGAGGGTGCGTTCAGGCACATCCCTGCCGCGGTGTGCGAAGGCTTCCTCGTACGCCGAGGAGATGTCCTCTTCCTTCCAGAGCCTGGAGATCTCCACGGCCGTGTCAGGCACGACCCTCATCTGCACCTCGACGCCGGCCCTCTCCAGCAGGCGCCGGCTCTCCAGGTCCCTCACGCTTGCGTGCTCGGTCACGGACCCCGTCCACCGCACAAACCGGGCTGCGGCGGGATCGAACGGAGCGGGGACACCAGGGGCGTTCCAGCACAAGGGCAGATCGTCTCTGGCCGCGATGTACGCGGCGCCGAGCCACAGGCTCGGGTAAGCAACGAAAGGAGCGACGCCGCCACGGTTGTAGATCCCGAGCGGCGTGGGCGAGGCGCGCAGGATCTGGCCGCCCCCGATCACCAAGCCGTCCACTTCCGGGGCTTCCCGCAAGAATTCCTCGAAACCGATGGCCGGAACGCAGTCCTGCCAGACCGGGGCCGAGCCCACCGGCGAGACGTGGACGAAATCGTCGCAGACGTCCGAGAGCCTCCTCTCGAGAACCAGCGGGAACAGCAGGTCACCGTAGTTCTCGACGTCAAAGGTTCCGAAGTGGGCTATTCTCATATCCTCGTTCTCTAAAGGTGTCGTTGCGTGACCTTCTTGAGCGTACACTATCATTGAGCCTGGCATTCGGCGCGCCCGGCGATGAGAATCGGCCGGGATCGGATACCATGCGTCCGACGTCTGGAAGATCCGTGATGGAGAGATGACGGTGCGACTCTACGGGGTATCGATGGTTCGCAACGAGGCGGATATCGTTCGCGTTAATGTTCTCTACCACCTTTCGTTGGGCTTCGACCGGCTCCTAATCTTGGACAACGCTTCGACCGATGGCACTCGCAGGGAGTTGAGGAGGCTCGGCAGGGACCCCAGGGTACGCTGGATGCGCGACAGAGGGCCTTTCCGGCAGGGCGAGGTCTTCA
>OBLS010000948.1_pt1 | contig 11402 bp, 10 predicted proteins | sample 1519901 | NCBI WGS metagenome assembly OBLS01 (sample SAMEA3113585, study PRJEB22503) | soil metagenome
GCATCCCGATCTTCGCATCAAGGTGCTCTATCAGCGTGATTACCTGCACCTGCTCGTGAAGTACGGGCTCGAGCCACCGTCCCAGCTCAGTGAGCAGCTCGGCGAAGGCGCGCCGTTGCGCTTCGATCTCGATCCCGGCACCTCCCGTCCGGCGCCGGGCAGCGCGGGCCCGGAGGCCGAGTCGGCCTGATCGCGAAGCCGGCCGCGTAGGCTGCGCGGCCGCGGCGACGGCGGCTTGGCCGACCGTCGCCGCAGGTGCCGGAGCCTGCGACGGCACCGTGGAGGTCTGATGTCTGAAGCCGGCTCCGACACCGCCGCGTTACGCCACAGCCCCCTCGACGCCGAGCACCGCGACCTCGGTGCGCGCATGGCGGCGTTCGGCGGCTGGGAGATGCCGATCCAGTACACGAGCGTGCTCGAGGAGCATCGCGCCTGCCGTGAACATGCCGTCGCCTTCGACGTCTCGCACCTCGGGTCGGTGCGCGTCGCCGGGCCGGGCGCGTTCGGCTTGCTGCAGTGGGCGTTCACGAATGACCTGGCGCGCGTCGAGCCGGGACGCGCGCAGTACACGCACCTGCTCGATCCCGACGACGCGCACGTCGTCGACGACATCATCGTGTGGTGGGTCGGCGACGACGAGTTCCTGGTCATGCCGAACGCGTCGAACACCGAGCCATTGCTCGCCGCCCTCGACGGCGCGTCACGCGCTCACGCCGACGGGGCGTGCACGATCGCGGACGTCACGTCGAGCCGGGCGGTGATCGCGGTCCAGGGCCCTGCTGCGCGGGGAGAGCTCGACGCGCTGCAGACGCGATGGGCCGCGGTTCCCCGGTTCGCCGTGCAGGCGGCCGTCTTCGACGGCGAGCCGGGCTGGGTCGCCGGTACCGGGTACACCGGCGAGGACGGCGTGGAGCTCCATGTGCCGGCGGCGGTCGCGCCGGCGTGCTGGCGGCTCCTGCTCGACGCCGGGATCCGCCCCGCCGGCCTCGGTGCCCGTGACACGTTGCGGCTGGAGGCCGGCCTCCCGCTGCACGGGCACGAGCTCGGTCCCGGGATCACGCCACTGCAGGCGGGACTGTCGTGGGTCGTTCGATTCGACAAGGGCGACTTCCGTGGGAGAACGCCGCTGGCCGCCGAACGCGACCGCGGGATCCACCGCCGGCTACGCGGCCTCGTGCTCGACGGGCGTCAGGTTCCCCGCACCGGCTACGCCGTGCTGATGGGGGAGGAGCGCGTCGGCGAGGTCACGAGCGGGAACTTCTCGCCCGTGCTCGAGCGAGGCATTGCGCTCGCGTTCCTCCCGCCCGACCTCGAGGAGGGCGCCTCGGTGACGGTCGACATCCGCGGCCGGCCGGCGGCGGCGACGGTCACGACGCCGCCGTTCGTGCGGCGCGGCAACTAACCTCGCGAAAACGCCGTCGAACCCGAGCGGGAGAGACCTCCGGCGCGTCACTTGCGGGCCGGGGGAGCCGAAGGAGCAACCGTCCCCGGAAACTCTCAGGCGAACGGACCGCTCGGGCGAGGCGCCTCTGGAGAGCAGGCCCGGCCCGTCACGAGACAGGCGGCGAGTCGGACCTCACCGACGGGGAAAGCCCGGCCGTCGCCGGTCGGGTGAATCTCTCAGGTTCCGGGACAGAGCGGGGAACGGCCACGAAGGTGGTGGCCGCCGCAGACCGGCGCGGCGTGGGCACACGCCGACGAAGAACCGGAGGAGCCGATGGCACCCGAGCAGCCCCTCTCCGAGCTGGAGACGCCCGACCGATTCGTCGGTCGCCACGTCGGGCCTGACGACCGCGAGCAGGCACGCATGCTCGCCGCGGTCGACGTCTCGTCGCTCGAGGAGCTGATCGACCGGGCCGTGCCCGACAGCATCCGCAGCCGCGAGCCATTGCGAGTGCCGCCCGCCCACAGCGAGGCCGACGTCGTCACGCGTCTCCGGGAGCTCGCCCAGCGCAACGACGTCTTCACGTCGCTCATCGGCATGGGCTACTCGGACACCATCACGCCGCCGGTCATCCTCCGCAACGTGCTGGAGGACCCCGCCTGGTACACGGCGTACACGCCGTACCAGCCCGAGATCTCGCAGGGCCGGCTCGAAGCCTTGCTCAACTTCCAGACCATGGTGAGTGACCTCACCGGCATGGAGATCGCGAACGCGTCCCTCCTGGACGAGTCGACCGCCGCCGCCGAGGCGATGGCGATGTTCCGGCGCTTGAACCCGAACGCCGGCGCGACCTTCCTCGTCGACGCCGACTGCCACCCGCAGACGGTCGACGTGCTCCGCACCCGCGCCGAGCCGATCGGGGTCGAGGTGGTCGTGGTCGACCCGGGCGCCGGCCTCCCGAGTGCCGGCGCGTTCGGCGCGCTGCTCCAGTACCCGGGGAGCAGCGGCGCGGTGCGCGACCTCCGCCCCGTGATCGAGGAGCTGCACGCCCAAGGCGCGCTCGTCGGGGTGGCGAGCGACCTCCTCGCGCTGGTCCTGCTGACTCCGCCGGGTGAGATCGGGGCCGATGCCGTCGTCGGCTCGTCGCAGCGTTTCGGGGTGCCGCTCGGCTTCGGCGGGCCGCACGCGGCGTTCTTCGCCACCCGGGACGCGCACAAGCGCTCCATGCCGGGCCGGCTCGTCGGGGTTTCGGTCGACGCCGCCGGCCGGCCCGCGTTGCGGCTGGCGCTGCAGACGCGTGAGCAGCACATCCGGCGCGAGAAGGCGACGAGCAACATCTGCACCGCCCAGGTGCTCCTGGCGGTGATGGCCGGCCTCTACGCGACGTACCACGGCCCGGACGGGTTGCGCCGCATCGCTACGCGGGTGCACCGGCTGACGTCGATCCTCGCCGATGGTCTGGAGAGTGGGGGACTCGAAGTCGTCACCCGCCGTTTCTTCGACACGATCACGGTGCGCGTGCCGGGGGAGGCCGCGCAGGTCGCGGCGCGCGCCCGCAGGCAGCGCATCAACGTCCGAGTCGTCGATCCCGACACGATCGGGGTCGCCTTGGACGAGACCACCACCCGGGACGTCGTCGAGCGGCTGTGGGAGGCATTCGGTGTCCACGCGTCGGTCGCCGCGCTGGACCGCCGCGCGCTGCGCTACATCCCTGAGGAGCTGGCACGCACGTCGGAGTTCCTCACCCATCCCGTCTTCCGGCGGTACCACTCCGAGACCGAGATGCTGCGGTACCTGCGGCGCCTCGCCGACCGCGATCTCGCCCTCGACCGCACGATGATCCCGCTCGGGTCGTGCACGATGAAGCTGAACGCGACCAGCGAGATGCTGCCGGTCACGTGGCCCGAGTTCGCGCGTCTCCATCCTTTCGCCCCTCTCGATCAGGCGCAGGGCTACGTCCAGCTGTTCGCGGAGCTCGAGGCGTGGCTATGCGACATCACCGGGTACGACGCGGTGTCGTTGCAGCCCAATGCCGGTTCACAAGGCGAGCTCGCCGGGCTGCTGGCGATCCGCAAGTACCACGAGAGCCGCGGGGGAGGGGAGCGCGACATCTGCCTCATTCCCGCGTCGGCGCACGGGACCAACGCCGCCAGCGCCGCCATGGCCGGCCTGCGGGTCGTCGTCGTCGAGTGCGACGAGGACGGCAACGTCGACTTCGACGACCTCAAGGCCAAGGCGCACGACCACGCCGAACGGCTGGCGGCGCTGATGGTCACGTACCCGTCGACGCACGGCGTGTTCGAGCACCGCATCGTCGACATCTGCGCCGTCGTGCACGAGTTCGGGGGACAGGTCTACCTCGACGGCGCCAACCTCAACGCGCTGGTCGGCGTGGCCAGGCCGGGCGAGTTCGGCGCCGACGTGTCGCACCTGAACCTGCACAAGACCTTCTGCATCCCGCACGGCGGGGGAGGGCCGGGCGCGGGTCCCATCGGCGTGCGCGAGCACCTGGCGCCGTTCCTGCCCCGACACGGCCAGGTGGCCGAGGCGGGCCAGGAGACCGGCCTGGGCGTGATCTCGGCGGCGCCGTGGGGCTCGGCCGGCATCCTGCCGATCTCGTGGGCCTACATCGCCATGATGGGCGGCCCCGGCCTCCGGCAGGCGACCGAGGTGGCGATCCTCAACGCCAACTACGTCGCCGGGCGTCTCTCACCCCACTACCCGGTGCTGTACACGGGGCCCAACGGGCTCATCGCCCACGAGTGCATCCTCGACCTGCGGCCGCTGACACAGGCGACCGGCGTGAGCGTGGACGACATCGCCAAGCGCCTCATCGACTTCGGCTTCCACGCGCCGACGATGTCGTTCCCGGTCGCGGGCACGCTGATGATCGAGCCCACGGAGTCGGAGGACCTCACCGAGCTCGACCGGTTCTGCGACGCGATGATCACCATCCGCGATGAGATCCGGCGCGTCGAGCGAGGGGAGTGGCACGTCGAGGAGAGCCCCCTGCGCAACGCGCCGCATCCCGCCGCCGACGTCGCCGTCGACGGATGGGAGCGGCCTTACTCACGTGACGCGGCGGCGTTCCCGGTCGACGCGCTGCACGCCGACAAGTACTGGCCGCCGGTGAGCCGCATCGACAACGCGTACGGCGACCGGAACGTGATGTGCGCCTGCCCGCCGGTCACGGACTACGCGGAGGAGTGAGGGTCAGGCGACCGCGGTCGCCTCGAGCTCGACCATGAGCTCGGGGAACGCGAGACGCGCCACTCCGAGGAGTGTGCCGGGCGGCGCGACACCGGCGGCGCGCGTCCGCTCGCTCAGCGGGTCCCCGTTCGCGATGAAGGCATCGACGTCGGTCGTGTAGATGTTCAGGCGCACGACGTTGGACATGCTCATCCCGGCGTCCTGCAGCACCGCCTCGACGTTCTCCGCCGCCAGCGCGACCTGCGCCTTCATGTCGCCGGAGTGCTGCGGGTTGCCGTCGCCGTCCACCGACGTCTGACCGGCGCAGAACAAGACGCGTTGACCGCCTTCGACAACCTCGCCCTGGTTGAAGCCGAACTGCTCGGACCACGTCCACGGGTTCACAACCGTGCGCTGCACCATGGCTCTCCTCTCATCACACAATGATGTTGCCGGACGTAGCGTAGGGTCGAACGCCGTGGCACATCCCCGGATGTACAGCGACGACGATCCGTACCTCACGGAGCTGCGCGACGTGTGCCTCGCCTTCCCCGAGGCGTGCGAGGTCGAAGCGTGGGGGAGACCGACCTTCCGCGCCGGCAAGAAGATGTTCGCCGTCTTCTCCGGCACCGACGAGCGACCGTGGGGCGTCATCTTCAAGCCCGAGCCCGACGAGCGGCCGGCGCTGCTCGAGGATCGCCGCTTCTACGTGCCCGCGTACTTCGGGCCCAGCGGATGGCTCACGCTCGACTTCGGTGCCCGCAAGCGCGTCGACTGGGATGAGGTCGCCGAGCTCATGGAGAGCTCATACCGCCAGGTCGCCCTCAAGCGCATGCTCAAGGCCCTGGAGGAGCGGGGCTGACCGGCTCGTGACGCCCAGATTCGCTGGATCGAGGCCGAGTTAACATAACCGGGATTATGGGCGGCGCGGGAAGAGGCCGCCTGCGGCGGCTTGGGCGGCTTCGCCCATAATCCCCTGTGGGCGTTCCAGCTGTGTTGCTTACGCCAATCCGCTGTTGGCGTTCCAGCTGCGTCGCTTACGCCCGTGGGCCTCGTTCTACGGCCGCCTGCGCGGTCGTCAGTGGTGTGTCGGGTCGGAAGGCCGCCAACCACCAGGTGGCGCCTGCCGTCTCGTATTCGTCAGGTGCGGCGCTGGCGGTCCAGGAGGCGATGACGACGTCGAAGGGCGTATCGACTGTCCGGTGCGCTCGTACGTCGCTCAGGAGCTGCCTCAGGGCATCCGGGGGCAGGTCGCCGATGGGGACGACGCCGTCGTAGCGGGCGGCTCGGCGCAGGGGCGTGCGGTTGGGCCAGTGGGCGCCGCACCAGATGGGGATGCGGGGGTGTTGGAGCGGGCGGGGGAGGAAGCGGGCGTCGTCGACCTGAAAATGGGGGCCGGCGTGGTGCACGGACTCCCCCGTCCAGAGGCGCGTGATGATCTCGAGTCCCTCGTCGAGGAGCTCGGCGTGCGTGCGATCGTCGGCGGGCTCTCCGAAGGCGCTGAACTCTCGGGAGTGGTCGGTGCCGATGCCGACGCCGAGCACGAGACGGCCCCGGGACAGGTGGTCGAGACTGACGGACTCACGCGCCAGCTTCCACGGCCGGCGGCGCGGCACCGGCGTGATGAGTGGTCCGATGCGCAGGCGGTCGGTGCGCGCCGCGATGGCGGCGAGCGCGATCCACGCGTCGACGTAGGGGCCGTCGACGCGGTGCATGAGATGGTCCCAGAGGAAGAAGCCGTCCCATCCCCCATCCTCGGCCGCGAGCGCCAGGTCGACGAGGAGACCAGGATCCCCGAACGGGCCGAACGGCGGCAGGAAGATCGCGTGCTTCACGGCGACGGGTCGAGGCCGAGGTCCACGGCTTCGGTGGACCGCAGCACTCCGACCTCGAGGAGAAAGTCGAGCAGGCCGTCCACCAGTGGAACGCCGTCCAGGTCGTCGAGATCGACCCACCCCGCGTCGGCGGCGTCGTCGCCCGCGACCACCGGTTGTTCGGGGTCGAGGGGTGCGCAGGCGAAGTCGAGGATGACGAAGTGGTGCGGGTCGGCGCCACCGTCGATGCGTTCGACCCATCCGAGGAAGCGTTCGACGACGACGTCGAGGCCGGTCTCTTCGCGGGTCTCGCGTACCACGGCCTCGTGCAGCCCCTCTCCGAGTCGCACGCGCCCGCCCGGTACCGACCATTCGCCGGCGGCCGGGCCGTGGCCGCGGCGGACGAGGAGAAGCTGGCCGGCGCGGGTCACGACCGCGCCGACGGCCACCTCGGGGTGCTCGCTCAACCGGGCCCGCGTTCGTGGCGGTCGAGGAAGCGGTGCATGGTGATCGCCCGCGCCGTGAAGCCGGACTCCTCGAAGAAGTTCTTCGCCGCTCGGTGTCCCGGCAACGCGAGGGCGTCGACGCCGACGCATCCCCGAGTCGTGCAGAACGTGACGAGGTCGTCGGCCATCGCCTCGCCCACACCGACGGCGCGTGCGTCGGGTTCGACGAACAGGTCGGTGATGACGCCGAGGCACTCGCCGGTCCGGAGCCGCTCGACCGTGACGACACCGAAGCCGATGACGGTCTCGTCCACGGTGCCGACGACCACCAGCGCGTCCTCGCGGTCGACGAGCGCGCCGTAGGTCTCCTCGAACGGCTCGGCGAGCGCTTCGCGCGCGGCCCAGAGGCCGCCACCCTTCATCGGCGCGAGCTCGTGGCGGAGGAGCTCGGCCAGCTCGGAGATCCGCGGCAGATCCTCGGGGGTGGCGGGACGGCTGCCCTCCACGCGACCTCTCAGCTGGTGAGCTGTTCGATCTTGTACAGGATCGTGCGCCGGGCGCGGTGCGCCTCCTCGTAGGCGCGGACCGCGTCGAGCTCACCCGCCGGCAGGCCGTCGAGCCGCTCCACGACCTGCGAGGCCGACAACTCGTCGTAGTCGGGGATCCCGAGCGTCGCCGCCGTCGGGGCCGCGGCTGTCGGCGCCGCAGCCGCGGTGGACTTCTCCCCCGCCGGCGTGCTCGCAGCAGACGCGTTCGGCGTCGGGACCGCATCGGCTGGCGCGTGTCGCGCCGGCGGCGCGGTGTCCTCGGCCGCGTCGGGGACGACGATCTCGTCGGCACCGCCGAGGACCGCCTCGGCGCTCTTGCGGGCCATGGCAATGCCCTTCTCGACGTGCTCGCGGACCTTGGGCCCGCCGAAGTTCACCGCGAACTCCCCCATCGCCTTCGCCTGCGCGACCTGGCCTTGCGCCTGCTGGCGGCGTTGCCCGAGCTCGGCTCGGCCCCGCGACACGAACAGGTTGACGAACGTGGGCACCGTGTCGCGCAGGTACAGCGCGACGCCGACGGGCGCGTACACCAACAGGTCGAGTGCCCGTTCGGCCGTCTTCTGAGCGTCGTCGCTCACGTCAGCCTCCCACTTCCGACTGGCTCGCGCTCTTCTCCGACTGGCGCGCGCTCTTCCTCGGCGAGTCTAGGAAACGTTTCCCGCGGCCGGCGCACACGGCTCACGACCGCGGCGCCGATGAGCAGCAGCGCGCTGGCGACCACCACCCACTCGCCGAACCGCACGTACGGCGTCTTGCCGCTGGTGGTCGTGATCGTGTCGCTGACGACGGACCGGCGGAACAGATCCGTCGTGTTGCGCACGTCGCCGCCGGCATCGAAGACGGCGCTGATGCCCGAGATCGACGCCTGCAGGAAGGGACGCCCCGTCTCGGCCGCCCGCATCTGCGTCTGGGCGATGTGCTGGTCGGCGTTGCCCGACCGGCGGTACGAGCGGTTGTTGGTGCTCACCACGACGGCCTCGGCCCCGCGGTCGACGAAGTCGCGCACGAGGGGCCCGAACGCCGATTCGAAGCAGATCACCGTGGCGAGCCGGTGTCCCTTGACCTCGAAGATCGTTCGTACCTTGCCCGGGGAGTAGTCGTATGGGATGCGGTCCACGATCCCGGTCCAGTCCACCAGCGACCGGAACGGCACGTACTCGCCGAACGGGACGAGGTGCTGTTTGGCGTAGGTGCCCAGGAGCCGGCCGTCCGGCGAATACAGCAGGTTCTCGTTGAACTCGCGCCCGTCCGGCGCCGGGACCGCCGCGTTCGCGAGCACGTCCGCGCCGTGCTCCTCCCCCACCGCGACCAGGCGCCGGCGGAGGTTCGGGTTGCTCTCGGGACTGAAGTCGTCGAGCGACGACTCCGGGAACACGACCAGGTCGTAGGGGCCGCGCAGACGGTCGGCCAGCGCGAAGTGCTGCTCGGTGAGGTAACCGCTGCGCTTCTCTTCGGTGGTGAGGTAGCGGTCCTGGTCGTTGCCCTGGAGCGTCGCGACTCGCAGCTCGCCGGTCGAGCGGGTCTCATAGCGCCCCACGTCGGCGATCGCGACGATGGCCACGATCACCCCGACGCCCCCCGTCGCCACGACAATCGACTCGCGCGCGTGCGCACGGAGCGCGATCGCGAGCTCGAGGAGGTAGGCGTTCAACACGACGAGCAGGAACGAGACCAGCGCGACCCCGCCCCAGCTCGCCAGCGCACGCGCCGGGGGGAAGTCGTGGAGCGCGACGCCGAGGTCGCCCCACGGCAGACCGCCGAAGGGCCAGCGTCCACGCAACGCCTCGGGCACGACCCATGCCGCGGCGATGAGCCACGCTGATCCGAGTCCCGAGCGGAGTCCAGCCCGGTTCAGACAGCCAACGAGGTATCCGGTGAGCGCCGTGTACGCCGCCCATGCCGCGACGAGCGGCACGATGGCGACGATCCCGAAGTACCAGAGCCAGTACATGAGGATGGCCGCGAAGACGACACCGAACGTGAAGCCGTAGAGCGCGGCCCGAGCAGGCGACGCGTCGCGCCACGTCCAGAGCAACGGGACGAGCGCCACGAGCGCGAGCGCACCGACGTCGAAGGCCGGGAACGCCAGCGCGAGGAGGACGCCGGACACGGCTGCCGCACCCATGCGGCGCTGCACCCCGCGGTCGCGCAGGGTCCTGCCGAGGCGCCTCATCGGATCATGGTCGCATTCGTAGGCTTCGCGACGGTGTCAGCCCGATGGGGCCCGCCGTCACGCGCAATCGCGGCAGAGCATGCGCTTGGCGTCGGCGAGCTGACTGCGCGGCAGCACGAGGAAGCACGACGCGCACAGGAACTCACCGGGGCGCCGAGGGACGATGCGTGCCGGCCCTTCGCCGCGTTCGTCGACGTCGGGCTCCTCCTCCTCGGCTTCCTCTTCCTCGTCCTCGAGCGTCGCGCTCGCCGTCCGCTCCTGGAGCAGGACGTCGAGCGGCTCCTCGATGTCGTCGGGGTGCAACTCTTCGTCGAGGTCGACGACATCCTCTTCTTCGTCGGTCGTTTCGGCGGCCGCCTTCGCCGGCTCGGCCACCACGACCTCGGCCGCGGGCGCGGCGTCAGCCGCCGTGTCGTCGTCGATCGCGAGGTCCTCGTCTTCGATGCCCTCGTCCTCGATGTCCTCGTCTTCGAGCTCGTCCTCGTCGAGGGCCTCCTCGTCGAGCTCGGGCTCTACCTCCTCGAGGTCGTCGTTGCTCATGGGTGTTCAGCTCCGCGAGGCGTCAGCCGGAAGGAACGGCCCCCGCTGCGCCTCGCTGACCGGCGGTTCCGGGGCCGTGGGGGCGCGGAGTATAACGCCGCGTCCCCAAGATGCTGCACAACGAGGCCGGATCCTCGCTCATTCCCGACGCGACGGCGGCATCGGGCCGGCGGCGAGGAGAAACGGAGGGGTCCGGGAGACCGTTGGGGCCACTGTTTGGCCCGCACTGCCCGGGCAGCGAGGTTATTCCAGCGTTCTCTACTTGGTCTCCCGGACCCCCAACACCCCGCACCGCCCCTTCCGAACGAGCTCCGCGGCATCGCCACCGGAAGACCCACGACCGGTATCACGGCGCAGGGGTGACGAGTAGTACGCCCGAGATCCGCAGCCGTGTCAAGCGACAGCCGCCCGCGATCCGGCGTCGTGACCAGCGCCGTCGCGCGTCGATGCTGCTCAGAACGGCCTCGAGTTTTTTTCGCCGGGCCTACGGACGAGGCGCGGCGCGGCGCTGCTCGGCGGCGCGTTCCGCCGTGAGGCGCTCGAGCTCGTACGTCGTGTGATCGACGTGGCGCATCGCGGCCGCGACGGCGCGGTGGCCCGCCTCGTCGGCAATCAGGCGGTGCATCTCCTGGCAGACCCGTCGGTACGCGGGATGACCCTGGGAGGACGTCCGCAGCTCGAGCATGTGCATCGCCTCGCGGGCGTTCATCTGGACGACGAACCGGATGCGGTACGCGAGCGACACCGCGTACGGCGCCTGCTCCGGGAGCCGGGGCGCCAGCGCCTCGTACAGGGCGGCGGAGAGCGCCATGGCGTCCTCGAAGGGCGCGGCCAGGCCAGCCTCCACGACGGCCTCCGGGACGTCGTAGCCGTAGGCGGGCGACAGCGGCTGCCATTCGATCGTCAGCATGCGATGCCGCTGGAGGTCCCGGAAGGCCCCGTAGTCGCACTGGATGTCGAACCGGTAGTCGGTGCGCTCGAACGCCCGCCCGGGCTTGTGGCGCCGGTTCGTGCGCTCGCCGACGTACGCGCGCAGCAGCGCCACCCGTTCGTCGGTCGAGAGGCGCCGCACCCGGGCCCGGATCTGATCCTCGGGCAGGTTCGTGTGCGGGTAGCACACCGCGGCCAGGAGCTTCTCCTCGCCGTCGGGGTCGAAGTCGGTGAGGACCACCGCCGGCCGCGGCTCGGGCGCCTCGCCGCCGAGCATCCGGTCGACGACCTCCGCCGTTGCCCGGCGCGTCCCGGAGAGATACTCCGTCCACGCGCCGCCGCGCTCGGGCCGGTCGACGCGCGACAGGAACGACGGGA
>OBLS010000949.1_pt1 | contig 11398 bp, 11 predicted proteins | sample 1519901 | NCBI WGS metagenome assembly OBLS01 (sample SAMEA3113585, study PRJEB22503) | soil metagenome
GACGAGCAGCCTCCGCTTGCTGGCGAGGCGGTCGATGATGGCCCCGGCCGGAAGGCCGATGAGCAGGAACGGCAGGAACTGAGCGCCGCCGACGAGCCCGACTTGAAACGGCGTCGCGTCCAGGAGCGAAGTCGCGATCAGTGGCAACGCCAGCTGAGTGACGGCGTCGCCGATGAGGCTGACGGAAGCCGCGCTCCAGAACTTGACGAAGTCGCTGTCCTGCCAAACAGGCGAGCGAGTGAGCCGCATGGACGAAAGTAATATCGCAACCATGGTTACATACGCAATTCCGGGCCGACAACGCTAACGTCGTGGCTTAACGAGCCACGTCCAGGGACAGTCCCTGGACGTGGCGGCAGTGGCCAGGGCGTCAGTCAGTACCATCGGGCGCGACAAAGCGACTGAGGGAGCTAGAGACCGATGGAATGTGACGTTGCCGTCCTCGGAGGCGGCCCGGGCGGCTATACCGCCGCGATCCGCGCCGCACAGCTCGGCGCCAAGTCCGTCTGCATCGAGAAGGCGCCTGAGCTGGGAGGCACGTGCCTCCGCGTCGGCTGCATCCCGACCAAGGCCTGGGTGCAGACCGCGTTCGCGATCAAGGAGGCCGAGGAGACCTTTGCCAAGCTCGGCGTCCAGGTCGGCTCCCCCAACCTCGACTTCGCGACCGCGAACCAGTGGAAGGACGGGGTCGTCAAGCAGATGACCGGCGGCGTCGCATCCCTCTTCAAGGCGAACGGCGTCGAGTGGGTCAAGGGCGCCGGGCGCTTCAAGGATGCGAACACGATCGCCGTCGACGGCGGCGAGGACGTCACCTTCAAGCAGGCGATCATCGCCACGGGCAGCTATCCACTTCGCCCGCCGATCGACGGCCTCGACTCGCCCCGTTGCGTCGACTCCACCGGCCTCCTCGCCCAGGAGGAAGTCCCGCGCCGCCTCGTCGTCCTCGGCGGCGGGATCATCGGCTGCGAGTTCGCCTCGATCTTCAACCGCTTCGGCTCCGAGGTGACGATCATCGAGATGCTGCCGAACCTGATCCCGATGGAGGACGACGACGCCGCTGCCGAGCTCGCGAAGCAGTTCAAGAAGCGCAACATCGCCCTCCACCTCGAGAAGCAGTGCAAGAAGGTCGAGGATTCCGGCTCGGCGCTCACCGTTCACTTCGGCGACGGCGAGACGGTCGAGGCCGACTTGATGCTCGTCTCGGTCGGCCGCGGCCCGCTCGTGGAGAACCTCGGCCTCGAGGAGATCGGCGTCGAGCTCGACAGGCGCAAAGGCATCGCCGCCGACGAGCACCGCCGGACCACCGTCGACCACATCTACGCCGTCGGCGACTGCGCCGGCTACTGGCAGCTCGCGCACACCGCCTTCCGCGAGGCCGAGGTTGCTGCCGAGAACGCGATGGGCCACGAGGCCGTCGTCGACAATCGCGGTGTCCCGCGCCCGATCTACACCGACCCGGAGGTCGCCGCCGTCGGGCTCACAGAGTCAGAGGCCCGCGAGCAGTACGGCGACGACGTCGAGGTCGGCGTCTTCCCCTGGGTCGCCAACGCCCGCGCGGTGATGCAGAACGAGACCGTCGGCTGGGTGAAGTCGATCCACGAGAGCCGCTACGGCGAGCTCCTCGGCGTCGTCATGGTCGGCCCGCACGTCACCGACCTAATTGAGGCCGGCGTGGTCGCTCTCGACGCCGAATCCACGGTCGAGACGGTCGCCGACGGGATGGCTGCGCACCCGACGCTCTCCGAGGCCGTCAAGGAAGCTGGCCTCGTGGCGCTTGGGCGGGCAATTCACCTGCCGAATCGAAAGCGGGCAAAGGCGACCGCGTAGCGGGCGCCCGCTCGAGCCTGCGCACGCTGGCGAAGCAGAGCGGAAAGAGCATCGCGCCGAAGGCCAATGCCGCTGCGGCGGCGAGCGTCGCATCGATGCCGATTTCAGCCGAGAGTGGGCCGGCGATCGCAAAGCCGAGCGGCATGAAGACGAACGACACCACGGCGTCGAGCGCGCTCACGCGCGAGAGCGCCTGACGAGGAATGTGTTCCTGCAGCACGGTGTCCCACATCGCATTGAAGAACGTGATCGCTGCGAACGTGAGCGCTGCGGCGAGCACCAGACCGATCGTCGGCAGCGGCGGGATCAGCGCGATGAGCGCGGCGGCCTCGAGCAGCATGAAGAGGTTGCCGACCAGCAGCGGCCTCGCCGGCTTGTAGCGAAGTGCGAGCACGCTGCCGGCGAGCCCTCCCACGGCCCCGCCGGCCAGCGCCAAGCCCCAGCCACGGGGACCGCCCAACTCGCGCTCGGCGACGAGCGGGCCGAGCACGAAGTAGGTCGCAAGCGCGACGTTCCCGAGCGCGAAGCTCACGAGACTCGGCGACAGCCACCGCCGCGTCGCGATCTCACGCAGCCCGTCGACCACGTCACGCAGGAACGGCTGGCGCTCGCCGTGCGCATGTTGCGCGACGCGCATCGCCAGGAGAAAGGCAGCACCGCCCGCGAAGCTGGCCGCGTCGATCGCAAAGACCCAACCAGGGCCGAACGCCGCCACGAGGACGCCGGACACTGCTGGGCCGAAGAGCCAGGTCGCGCTATCGCTGACCCCGATCAGTGCGTTTGCCTCTTGGAGTCGTCCCGAACTGACCGTGTCAGGAACGAACCCGGTAGAGGCCGGCCGGAAGAACGCCTCCGCAGCACCACTGATCGCCGCCGCAGCAGCGAGGTGCCAGATTTCTGCGACGCCGGTGATCAAGAGCACGGCGATCGTTCCCTGCGACACCGCGCGGACGGCCTGGGCCGCAAGCAGCACGAGCCGTCGCGGGAGCCGGTCGGCCCACACGCCGCCCACGAGGATCAGGAGGACGCGGGCGACGCTGTACGACGCCAGCACGAAGCCCAGATCCGTCGCGGATCCCGTCTCTTCGATCACCGCGAACGCCAGCGCGACCGGAATGAGGGAATCCCCGATCGACGAAGCGGTTCGACCGAGCCACAACAGGCGGAACTGCGGCTCCTGGAGCGCCCCGAAGCGGCTTCTAATCGTCATACGCGGCGTATCCTCGCCGCGACTGCGTTCGTTTTGTGAACGGCATGCCCGGGAAAGAGCGCAAGATTACGGTGGGCGCGGCATCCTCTCGGAAAGAAGCATGAGCACCGCACTGCTCGCCCGTAGCTCGGCACCCGACCGCGCGTTCGAGCGTCTCTACCGCCGCCACGTGCACGAGGTCTATCGCTACGTGCTCGCCGTCCTGCGCCACCAGGCGGATGCCGAGGACGCCACGCAGGCGACCTTCCTCAACGCCTACCGCGCCTTCATCCGCGGCGAGGAGCCGGTGAAGCCGCGCAACTGGCTGCTGAAGATCGCCCATAACGAGTGTCGGCAGCGCTTCCGCGCCTCGGCCCGTCGCCCGAAGGAAGTCGAATGGGACGACCGCGCCGCCTCCCCCGGCGTCGACGAGACGGTCCCGACCGCGGACGAGATCAGGACCGCACTCGCACATCTGAGCTTCAACCAGCGCTCGGCGCTCGTCATGCGCGAGCTCGAGGGCCGTTCCTACGCGGAGATCGGCGCCATCCTCGACCTCTCCCTCTCGGCCGTCGAGACGCTGCTCTTCCGCGCCCGCCGCGCGCTGCGCGAGCAGCTCGAGGGAGCGCTGACCTGCGGCGAGGCAGAAGCGACGCTGTCGAAGCGGCTCGACGGCCGCCTCGCGGCGACCGAACAGCGGGCGTTGCGTGCACACCTGCGCGAGTGCCCCGAGTGCGCCGTTCTCGAGCGCAGGCACCGCGCCCGTCGCACGGCGGTCAAGGGTCTCGGCGTCGTTCAGCTGCCGCCGTCACTCGCAGGTTTCTTGGGGGGGACCAGCTCCGTTACCGGTGGGGCGATCGCAGGGTCGAGCCTCGTCGCCAAGGCCGCGGCAGTCGTCGCGGCGGGCGTCGTCGCAGGGGGAGTCGGCCATGAGGCCGTACAGGCCATCGCCGCCGGAAAACCAACGCGAACGCCCCTCCCGGAGCTGCGTCAGCTGCCGCGGCAGTACCCCACACCCGGTGCCCTCCAGGCACCCGGAACACCCGCGGAGACCGTCCGGACCGTCGGTGCCGCGACCGGCACCCCGCCGACCCGTCGTGTGCGGGACGACGTCCAGGCGGCACTCGAACGGCCGAGCACGGGCACCGGAGCCGGCTCCGACGTTGCAGTCGCTCCGCCGCCGAGCGCCGCCGTCCAGCCCACCGCGCCGGCGGTTGATCCAGGCGCCGCGGCGTCGCCCGTGCACCGTGCGGTCGAGACCGCCAAGACCGTCGTCGAGGAGGTTCCGGCACTGCCGGAGCCGCCTCAGGTGGGAGGAATAGTCCCACCTCCTCCGCCGCTCCCGCTGCCGCTCCCGGTCGAGCCGCCGCCGCTTCCTCCGCTGCCTCTGCCGCCACCTCCGCCGCCACCTTTGCCGTAAGAATCAAGCAGGAGCGAGCAGGGCGCATGTTTTCCCGCTCTCGGGCGTCTCCATAGGTAGCGGCTCCCCGGGCCGCGCATTGCCTCTCCCTCGAGCGCCGCCCAGGACGCGGGCGGCGCTCGCTGGTTTCGGTTAGACCGGGCCGTACCCGGGTAGCCTGAGCGAGATGAGCATTCTCAACAAACGAAACGCAGTTCTCGGCTGGGGCGTCTGGAAGGTCGGGAAGGTCGCGGCGAAGCGGAAGGCGAAGCAGGCCGTACAGCCCAAGGAAAAGGGTCGTCGCAAGGGCGCGATCGTCTCGGCCGTCGCCGCAGCCGGCGGCGCCCTGTGGTTCTGGCGCCGCCGACGCAGCGATAGGGAGCCGTAGAGCCTACGAGCTCGGCTGTGCTGTCCGCACGCGGACGAGGCGTCGCGATGAGATACCCGCGAGCAGGCTGTCGCCTTCCTTGCGCGCACGGATAAACATGACCATCGAACCGCCTCGGACGAGGCGCAGCCGGGTGGTCGGCTGGAGCTGGAGCGTTGCCAGCCCGTCGACGTTGGTCTTGAGCTCCTGCGGTGCGCTGATCCACCCGAGCGGCACGCCCGTGACGAGCACGATCGCGTCGCGGACGACGTAGCCGCGGGTGTCAGTCACGCGGAAGCGGCCGGTGAACTGCTGCCTCGAGCGCAGGACGCTCGGGACGAACTCGACGCCCGAGATCACGAGTCGATCCGGCATGTTCACGCTCGTGGCCGGGATCGAGTAGCGGCCGTCCGCCAGGCGCGTGGCGCCGGCAGGATGGACGACGGTCGGCGTCGGTGCGGTGGCCACGGTGTTCGGGCCGGACGCGTTCTTGGCGGTCACCTGCACGCGGAGGCGCTTGCCGACATCCGCCGTGGCCACGCGGTAGATCTTCGCGGTGGCGCCGGTGATGTTGCCGCAACTCGCGCCCGCGGCGTCACAGCTCTGCCACTGATACGTGAAGGCGGTCGGGTCTTCGCCCGTCCACTCTCCATCCTTGGCGGTCACGATCTGACCGTCCTGGGCAGTCCCGACGACCAGCGGAGGTTCGGTGTTCTCCGGCACGACGACGGGCGCCGTCTCGGCCATACCGACGAGCGTGGCGAGGACGGTCAGCCCTGAAGCCAGTGCTGCGACCAGCATTAGCTGGAGCTTTCTCACGTGGACCCCCTTGCATCGGATTCCGATGTGTTTCTCCCTCGTAATGGGTACCCGGCAAGTTCGAGGGGAATCCTCGAAAGTGGTAAGGATTGTCTGAACTTCGAGAGGAGAGAAGGAATGAGAATCGAGAAATCTGTGACGGCCGTTACTTGGATCCCCTCGGAGGCGATCGAGGGCATGCCGAAGCTCCCGTTCGAGCTGGGGATCACGCACTACGACGACCCGCCGCCCGACCGGATCGGCGAGGGCGATCTGGAGGCGCTGCGCGATGCCGACCGCTTTCGCGAGGCGAATCGACTGCGAGCATGGATCGAAGTGGAAGACGGCACGATCGTCGACGCGGGGTACTCCGGCGACGCGTTGGTCGGGTCGACCCGGGTCAAGCTCGGGCCCATGTCCCTCGGCTTCGCGGGCGTCAAGTACCCGCTGCTCCAGGAGGAGCCGGAGCAGGGGCCGGACTGGGTCAAGTTCGTGCAGAGCGCCGGCGGACGGATGGGACTCCCGGCGCCGCGGCGCGTCCGCGGCAAGCCGTTCTTCCAGATCGCGTCCGCCTCGGCGTGGACGACGCTGCAGCTGATCATCTACGCGGACGGCACGGCGAAGTACAAGCTGATCGGCGCGAGCCCGTTTCCCCGCCACTGGATCTACGACGACGAGGGCAAGTTCGTGGAGAAGAGCGGCGAGATCGACTTCGAGCGGTGGTGGCGAGAGTCGTTCGGACCGAACATGCCGTGGGGCGGGGAGGACTCGCCGGCCGTGACGAGCGCAGCCGAAAGCGAGCTCGAGCGCGAGCTCTCCCGGATCGTGATGGCCGGCGCGCCGTCGCTCGACCGGCGCGAGCTGCAGGAGGGCGAGACGCTGGTCGAGCAGGACGAGCCCGGCCAGGAGCTGTTCCTGCTCCTCGACGGGATGCTCGACGTCGAGGTCGACGGAGACGTGGTTGCGCAGGTCGGGCCGGGCGCGATCCTCGGCGTGCGGGCCCCAATCGAGGGCGGGCTGCGGACGGCGACCCTGCGGGGGGCGACGCGCTGCCGCGTCGTCGTGATCCCGCAAGACGTCCTCGACCAGTCCGAGATCGTCGCGATTGCGACGGGGCAGCGGCGGGAGATGAACTAGGTGCCCCTCCAGGCGATGTCATCCGCGCTTCTGGCGGCTGCAAAGCCGCGCCAGTCTGTAGCCTCGGGCCGCGCCCATATCTCCTCGATATGGACGCGTCCCGAGTCCGCACCCTGGCTTGCTTTTCGCGCGCCATAAGCACGGCAACATCACCTGAAGGGGCACCACTGGCCCAGCGGGTCGCGCTCGTCACCGGGGCGAACTCGGGCATCGGCCTCGCGATCGCCGAACGCTTCGTCGCTGACGGCTACGCGCTCGGCTACGCGACGCGGGAGCGAAAGGACGAGGAGGTCTATCGGCGGCTGGCCGAGGCGGGCCGGGTCGAGTGGGTCGTCGGGGACATGTCGGACGCGGACGTGCCGGCACGGCTGGTCGAGGAAACGGTGGCGGCGTTCGGCCGGCTCGACGTGGTCGTCAACAACGCCGGGCTCACGGTCTCGAAGCCGGCGCTCGAGCTGACGGCGGAGGACTTCGACTCGATCTTCTCCGTCGACGTGCGGGGCGCGTTCCTGTGCGCGCAGGCCGCGGCGCGGGCGATGGGGGAGGCCGGCGGCGTGATCGTCAACATCACCTCGGTGCACGAGCATGTGCCGCGGCCGGGGTTTGCCCTGTATGCGCCGGCCAAGGCCGCGCTCGGGATGCTCACGCGTTCGCTGGCGCTCGAGTTGGCGCCGGCGATCCGGGTCGTTTCGGTGGCGCCCGGCGCGATCGCGACCGAGCGGAACGTCGAAGCGGACGAGCTGAAACCCGAGATCCCGCTCGGCCGTTCCGGTACGCCGGAGGACGTCGCAGCCGCAGTTGCCTGGCTGGCCTCGGACGAGGCGCGCTACGTCACGGGCGCGAGCTATCTCATCGACGGCGGGATGGCGCAGCAGGTCGTCGCGTAGTCGCCTAGGGCCCGGCAAGCATGGGGCCGACCGGAAGCCAGCCGCGCGGCGACTCCTCCTGCACCCCGACCGCGCCTCGAAGCAGATCGCCCAGATCACGGAGTTCCTGCCGCCGCACGGTCCGCACAACCGAGACGTGGCGCTTCCGGACCGACGCGGCGAGCGTTTGGAACTCGTAGAACGCCGGCTTCCGCAGCCCTCCGGCCGACACGAACCCCGACTGCCACCCGGTAGTGCGCGCCTCGTCCCGCGCCAGGAACCAGACGAGCATCTCGATCCGCGGATTGCGGCGCGCGATCCCGTACGCCTCGCGCAGGTACGCCGCCTGCTTCGCCCAGCCGACGCCGAAGACGCGGTCGGGCGGGCTCGTCTCGTAGCCGTACTCGGTGATCCAGATCGGCTTCGGCCCGTACAGCCGCGTGACCTCGTTGATCAGCTTCTGGATGTTGCCGAGTGTGATCGCCCGGGGGCTCCGCGGCTTGCGTCCCGGTGCCAGCCGAGGATCGCCGGAGTACGGATGGTGCGCGTACGCATCGAAGTCCCGGAGCCCGGCCGCCTTCATCGCGCGCACGAAGCCGATCGGCGCCACCGACGGTCGCCTCGTCCCGGGCGCGTTGTTGCCCCGCGCGGTCGTCACGCCGCAGGCCACCTGCTGACCGCGCAGGAGGGTGAGATGGATCCCGTCGTAGATCGCATTGCAGATCCGCGCGTACGCCCAGGCGCTGTGGATCACCCAGCGACCGCCGAGCCGGCGCCACTGCGGCTTTAGCCCTAGCGGGATGTTCGGCTCGTTCCACGCGGTCCAGAGCGAGACCCGCGGCAGGACGACACCGTCGGCGCGCCGATACGCGCCGCTGTAGCGGATCGCGGCGGCGTAGGCGAATTCCTTCAGCCGCGTGAAGTTCTGCGGCGCGACGTTCTGCGGCTGGTAGAGGTTCGCCCACTCGGGCGTCGCGTAGATCGTGAACAGCACACGCACTCCCCGCGCCGTCGCCGTCTGCACCGCCTGGTCGTAGAGACTCCAGTCGTAGGCCGGATCGGCAGGATCGGCGCCGACCGCCGGCCGCGTCTTGCGCGCGACGCCGAATGGCCCGCCCCAGGCGAGCATGATCCGGACGACTTGTGGGCGGAGCGTGCCGAGCGTCCGGCCGAACCGCGCCTGGTTTCCGAGCGCCTCCTGCGTGTCCGCGAGCCCGAGTTGCATCCACGTAGAGGCACCCGCGGGGGTGGCAAGCACCGTCGCGGCGACCAATGCGGCGACCGTCGCACGGCGCATCACACAGAACGTATCGGGTTCTTGTTAGGGCAACTTGAAACTGGGTAGGGGAATCGAAAGCGACGAGAGGGGTTCAGATGGGCGAAGTGAAGGAATCGATCGACGTCAACGTCCCGGTGTCGACCGCGTACAACCAGTGGACGCAGTTCGAGGACTTCCCGAAGTTCATGGAGAACGTCGAGTCGGTCACGCAACTCGACGACACCCACCTGCGCTGGATCGCCGAGATCCGCGGCAAGCGCGAGGAGTGGAAGGCCGAGATCACGCACCAGGAGCCCGACAAGGTGATCGCCTGGCGCGCGCTCGAGGGCAAGGAGAACTCAGGCCGCGTGGAGTTCGAGCCGCTCGAAGGCAACCGCACGCGGATCGAGGCCACGCTGACGTGGGAGCCCGAGGGCTTGGTCGAAGCGACCGCCGACAAGATCGGCGTCTCCGACCGCGCGATCAACGTCGACCTCGAGAACTTCAAGGAGCTGATCGAGAGCCGCGGCGTCGAGACCGGCGCCTGGCGCGGCGAGGTCGTCGAGGGCGAGCGCGTCGACTAGCTAGTGCAGCGGTTCAGGTGGGCGGGCCGCAACCGGCTCGCCCACTACCGGCCGCATCCACAGCAGCACCGCGACCAGGATCGTCCAGAGCGGAAAGCCGAGCAGCAGTCCCGCCCAGCCGACGGGCGGGATCAGCAGCCAGAGTGCGACGACGAGGCTCGCCCAGCCGAGCCACACGTGCAGGACGCGGGTCTGGATGAAGAGGAGACCCGCGGCGGCGAGCAGTAGCGCTGCGGACAGCTCGGCCCCGAGGAAGAACATGTCCCCGAGGGTGTTGACCGCAAGCGCGGCATCCGGATTGAGCTCGTCGTTCGAGAGTGCGCCGGCCACATCCGGCGCCGGCAGCATGAGCAAGAAGATCCCGACGGCAACGCCCGCCGCGAACGCGATCGCGGTCAGGAACCCGACGGGCCCCTCAGCCGCGAGCAGCCGCACGCGGAGGGCGCCGAGGAAAACCAGGAAGAAGAGGGCGCCGAGCATGAAGACGAAGCCGGCGGCCAGGATGGTCTGATCGTCGTTCACGTACCAGCTGAGGACTTCCTCGCCGGTTGGCTCGTCGCCCGGCATGTCGGTGGACTCCTGGATCAGGATCCCGACGACCCAGAGCACGACGGCGATCACGCCCGCCAGCGCAGCGAGCCGTTCCCAACCCCAGCGCATCACGGGTCGGGACTCTACTTCACGTCTCGGACGTCGAGGTTTCTCCAAACCGTTGGGCGTGAAAGGCGTAGTACTCGACGGCGTGAAAGGCCGAGCCGCCCTGGGCCTACTCCTGAGCGCCGCTGTGCTCCTCGCGGCCGCTCCCGCCGCGCTTGCCGCCCTGTCCGTCACGCGCGCTGAGCTGAGCGGCGGCCAGCTTCGGGTCGAAGGCCAGGGAGCGACGCCGAACGCGACCATCACGCTCGACGGTGTCGCGATGGGCACGGCCGCCTCGGACGGCCGCTTCCGAATCGAGCGCTCCGGCTTCAGCTCGCCGACGTGCAGGATCACGGTCAGCGACGGGACGACCTCGGTGCAGGCGACGCTCTCGGGCTGCACGTCGGCGGGCACCTCTCCGCCGCCGCCGCCTCCACCACCGGGCGCTGCGACGGCGAGCTTCGAGGGCCTCGGCCAGCTGCCGGGAGGCATGGGCGGCTACGGCTACGGCGTCTCGGGCGACGGTAACGTCGTCGTCGGCCAGGCCTACACCGCCGCCGGCATCCCGCGTGCCACGGCTTCCGCTGGACTGTGGCGGGCGGGATGGAGGGGCTGCCGATCGGCGAGGCGACCGACGTCTCGGCCGACGGGAACGCGGCCGTCGGGTTCGCCCTCCTCTGGACGGCCGCCGACGGAGTCACGAGCGTCGGCCCGTCGAACAACGCCTTCGGCATCTCGCCGGAAGGCGACGTCGTCGTCGGCATGACGAGTGCGAGTGGGCGCGGGCACGCGATGCGCTGGACGCGCGCGGGCGGCGTTCAGGACCTGGGCACGCTCTCAGGCTCCGAGGCCTTCGCCGACTCCGCGTCCTGGCACGGGGCCGTCGTCGTCGGTCAGGCCCTCGTGCTCCAGAACCCGTACCGGTTCTGGCACGCGTTCCGCTGGATGGCGGCGCGGGGGATGGAGGATCTGAAGACGCTCGGCGGGCCGCAAAGCGCGGCCTACGACGTCACGCCGGACGGCTCCGTGATCGTCGGGAAGTCGCTGATCTCCAGTTCATCGGCGTCGGAGCGGGCGTTCCGGTGGACGACGCAGACGGGGATACGGGAGCTACAGCGGGAGCTCCTCGATGCAGGTGTGACCGCTGTCCAGAGCTGGATTCTGTTCTCGGCGACCAGCGTGTCTGCCGACGGCAGGGTGATCGTCGGCTACGGCTTCAACCCTGCGCGGCAGTGGGAGGCGTTCCGGGCCGTTCTGCCCGTTCCGCGCTGACGGTCGAGCCGGCGGACCGGACGGCCCGCCGGCTCGACCGTCAGCGCGGAACGAGATCGGAAGAG
>OBLS010000950.1_pt1 | contig 11390 bp, 14 predicted proteins | sample 1519901 | NCBI WGS metagenome assembly OBLS01 (sample SAMEA3113585, study PRJEB22503) | soil metagenome
GACAGCCCGTACATGCGCTGAAACCGCTCCTCGGGGTCGATTCGCTCGTGCCAGTCGATCCGATCCTGGGTGAAGTCCAGCTCCTGGGTCAGCCACTGCTGGCGCTCCCACAACCGGTAGAGCTCGATGTGGTCGAGCAGCTTCGCCGCTCCGCGCTCCGCTCCCTCTTCGAGGGCGGGGTCCGAGGTCGCCTTGAAGTCCTCCCTCGCGAGCCGGGACAGCGTCGGTGGGCTTGCGGCCTCCACTGCTCCGTAGCCTATAGGAAAACTGGCTGGTCAGCCAATCAGGGGGTGTAGGTCTCGCCCGGCGCGAGGATCACGACCTCGGAGCTCGTCCTCGGACTCGCCTCGACCCCGGACTTGAACCGCTCCGGGTCGGCCTCGATCGGCGGGAACGTGTCGTAGTGCATGGGGATCACGGTGTCGGCGTCGAGCAGCTCGGCAGCGGTCACCGCGTCGTCCTGGTCCATCGTGTAGTGGCCGCCGATCGGGATCAGCGCCACGTTGATCGGCGTGCGCTCGGCGACCAGGCTCAGGTCGCCGAACAGGGAGGTGTCTCCCAGGTGGTACACGGTGGTTCCCCCCATCCCGATCACTACCCCGGCGGCGAGACCGATCACCTGCCCGTCGGGCAGCGTGTTGGTGTGGAAGGCGGGGACCAGCTTCACCCAACCCCACTCGAGCTCGACGGTCCCGCCGAGGTTCGGGTCGGCGACGTCGTCGATCCCCTGGGCCGAGAGCCACCGCGCGAGCTCGACGATCGCGACGCACGTCGCCCCGGTCCGCTTTGCGACCTCGACCACCTGCGCCATGTGGTCGGCGTGGCCGTGGGTGAGCAGGATGTGCGTGGGCTCCACCTCGTCCGCGCCGACCACGGCCGCCGGATTGTCCGGCTTGAGGAAAGGGTCGATCAGGATCCGGGCCGAGCCGTCCGCGATCTCGAACGCCGCGTGGCCGAGGAAGCGGATTTGCACGGGCCCCTCAGACCTTCTTCATCTCCGGGTCGCCGCCGTTGAGGTGGCGCTTGAAGAAGTCGACCGTGCGATCCCAGGCGCTCTCGGCGTGCTCGGGGTGGTAGGTGCCCAAGCGGTCATGGTCGGCAAAGAACGCGTGCCCGGCGCCTTCGTAGAAGTGGAAGATCGCTTCCGCCCCGGCCTGGTTCAGCTCCTGCTGCAGCGACTGGGCGTCGTCGACGCTGACGAAGTCGTCGCTCTCCCCGAAGTGGCCCAGGACGGGCTTGCCGGCGAGCTTCGAGAGGTCCGGCTTGCCGTGAGGCATCACGTAGTAGAACGTGACCGCGGCGCCGACCTTGTCGTTCACCGACGCGGTCCAGATCGAGAGCCCGCCGCCCAGGCAGAAGCCCACGGTCCCGACCTGGCCGGTGCACTTCGGGTGGGCGGCGAGGTAGTCCACCGCTCCGCGCATCTCCTTCTCGGCCTCCTCCATGTTCAGCGCCATCATCTTCTGCTGCGCCTCGTCCGGCTGTTCCGTGGTCTCGCCGTGGAAGAGGTCGGGCGCCAGGGCGACGAACCCCTCCCGCGCGAAGCGGTTGCACACGTCGCGGATGTGATCGTCGACACCCCACCACTCCTGCAGAACGACGACCCCGGCGCCCTCGCCCTCGGGCTCCGCCAGGTATCCCGTCGCCGTGCCGCCGTTGGCCTCGAACTCCACTACCGGCATCTAGTCCTCCTCCTCCTTCGATAACTCTTCCGCCAGCGCCCAACCCACCGCCACTCCGACGAGCATCCCCATGCGCGCCTCCTCGGCGAGAAGCGTGCGAACGGCGCTCACGCGCTGCTCGGAGTCGGGCTCCGTCGCCGCCTTCAGCACCTCGGCCTCGTGGGTCTCGCCGAACCACCCTCCCGCCTGCATCGCCTCGGCGAGCACCCTCTGAAGCTTGGGCGCCGCGTTCGCGACCATCGTCTCCGCTTCCCCGAAGCGGCCGGGGTCCGTCAGCGCGTCGATCGCCGCGTCCACCTGCTCCTCCGAGTACGTGTGCCGTGGCACGCGCGCAGACTAGCGCCGAAGTTCCCACATCTGCAGCTCACCGATGTCGCGGTAACCGAGGCGCTCGTAGATGGGACGTCCCAGCTTCGTCGCCTGCAGGGTGGAGGTGTCCGAGCCCCGCTCGCGAGCCTCGGCGAGCGCGACGTGCAGCAGGCGACCCGCCAGCCCGCGGCCGCGCGCCTCCGGCAGCGTGGCCACCCACCAGATCGCGCAATCCCCCTCGATGTCGGTGACGGCGAGCATGGAGGCCGTTCGGCCCTCGAGGCGAGCCTCGTAGATACGCCACGTCTCCGCCGGCGGATTCCCGATCCCGCGGTCGAAGGTGCCGGGCGGGTCACCGTAGGCAGCATCGTTGATCCGCTTCAGATCGGTCAGCGAGCCCTCGGCCGACCAGTCGAGATCGCCCGGATCGGGCTCTGCGAGATCGTCCAGCTCGAGCACCATCGCGCGGGGGGTCGCGTCGAGCGTGTGGCCGGCGGAGTCGAGCAGCTCGGCGGAGGCGCGATCCGACTCGGGGACCCACACCGTCCAGGCGTCGATGCCGGCCTGGTCGTACACCCTCGCCAGCTCGTCGCGGGCCGCCGCGAGGTTCTCGGGCGTCCGGTAGAGAACCGAGTTGAACACGGATCGCTCTGGGACGGCCGGTACGACCGCCGCAAGCACCCCATCGCGCTCGATCATGCGCGCGTCCTCCGAGCCGGCCCCGAGCGCGCGCCAGGCCGTCTCCATGCTCCTGAGCATTCGGGCGAGCCATTCGCTCGCCAGCCAGCCGGATCCCTCGTTCATCTGCGCCGGGCCAGCGTGATTCCGTCCGCGACCCCGAGCATCGCGACGTCGACGCGTTCATCGGACGCGACGCGCTCGTTCAGCTCGCGGACCACGGTGTTGCCCGGCGAGTCGTCCTCGGCATCGAGCACGGCGCCGCCACGCAGCACGTTGTCGATCATCATCAGCCCGCCCGGCCGCAGCCGGGGAAGGACCGCCTCGTAGTAGTCGAGGTAGCTCTGCTTGTCCGCGTCTATGAACGCGAAGTCGAACTCCTGGTCCGGCGGCAGGGCGCGAAGCGTGTCGAGCGCGGGGCCGAGCCGGAGCTCGATCCTGTCGGCCACGCCCGCCTCCGCGAAGTAGCGACCCGCGATCTCGGCCCACTTCTCGCTCAGCTCGCAGGCGAGCAAGCGACCGTCGTAGGGCAGGCCCCGGGCGATGCAGATCGCCGAGTATCCGGTGAACGTGCCCAGCTCCAGCGCCCGCCGCGACCCGATCGCCCGCACGAGCAGGGAGATGAGCGCGCCCTGGTCGGGCGCGATCTGCATCACCGAGATCTCGCCCAGCGCCTCGGTCTCGTCGGCGAGGCGTCTCAGGACGTCGTCCCGGCGCGAGCCGTGCTCGACCAGGTAGCGGTGAAGATTGTCGTCGAGCGCCGTGTACTTCGGTGTCACTAGCTTTCGCGCGGGCCGACCGAATGAGCCGCGAACCCGGCGGCGAGACCGACCACTCCGCCGGCGAGCCCCGCCCACGCGTTCGCGTAGTCCTCGACCAGGGGCAGGGCGAGCAGCACCGCGGCACATACCGTCACCCCGATCACGTCGTAGTCGTCGCCCGGGTGCCCGCGGCTCTCCGCGTGGCGGATCGCGAACCAGGCCGCGAGCGCCCCGAGCCCGATCCCGTTCCCGCCCGCCGCGAGCAGCGTGCCCGCATCGAGCCCCACCGAATGCATCCCGTCGGCGGCCAGCATCCCGAGGCCGCCGCAGGCCACGAGCAGCAGCGCCGCGGACACGACGCCGAGCCGGCGCTCCAGCGGCGGAACGAAGACCGCAATCGCGACCCCGACCACGAACAGGTAGCCGATGTCGTCGTAGACGAAGGGGGCCGCGAGGTAGCGCCACCATTCCGAGCCGATCCCGCCCACGATCGCTCCGACCTCGTTCGGGAACAGGTCGGCGGCTCGTTGCACGAGGAGCAGGATCGCCGGCCCGAGGATCGCCGCGAGGGTCGCGTAGGGCCGCTCGGCGACCGTGATCCGGGGCAGGCGGGGGGCCCGCAACCGGCGCCGGCGGGCGCGGGGCGTGATCTCGTCGCCGCGCCGCTCCAGCTTCGGCGCCCGCTTGCGCAGCCTGGTGCCGCAGTAAGGGCACTCCGTGACGTAGGGACTGACCTCGGACCCGCAGCTCTTGCAGACGACGCTCAACTCCGGCGATCCCACGGTCCCCCGAGGATAACTTGGCGCCGAGCAGAGGGGGCGAAGCCCCCCGAGTGCGAGGCGACAGGCTGGTGGCGTGATTCCTGGCGTCGCCGCCGGCGCCTGGGCCGCTGAATCTACGGCCGGGTGTTTCCCGCCATCTCGCGGACGAGCGCGCGCACGTCCCCGTTCGGCTCGTAGAACTCGAGCTGGCGCCGCGCGCCGGTGCCGTTCGCGATCAGGTCCGCGACGCCGGCCAGCTCGGCCTCGCATCCGAGCTCCTCGGCGTGCTCGGCGAGCTCGTCGAGCATCCGCCGCACCATGTCGCGAGCGGGGACCTGCGCGCCCTCCCGGAAGTCGATCAGCCGTCCCTCGACCCCGTGGAGCGCGGCGCGGACCTTGTTGTCGTCGATCAGCTCGGTGGGGTACTCCACCATCGGCTCCTCCCTGTCGAACAGGGCCGAGAGCCGGTGCGCGAGCGCCGCCGTCAGCGCCGTGAGGGCCAGGGTGTGGTCGAGCCGCGTCTGCTGGTCGAACACCCGCGTCTCGACGGTGCCGAGGTTCGGGTGGGGGCGGACGTCCCACCACAGGTAGGTGTAGTCGTCGATCGCGCCGGCCTCCATCATCAGCTCGACGCGGCGCGAGTAGATCTCCCAGCTCCCGTAGTGCGGTGGGACGCCGACCCGGGGGAAGGCCCGGAACACCGGCGTGCGCGAGGACATCATCCCGGTCGCCTCCCCGCGCCAGAAGGGGGAATTCGACGACAGCCCGAGCAGCACCGGGATGTAGCGCCGGATCCCATCGGCGACGTAGATCGCCTTGTTCGGCCCGCTGATCCCCACGTGCACGTGGGTGCCGAAGATGAGCTCCTGGCGGGCGACGTACCCGAGCTCCGAGACCAGCTCCCGGTAGCGCGGCAGCTCGACGATCTCCTGATCCTCCGGGCGGGCGAACGGATGGGTCCCGGAGGCCCCGATCAGCAGCCCGAGCCGCTCGGCGATCCCGGCGACCGCCCTTCGCAGCACCGCGAGCTGCTTCCCCGCCGCCCCGACGTCAGGGCAGGGCACGGTCGCCACCTCGAGCACCGACTTCATCAGCTCGGGCTTCACCTGGCCGGCCAGCTCCTCCGGCACGGCGTCGAGGATCCCCTCGATTCGCTGCGCGAGGTCCAGGCCCTCCGCGTCGATGATCATCAGCTCCTCCTCCACCCCGATGGTGAAGGCCGGGCCGTTGAATTCATGCTTGAGCATGTGGCCTCGCGAGGATCACCCATCCGGGTCCGGGAGCCGCTCGAGGCATCGTCGAGCGGCTCGATAGTAGCCGCGTGACCGGCCTACACCGGCCTATACTCGGGCGCCCGGAGCCCAAAACGAGGAGGAGCGTCACCGCGATGGAGGTCAAGGCCGCAGGCGAGCAGAAGTCCCTTCTTTCGACGATCTCGCCGGGCAAGCGCACGCGACTGCGCCGCCTGCTGTTCGAGTTCGGCCCCGGCAGCGGCACGCTGCTGCTCCTCCCGATCGACCAGGGGATTGAGCACGGTCCCCGCGACTTCTTCGCCAATCCCGCCTCGAAGGACCCCGAGTACCAGTTCCGGCTCGCCGCCGAGGCCGGCTACTCGGCGATCGCCTGCCAGATCGGCCTGGCGACCAAGTACTACCCCGACTACGCGGGACAGGTGCCCCTGATCCTCAAGGTAAACGGCAAGACCGACGTCCCGCCCTCGGACGAGGCGCTGTCGACGACCAACGCCTCGGTCGAGGACGCGGTGCGGCTCGGCGCCGACGCCGTCGGCTACACGCTGTACGTTGGCTCGCCGCGCCAGGACGAGGACCTGCACCAGCTCAAGGGCGTGCGCGAGGACTGCGACCGCTACGGGATGCCGCTGATGATCTGGGCGTATCCGCGCGGCTCGGCGATCGACGAGAAGGGCGGGCGCGACTCCTTCTACGCGATCGATTACGCGGCGCGCATGGCGATGGAGATGGGCGCCGACATCGTGAAGCTGAACATGCCGAAGATCGACCCCGAGAAGGACAAGGACTCCCCCGCCCCCTACAGCGAGGGCGGCTTCAGCCAGCTCCAAGCGATCACCCACTGCGTACAGTCGGCGGGGCGGGCGCTTGTCGTCCTCTCCGGCGGATCGAAGATCGACGACGACAGGCTGCTCGAGCAGACGCGCGAGATCATGGAGGCCGGCGGGTCGGGCGTGATCTACGGCCGCAACGTGTGGCAGCGGGAGTGGAGCGCGGCGCGCGAGATCATCGACCAGATCAAGGAGATCATCACCTCCAGCGTCACCCGGATTCCGTAGGGGCCGGGCAGAGAACCGCGTTCGCACATCTCTTCAACCTGGATGAGGTCGCGGAGCGCACCGGGGATCGGGGCGGTCGTGCTGCTGATCGTCGCGGTCGGGCTGCTCGTGGGGGGCGGGGATTGGCTGGGCGGTGATGGCGAGGATGAATCGGAGCAGGGGCCTGCCGTCGGAGAGAGCGCCAAGGCCGAAGTGCTGCGGGTCGTCGACGGCGACACGATCGAGGTCTCGGTGGATGGGCAGGTCCAGGACGTGCGCTACATCGGCGTCGATACGCCGGAGTCGGTGACGCCGGGTGAGCCGGTGGAGTGCTTCGGGCGCCGCGCGGGCGCGTTCAACGAGCGCCTCGTCGGCGGGCGCGAGGTCACGCTTCGCTTCGACCGCGAGCTGCGCGACCGCTACGGGCGGCTGCTGGCCTACGTGTATGTCGGGTCCCGGCTCGTCAACGCCGAGCTCGTGCGTCGCGGGTATGCGCGCACGCTGACGATCGCTCCCAACGACTCCCGAGCGGGTCTCCTCGCACGCCTGGAGCGGGAGGCTGGACAAGCCGGGAGGGGCCTATGGGGCGACTGCTAGTGGACCACTAGTCGTTGCTTAACACTTGGCTAACACCGCCCACTCTGCTAGGTTGACGCCCGCTCGGCACGCCTGCATAGCGTATTGCAGAATGCAGGAGATCGTGCACCCCGGCCCCACTCGGATATGCCCACCGACACTGTGGAATCGAGTCACCCAGCCCCGAGACTGAACCAGAGCCTCGAGCAGTTCGAGGTGGCGTTCGAGCAGGAGATGGCGGCGGAGCGCCGCCGTCGCAAGCAGCTGCGTCAGCGAGCGGCGAACCGCTCTCGGGCAAGGCGCATCGCCCGCACCGAGTCACACGGCAAGGTCAGGTTCAGCGTTCTCTTCGTCGCACTCACGCTCACCGTCGTGGCGGTGGTCGTGGTGATGTTCGAGACGCTCGCCTGGCTGATGGGCTGAGCCCCGCCTAGCGGCTTGGCGTCGAGCTCATCCGCTTTGCGGCTTCGCTACTTCTTGCCTTCGGAGAGATCCCCGAGCGCCTCGTCGACGGCCTCGCGCTGGCCGGCGCCGGCCGCCACACGCTCGGCCTGGATGCTCAGGTAGACCTCCTTGCGAAACACGGGCACATCGCGCGGAGCGGAGATCCCGATCCGTACCTTGTCACCCGAAACGGCAAGCACCGAGATCTCGACGTCGTCGCCGATCATGATGCTCTGGTTGGTTTTCCTCGTCAGGACCAGCATCCTGTGGTACCCCCTCGTCGAGGTTTCGCGACCCCGTGCACCTCGCCGTGCTTGGCAAACCACACGGCTCGTTTCGATCAGCCTACCCGACCGGAACGCCGTTGGCTAGCCTGAACCCAGGCATCACCTCGAACCGATGGCCAAGAAGCCCCTCCGCTCACAGCTGAACCAGATCCGCGCCTGGGTGCGCGAGGGGCGAACCGATGCCTGGATCGCGCACCAGCTGGAGATTCCGGCGGCGGAGCTGAAGGAGTTTCGGCGCCGGCACGGCCTCAGCCCGGCGGGCGACGAGGAGCCGGCCGCGGAGGCGGACCTGCGCGACGAGATCGAGGCCGAGATCGAGGCCGCGACGCTGGAGGCGGACGAGGAAGAGGCTCCCGACGAAGCCGTCGCGGAGGCAACGGAGGACGAGCGGGGCGAGGGGGCCGAGGGCGGCGAGGAGGCTCCGGCCCAGGGTCGGGGCCGCCGGCGCCGGCGTCGTCGTCGCCGCGGGCGCAAGCCGACCTCGCTGCAGGGCACGTTCGATCACGGCGAGACGGACGGCTTCGGTCTGTGGCTCGACCCGGCGATCCAGGACGACCCGGTGTACTCGGAGCACTGGGCCGGCCGCCGGGCGGTCGAGGTCGAGGTCGAGCCCGACCGGATCGTGATCAAGCGGTCCGAGTAGCCGAGCTCCCGGGCGCCTACGAGCCGGCCCGAGCCGGAACAGCGTCCCTGCGCCACGCCTCCGCGGGGACGCCCTCGAGGTCCTCCAGCACCGCTTCCAGCTCGCGCAGGTCTCCGGGGCTCACCCCCTCGTCGCGAATCAGCCGCTTGGCGGTCTGATCGCGACTCGCCACGGTCTGCGAGGAGAACAGGTACTCCGCGATCGCGGCGTCGTGCTCGCTGTCCCCGCTCGCGAACGCCCCGCCGCCCTCAGCGGCGCGCCGGAGCGCCCTCGCCACGTGCGCCGCGCCGCCGTCGGCGCCGAGCCGGGCGCCGATCTCCTCCAATGGGCGGCGTTCGACGATCGCGAGTCGCAGCGCCTCGCGGTCCTCGGCGCCGAGGCCCCGCAGCGCCTGCTCGGAGTCGAACCGAGCCGGGCCCCTCCCGATCGCGGTGCGGGCCATGTGGATCAGCGGGCGGCGGTGGTAGCTGGGCACGACGCCCACGGCCAGCGACAGCGCGGCCCAGGCGAGCAGCAGGGCGAGCCCCACCGCAATCTGAAGCAGGACGCCGGAGGGGTCCAGCGCGTAGTAGCCAAGCGCGCAGGCGGCCGCCAGGACGGTGGCCAGCGCGAGCGGCCGGTAGGGCACCGCGATCGGCTCCTTCCCCGTCTGCGAGAGGTAGAAGATGTACGCGGCGGGCGCCGCGAACGCGAGCATCATCGCCGCCGGGGCCCCCTCGAGTCCGAGCCACGGGATCAGCGTCAGGCACCCGGCGACGAACAGCAGCCCCGCGACGACCGCCGAGACGATGAAGATCCTGCGCTTGCGGCGGTACTTCGCGGCCTTGTTCAGCATCCTGAACGCCGTCGGGGCGACCATCGCCGCCGCCATCAGGGGGATCAGCGGGGCGGCGTCCGCGTACGCAGGCGGCGCCATGCTGACCACGGGGTCGGCGAGCAGCGTGATCGCGAGCAGCGAGGCGAGCGTCACCAGCAGGAAGTAGCCGAGCTGCCACCCTCGAGCGACCCCCGAGCCGTACTGGTCCTCCATCGCGGCGAACGCCATCGTCCGCTTCAGCGGCCGCAGCGCCCTGCGGAAGCCGGTCGGGAGCAGCGCGACGACGATCCCGGCACGCTGAGCCAGGGCGAAGATCCCCAGGTCCGCGTGTGAGACGTAGCGCGAGAGGAAGAAGATCTGCGCCGAGTTGATCGTCCAGAACGAGGAGTGGACGAGGATCCGGGGCGCGCCGAGGCGCATGATCATCACCGCCTCGCGCGGCTCGAAGCACAGGTCGAAGCTTCCGCGCAGCGCGACCACGGTCAATACGGTCGATGCGGCAATCCCGATCGCCGTCCCGGCGATCGCCCCCTCGAGCCCGCGACCTGAGGCGACCAGCGGGATCACCACGGCCAGGATGAGCAGCGGCTGGGCCGCCTCGAGGATCACGAACGCGACCGGGCGCCGCTCCATCCACACGGCGAGCGATGCGAGCCGGTAAACAGCGCCCAGCCCGCCCGCCACCGCGGCCCACAGCACGACCTCCCGGTCGCCCGAGCCGCCCAGAAGCAGATCCGCCACCTGAGAGGCGAGCAGCACGACGATCCCCGTTCCGGTCAGTGCGAGCAGCGCCGTCAGCACGATCCCGGTGCCGAGGCTCCGCCGGCTGGTCTCGGACAGCGCCTCGTCTTCGTCCTCGTCGTCGTCGTCCTCGTCGTCGTCCGCTCCGAACACGCGCCTCATCGTCCCCTGCTTGGAGCCCAGGTTGAAGACCAGGTTCAGCAGCCCGGCGAGGAACAGCAGAAGCGCGAACTGGCCGAACTCCGACGGATCGAGAAGGTTTGCGAGCACGATGGTGCTCGCAAACGCGAGCAGGTTGGTGATGATCAGCCCGCCGGCGAAGATCGACGAGTATCGGACCACCCGGGCGCCAAGGACCGCCCCGCTCCCGCCCGGCCTGCTGTCCGAGTGCCGGCGTCGGTCGCTCAAACCGACCAGTGATCGAAGCTGCGCCCTGTGAACTCGCGCAGCCGGTCCGCATCCTCGCGCAGCACCGTGATCACCTCCGGGCTGAGGGCGTCGCGGACGTCGGGCACGTCGATCGGCCGGCGGAGGAACAGCAGCCGCTCGGCGAGCCAGAACCCGCGCGGCAGCTTGCCACCGAAGACCCGCAGGCCGAGCTCCTCGAGCCGCAGGCCCGTCTTCGTCGCGCGGTGCTTGCGGCCGGTTCGGTGACGCTCGCGGGTGAAGCCCGCGTGCTCGAAGGCCGGATCGACGCCGACGAAGGAGAAGATCTCCCGCAGCGTCTCGCGCCGCCGGTGGCGCAGATCGTCCTGATCGAGGACCAGGATCTGCTCCGCCCGGTATCGATTCAGGAACTGCTTGAGCTGCATGTGGTACTGGCTGCGCAGCACGTAGGTGGTGTTCGGGTGCATGACCGTGGCCGCCATGTCGCCCTTCTCGCGGCGCTTCGCGTAGTTGTGCACCCAGTGGGCCGCGATCCGCTCCACCGGGTCCCGCACGAGGTAGACCAGGCGCGCCTCGGGGACCAGCGAGTGCATGCGATCGGGTATGCCCGCGTGGTGCGGGTAGGCGCTGTAGTTGGGCGACGACTCGCCTCGGACCCTCACCTCGGGGTCGAAGTGGCGGGCATACCACTCGACGCCGCGGTCCCAGTTGCGCTCCCGGATGAAGAAGTTGAGCTCCTTCGGGCTCGACATCGAGATCTCCGGGTGCAGGCCGAGGTAGTAGTGCAGGCCGCTCGTCCCGCACTTCTGAGCGCCGATCACGATCAGGTTCGGCAGAGCGCCAACGCCCGCGGCGTGCTCGGCAACGGCCCCGCGATCACGGGGCTGATCTGCCGTCACAGAGGTCTCCACGCGCGCCGAGGTTACCGGCTCCGCGGGCGGTCACGGCGGCGCTCGAACGGGTGGCGCACGAGGGCGCTCGCGCGGGCCCGAGCCATCGTCGACCACATCCCGATCC
>OBLS010000951.1_pt1 | contig 11390 bp, 11 predicted proteins | sample 1519901 | NCBI WGS metagenome assembly OBLS01 (sample SAMEA3113585, study PRJEB22503) | soil metagenome
GCGACCACCGAGATCTACACTCTTTCCCTACACGACGCTCTTCCGATCTGTTCGATCCGGATGGCCGCTTGGTGATGTGCCAGCACGGCAACCGGCGCATTCTGCGGGTGAACCCGCACGGCGACACCACGGTGCTCGCAGACTCGTTCGACGGCAGCAAGCTCAACAGCCCGAACGACGTCGTCTGCCGCTCGGACGGCAGCATCTGGTTCACCGACCCGCCGTTCGGCCGGCCCGGCATGGCCGACGACCCCGATCGGGAACTGCCCTTCAGCGGCGTGTTTCGAGTTTCACCCGACGGGGCGATCGCGCTGATCGACGACACGCTCGAGGGACCGAACGGCATCGCGTTCTCGCCGGACGACCGGACGCTCTATGTCGGCAACTGGGATGAGCTGCACAAGGTCGTCGTTCGCTACGAGCTGTCCGAGGCGGGCGATGTCCTGGACCGGGCGGTTCTGTGCGACATGACGGACGCACCTGGCGAGGACGCGATCGACGGGATCAAGGTCGACGTCGAGGGCAATCTCTACGTCTGCGGCCCCGGCGGCATCTGGGTCATCTCACCGGCAGGCGAGCGCCTCGATTTGGTCGAGCTCCCCGAGGCGCCGCACAACCTCGCCTTCGGCGGCGCTGACTCACGCGACCTGTATGTGACCGCACTGACCAGCGTGTACCGGTTGCGCACCGACGTGCCGGGCATCAACCCGCACACCGAGAGGAGCATCCGATGAGCAAGAACCTGGAACCCGGGATGACGTTTCCCGATTTCACGCTGCCGGACGAGAACGGCGTGAAGCACCGGCTCTCAACGCTGCAGGGCGACGACTTCCTGGTCGTGCAGCTGGCCCGGGGTGAGCACTGCCCGCGCGAGCGGATGCACCACCGCGAGATGCTGCGCTTCCACGAGTGGTGTTCGGTGGCGTACACCCAGCTGGTGACCATCATGCCGAACGACCCGCACGACGTGTCCCGGCTGAAGCTCACAACGGGCGCGCACTGGACATTCCTGTCGGACGAGGACCTTGAGGTCCGCAGCCACTTCGAGATAGACGAGTACACCGATACCCACCACGACTACGCCGTGGTGCCCCACACAGTGATCCTCTCCCCAGGCCTCGTGATCGAGAAGGTCTACGTCGGCTACTGGTTCTGGGGCCGCCCGAGCCCGGAGCAGCTTTGGACCGACTTGGGCGAGATCCACGCGCGGATCAAGCCCGACTTCGACCCGACGTTGCGCGAGCCGCGAGCGGAGTGGGAGGCGCGGAGCGTGGCGGCGGGCGTCTAGTGAGGGAGACGCGCGCCTAGCGCTCCCAGCGCTCTGGCACGAGGACGACACGGAAGCCCCCGTGCTCGCCCAGTACGGGGTGTCCGGAGGAATCGGATCGACGCCGAGGCGCGCCGCGACCGTCTGCACCGCCTGATCGTCGCCGAGGTAGAGCACTAGCAGCGATTCCGGATGCGGCGCCGGAGCAGCTTGCCCGCCGCCCGTCGTCAACTCGAGATGTGCGCCCGCGCCCGGCACCGCGAGAAACACGCCCTCGTAACCGTCCTGATCGCGGAAGCCGCCGATCTCGATCAGCCCGATGCCATCTCGGTAGAACTCGACGACTCCTCAAAGCGCTCCGTTGCCGCGCGACGCGCAGGTGCACTAGAGCGAGAGCGCGACGTGGGAGGTGGCCCTGCTGCAGCAGATCAGGGCGCGGCCGTCCTCGGGGCTCGAGCGGGTCGGGCAGCGCGGCGAGGTGCCGCCGCGCCTCGTCCGCGAACGGCTGCTCGGCGCGGTTGCGCGCGCGTGGATCCACCACAGCTCGCGTTCGCTGCCGAGGCGGCGAGACTCCCGAGCATGGCTAACACCGGCGTCGCCGGTCGAGAGTGAATGTGCCGCGTGGCGCACCCACGTCGACGACGTCGCCGGGCGTGACGCGGTCGTGGAGGTAGGGACTGACGACGCCTTCGGGCTCGCGCTTGATGCTCACGCGTACTGGCGCGGATCCCGTGCGGCGGATAGGGAGAAGCTGCGCAGTACTTTCAGATCGACGTGAGAACCTTGCGTCCGCGCCAATCGACCTCTTGGGGCGGGAACGCCCTAACTGCTGCCGTTCCTGCCCCCGTCGATCAGCTCGTACGCCAGGCCGGTCGCCGTCGCGTAGACCAAGTGGTGGAAGGCGTCGATCGCAATCTCCTCCTTCGACCAGAACACGGAAGGCGGGGCGATCTCCAGCGCGGGCAGGGTCACCTGGGCGGCCCCGTAGATGGCGGCGCCGTGGGCGGCGGTCGCTCGCCTCGGCGGCAGGCCGGCTGCTGCCAGCAGGCCGCGCAGGGCACCCCACGACGTGCCGTAGCCCCAGTGCGACAGATCGTTGAAGCGCGCCTTTGCGCGCGCGTCCTCGAACTCCTTGATGCCCAACATCTTGGCGGTAGCCCGGGCCGGCGCTGAGCTCGGCGCGCGGCCGCGGATGCGGGCCTCCAGAGTTGAGGAAATCGTCATCGCGGCGGTGCCGGCCAAGCCGGCGGCCAGGCCCTTTCCGACCGCGCTTGCGACGTGACTGACCGGATTCATGCAGGGACCTCCTCGGCCTCGCGGGCCGGCTTGCCGTTGTCCGCCAGCGCGGTCATAGCGCCCGAGACGCCGAGCCGCTCCAGCAGGTGGTCGCCCACGCGCACCGAGTTCGCCATCGCCGTGAGGGCCGGGTTCACCGCGCTGGACGACGGAAAGAAGCTCGTGTCGACGACGTACAGGTTGTCCAGCTCGTGCGCCTTGCAGTTGACGTCGAGCGCCGAGCTCGCGGGGTCGTCGCCGAAGCGAACAGTTCCGCTCTGGTGCGCCACGCCGGCCAGTGGGATTCGCTGGTCGAGGACGAAGCGGCCAGGGATGGGACTCTCCTGGCACCCGAGCTCGCTAAGCAGCCCCTTCAACTTCCGCAGCAGCCGCTTGTGAGCCTCGAGGTTGTAGTACTGCTTGTACACATGGATCTGGCCGGAGCGGTCGACCGTCACGCGGTTCGTCGCGTTCGGCAGGTCCTCACTGGTGAGCCAGAAGTCGATCGCGTGCTTCGCGAGGTAGTCGAGCGCCATCTTCGGCGCGAACCACGGTGCCCCCTCGCGCAGGATGTGCCGGTCTGACTTCGCCAGCATCTGGATGTGGCCGAGCGGGAGCGCGGAGTCGTCGGCGCCCCAGTAGTAGTCGTTCACGCCGAGCGTCTTCTGGAACTTCGTGGTGTTCGGCGTCTGAGAGATCGCGATCACACCGGAGTTGATGTGCGCCATGTAGTTGCGGCCCACCACGTCGGACGAATTGGCCAGTCCGTTCGGATGCTGGTCAGACGCCGAGCGCAGCAGCAGCGCCGCCGAGTTGATCGCGCCGCACGAGACGACGACGATGTCGGAGCTGTAGCTCTCGCGCGCGCCGCGACGATCGACCACCACTTCCGTGATCGTCCCGCCGCTCGGGTCGGTCACGAGCTTCTCCACGCGCGCGTGCGTCCGGAGCGTGACATTGTCGTGCTTGATTGCAGGCCGCACGCACAACACGTGGGCGTCCGCCTTACCGTCCGCGAGGCACGGGAAGCCATCGAAGCGGTCGCAGCGGACGCAGTTGCCCGCCTCCGGGTCGCTTTCGTCGAGGTCGACCCCCACCGGCAGGTGGAACGGGTTGTGACCGGTCCGGGCGAAGTCGTCGGCGAGCTGCTGGATGCGCGGCTCGTGCGACACCGGCGGGTGCGGGAACGGCGCCGAGCGGAAAGGCTCTGTCGGATCTTCCCCGGCCTGACCGTGCACGAGGTAGAGCCGCTCGGCCTCCGTGTAGTAGGGCTCGATGTCGGCATAGGAGATCGGCCACGCCGGCGACACGCCGCCGTAGTGGTTCACCTGCTCGAAGTCGCGCTCTCGCAGCCGGAACAGGATCGCGCCGTAGAACTTGGTGTTGCCGCCCACGAAGTACTGCTGATGCGGCTTGAACGCCTCACCGTCGTGGTCGTCGATCCAGTCCTCGTCCGGCAGGTAGCGGCCCTTGCCGAAGACCTCCTCGCTGCTCCAGTTCTCGGGCTCGCGCGGTAAATAGCCGCCCCGCTCAAGCACGAGGATCCGCTTGCCGGACGGCGCCAGCTTGTGGGCCAGCGTTCCGCCGCCGGCCCCGGTTCCGATGATGATCACGTCGTAGTGCTCTGAGGCCATCTGCGAGTCCTCCTAGGTGAGAGCGATCGGGGAAGTCCAGGCGCCGGTGGCGCCGCGCAGCTTCGGGTGGGTCAGCACGAGGCAGAAGTCGCGGACACCGGCCGCCGCGAGCTCCGAGGTATCGAGGTTCTCGACGATGAAGACACCGTGCTCGACGTTGAGGGTCTGCGGAACGTCGAACGGGCGCTCCGGGTCTTCGGGGGGAACCGGGCCGTAGCTCCACGTGTCGCAGCCGGTCAGCGCCACGCCGCGCTCAGCCAGCCACAGGGCAACCTCCATGCCGGGGCCGGGCTCCCCATCCAGGTAGAGCTCGGGGTGGTCCCAGTTCGCCCCCCAGCCGGTGTGGAAGAGGACGGCATCACCCGGGCCGGGTTCGATCCCGGCGAGATCGCTCGGCTGGATCACATGATCCGCTTCCGAGGCGTCAACAAGCCAGCCGCGTGTGACGATCTGAGGCACTGTCTCGACCCCTAGGCGCTTCATGCCGGCGGTCCCGGCCAGCTCGGCGACGCTCCAGCCGTTGTAGCCGCGGTCCCCTCGCTGGAGGTGACTGAGCGCGTCGAGGTGCGTGCCCAGCTGCATCGTCCCGGCGACCTGCTCGGTGACCCAGTTGACGCGGTTCTCGCCGACTCCGCCGTCGGCGTTCGAGTGGTGCGCCGTGGTAACCAGCGTCTGACGGAAGTAGCGGCCGGGAAAGACCGGAACGTCCTCGTCGAGCACGCGCCCGAGGTCGTACAGGTGGCCCTCGCGGACGAGCGAGAGCGCCTCGAGGCGCTTCGCCTCGTCCACGTGGTTGAGCATCCCGAGCTGGTCGTCCTCGCCGAAGGGCGAAGGCCACCAGCGCTGCTCGGTTGCGGAGGTCGAGACCGTCACTCGGAGGACCAGGGCGTCAGGAAGCTCGGGTAGAGCGTCAGCCCGCCGTCGACGAAGATCGTCTGGCCCGTGATGTACGCCGCATCGTCGGAGGCGAGGAAAGCGGTGACGCCGGCCATCTCGTCCGAGTCGCCCGCTCGCTGCATCGGGATGTGCTCCTCCACTTGGCGGCGCTTCTTGGGATCGTCGATCCACGCACGGTTGATCGGTGTGACCGTCGCGCCTGGGCCAATGCCGTTCACGCGGATCCCGCGGCCGGCGTATTCGAGTGCCAGCGTGCGCGTAAGGTTCTGCATCCCGCCCTTGCTCGCTGAGTACCCGAGGTAGCCCGGCTTTGGGATCAGTTGGTGGACGCTCGAGATGTTCACGATCGACCCCGGCTTGTCCTCGGCGAGGAAGTGTTTGATCGCCTCGCGTGCACAGAGGAACGAGCCGCGCAGATTCACAGCGAGCACGCGGTCGAAGTCGGCGCTCGAGAGCTCCTCGGTCGGGCGCGAGATCTGGATGCCGGCGTTGTTGACAAGGATGTCGATTCCCCCCAGCCCCGCCACCGCATCCGCGACCATGCGGACGACGTCGTCCTCGTTCGACACGTCGCCCCGGACCAAGACGTCCTTCACGCCCTCGCGCTGGACCTTGCCGATGCAGGCGTGTACCTGCTCCTCGGTCTCGGCCGCCTCCTCGGGCTGGCGCAAGTAATTGATCGCGACGTTCGCGCCGTACTCTGCGAAGCGCACGGCGATCGCCTGCCCGATGCCGGAACTCGCCCCGGTAACGAGCACGTTCTTGCCCTCGATGCCCTGCAGGCCCTTCATCCGCGGTGCGCCGGTCGCCTGTGCGTTTGCCATGACTCGCTTCCTCCTGGACTAGGTGTCTCGGAGTAGTGCGCGCAGGGGCGTGCGCGTTACACGCCAGGCGAGCCCGACCGCAAGGCCGGCCGCGCTCGGGGCCGCGAGGTACAGCCACAGATCAGAGAAATCTCCGAACGCGAGGGCCGGGCCCTCGCTCCGCGCCGGGTTGATGCTCGCTCCCGTCCACGGGGAGCCGAGCCAGATGATCGCCGTGAGCACCGGGACGATCGCCAGCGGCGTGAGTCGCGCCAGCCGCTCGCTGGCGCTGAAGCTCAGGATCACGATGACGAGCACTGCCGTCATGCCCGCCTCGAGCCCGAATGCCGCCAGCGCCGGAACGGCGGGATGTGTGACCGTGCCGCCGATTGAGTCCCAGGCAGCACGCGGAAGCAGCGCCCGGCCGGCGGCCGCACCCGCCAAACCCCCGACGAGCTGTGCCGCGATGTAGCCCGTCAGGTCGCGCGCGCCCAAACGGCCGCCGATCCAGAATGCAAGCGTCACGGCCGGGTTCAGGTGCGCGCCGGAGGCCCGCCCGAGCGGTGAAGTCGCCAGCACGGCCACGAACGGCGCGACCAGAACGCCGACGGCCAAGAAACGCGCGCCTGGTCCGGGCAGGGCATCCGCGAGCGGCGATCCTGCCGCGACCGACAGCCCGACTGCCAGGACGATCGCCAGCACCAGGAGCGCCGTGCCAAGAGCCTCAGCCGCCCAAGCCCGCCGATCGGAGAAGCCGGGCTCGGGTGCCACCGTCTACATCGCCGTGAGAGCGGCCGGCTCGCGTGCAGGCTCGCGAGGAGCGTCCGAAGGCGCAGCTTCCGCGCCGCCGCGCAGCAGCGCCAAGCCGAGCACGGGAAAGACGAGCACTGACAGCAGACCCGCGCCGATCAGCGCCGCGCCCTCCGCGGCGTCGATCAGCCCGAGCTCGAGCCCGATCGCGCTTGCGGCAACGATGAATGGCAGCGACGTGGCCTGGAGGATGCCGGCGACCAGCGTGCGCCGGCTGTCGAGCAGGCGGCGGTAGAGCAGCGCCGGCAGCCCGCGCACAAGCAGCAGCGCTGCGAGGAAGACCGGGACCATCGCCACATTCGAAAGGTCGGCGACGAGCGCGTCGAGGTCGAAGCGCACTCCGCTCGTCACAAAGAAGATTGGAATAAAGAAGCCGAAGCCGATCGCCTCGAGCTTCCGGCGGAAGTCCGGGTGCGTCATCACCTCATCGCGATCCAGCAGAGAGATGATCGCCCCGGCAATGAACGTGCCGAGGATCACTTCGAAGCCGAGTTCAGCAGCGATCGCGGCGAACCCAACGAAGAGCACGATCGCGGCCCGCACGCGGATCTGAGCGGTGGTGTCCTGGAGCCTGAGCAGGTCGCGCCTGATGCGCACCGAATGCTCTGCGCCTCGCACCGCGCCGAAGACCACGACGGCGAGCACGGCCAGAGCACCGAGGAGCAGGAGCGTCGACCCGACTCCGCCCTCCCCTGAAAAGAAAAGGGTGAGCAGGATGATGGCGCCGAAGTCTGCGATGGACGCCGCTGCCACGATCAGCTGGCCGAAGGGCGAAGAGATCTCCCCCGTGTCCTTCAGCACCGGCACGATGACTCCGAGCGATGTCGCGCAGAGGATGATCGCCACCAGCAGCGGGGTCTCGACCAGGCCCGCGGCCGACAACCCGAAGCCGACGACCACGGCGATCGCAAAGGAGACGACGAACGCAAGCGCGGTTAGGCGCAGGACCTGTCCGCGCAGCTTCTCGAACTCAATCTCAAGGCCCGCGAGGAACAGCACGAAGCCAAGGCCGATCAACGCCAGGACCTCGATCGTTTGGTCGACCTCGACGAGGCCGAGCAGCGACGGGCCCACCACGATGCCGGCGACGATCTCCAGCACCACAGATGGGAGCCGGACCCGCGGAAACAGACCAAGCAGAAACGGGGCCGCGAAGGCCACCGCGACGACGATGAGGAGGTCGCTGAATGACGGCATACCGTCAGGTCCGGGCGAGCGGCGATGTGTTACGCCCGCACGCCTGCGATGCGTCAGACCGCCGTGAGCTCAGGACCGGTCACGACCTCGGGCCCGGCTTCGGTGAGGACGAACGTCTCCTCGGCCTTCGCGCCCGTAACCGACGGGTTCCACGCGAAGGCCTGACCCGGCTCGATCACGTGATCGCTGCTGGGCGTGGCGATCAGCTCGCGCGATCCGTAACCCGTCAGGCCGCCCTGGTGGTGAAGACGCCACTCGTCAGGGAAGCCGGCGTCGGCATAGAAGCGACGGCAATCCACAAAAGCCTCGGCCAGCGTGCGGCCGGGCCGCGTGGCTTCCTCGCGCAGCCGCGCAAGGATTTCCTCGCAGGCGCGCAGACGGCGCGCCAGTTCGGGGTCCGCTTCCTCGATCTCGACTATGCGCGTCAGGTTCGCGTAGAGCCCGCCGCGCTCGGCCGACGCGACCAGCATCGCCCTGCGCTCAATCGTCGCACCCACCGGCACCGGGTGGCGGTGCAGGGCAATGCGCTCGTCCGCCGCGGCGAGCAGCACAGTCGCCGTGAGCCCCCGGCGGCGGCAGGCGGCCGCGAGCGTCGCCGCCGCCTCATGCTCGGTCATCCCGGCCTCGACCGTCGCAGCGGCGTCCGCCATGGCGGCGGTGGCGTCCCGGCCCACTGCGCGGAGGCTCTCCACGGCGTCGGAGTCGAGCGTCCGGCGCAGCCGGCCGATCTCATCGGAGAGGTTCGCGGTGCCCGGAAGGCCGAGATCGCTTCCTGCGGGGGCGTCGCCGAGCACGTCGCGGAGCGCGCCGGCGCGGTCCTCGTGCCATGGATACTCGACGACCTCGATGTCCGGCGTCTGCTCCGCTCGCATGCGCGGAGCCTCGATCGTGCTCGTGAGGACAAGCTGCGAATCGGCACGGACGATCAGGTCGGCGACGCCCTCCGGCGCCACGTGGTCGACCTTGCTATCTGCTCCAGCGGTGTACCACGCGAAGTTCGCGGGGCGCCGCAGGACGACTGCGTCCACGCCGCGTCGCTGCATCAACTGGGCTAGCCGTTGCTGACGGTTCATGCGCGGTAGTCGGCTCGGCGCGCGAGCCGTTACGCCACCGTTACCTCCATCGCACCGAAGTGCTCCTCGACGGCGGAACGCATCTTGCTCCGCGCGCGGTGCAGCAGCACGCGCTGGTTCCGGTCGGAGACGCCCAGCACGTCGCAGACCGCTTCGGGCGGCCAGCGCCACAACCGAAACATCCTCGCACGCGTGCTCACCCGTCAGTCCAGCCGGACAGGCTCCTCGCGACCTCGGCCCGGTCGTCACCGACCCGGGCGAACGTCCCCGGCTTCCACCTCTACACGTTCAACGAGGTTGGCCGGACGGAGCGGTGGCGTCGTCGGACGCTTGACCGTCTGAACGCCGGCTGACGCTCGGCGCCGGGCGCTACCACGAGGGGTGTAGGCGCGAAGCCGCCCGCCGGCCGATGTGCGGGCGGGGCCGCGGGCCGAACATCAGGGGACCCGACCAGCCCATTGGAGCCTCGATGACCGTCAGCACGCCCACCCTGCCGCTCCTCACCGAACGCGGCATCCACGCAGGAAGGTCCGTTCTCGTCACCGGCACTGGCCCGGTCGGTGTCGCGACGGCTCGTGCGTTCGCCGCCTCGGGCGCCTCCGTCGCGCTCGCCGGGCTGGACGACCTTGCGCTGCTCCGCACGATGCGTGTCATCGAAAGGCGCCGGGGCCGGGCCATACCGCTGCCCGGCGATCTCCGCGATCCGGAGTCGATCAACCGCGTCGTCGCGGGTGCCCGCGAGTCGTTCGGCGGCCTCGACTTCGCCGTGAACACGATCGGTGCGGTCAATGGCCCGCGCAGTGCACCGGACGGTGCATGCCGCGGCGTCTACCTCGCCATGCGCTCGGAGCTGCCGGCTATCGCCGCCTCGGGCGGAGGTGTGATCGTCAACGCGGCGCCGACGCCGGCCGGCCGCCACGCCGAGGACGCTCAGTGCATCATCGGTCTGAGCAGGGCCGCCGCGATCGATTACGCGGAGTGCGGCGTGCGCGTGAACGCGGTGACCACGGGCTTTGGCGGCGCCGGCGACTTCGCCGCCGCCGCACTCCGGCTCTGCTCCGACACGACGTAAAGGTCGTGACTCCGCGGTGCGCTAACTGACCCAGCCGGGTCGAACGAGCCCGTACTCGTACGCCAGCACTACCAGCTGAGCGCGGTCGCGCGCACCGAGCTTCACCATGGCTCGGCTGACGTGCGTCTTGGCCGTGGCGGGGCTTACGACCAGCCGCGTGGCGATTTCGTCGTTCGAGAGCCCCTCTGCGACGAGGGCCATGATCTCTCGTTCGCGCTCGGTGAGCTGGTCGAGCTCCTCGGTAGGAGGCGGCTCCTTGGCGCGGCTCGCGAACTCCTCGATCACGCGCCTCGTCACGCTCGGCGACAGGAGTGCCTCGCCGCTCGCGACGCGCCGCACGGCGGCCAGCAGCTCAACCGGCTCCGTGTCCTTGACGAGGAACCCGCTCGCTCCCGATCGCAGAGCCTCGAACACGTACTCGTCCAGCTCGAACGTCGTGAGAATCACGATCTTGAGGTCCGCAAGCCGCGCATCAGCCACGAGCTCGCGCGTCGCACCGAGCCCATCGAGCTCGGGCATGCGGATGTCCATCAGGACGACGTCGGGCTTGGTCGCCCTGGCCAGCGATACGACCTCGACTCCGTCGCTCGCTTCGCCGACCACGCGGATGTCCGGCTCGGCGTCGAGCAGCGCCCGGAATCCGCCGCGGACGAGCGCTTGGTCGTCGGCGAGGACGACCTCGATCACGCGCTCACGTCCATGGGAAGCCGGGCTTTCACGCGGAAGCCCGCATCCGGCCGCGGTCCCGCCGAGAACTCGCCGCCGAGTGCCGCCACCCGCTCGCGCATGCCGGCGATGCCGTTGCCCGTGGCTCCGTTTCCCGCGGAGCGATGCGCACCCGCGTCATCCACCTCTACGGTCACGTCGTCGTCGCCGTAGGCGAGCCGAACGACGGCGGATGCGGGTCGGGCGTGCCGGGCGACGTTCGTCAGCGCCTCCTGCACGATCCGGTAGACGGCGAGGTCGACGCTGGCAGGGACCGAGCGCGGCTCGCCGCTCACCGTCGTCTCGACGGGGATCCCGGCAGCGGTGGTACGAGCCACCAGCTCGCCGAGGCCGTCGATGCCGGCCGTGGGCGAGCGCGGTGGCTGCTCGCCGGGCCGGCGCATGATCGAGAGCACGGAGCGCATCTCGTTCAGGGTCTCCGAGCTCGCCTCCTTGATCGCCTCCAGCGCGGGGCGGGCCCTCTCGGGCTGCTCGTCGAGCAGATGCAGCGCCACCCCGGCCTGCACGTTGATCAGCGAGACGTTGTGAGCGAGCACGTCGTGCAGCTCACGGGCGATGCGCAGGCGCTCCTCGTCGGCACGCCGCTCATGCTCGGCGGCGCGGACTCGAGCACGTTCGATCGCGCGCTCGCGGCGG
>OBLS010000953.1_pt1 | contig 11383 bp, 10 predicted proteins | sample 1519901 | NCBI WGS metagenome assembly OBLS01 (sample SAMEA3113585, study PRJEB22503) | soil metagenome
AGAGCAATACGAGGCTCGCCACCGCCACGAGCAGCCCGAAGACGACGAGCTCGAAGTGATCCACCATGGCTAACTCCCCACGCTCAACACGGCCTTGCCGGTGTAATCGCGATCCAGGAGCCTCTGCGCTACCTCGCCGACCTCCTCCCACGAAGCCTCGACGCTCACGTGTGGCCTGAGCCGCCCTTCGGCGACCAGCCCTGCGAGCCGCGCCAACCCATCAGACGCCGGGTGCGCCAACACCTCGTGGAAGAGGATGAACCCGTACAACCGCGCTCCGCCCGCGAGGTAGAAGCTCCGCACGTCGAAGCTCGTCTCCACCGCCCCCGACGCCCCGAACGCGACGCAGGTCCCGCCGGTTGCGAGCATACTAATGGCGTCTCCCAGGACCTTACCGCCGACCGATTCGAGGACGAGGTGGTACGGGCCGAAAGCCTCGGCGCTCCCGGCGTTCTCTCCGACAGCGACCTCGTGGGCCCCGGCCTCGCGTACCAGCTCCTCGTTCTCCTCGCGGCGCACGAGGGCTACGACGCGGGCGCCGGAGAGCCGGGCCAGCTGCACCCCAAAGTGGCCCGCTCCTCCAGAGGCCCCGGTCACGAGCACGTTGCGCCCGAGCAGGCCACCGCCCTTCTCCAGGGTGTATAGGGCGGTCAGGCCCGCGACTGGCAGCGTGGCTGCTTGTTCGAACGACAAGTTCTCCGGCAGCTCCGCCAGAGAGTTCGTCGGCACGGCGACGAGTTCGGCCCAGGCCCCCGAGGGGAGGAGGCCCACGACCCGGGCGTCGGCCGGTGGACCCGTCCCGTCTGCGGCCTCCCGCTCCACGATCCCGGCAAGGTCCCAGCCGGGGTTGAAGCCGGGTTCGGCTACCTGGGCGCGCCGGACCTCACCGCGGTTCACCGAGATCATCGAGACCCGTACCAGTGCCTCCGAAGGGGCGGGCGACGGCTCCTCTATCTCGCCGAGAGATAGCTTAGCGGGGGCTCTTTCGTCCACGAGTACGGCGCGGATCTGACTCACGTTTCCTCCTTTAACTGCTAAATCGCAGCTCCTCTAGATCGATGTCGCGCTCGACGCGCTCCTGGTAGAGCGGCTACGCCTCGGGTGCCGGATTAAAGTCGTAAGCTAGCCAGCGTCAACTGCCATAGGTATATAGAATCGGCGCCGCCAGGTGTGCAACCCTATCTCAAGTCAGCTTCTTTGAGTCAACTTCTTCGTCCGTCTCCGCCTGGGGCGAGCGTGGAGCGAAAGGCCAGGGGTATTGTCCTCCTCTAACGCGGCACCATGACGACCTCGTCCACATAGCACCAGATCCAATCCTCTCCAGGCTGGAAGGATTGCACCAGCGGGTGATCCGTGGCGTGGAAGTGCTTGGTGGCATGTTTATTTTTGGATGAGTCGCAACAGCCGATATGGCCGCAGACCAGGCATTCCCGGAGATGGACCCACCAATCCCCGGTCTTCAAGCACTCCTCGCATCCCTGGGCGCTTGGCTCTATGTCGTGGATCTGGTCCAGGTGGGTACAGTCAGCCAAAGGGTCCTCCTATCGTAGGTGTCTCTTCCGGGCAGAGCTGGCCCGACCGTGCCTCGTACGACTCGTCGAAGTTGGCCGCGTCCAGGGCGTCCGCGAGGATAGGGTAGCGCATTACGCGTGCGATCCGGTCGTCGCGGACGAGGAAGACGGAGCTCACGCTCTGGCTGCCGGTCACCTGCCCGGTATCGGCGGAGCGCCACTCCGCCCACTGTTCCACGACCACCGTATCCGCTCGGTGGAAGACGCGCCGGGGTTCGAGGCGGATGTTCGCTCGACCAACCCACTCGCGGAGCAGTTGCGTGCCGTGGCTGACCCCGCGAGGACCGCCCACCTCGACGTCCGAATGTGAGAGCTCTACTAGGAGATCGGCGTCGCCGCTATGGAGGGCTTTGTGCCAGGCTCTCACGATCCGGATCTCTGGAGCGGTCGTGGCCTCATCCTCCTGGTGGCTTGTCGAGTCGTCGCCGGGTACGCGCATGCTCGGTGCCTCCTCCTCTAGGCGGGGGCGGCCTCGCCCTCGGGCTTCTCGGATCTCGTGGCCTGCCCCTTTCCTTCGATTATCAGGGCCGAGGCCACCGCGCTCGCCAGGGCGAGCCCCGCCGCTATGTACATGGCGACGCGGAAGGCGGTGATGAACGACTCGTCCACCGCCCGCTCGATGGAAGCGGCGGTCTCTCCATCGACGCTCTCCGGCGGTCTCGCGCCGCCCAGACTGGACTTCTGCTCCTCCATTGCGGTCTGTGTCTCCTCCGGGAGATCCAGGTTCGCCAGGCGGGAGTCTAAAGCGCCGGAGAAGACGGCGAAGACGAAGAACCCCATGACGGCTATGGCGAGCAAACTCGCGGTGCGCGAGACGGCGTTGTTCACGCCCGAGGCCAGCCCCGAGTGCCGGCCCTCGACGGAGTTCAAGGCCGTCGTGGTGAGTGGTGCTATAACCAGGGACATCCCAAAGCCCATCACCAACACCGCCGGGAAGAACGTCGTCCAGTAGGAGCCGCCGGTGTCCGGCAGGGCGAACAGGATAAAGCCCCCGGCGGTTATCACGGGGCCAACGATCAGCGGGATTCTGGGTCCAAAGCGCGGGACGAGCCCGCCGGCCCACCTGCTGAGAAGGAAGGTCAGCACGATAAACGGCAGAAAGGCGCTGCCCGCCGCCGTCGCCGAGTAGCCGTGGACCTGTATGAGGACGAACGGGAAGAAGTACAGCGCCCCGCCGAGACCCATGTAGAGGAGCATCGTCAGCAGGTTCGCCCCTGAGAAGTTTCTCGATCGGAACAGGGAGAGCGGCATCATCGGCTCCCGGCTCCGATACTCAGTGTAGACGAAGGTGGCCAGCCCCGCCACGCCCACGATCAAGGGCACGAACACCAGCGGGTCCGAGAAGCCGCGGTTGGTGGCCTCGATCAGGCCGAATACGATGCCACCCAGCCCCAGCGTCGCCAGGAACGCGCCCGCGAAGTCCAGCCGGGCGGCGTCCGGATCTCGGCTTTCCGGAACGTGCCTGAGCGAGATGAACAGCACGATCAGGGCTAGGGGGATGTTGATCAAAAACGCCGCTCGCCAGGAGACGTTATCTATGAGTAAGCCGCCCACGACTGGCCCTATGGCCGCGGTAACGCCGGAGAACCCCGACCAGGTTCCGATTGCCTTGCCGCGGTTCTCCTCGGAAAAGGAGGCGCTGATGATCGCCAGGGAGCCCGGGATCATCAGCGCCCCCCCAATGCCTTGAACGGCGCGTGCGGCGATGAGCAGCCCGGGGCCCGACGCAAGTCCGCACCACACCGAGGCCACCGTGAAGAGGGCGACGCCCACCATGAAGATGCGTCTCCGGCCGTAATGGTCGCCCAGGGAGCCGCCGACCAGGATCAGGGCGGCCAGCATCAGAGCGTAGGACTCCACGATCCACAGAGCGTCCACCGCGGTCGCGTTTAGCTCGTCCTGGATCACGGGCAGCGCCACGTTGATGATAGTGCCGTCCATGAAACCCATGCCCGAGGCGATAATCGTGGCCGCCAGCACCCACGGCCCAGAGGTGCTCGGGCAGGGCGCCTCCCCCTTCCCGGACCGGATGACACCTTCGTCGCACGGTGGTTTACCGACGTTCGCCATCTCTGCGCTCCTCTCCGGCGGGGCCTTTTCGAATTTCTATAGGAACGTCCACCCTAGAAAGACGAGCCCGCTCCACTAAGAAACTCCGCCTCCTCAGGAGTCGTCCGGCGGCCCAGGATCTCGTTCCGGTGCGGAAACCGTCCGAATCGCTCGACTATCTCCAGGTGCCGCACCGCGTAGCCGAGAAGGTCCTCCGACCCCATCTCCGTAGCAAGCCCACGAAAGAGCTCTACCGAGAGGCGCTGGTCGTCCAACTCCTCGCTGTGCTCGAAGGGCAGATACGTGAACAGGCGCCCGTACGGCGACAGCTCCCGGTCGTAGGCGTGTTCGATAGCATGCCGGGCCGCCTCGCGCGCTTTTTCGTCCGCGGCGTACATGCGTGCGTCCCCGCGGTACATGTTGCGGGGGAACTGGTCGAGGACGATTATGAGAGCCAAACAGCTTTGCGCCTCGCTTTTCCAGTGGTCCAGCCCGCCACCAGCCGCTTCCTCGTAAACGGGCTCGAAGCGGTCTCGAATCTCACGGTCGAACTCGCGGTCCTTCGTGAACCACGCCTCTCGGAACTCCCCGTAACCCTCCTCGTCCTCGCTCCCAAACCAGAAGTCCAGTATTTCTTGCGGTGCGCTCAATCCGCACGACTCACGACGGTCACCTCATCATCCCCGCGGCGGGTCGTCGCGGGGAGTCCTTCGAGGTACGAGCTGTAGCGGCCGAGCATCCAGAGCTCGGGCGTTATCTCCGAGATGAGCTCCCCGTCGTCGAAGACCCGCACCATCGAGCTCTCCGAAACAGCGACCGCGACGGCGTTGGTCCGGTGCGAGACGGAAGCCGCGGCCATGTGCCGGCTCCCGAGGCCCAGAGGTACGTTCAGGCTGTCGGAGACGGTGTCTATGTAGCGCGCCGCCGAAAGGACCACGCCCTCGTCGGAGACCACGAACGCGCCGTCGAGCAGGGCGAGTTCCTTCAAAGTCTCCCGGACGTTCGAGTCGGCGATGTGCTTTGACTCGTTGGGGTGGCCGGCCAGGGGATCGAGTATGAGGGGACGCGAGCCCTTCAGCACCTCCTCGGAGTCGCCGACAACGAAGAGCGTACCGATCTTGCGCCCCTCGCGGCCCTCGCGGGCGATCTCGACCGCCAAAGTCACCGCCTGCTCCAAAACCCAGGTGTCCACCCCGCGCCGCTCGCTGCAGATCTCCTTAAACAAACCCTTCTTCAAGTCCAAGTGCTAACCTCCGTCCTCGCCGTTCGCTTCGTCGTTTGGCTCTCTTCGTGGTCCGTGTATGGGGAGCCGCACCTTGAAGCTCGTCTCTCCGGGGGTGGAGTCTACCCGGATCTCGCCGCCGTGCCCCGCGATGATACGCTGCACGATGTCTAGGCCCAGGCCCGTGCCCTCGCCGACGCCCTTGGTGGTGAAGAACGGCTCGAAGACGCGGCTCTTTAGCTCCCGCGGTATGCCGGAACCGTCGTCGGTTATCTCCACGAGCACGTATTCTCCTCCGTCGCGTGAGGTCTTTACCCTTAGCTTACCTCGCCCGTTCATGGCGTCCACCGCATTGTCCACGAGGTTGGTCCATACCTGGTTTAGCTCCCTGCCGTGCGCGCAGATCTTCGGCAAGTCCTCCGCGTACTCGCGCTCGACCGCCACACCCTTCTTTAGCTTATGAGCGAGGATGGTGAGCGTGCTCTCCAAGCCCTCGCGCACGTCTACCTCGCGCGTGGCCGCCTTGTCCATGTGCGAGTATTCCTTCATCGCCCGCACGAGCTCCGAGATCCGGCCCGTGCTCTGCCCGACCTCGTCCGCGAGCGTCGCTAAAGTCAGCGTCGCACCGAGCCATCCCAGAGCGCCCGCGAGCGCCTCATCTTGGAGACCGTCCGACCCTCTGCCCAGATCGCTTAGACGTTCGGCGTCGAGGCCCGCCGCGACCAGCGTCGGTGCCAGTTCCCACCCGTCCTCGACGCCGTGATCCTCCAACCATTCGGTAAGCTCGTCTTCCCTGTCGCTCCGCTCCAGCGTGTCGAGAAAGACGGGTGCGCGGGAGACCTCGGTTACCTCGCGCTCCAGAGCCGCGAGATGCTCTTTTTGAGCGGGGGTGAAGCGTTCGTCGTGGGCGAGGGCTGTCCTCTGGGCCTTCAGGCTCTCCTCTCGCAGGTCCTCCGCCGCTCGCCGAGCCGCCGCCGCCGGGTTGTTCAGCTCATGGGCGAGGCCCGCCGAGAGCTTGCCCAGGGCCGCCATCTTCTCCTGCTGGCGTAGCCAGGCCTGCGACTGACGCATACGTCGGAGGAGGGTCGAGATGAAAATGTCGCCGAGCTCGGGGTGCTCGCTCGCCAGCTTCTGGAAGGACTCTGCCGGGATTTCCAGGATCCGGCTCGGGAGGGCGGCCTGGGCCCGGTGTCGCGAGCCCTTGCCGGTCAGGTTCACAAGCTGCCCGGTGAACTCGCCGGGGGGGTGGACCGCTATAGCATCGCTTTCGCCCCTGAGGGAGATGCGAACTTTGCCCCTCAGCACTACGTAGAAGCTGTTCACGGTATCCTCTTCGGTGAAGAGGTACTCACCCTCCTCGTAGCTCCGCTCGGTCCCGTACGGGACGAGCGCTGTGAGCTGCTCTTCCGCGAACATCGGGAAGACCTGCGTATCGCCCGGCTGGTGCATCATCGTACCGGCGTCTCCTCTTCCGCTTCGACGGATCGCTCCGGGTCCCCGATCCCTCCGCCCGGCTGGAGCGGAAGCCGCACCTGAAAGCGAGTATCGCCGGGTTTGGAGACGACGCGGATGTCCCCGCCGTGACGCCCGACGACGATGCGGTAGGCGATGTCGAGCCCTAGGCCCGTCCCCGCCCCGACCCCCTTCGTCGTGTAGAACGGCTCAAAGACGCGTGCCTGAAGCTCCTCCGGGATGCCGGGGCCAGAATCGGAGACCTCCACCAGCACCCCGTCGCCTTCGCACGTGGTCCGCAAGCCTATACGCCCTTGTCCGGCTTCGCCGCCGATCGCGTTTATGGCGTTGTCTATGAGGTTGGTCCAGACCTGGTTGAGCTCGCCGCTGTAGGCGGTGATGCGAGGAAGCGTCGGGTCGTACTCGCGCATCACCTGCATATCCGGTCCGAACTCATAGCCGAGGACCGTGAGGGTTTGCTCGATGCCCTCGTTGACGTCCACCTCCACGAGCGGCGCCCGGTCCATGTTCGAGTACGATTTGACCGCCTCGACCAGCCCCGAGATGCGCCCCACGCTCGCCTCCGCCTCCGCGAGCAAGTCCGCGGTCGTGATCGCCGCCCCGAGGTACTCCAGTACGCTGGGGAGTGCGATGTCCGGCACGGCGGCTTCTACTCCTTCGAGCCAGACCGTGTCGAGCCCCGCGCCCGCGAATATCGGGGCGACCTCAAAGCCGGCTTCCAGTTCGCGGTCCTCCAGCCAGCGCGCTACCTCGTCTTCGAGGTCGCCCCGCCCGAGTGGGTCGAGGGAGGGGGGAGAGGCGGCCCGCGCTGCAGCCTCCCTTTCGAGAGTGGTGAGAGCTTCGAGCTCTTCGGGGGGCAGTGCGCACTTCAACTCCATCGCTAGTCTCTTCGTTGTCTCGATGCTACCGCGCAGGTCGCTTATGGCGCGGCGGCTCGCAGCAGCGGGGTTGTTCAACTCGTGGGCGAGGCCGGCGGCCAGGTTGCTTAAGGAGTTCAGCCTCTCGCGTTCCCCGGCGACCTGTTGCAGGATCTGGACGCGCTGGGCCATCGTCTCGAGGATCGTGTGGCTGAAAGCCGGGGAGGCTGTGAGCATGTGGCGGAAGGCGTCTTCCGGCAGCAGAAAGAACCGACAGTCGGTGAGTGCCCGGCCCGTAGCCAGAAAGGGGGTCCCTGCGAGGAGCGGCACCTCGGCGAAGAACATACCGGGCCCAAAGACGTTTATGACTACCTCGCCGCCGTCAACCTTTTTGGTAATCCTGAGCTCCCCTTCGAGGATCACGTACAGGTGCTCGACGGGCTCCCCCTCCCGGCCGTTGATCTCGCCAGCGGGCACGAACTTCTCAGAGCCCTGCTCCACCATCCACCGCAACTCGTCGTCGGTCAGCCCTTCGAAGAGGGGTATCCGGCGCAGAGCGCCGACCATCGTTTTACTCTGCAACGCTACACCTTTGCCAGGTATTGGTGGATGAACTGGACCGCGATAGAGCCCTCTCCTACACCTGAGGCGACCCTCTTCACGGAGCCGTGTCGCACGTCGCCGGCGACGAAGATGCCGGGTACGCTCGTCTCCAGGAGGTACGGGTCCCTGTCCTCCGTCCAGTTCTTGGGACGCTTGCCGTTCCGTACCAGGTCGGGCCCCGAGAGGATAAAGCCTCGCTCGTCGCGCTCGACCACCCCTTCGAGCCAGTCCGTCTTCGGCGCCGCCCCGATGAAGATAAAGAGCGAGCGAGCCGGGACGATCTCCTCCTCGCCCGTCTTCGAGTTCTTTATCCGAAGCTCCTCCAGGTGATCCTCTCCAAAGGCCTCGATGACGCCGGAGTTGACACGAACCTCGATGTTCTCCATATCCTCTATCTGCCTGACGAGGTACTCGGACATGCCTTTGCGCAGGTTATCCGAGCGGCACAGGATGACGACCTTGCGGGCGTGTTGGGAGAAGTACATGGCGGCCTGGCCTGCGGAGTTCGCCCCCCCGACGATGTAGACGTCTTCGTCCTTACAGGAGAGGGCCTCGGTCATCGCCGCGCCGTAGTAGACACCGGCACCGCTCAGGCGCTCTACACCCGGCACGTCTATCTTCCGGTAGGAGACGCCGGTCGTGACCATGAGCGCGTGGCAGCTGGTCTCCGTGCCATCAGCGAGCCTCACTACCCGGTACGGGTCCTCGACCCTCACCTCGGCCACCTCCTGGGGCATCAGGATCTCGACCTCGAACCTCCTGGCCTGGGCGACGGCCCGCTGCGAAAGGTCCGCACCGCTCAGGCCCGCCGGGAAGCCGAGGTAGTTCTCGATGCGGCTGCTTGTCCCCGCCTGCCCGCCGGGGGCCTCCCTCTCGATGAGGACCGTCTTCAAGCCCTCCGATGCTCCATAAACTGCCGCGGCCAGACCAGAGGGACCCCCGCCGACGATGATCAAGTCGTAAAAAGGCCGCTCGGCGCGAGTTCTCAAGCCGACCTTCTCGGCGACCTCGACGTTCTCCGGCGCCTCCAGGTAAGTCCCGTCCGGGAACACGACGAGCGGCAGCCTAGGGACCTCGCTGCCGTCGGCCTGGGCTATAAGTTGCCGGGCCTCCTCCGAAACCTCGACGTCCTGCCACTGGTAGGGGACCCGGTTGCGGGCGAGGAAGTCCTTGACCGCGTGGGACTCGGGCGACCAGCGGTTGCCGACGACCCGGATGCCCTCGAAGGGCGGCCGGTAGCGGGAGCGCCAGTCTCCGAGCAGGTCGTCGAGGACTGGGTAGAGGTTCTCCTCGGGTGGGTCCCAGGGCTTCTGGAGGTAGTAGTCGAGCCCGATGTCGTTTATGGCCCGGATCGCCGCGTCGGTGTCTGCGTACGCTGTGAGCAGGACCTTCTTTGCCTCCGGGTAGAGAACCCTGGCCTCCTCCAGGAACTCCACGCCCGTCGTGCGTGGCATCCGCTGGTCTACCAGAAACAACGCCACGGTGTCGCCTCGCAGCTTTAGCTGGCCCAACGTGTCCATTGCCGAGTCCGCCGAGTCGGCTCTCAAGACCCGGTATCCGTCCCCGTTACGCCTGCGGACGTACTTCCTGCGCAGGTCGCGCTCGACCGCCCGCAGCACCTCCGGGTCGTCGTCTATCGCAAACAATACCGGCTTGTTCGCCATCGGTACCCCACCCCTTAAAAGCAACCTCAAAAATTAACAACGCTCTAAATACGGGCCCAACTTTTTGTCGGAAACACCCAATAATATTGTAGCACCCGACCCAGAACCCCTGGCTCTACCGGCGTCGGTGCAGCCGTTACTTAGCGGGCGGACCAGGACCGGGCCCAGTGCAGCCCGGACGACCTTCGTGGAGGTACTTCCCAGCCTGGCACGAGCGACCGCCCACAAACCTCGGCTACCGACGGCACCGTATTCTACCGTCTGCAAGCCCGCCGTTTCGGCTCTTAGCCGGAGCATTGAAGAGCGGTGGAGCAGGACGTACACTCAGCTTTGTCCCGGGGCCGTAGCTCAGTTGGGAGAGCGCCGCCTTTGCACGGCGGAGGTCAGGGGTTCGAATCCCCTCGGCTCCACTTTTGAGAATACTGTTTTTGCAGGTAAAACGAATAGGGTAGTGAAGAGTTAGGTTCAAAACCGGCCCTTTTTGACACCGATTTGACACCACTTGAAACTTGTCTTGGTTGCGCGCGCCGTTCTTACTAGGGCGTGTCTGGTGAATCGTCGTGTGCTTTGCTATCTTCCTATCTAGCGGGGGCGATGACGAGAAGGGGCGTAGCGATGGTCGAACGAAGCGAGCCGTTCAGGGCCTTTCGTATAGAGGAGGACGAGGAGGGAGAGGGACCCAAGGGCCGGATGGTCGACATCGGCCTTTCCGACCTCAACGAAGGCGAGCTGGTTGTCGCGACCCGCTACTCGAACCTCAACTACAAGGACGCCTTGGCGGCGACCGGTAAAGGCAAGATCGCCTGGAGGCTACCAATCGTCGGCGGGATCGACGTCGCCGGGATCGTGGAGGCCTCCGAGGATCCCGCCTTCGAGCCAGGGGACGAGGTGCTCGTCACCGGCTTCGGCCTCTCGGAGGACCGCGACGGCGGGTACTCGGAGGTCACGAGGCTCAGGGCGGGGCACGCCCTAAAGGTCTCCCAAGGGCTGGACCTAAAGCGCGCCATGGCCATAGGCACCGCGGGCCTCACGGCCGCCCTGTCGGTCGCCCGGATGGAGCACAACGGCCTTTCGCCGGAGGCGGGCCCCGTGATCGTGACCGGAGCGACGGGCGGGGTGGGCAGCCTCGCCGTGGACATGCTCGCCGGCCGCGGCTACGAGGTCGTCGCACTGACGGGCAAAGCGGGCGAGCGGAGCTACCTCGAGAATCTCGGCGCGAGCGAGGTCCTCCTCAGGCAGGAGCTGGAGATGGGAGGCCGGCCGCTGGAGAGCGCCAGGTGGGCCGGGGCGGTGGACACGGTCGGCGGCGAGACGCTCGGGTGGCTAACGCGTACCGCCAAGAAGGACGGCAGGATCGCCGTGTGCGGGAACGCCGGAGGGGTGGGATTCGAGACGACGGTCATGCCCTTCATCCTAAGGGGCATAGACCTCCTCGGCATAGACACCGACTGGTTTGAGGTCGAGACGAGGCGCGAGCTGTGGCGCAGGCTCGCAGAGGGCGGCGATCTCCGTCCGCGGCACCTGGAGGAGGTCACGCGAACCGTCGACTTCGACGACCTGCCGGAGGCCTTCGAGGCGTTCCTGGCGGGCGGCTCCAAGGGTCGGACGGTGGTGCGCATCGGGGGCGGGTAGGTTTCGAACCCGGGTTCGCTCGAAGGCGGTGGTGAGGTGCCATAGAACGCATAGTTTGAAATGCTGGCCTGATTGTGCAGACTGACGGCACCTCCGGTTTCCCGGAAACCCGGAGAGCTAGAGGGATAGCGAAAGCCCCCGGCCTGTCTGCCGAGGGCTCCTAAAAGTATTCGGTTGTCCCTGCTTCACTCGACGTATCTAACCACCACCTGAACCTCCTCGCTCAGTGGTACATCCTTCGCCTTAGGGATCGCCTAGAGCCTTTACGCGTTCTCGCTGTAAGAGCATTGCCCTGTGATCTTCTAAGGGCCA
>OBLS010000954.1_pt1 | contig 11379 bp, 11 predicted proteins | sample 1519901 | NCBI WGS metagenome assembly OBLS01 (sample SAMEA3113585, study PRJEB22503) | soil metagenome
GCTGGCCGAGGCACGCAAAGTCGAGGCCACGGATGCCGCCTCTCGCGACCAGATCGCCCGCGAGCAGGTTCGCGTGAACGATCACCTCCGCTAGTAGCCCCCGCGCTTGTTCGACGCGCGGTGCTCCTTTCGCGTGGTTGAGATAGCGCCGACCGGCTGCGCGAGGTGATCGGCGAGCGGCACCGGTGGTACGCCGTGCGCGGGCACCTGCACGAGCTCGACGGCGACCTGCCCGCCGCCGCCACGGCGTACGCCGAGGCCGCCCGCCGGGCCACGAACGTCGCCGAGCGCGACCACCTGGTCCACCAAGCCGCCCGCGCGCGAGCCGCCGACCGGACCCCGACGTGGACAGCGGTACCCCGATGACCGCCCGTAGCTGACGGAACCCAAGAAGGAAGATCATGGACCCGCAAGAGATCACCGAAGAGCTCGAGCATCCCGGTGCGCGGAACCTGCTCGACTCCGCGACGCTCCTCCGGCTCGCCTACAACGGATCAGACGGCTTCCCGCGAGTGATCCCGATCGGGTTCTACTGGAACGGGAACCAGATCGTCGTCTGCACGGCGGCGACCGCGCCCAAGGTGAAGGCGCTGTCGTCGCGTCCGAACGTCGCGATCACGATCGATGTCGGCGACACGCCTACGGAGGCGAAGGCGCTCCTCTGCGTCGGCTCGCAAGCGTGGACATCGTCGACGGCGTTCCCGACGAGTACGTCGCGGCATCGACGAAGGCCTTGGGCGCAGACCACGTCACCGAGTTCGAGCGCCAGGTCAGGTCGATGTACGACCAGATGGCACGTATCTCCATCGAGCCGGTATGGGCGCGGTTCTTCGACTTCGGTGCTGGCCGTATGCCGTCCTTCCTGACGAAGCTGGCGGGCGAGGCCTAGCAGGCAGTCGGCGCGCAACGTCGCCGAACTTGACCTCGTCTTTCGTCCTCTGCGAGCCGCTGCAATCTGGTCCGCTCGCGACGCGCATTAGGGCCTGCGGGTAGCCTCGACCGCCCGGTGCGCCCCGTACAGCCGGGCGCTTGCCGAGGACGTGCATCAGAGGACATTGCGGTCGCACCGTTGCTTTGCATGGGAAGCAGCAGTCCGCCTGCAGCGTCACCCGCTCCCGCTGTCAGGCGAAAGCAGCAGCGCGTCTGCGACGCCCGCTCCCCGCCCGAGCCACGCGAACGCGGCGGCGAGTTCCCAGCGCAGGCTGAGTTCCAGGTCGAGCCGAGCAGCCCGGCCGGCGGCTGGCCGACGAGAACGGTCTGACGGCCTTGAAGCTCGCGCTTCGGTCTGAGAGGGTCGGGCGACCAAGAACTCCGATGAAAGGCGGCCACGATGCCGGTGATCTCGCGCGAGGACGCGCAGGTTGAGTTCGCGGACGGAGGCGCCGAGTTGCGAGCAGCGCCGGCCGGCGACATGACGGTCGCTTTCGTGCGCGCGCCCCAGGGCGCAGACTTTAGGCCGGCGTTGCAGGGTCTTCCCGGCGACATGTGTGGCTGCCCGCACTGGGGTTACATGCTGAAGGGACGGATCCGGATGCACACGCCGGACGGCGCGGAGGACTACCAGGCGGGCGACGTCTTCTACTGGGCGCCGCCTCATGCGCCGGAGGCCCTCGAGGACTCGGAATACGTCGACTTCTCACCGCCGGAGCAATTTCGCCCCGTTCTCGATCACATCAAAGGTCAGTAGGCAGGACCAACGAGCAACTCGCGTAGGCCTTCCCGCGGAGCGGCGCCGCGCTGGCGCTGCGCGAGAAGCGGCAGGGCTCCGTGTGCAGGGCAAGCGTCGCCTGCGCTTCCGCAACGAGGCACAAGCGCTAGCGACGGACCGGCTGCGTCGCACTAGCGCTGTGGACGAATAGCGATAGTCGGCGAGAGGGCGCTACCTCATACGAGAGTGCGGGAATGTTCCCTGCTTCGATGGACTTCTCCTTTGCATGGAAAGCGACACTCTTCGGACGGCGCGAGATACTGCGTGGGCGATGTCGCAGGAGAACGTAGAGCTGAGGTACCGAGCCGCTGACGCCTTCACCCGGCACGACCTCGATGCCTTACTCGCGCTCTGCGACCCCGACGTAATGTTCATCTCGCGCCACCTGGGCCTGGAGGGCGGCGGGGGCAGCCACCACGGCCATGACGGTGTCCGAAGCTGGTGGGAGAGCCTGCTCGGCGTTTTCCCGACTTCAGCACGGAGCTCGATGAGGTACGAGACCTCGGAGACGTGACGGTTACGCGGCATCAGTTGCACGGCCATGGCATCGGGAGCGATACCCCCATGGACCAGACCAACTGGGACGTCGCGGAGTGGCGCGACAAGAAGGTGATCTGGTGGCGCGCTTGCCGGACCGAGGCCGAAGCCCTCGAAGCCGCCGGGCTGTCGGAGTAGTCAGCAGTCCCGCTTTGGACGAGGAGCTGGCGTCTCGAGTGCTAGCAACGCCGCTTGCGGAATTCGCGCATTGTGACAGCGGGCTCAGCAACGTCAACGGGCTTCCGCTCGCCCGGCCGCGAGCTGAGTTTCAGGGATTAGCCATGCGGGGCGATTCCGCCGCCGTGTCACCCTTCATGGCCAGCGCGAGGCTCGCCCACACGATCACGATGCCCGTGGCCAGGAAGGCGAAGAACCCGAGCGGCGTCAGCCCGGCGATGCCGATCACCAGCGCCACCCACCCGAGCGCTCGCGGGAGGCCCCCGTGCCGCAGGACCGCAAGTCCCAACGCCAGGTTGAACACCGCCGTGCCCACCGCAACGGTGAAGAACATGTCGCTGTTGAGCGCGTTCAGCGTAAGAATTGCGGCGGGAGGCAGCTCGTCCGCCGCGTCACCAAGCGTGAACCCGATCCCGGCGAAGATCGACGCCCCGACTGCCATCACCACGCCGCCGAGAACAGCCACGGTCGAGAGACCGCCCTCGTCGCCCGCCGCCGCTCGCAGGGCCCGGCGCAGGCTCCCGAGAAAAAAGATCAGCGCAACGCACCCCAGCGCAAGAAGAGCCGATGCCAGCGACTGGGAGTCGTCGTTGTCGAGGTAGAAGTCGACGATCTCCCGGGCCGGATCGTCGGTGCCGGGTGTCTCGCCGCTCACCAGAAAGGCGACGATGGCCAAGATCACGAAGAGGATCCCGGTCAGGGGACCGATCGCCTTAGCGTTCATGAGGCTCCTCTCGATTGGTGGGCCTTACTTTGCGAATCACCCTCTCACGTGGCACGGTCGTCACTTTGCAACTCGCGCTAAGCGATAGTCCCGGCGCCGCGGCGGCTCGCTCCCGCTCCGGACGAAAGCGATAGTCGGCGAGAGCGCGCTAGCCCATCCGAGCGTGATGTTCCTTGAGGAGTTCAAGCAAGCTTGCGCTTTCCGCGAGAAGCAGGAGCCCAGGACGGACGACTCTGGCTAGTCGAGTCCAGGGCCAACGTCGCGAGCCCGCGCCGCAACCACCCGACTTGCCCTACTGCCGGCGCCGTATCCCCCAAACCTCGCGCCGCACTCCATTTGGGAATGCGACGCTGCTTCGTCGTCCCCGGCCGGCTCGCTTGGCCCGGCGCCGATCGGGTACCGGCCGCCCGTGACAGCGCAAGCTTCACCGGTGAGTGCGAGCGCCCCTGGTCCGCCCAGGGCACCGGCCTTCATCATGGGCTTGGGGCTCGGCGGATTGATCGACGGGATCGCGCTCCATCAGATCCTTCAGTGGCACCACATGCTCAGCGACACGGGTGAGCACCCGAGCGACACCGTCGCCGGCTTGGAGGACAACACGCTCGCGGATGGCTTCTTCCACCTCGCGACTTGGTCCTTGATCGTCACGGCGATGTTGCTTATGGTCCGTGCCTGGCAACGCCGCGAACTGGCGCCGCCGTGGCGTGTTCATTTCGGCATGCTGCTCGCCGGCTGGGGTGTCTTCAATGTCGTCGAGGGCGTCATCGATCACCAGCTGCTCGGCATCCACCACGTGCGCGACGATCTCGGCGCGCCGCTCGGCTGGGACCTCGCGTTTCTTGGATTCGGGGTGGTCCTCACGGTCGCCGGCGTCGCGCTGGCCCGAACCGGGAAAGGCCTCGCGCGGAGGCCGCGCTCAGACCGTTCGAGCCACAGCGTTGGGTGAGTCAGGCGGACGGTTGGGTATGCGGCGTGGCCGGTGCCGGCTACCGCGGCGTCGTCGGCTGTGCGTCGAGCATGGCCCGGATTTCGTCGAGCGCCGCCTGTTCCTCCGCGCTGATTTGCTTGCCGCCGATGCCGATGAAGCCGCCTTCCTTGTGGGCTTCGGCGGCGGCCTGAGCCACCGACAGCACGAAGCGCTTGTACTGCTCGACATCCTCTGGCGAGCCCTTCTCGCCGATCAGGCGAAGCGCCTCCCGCAGCCGCTCGCTGCTCAGCGCGGCGATGTCACCGCCACCCTGCAGCTGCTGCGGGCTCACAGCGGGCGGCGAGGAGGCGAGCGCGTCGAGCAGTTCGCTGGCGCCCTGATTGCGTCGCGCCTCGGTGTAGACCTTTGCCATCGCCAGGCTCTCGCGGATCGTTCCACCGCGCCCGGACGAGACCACCCTCATCCCAGCCAGCACGGGGGCCTCCACCAATGTGGACCACTCGTCGGCGTTGAAATCAGCCTTGCTCGTCACTGTCCCCTCCTGGGCCCGGGTTCGCGTTCAGGTTAGCCGCTGTTCGAGCTTCTCGGCTGAGGTCATCACGGCGACTCCAGCGGCGCCCGCGAGCATGCCCTTCCAAACGCCGGCGCGCACACGGCGGCCGACGTCGATCGGCCGCTGTCTGTCGTGACGGATCCAATCGGGGCTGTTCCGCATCGTGAGTTCTTCGACAAAAGTGGCGCGGCGTGCCCTCCTCTACCGGCGATCACGCGGTTCACCAGCGTCCGCGACCCTGATCGCTCCCGGGCGGTATGCCGCGGCCCGGTTCGCTGCGCGTCCAGATGGGGTATGGGCGCCGCGTGAGTTTGCTCGAGCACCTGATGCGCGAACGGGGGCGCCGACGCGGCTATGGACGGCGGCGCTCGCGCTGGTTCTCAGCGCCACCGCGTCGCCGGCGGCGCTTCGGCGTCTGGGGCGCGCCGTCGCGCCATCCCTATACCGGCCGGGGACGGACGCAAGTCCGCGTCGGTGGCTGCTGCCTCCCGCTCCCGCTCGGACTGATCGCCGTCGGCGGACCGGGCCTTCGGCTGGTCGCCGGACGGCTGCGCGGTTAGTGCGGCCGCGTTCTCCGCTGCACGGCCTCGCGATCGTTGGGGCGATCGTCGTTCTATGGGGGGCGGCGCTCGGCTGTGGCGGGGAGGCCGTGGACCGTGAGCTCGACCGAGCCCGGGACCGGGCCAACGAGATTCGCCGCGATGTCGGGCGCCAGGTGGAGGAAGCGCAAGAGGACTTCGAGCGGCGGCGCGACGAGTTCGGACGTCGGATTCGAGCGGTGCTGGGGCAGCTCGAGCGCGTTTTCGAGCAACCGGCACGGACCAGCCCGACGGTCCGCGCCCGGGGCCGCAATGAGCCGACCACCATCGAGGCGTTCCTGACCGACATCCTCCACGACGTCGACAGGTACTGGACGCGCACGCTCGAGGCGGCCGGCCTGCCCGAACCGCGCGTCGGCTACCACTGGATCGCCCCCGGCACCGTGACGCTGACCGGTTGCGGCGCCCCAGCCGACGACTCGGTGGCACTCTACTGCCCGGCCGACGACACGATCTACGTCGGACAGCAGTTCGCCGCCGACCTCTACAACGGCGTGCTCGAAAACCTCCCGGGCGAGGCAGCTGGATACGGTCGCGCCGCGGGCGATTTCGCCGTCGCCTACGTGGTCTCACACGAGTACGCCCACAACCTGCAGCAGGAGCTCGGCATCTTCGACAACCGGGTCACGGCGAGCGCCCGGCCGTTCGAGCTGCAGGCCGATTGCATGTCCGGCACCTGGGCGTACTCCGTCTACGCCAAGGGCGACCTTCAACCAGGCGACCTCGAGGAGGCGACCAACGCCGCGCTCGCCGTCGGCGACTTCGACGTCGGCAACGCGCAGCACCACGGCACCCCGAGCGAGCGCCGCGAGGCGCTGCTCGCCGGCTACCGCAGCGGCGACCCTTCCATCTGCGAGCGTTACCTGCCCGCCTAAGGCGGCCTTGGAGATGATCCCGCCATCGGCGAGATGCCGCACCGAGCTACAGCTCCCCACCGGGCTCGCGTTGTCGTTGCCGGCGGACTCGCACGCCTCCGTATGCCGCAGCTGGGACGGGCCCGCTGGTCCGTCGCTCGTGTGCGCATCCGAGCAGGGGCTACTTGAAGACTCTCCCTTTGCGCGGACTGCTGCTTCTGCGCGTGGTTGCGACACTCGCGCGTCGGCAGAGGCCCGGATTGCCCGAGTGTTGGTTTCCCATGGAACCGGCACTCCGCCATGGCGCGTTCGTGGCTGGCACCGAGCGGTCGGAGTCGGGGCGTAGGAGAGGCGCACTACGGAGGTCCCGTTGCGGCGGCTTCTCAGGCCGCTGCAGGTTGAACGGGCCGACCGCTGCCTAGTACCGCACATCACCTCCGCGTCACCTTTTTCGCCCGCCGACCCGAGCCTCCGCTTTAGAAGCGGTAAATGCCTGCTGTTTGCCGCTGACCTCCGGTCTGAACGGAAGCGCCCCGCAGTCACAGAAGTGCTGATTTGCAGGGCTTTTGAACGCGAGCGACGGGACTCGAACCCGCGACCTCCGGCGTGACAGGCCGGCGCTCTAACCAACTGAGCTACGCCCGCTAGGGACGTCCGAGCATAGCGCGCTAGTGGACGCGCTCGGCCATCAGCGGAGCGAGGGTCTCACCAAGCAGTTGGACCGTCTCCAGATCGTGCACGTGGGGGCTGTTGAAGATGAGCGCTTCCGTTCCGGCGTCGATCAGCTCGCTCGCCTTCTCGGCCACCGTGTCGGGGTCGCCGACGAGGAAGGTGGCCAGGCGCTCGCGCGGAATGCCGGACCGCTCGCGGACAACCTCGAGGCGGCGCTCGGCCTCCGCCTGGGTGTCCGCGATGATGACCGTCCCCAACCGCGTCTTCGTGATCTCCGCGGGATCCCGTCCGAGCCGTTCGCAGTGGCCCTCCAGCACGCCGATCAGATGGCGCATCCGGTCCGGATCGCCGAAGAAGTTTGAGGCATCGGCGTACTGGGCCACCATCCGCAGCGTCTTCTTCTCGCCGCTGCCGCCGATCATGATCGGGATGTCGCCGCGGATCGGCTTCGGGTTGTTGAGCGCCTCGCGGACGCTGTGGTGCTTGCCCTCGTAGCTCGCTCGCTCCCGCGTGAACATCGTCCGCGCGATGTTGAGATGGTCCTCGAGCCGTTCGAAGCGCTCCCGCAGCGGCGGAAACTCGTAGCCGTACGCCACGTGCTCAGCCTCGAACCACCCGGCTCCGATGCCGTGGATCGCACGGCCGCCGGAGATGACGTCCAGGGTGGTGGTGATCTTGGCGTGGAGCGCAGGGTTGCGGTAGGTGACCGAACCGACGAGCAGGCTGATGTTGACCGTGCTGGTGCGCGCCGCGAGCGCCGACAGGATCGTGTTGCCCTCGAGCATCCAGTTCTCCGGCGGCCCGACGCCGGGGATCTGGTGGAGGTGGTCCATCACCAACACCGTGTCGAAGCCGGACGACTCGGCGGTTGAGGCGATCTCCGACAGGCGCTCGAACAGCTGCTCCTCGGCGACGCCAGGGAAGTTGAAGTTGGGAATCTGGAGGCCGAGACGGATGGGAGCGCGCATCCGCCGAGGATACGCCTAGAGCCGCGCGAGACTCGAGGAGCGGCCCGAGGGCGCCGACCCCCACCAAGGACGCGGGACCGACCGCCGCGGGACGCGATTACCCTGCACCTGCTCCAGCTGCTGCGCGCCCGCTCACGCCTGGCCATCTCATCGAGACGGCGCGCAAGCTGGAGCGATTTCTGACCCTGGACTCGCATCCGCCGCGTCGAGACGCCTCGTCAGCGGCCCAGTCGAGGTGCCCACGCTGGTGGTGATGCGCGACGGCAAGGAGGTCGATCGCATCGCCGGCGCCCCATCGAAGCCGGATTTCGTGGCCTGGCTCGAGCGCCACCTAGCAGAGCGCGTCGGCTAGCTTCCGCGGCGTGCAGCTCGGCGGAGCAAGGGTTCTCGTCACAGGGGCCACCGGAGGCATCGGCGACGCGGTCGCCCGAGCGCTCCACGTGCGAGGCGCGCGGGTGCTGCTGAGCGGTCGCCGCCAGGACGCACTCGAGGCGCTTGCGCGATGCCTCGGCGAGCGGACCGAGGTGCTCGTCGCGGATCTCGCCGGGCGCGACGCCCCCGGCGACCTCGCCGCGGCGGCCGGCGCGGTGGACGTGCTGGTGGCCAACGCGGCGCTTCCCGCGAGTGGAAGGGTCGAGGACTTCGACCACGACGAGATCGACCGAGCTCTGGACGTGAACCTGCGCGCCCCGATCCAGCTCACCCGGGCACTGCTGCCGGGGATGCTGGAGCGTGGACGCGGACATCTCGTGTTCGTTTCCTCACTGTCGGGCAAGGTCGCGTCGCCCCGCTCCGGGATCTACTCCGCCACCAAGTTCGGCCTCCGCGGCTTCGCCGCCGGCCTGCGCGAAGACGTGGAGCCGAAGGGAATCGGCGTGACGGTCGTCTTCCCGGGGTTCGTGCGCGATGCGGGCCTGTTCGCGGAGAGTGGAGTGAAGCTGCCGCCGTGGGTCGCGACGCGCACGCCCGACCAGGTCGCGGCGGCGGTGGTGCTCGGGATCGAGCGCGAGCGGGCCGAGGTGGACGTGGCGCCCCTCGGCCTGCGCCTCGGCACGCGCATAGCAGGGCTCGCGCCGGTCACGGCAGCACGTGTGCAGCGCCGGCTGGGCTCGGAGCGGATCGCCGATGCGCTTGCGGAGGCTCAGCGCGGGAAGCGCTAGCGCCGCGCGGGCCGAACGACGAGCACCCAAGGGGGTGACCTCCGTCCCGCATTCTGGCCGCTCGGTCGGGGCACCTGCCCGGCAAGGCCGGGGCGTGGCGGCGCGGCGCCGGCTACATCAGCGGACGCTGAGCTGAGCTGTCCGGCTCGAGCCTGTCCTCTTCCAGGTCGAGCGCCACGCGAACGATGCGCGCCTGCTCGCGCTTGTGGGCGGCCGAGTAGCCCTCGCCGGTGGAGGCTCGCAGCTGCCTGCCGACGTAGTCGTACGACATCCGCTCGGGAAGGATCTTCGCCATGCGCCGGCGCATGAACGCGCGCGCGCCCATGTTGCGCGGCTCCTCCTGCACCCAGACCACACGCTCGAGGTTGGGGTAGCTCTCCATCAGGTCCACGAGGTCGTCCTCGGGGAACGGATAGAGCAGCTCCACGCGCGCGATCGCGATGTGTCCCTGGGCGTCGCGCTCCTCGTGACCGGCGATGTCGTAGTAGACCTTGCCCGAGCAGAGCACCAGCTTCGTGACCGTCTCGCGGCCGCCCTCCGCGAAGCGCGGGTCGTCTATGACGCGCTCGAAGTGACCCTCGTACAGCTCGGCGAGCGTAGACGTGGCCTCCGGCAGGCGCAGCAGGCTCTTGGGCGTCATCACGATCAGCGGGCGCGGCTTCGACACGAGCGCCTGGCGGCGCAACAGGTGGAAGTACTGAGCCGGCGTGGTGCAGTTGGCCACGCGGATGTTGCCCTCGGCCGCGGCCTGAAGGAAGCGCTCGATGCGCGCGCTCGAGTGCTCGGGGCCGGAGCCCTCGTAGCCGTGCGGAAGCAGCAGCGTCAGGCGCGAGGTCTGACCCCACTTGGCTAGGCCAGACACCATGAACTGGTCGATGATCACCTGGGCGCCGTTCACGAAGTCGCCGAACTGCGCCTCCCACAGCACCAGTGCATCGGGCGCCTGAACGCTGTAGCCGTACTCGAAGCCCATGCAGGCCTGCTCGGAGAGCGGGCTGTTGTGCAGCTCGAACGGCGCGTTGGCGTCGCGCAGGTGCTGAAGCGGGCTGTAGCGCTCGCCCCTCTTGGCATCGTGGAGGACCGCGTGCCGCTGGCTGAAAGTGCCGCGCTCCGTGTCCTGACCCGTGAGCCGCACGGGCACGCCGAGCGCCAGCAGCGAGCCCAACGCGAGCGTCTCTGCATGTGCCCAGTCGATCGGGCCGCCCGACTCGAGTGCCTCACGGCGCCGCTCGAGGAAGGGCCGCAGCTTGCGGTGCAGCTCGAAGCCGTCGGGGAGGCGCAGCAGCTGGTCGCCGAGCGAGAGCAGCGTGTCCTTCGGCACGGTCGTCCGCGGCTCGCGGCTCATCGTGCGGTCGAGCTCGTGTGTGCCGGTGTCGGGCGGCGCGCCGATCGACTCCCTCAGCTCCGCGTGTGCGTGGCCGACCCGCTCATAGGCCTCGGTCGCCATCGCCTCGGCCTCCTCCTCGCTCACCACGCCGTCGGCCACGAGGCGGTCGGCGTAGAGCTTGCGAACCGGCGGATGGCTCTTGATCAGCTCGTACATCTGCGGCTGCGTGTACGCCGGCTCGTCCGTCTCGTTGTGCCCGAAGCGCCGGTAGCCGATCAGGTCGATGAGCGCGTCACGGCCGAAGGTCTCGCGGAAGGCGTGCGCGAGGCGCACGGCGGAGACGCAGGCCTCGACGTCGTCGGCGTTCACGTGGATGATCGGCATGTCGAAGCCCTTGGCCGGGTCGGACGCGTAGCGCGTGGAGCGGCTCTCTTGCGGGTCCGTCGTGAAGCCGAGCTGGTTGTTCGCGATCAGGTGGATCGTGCCTCCGGTCGAGTAGCCGGGCAGCGCCTGGAGATTGAGCGTCTCGGACACGATCCCCTGCGCGGGGAAGGCGGCGTCGCCGTGAATCAGCACGGGCACGACGGCCGCCGGGTCGTGGGCCAGCTCGCGTGCCTTGCGAGTGGTCTGGTCGGCGCGGGCGCGGCCCTCGATCACGGGGTTCACGAACTCGAGGTGGCTGGGGTTGGGAGAGAGCGTGACCGTGACGCTGCGCCCGGACTCGGTCGGGTAGGTCCCGCTCGCGCCGTAGTGGTACTTGACGTCGCCCGTGCCGCCCTCCGGCGCCGCCGTGTCGACCGCGAGCGTCTGCTCGCCCTCGAACTCGGCGAGGATCGCCGCGTAGGGGCGGCCGACGGTGTGGGCGAGCACGTTGAGCCGCCCGCGGTGCGCCATGCCCAGCACCACCTCGCGTGCGCCGGCGGCGGCCCCCAGCTCGATCTCCTCGTCGAGCATCGGGACGATCGCGTCGAGGCCCTCGATCGAGAACTGCTTCTTGCCCAGGAAGGCCTTGTGCAGGTAGTTCTCGAGCGCCTCGACCTCTGACAGCCGCTGGAGCAGCCGCCGCCGGGCCTCTGGCTCGAGGGGCTGGCGGTACGTGCCGGACTCGATGTGCTTCCGCAGCCAGACGCGCTGCTCGTGGTCCGAGATGTGCTCGATCTCGTAGGCGATCG
>OBLS010000955.1_pt1 | contig 11378 bp, 9 predicted proteins | sample 1519901 | NCBI WGS metagenome assembly OBLS01 (sample SAMEA3113585, study PRJEB22503) | soil metagenome
TCAGCGCCAATACGGTGATCGCCTCGGAGCACGTCCATCGGTACAAGGCTGCGGCCGCTCTGTGCGAGGGCCTCCGGGTCGTGGACCTCGCATGCGGAAGCGGCTATGGCAGCGCGATCCTCCGCAGCACGGCAACCTCGGTGGTGGGCGTGGACAACGACGCCGCGACCATCGACATGGCGCGTGTCACGGTAGGCGCGGAACACGACGTCACGTTCGTGGCGGCAGATGCGGTCGAGTTCCTGGAGCGCGGGCTCGAGGACCAGGACGCGATCGTGTGCCTGGAGGGGATCGAGCACCTCGCCGATCTCGATGGTGCCGTCAGGGCGTTCCGCGCGCTCGCAGATCGCGGGACGAAGCTCGTGATCTCAGTGCCGAACAGCCGCACCTTCGCCGAGAAGAACGAGTTTCACGTCACGGACTTCGGTTTCGACGAGGCGATGGAGCTTGCGGACAAGCTCGGTGGAGCAACGGTTCTGTACCAGTTCCTCGCTGAGGGATCGCTCATCCGGGGCGCGGAGCCGGGACCGGTCGAGGCGGAGGAGGTGCTCCGCGAGCACGGCGAGGACGGCTACGCCAACCACTACATCCTGTGCGTGAACTTCGGCGAGGAGCTCGAGCCGCGCATCCCACGGGCGCGAATGCACTTGGCCGTGGCCCCCCTATACAACCGCCACATGCTGGCGCTGGAGCGCGCAAACCGTGAGCTCTGGCGCGAGAACGCACGCCTCGCTCGGGAGCAGCTCGGCAAGTCCGATGCCGCCGCGGCGACCACCCTGTTCAGGATGCAGCGCGAGCTGCGGACCCGCGCCGAGGGGGCCGAGGCTCGCAATCTCTCGCTGGAGGCAGAGCTGACGGACCTGCGCCACCGCGTGCGACTGCTCGATACCCCTCGCCATGTGGCGGTCGAGCGAATGAGGGAAACCGTGATGCGCTCGAAGCCCCTGTACGCGTTGGCGCGTGCGCTCATGCGAATCGGAAGTCGCAGGTGACCGTGACGACTTCGCAGCTCGGAGAGTCGCGGCAGCGTCGTCTGATGGCTGCCCCGTCCGCCGTGACAGGACGCGGCGTGAGCAAGGCGTTCCGTCTTCCGCACCAGCGCTATTCGACGCTGAAGGAGCGAGCTCTCCATCCGTTTGCCTCGAACAGCTACGAGACGCTGCAGGCGCTCGAGGACGTGAGCTTCGAGATCAAGCGTGGGGAGTTCTATGGCGTGGTCGGCCGGAACGGGTCCGGCAAGAGCACGCTCCTCAAGTGCGTGGCCGGGATCTACAGGATCGACGCCGGCGACCTCGAGCTCAGCGGTCGCCTGTCGCCGTTCATCGAGCTCGGCGTGGGGTTCAATCCCGACCTCACAGCGCGCGACAACGTCGTCGTCAACGCGATCATGCTCGGCCTGTCACGGCGGGAGGCAAGGCGCCGCTTCGACGAGATCATCGCCTTCGCGGAACTCGAGGAGTTCGTCGACCTCAAGCTCAAGAACTACTCGTCCGGGATGAGCATCCGGCTCGGCTTCTCCGTCGCCATCCAGGTGGACGCGGAGATCCTGCTGGTCGACGAGGTACTCGCGGTGGGTGACGTCTCCTTTCAGCGCAAGTGCTACGACGAGTTCGGCCGCATGCGCCAGGCAGGGAGGACGATCGTCTTCGTGACCCACGACATGAGCGCTGTGGAGCGGTTTTGCGATCGCGCGATGCTGCTCGAGAAGGGGACCGCTCTCGAAATCGGCGAGCCGGATCGCATCGCGGAGCGCTACAGGGAAGTCAACTTCGGGTCTCTCGAAGGCGAAAGCTCGGGCCACACCGGTGCGCCGACCGAGGCGCGCGTCCGCAGCGCGTGGATCGAGAACGAAGCGGGCGACCGCGTTCTGAGCAGCTTCCAGGGCGAGCTATGCCGCGCCTGCATGGAGGTCGAGTTCGAAGCGCCGGTGGAGGAGCCGGTCTTCTCGGTGACCTTCCGTAACGACGTCAGGCACATCATCTTCGTCGCCACAAGCGCGCCCCACGACCCACCAGGGGCTTTCGGCGCGGGCGAGCGCGCGGTCGTCCGCCTGTCATTCGCCAACTGGCTCGCGCCCAGCCGCTACACGCTGACGCCGACGGTCCAGACCTGGGACCCGGGATATCGAGTGCTGCACCAGCGCGAGGACTTCGCGTCGCTGATCGTGGACGGCCCGAGACGCACGGGAGGCGCGACGGACCTGCCCACCGTTCTCGAGGTCGAGCGGCCGTGAGCGCCCGCCCGCCTGTCGCGGCATATCGCGGGCCGCACGCCTTCGGCGACGACCTCCGCCGCCTCGTGAACCTGACGTACACGCTCGCGGCGAACGATTTCAAGCTGCGCTTCTTTGGATCCGCCCTCGGCTATCTGTGGTCGCTGATGCGGCCGCTGTTGCTGTTCGGGGTCCTGTATTTCGTATTCACGGAGATCGTTCGCTTCGGAGCCGGAGTCGAGAACTACCCCGTGTACCTCCTGGCGTCGATCGTTCTGTTCACGTTCTTCTCGGAGGCGACGGGCCGCGGCGTGATCTCCTTGGTCGAGCGGGAGACGCTCCTCCGCAAGATCCGCTTCCCCCGGATGGTCGTGCCGCTCTCGGTCGCCCTTCACGCGCTGTTCAACCTTGGTCTCAACCTGATCGTGGTGTTCACGTTTGTGTTCGCGGCCGGCATCGAACCGCGCTGGAGCTGGTTCCAGATGCTGCCGCTGGTGCTTCTGCTGGTGGTGCTGGCGACCGGGACGACGATGCTGTTGTCGGCCCTCTACGTTCGATACCGCGACATGCAGCCGATCTGGGAGGTGGTACTCCAGATCCTCTTCTATGCCTCGCCGATCATGTACGTCGCCGCGAGCTTCCCGGACAATGTCGAGCGCGCGGCAATGGCGAACCCGATCGCCGCGGTGCTCACGCAGATGCGGCACGCTCTGATCGACGCCGACGCGCCAACCGCGGCCGAGGCGATCGGGGGTGGTGCCCGCCTCGCGATCCCCCTGCTCGTGACGGCGGCGGTATTCGGGCTCGGGGTGTACGTGTTCATGCGTGAGGCACCACGCATCGCCGAGGATCTGTGAGCCGATGGCGCAGGCAGGCTCATCCGACGACAGGCCCGCGCTCGACGAGGCGCTCGAGGAGCGCAACCGCCTCTGGGAGGAGCTTCAACGCAGCCGCGCTGCGGAGGCGGACCTCGAGTACTGGCGCGGCCGCGCCAGCGACATCGAGGCCTCGCGCTGGTGGCGAGCCGGCGCACCGCTGCGGCTGGCGAAGCGCCTGGTCGCTGACCCGTCGATGACGCTCGAGAACATCGCGTTCCGCCTCAAGGAGCGGCGCCGCGACCGCTAGCCTGCCCGCCGTGCCGAGTCCGGTCACCGTCGCGATACCGGTGCTCAATGGCGCGCGCTACCTGGACGAGGTCCTCGGGGCGGTGCGCGAGCAGAGCGTCGATCGCGATGTCGAGATCCTGGTCGTGGACTCGGGGTCCACGGACGGCTCACAGGACATTGCGCAGCGTCACGGCGCGGTCCTCCACGAGATCCCCAAGGGCGAGTTCTCGCACGGCGGCACGCGCAACCTGATGATGCAGATGGCAAGCGGAGACCACGTCGCGTTCCTGACGCAGGACGCGACGCCGGTTCACGACAGGTGGCTGGCGGCGCTTCTCGAGGGCTTCGCTCAAGCGGACGACGTCGCGGCCGTGTTCGGCCCGCACGACCCGCGTCCAGACGCCTCGCACATGATCAAATCGGAGATGGCGCGGCACTTCGCGAGCTGGGGTGACGGCACGCGAATCGACGTCCAGCGGCTCGACCGCTCGCCGCACGGCATCGCGGCCTACCGCAAGTTCCCCGGCCAGCTCACCTTCCTGTCGGACGTGAACTGCGCCATCGCACGCTGGGCGTGGAGCCGGGTGCCATACAGGAACGTGCCGTACGCCGAGGACCAGCTGCTCGGACGCGAGCTGATCGAGGCCGGCTTCGCAAAGGTGTTCCACCCGGACGCGCGGGTTCTGCACTCGCACGACTATCCGCCGCTCGACTTCTTTCGGCGCTACTTCGACGAGTTCCGCTCACTCCGGGAGGTGCTCGGCTTCAAGCAACCGTGGGGACCGAGGCGATCGTTGTGGGACGTGCGTGGCCTCGTGGGAGCAGACAAGCGCTGGCTCGAGGAGCACGGCGTCCGCGGGCCGGCGCTCCGCCGGCCGCTGCTCGTGTCGGGGCGCCACCACGCGCTCCGCACCGCCGGGGCCGTCATCGGCACGCGAGCGGACCGCCTCCCAGGCGGAGTCCGGCGCCGGCTGTCGCTCGAAGGGCGCTCTGGGTTCGAGCCCCAGCAGGTCCCGGCGAGTCTGCTCGAGGAGCCCGGCGACAACTTCGACCCCGACTGGAAGTGGGAGTTTGTCCGGCGCGCGTTTCCGCGTCGGCCGCTGGCGCTCGAGCCGCATTCCGGTCGCCGCGACGGCCCGCTGACGGTGGCCTGGGTGGTCCCGCGCTGGGACATCGGGTCCGGCGGCCATACCACGATATTCCGCCTCGTCCGCGAGCTGGAGCGCCGCGGTCACAGCTGTGCGATCTATCTGTTCGATCCCGACCGGATGGAGAGCCGGTCGGGCGGCGACCTGCGCCGCGAGATCCGCGAGCACTTCGTGGAGGTCGAGGCACAGGTATTCCGCGACCTCTCGTCCTGGACCGGCGCAGATGTGGCCATAGCCACCGAGTGGCGCACCGCCTACCCCGTCAACGACCTGCCGGGATGCAAGACGAAGGTCTACCTCGTTCAGGATGACGAGCCGCAGTTCTACGCAACCTCCTCCGCGTCTCTCTGGGCCGAGGAGAGCTACCGGATGGGCTACGCGTGCGTGGCCTACACGCCGTGGATGGCGGACCGGCTTCGCGAGCGCTTCGGAGTCGATGCTCGGTACTTCGAGTGCGGCACCGACACGGACGTCTACGAGTTCGCCGGCGAGGAGGGGAGGGAGCCCGGGCTGATCGCGGTGTACGCCCGTGTCGAGACGGAGCGTCGCGCCGTGGAGCTGGCGATCGCCGGCCTCGGCCACCTGTTCGAGCGCCGTCCCGGCGTGCGCGTCTGCCTGTTCGGCTCGCGGGACGAGGTCGGGACGCCATTCCCGTGCACCGACATGGGCGTCCGCCCGGCGTCCGACCTGGCGGCTCTGTACAGGCGCGCCAGCGTCGGAGTCGTGTTCTCGCTCACGACACACTCGCTCGTCGCCCACGAGATGATGGCGTCCGGCCTCCCGCTGGTGGAGCTCGAGGGCGACAACGTGTCGTCGGCGCTCGGCAGCTCCGGTGAGCTCGTCGAGCTGGCGGCCCGCACGCCGGACGCGATCGCCGACGCGGTCGAGCGCCTGCTCGACGACCGCGAGACCGCCGCCGCCATGGCACGCCGCGCGCGCGATTTCGTCAGCGAGCGAACCTGGGAGCGCGCCGGCGACCAGCTCGAGGGCGCGCTTCGCGACTTCCTCGCCGCCGGCGGCGGCAGACCGAAGGCCGGCTAGACGCCGACCTCGGCACGAGGCTCGCGCGCCTCGGCGGAGCGCGGCTCCGCGGGCTCGGCGCCCGGGGACACCGCCACGCGGGTGGCGAGCTGGAGCAGGTGGGCGAGCCCGGCGGCGATGATGAAGATGATGCCCAGCACTATCCGCGGGCCCGTCCGCTGCTCGAAGCCGCCGAGGTCGGAGATCGAGGTTACCCAGTAGGTGTACGCCACCGTTGCGATGGCGAGCAACGAAGCGACCCCGTAGTACGTGGCGACGGCGCGATGCCGTCCGACGACTACGAGCGCGAGCGCGACGACTACGAAAGCGGGGAAGATCAGCCCCCACTCCGCGGTCGTGGTGAGCTGGACCGCGATCTGCTGGATGCCCCTCCAGAGATAGCTCAGGCGGTCAACCAGGAAGCTGGGGTCGTCCGCCAGCTCCCACGGCGAAGGCGTCGCGCGGGCCGCGGCGGGATTCGTGGCAACCCATGCCTGCCACGGGAGGACCGACAGCACAGCGATCGCCGCGGCGAGCGCGAGATCGCGCCAGCGCGCGCGAACCCCGCTCGGCATCAGCGCGATGACGAGCGCGATGCCCACCGCCAGGCCGAACGCCATGCCCTCGTTCTTGACATTCGCCCCGCCCGCGAGGAAGACGGCGCCGAGCAGCGCGTGCGCGCGATGCCCCCTGTCGAGCCAGATGCCGAAGGACAGGGCCGCGCAGCCCACGTAGGCGGCCATGGTCGTGTCTGCGTCGCCCAGGGTGATGTTCGCGATCAGGATGCCCGACACCGAGACCACTGCGAGAACGAGCACCCACAGCCAGCGCCTCCCCAGCGGTGCGAGGAGCCACGCGAGCGTCCAGATCAAGGCCGCGAATATGAGCCAGAGCTCGAGGTGCCAGAGCCGCAGATCCTGGCCGCCGATGGCGTGAAAGAACGACGACTCGAGCAGAGGGTGCAGGATCGGGTAGTCGAGGTGGACGAAGGACAGCTGCGGGTTGCGGCCGACGCCGTCGATGAGGCCGTCGTGATGGAACAGCGCCATGCCCTTGAAGGACCAGATGTTCGCGTCGTCCCAGAGCGTCGGCACATGCGTGAACGCGAGCGAGCCGACGGTGAAGTAGACGGCGATGGCGCCGAGCACCAACCGCTCGATCACGACCTCGACCCGCGGCGGCGCGTCGCCGGCGTGCGCCGCAACGGACACCTCCGCCGGGCGCATGAGTCGCGCCACGAGCACCAGCGCGAGCGTCACGGCCCCAACGACCGCGAGGGATACCGCGGGGGTCACGGGGACGCCGAGCACGACGAGGGCGATCAGCGGCACTCCTGCGGCCACCGCGCCGACGACGAACGCCGGCCCAGCCGCGGCGAGCAGGGCCTGCGGCCGGAGGCGCACGAGGCCGAGCGCGCTCAACAGCGCGAAGCCGGGCGCGGCGACGAGCAGATGAAAGACGAGAAACCCTACGACCAGGCGCTCGTCCCTCACCGGCTCACTTCGCTCTCAGGTCGAGCCAGGATGAGCGACTCCGACACGGTGAGGTAGCGGCGTGCGGGCTCGGCAAGCTCGGCCTGCCGCTCGGCCTCCGTCGTGACGTCGTCCGGGGCCGTGCCGTCGAACAGGGCCCAGTGCCGCTCCGGGTCGAAGTCGACCGAGCGGAGCGGGCGCCGCGGGAACATGTTCATGATGAGGCAGGGAACGACCGGCGTGTTGCTGTTGACGACGTACTCGGCGTCCTCCGGCATCCGTTCCTGCGCAGCGGCGAGCGCGTCGACGAGGTCCGGGCGGCCGATGTCGTTGAGGCACTTCTGCTTCGCGACTGGCTCCGAGGTGGGCGCGTAGGTCTTCCGCTGGTCGTTCAGGACCTTGGCGCTGTCGCGAAGCTTCCCCGGCCAGCCCACGGCGAGCACGGCGACGGTTACCGCGGCTGCCGCAAGCGCCCACGTCTGCGCACGCGGCCGCTCCCCGCCCAGCAAGCTCGCAACGATCAGCGCTGCGGCGCCGAGTCCGAGTATGAACGCCAGGCTCGTGACGAGTGACGACGTCATCGCCGCCCGTCCGCGCCTTCCGTCATCTGGTCCCGCACGAGGCGGCGAGTCTAGAGCGTCGGATCATCACTACTCGTAATAGCGCGCGATCACGAGCAGTTGCGCGAACACGCCGTGCGCAATGGCGAGCACGACCAGGAGGGCCGCAACCGGCCGCGTCCGCCTCCCGCCCGCGCCGAGCGCGGCAAGGACAGCTCCGGCCGCGTAGAACGGCAGGAATGGAAGCAGGTAGCGCGCCTGCTCGAACGTGTCCCCGCTTTCGCGCAGGAAACGGATGCCGGAGAACCCGATCGCGCCCAGTAGGCCCGCGACCATGACCCCGTACACCATCAGCTCCGGCCAGCGTCGGCGCAACGCGCTCCGGCGTCGGACGAGCGCGGCGCCGGCGAGGCCTGCGAGCGGCACCCAGACGGCCAGGGCCAGGTAGTACACCCAGACGGGCCAGCGCGCGTCGAGCCATCCGAAGTGGCCGATGAACCCGCGGAACCAGGTCGTCCACGGCGGAAGGTACGGGAACTGCTCCTGCATGAACGGCAGCCGCGGCAGGTAGAGCTGCCACGTGTAGGAGAGCTGGTCGCGGAGCGTGATCGGCGCGGCGACGGTCTCGCCCGCGGCGGTCCGTGCAGCGAGCTCGACGCCGCCGCCGAAGAGTGCCCTGTCCCACACGAAATGGTTGAGTGCCATGTACGCCGCCGCGGCGGCGGCGAAGAGCCCGAGCGCGGCGCCCGCCGCGGCGAGCGCGCGGCGGCGCTCGCCGTCCGCCCGCCAGACGAGCAGCGTGAGCGCCAGCACCGCGCCCGGCAGCAGCGCGACGAAGTTGAGCTTCGTGAGGAAGCCGACGGCCAGCGCCGCGCCGATCGCCAGCCCGAGCGCCGGGGTGAGCCCGCGCCGGAACGCGCGCGACACGGCAAGCAGGAGCGCCGCCGACGCGGCGAATAGGAGCGTGTCCGGCGTCACGGCGCCGCCGAGATAGGCGAAGAGCGGCTGGAAGGCCACGACGAGCGCGCCCGCCGTCCACGCCCACGGCTCCGCAGGGAACAGCTCGCGCAGGAACATGAACACGAAGAAGACCGTGAAGCTTGCGAGGAGCGCGGACATCAGGCGCAGGATCAGCATCCTGTGCACCAGCCCCTTCCAGGGGGACGCGTGGTACACGAGCGCGCCGAGCGCGTAGTAGAGCGGCGGCTGCGCGGAAGTCTCGATGACGCCGCCGCCGTTGTCCGGACTCGGGCGCACGCGCGTCGTGCGCTCCACGGCGGCCTGCTGGATGTCCGACCAGAGCGCGAGTTCGTTCGGGCGTCCGACGGTGGAGTTGAAGTCGAGCGCGTCCATCAGACCGGCCTCCTCGTCGGCGATGCCGGGCCCGCCGGGCGTGTTCGGCACGTTGCCCGTCTCGGCCAGGTATTGGAGGTACGCCACGTGCCCCGTCTCGTCCGGCACCTGGAACGTCGGCGTCACGAGCGCCCAGACGACGCAGTTGAGGAACGCCACGAGCGCGCACAAAAGCGCCGCGGCGGGGACGCGCCGCAGCCGGGCTCTCATCGCGTCAACTCGCGCGCCGCGCACATGAGTGCCGTCGCGCAGGTGCCGGCGAGAATGACGCCGGCGAGCACGAGCAGCCAGGTGTCGATCGCGATCCCCTTGCCCAGGCCGAACCGGTGAGCCACGGTCGGCAGGAGGGCGAACCACGACTCTTCGCCCGCGCGCAGCCACTCGAGGCGGATCCGCCCGCCGGCCCCGTAGAAGACCGTTCGCGCACCCGGGCCGGTCGCGATGCAGGCGACGATCCCGCCGCTCGAGTCCTTCGTCGATGGCCGCAGCGGCACGACGACGAAGCCCTCAGGACGACCGCCGGGGAGCGTGCCGGCGCTGACGCGCCGTCCGTCGAGCGTCGACATCGTCGCGCGGATGCGCGGCGTCGGCCGGCCGTAGGTCCCGACGCGCAGCCGCAGTGCCGCGGCGTCGGCGGGGACGAGCCCCCCCTCCTGGCAGTGCCTGTCGCTTCCCTTTAACTCCTTCACCGGACCGAACTCAGGGACGTAGTTGCTGCCGGCCTGGCGTGGCTCCGCCTCGGCGAGCGTAACCCCGAGCGCCAGGAGCAGCACGACGCATCCCGCCGCCAGGACGATGCCTGGGCGCATTCCTAGCTTCGGCGACGGAGGCCGATGATGCTCAGGAGAAACGACGAGAAGAAGATCTGGATTCCGACGATCACGAGGGCGGCGGCGAGCACCGCGAGCCGCTCCTCCGAGAGCGCCCCGAACCCGCGGTCGATCCACATGCCGAGGATCGTGGCCGCGATGGCGACCCCGGCAAGCGTCACGGCGCCGCCCAGGAGCAGCCCGTGCTCCAGCCGGAAGCGCGCGCGCATGCGGTCGAACCAGGCGTCGCGCTCGCCCATGAAGTAGGTGCCGTACGCGTGCGCGCACAGGCCGAGCGCGAGTACCTGGGTGCCGACGATCATCAGGAGCGTCCCGGCGACCATCGAGTGCAGATCCCACAGCCGGCCGAACACGTCGAGCTCGAAGAGAACCGTAAGGGCGATCAGCGTGCCGACGACTGCCATCACCGCGCCGGGGACGATGAACAGCCACGTCGGGCTGTGCACGAGCAGAAAACGCAGGTGGCGCCAGCCGTCCCGGAAGCTCGACAGCTTCGACTCGCCCTCGCGTGGGTGGTAGTGGATCGGGATCTCCTCGATCACGAGCCGCTCCTTGCCGGCGCGGATCACCATCTCCGACGCGAACTCCATACCGGTCGTGCGGAGGTCCAACCGCGGCAGCGCGCCGCGGCGCACCGCGCGCATGCCGCAATGCGCGTCCCTGACCCCCGTCCGGAAGAACAGGTTGAGCACGCCGGTCAGCACAGGGTTCCCGACGTAGCGATGGAGCCACGGCATCGCGCCCGGCTGGATGCCGCCCATCCGGTCGCCCATCACGAGGTCGGCGCCCTCGTCGAGCTTCGCGACGAAGCGCGGGATGTCGCCGAAGTCGTAGGTGAGGTCGGCGTCCGCCATGACGATGTAGTCGCCGCGGGCGGCGGCGAAGCCCGCCCGGTAGGCGCTTCCGTATCCCCTGCGCGGCTCGTGCACCACGACAGCGCCGGCCTCGCGCGCAAGCTCCGCGCTGCGGTCGTCCGAGCCGTTGTCGGCGACGACCACCTCGCCCTCCCAGCCGTGCGCGGCCAGCGCGTTGCGAGCCTCGACGACGCAGCGACGGATCGACGCCGCCTCGTTGAGGCAGGGGATCACGACGGAGACCTTGACGGGCGTGGCGCCCTCGCCGGCCTCCGCCGGGTCGCGGGTTGTCTGCTCAACTGTGCTCAGAGAAACGCGCCTTTGGACGGTGCAACCGTAGGAACGCGCAGCGAAACCGGAAGTCGCGGGGTGGGCGGCGATCCTAGCGGATGTTGTGCGAGCCTCCCGGGGCCGATGCGGATCTGCCTGGTCTACGACTGCCTGTTCCCATACACCGTCGGCGGCGCCGAGCGGTGGTACCGCAACCTCGGCGAACGCCTCGCCGCTGACGGTCATGACGTGACCTACCTCACGCTCCGGCAGTGGCCCCGCGGGGAGCGCGCCGACGTTCGCGGGGTTCGAGTCGTCGCCGCCGGCCCGCAAATGGGCCTCTACACCGGCGACGGCAGGCGGCGCATCCTCCCTCCGCTCGTCTTCGGCGCGGGCGTCCTGTGGCATCTGGTCCGCCGGGGCGGGCGCTATGACGTCGTCCACACCGCGTCGTTTCCGTACTTCTCACTGCTCGCTGCGGCGATCATGCGCCCAGCGCGGGGCTTTCGCCTGGTCGTCGACTGGCACGAGGTCTGGAGCCACGCCTACTGGG
>OBLS010000956.1_pt1 | contig 11370 bp, 10 predicted proteins | sample 1519901 | NCBI WGS metagenome assembly OBLS01 (sample SAMEA3113585, study PRJEB22503) | soil metagenome
AACCCCCGGCTCTTAGCACTTTCGTCGCGTCTAGCAAGGCGAAGGCATCTATGTAGTTACCGGCCGTAAGGCGCATGCTTGCGACGTTGTCCGACCTTATACCTGTCATCTTCCCATCTCGCTTGTCTATCAAAAGACCATGCACCAACGCAGCGCCTGTTTGCACGCCGCTCTGCAAAAACAGTGGCAAATTGTCGGCAACGAGCTCGTTGTCGGCGTCCAACATGCACACGTGCCGGTAGCGCGACATCCGCATCGCCAGGTTGCGCAACCTTGGAAGACCGAGGTTGCGCTCCAAGAATAAGGTCTTAAGCGGCGCGTCCTCGTAGAGAACCTGCACCGTCCGCAAAAACTTCTGCGAACCGTCGCGGGAGGCATCGTCGATGACCAGGAGCTCTCCAGAGTAACCAGCCTCCTTGAGGTGCTCGATCGCCTGGAGGGCGCTGCGTATCGACCGGGGAAGATAAGGTCGATGGTTCCAGTTAGGGATAAAGATAGTTACGCCGTCCTCTGCCTTGCTCTCCCTATAAGGCGGGCCCACACTCGGGTCGGCGAGGACGGTGGACTCTATACGGTTTGTGCTCTGCAGCATCTTGGCCTCAGACAAGACGTAACGCCCCGGACAAATGTTCCCCCAACCGTCCTCTGGAGACGTAGAAGTCTCTGGCACGACGATACATTCCACGATACCCTATGTCCCGCACCTCCGTATCGAAGGCCGAGACTGAAGCGTAGACGCCGGGAACATCGAATCCTGCAGCGGTGAGAGCCGGGTCTATCTTGCATGGCACCGTCCCTGCCAACAGCGGGACGATAAAACGAAAACTCTCATAATACAAGCCGTCACGTTCAGCACCCCACAGATAATATCTGGCTTTCGAGAGGATCGCCGAGAGTTGCGGGCCACCAAGCATCGGCTCTTGGGGGGTCATGTTCTTCAGGCGGCCATGCAAGAGGCAGAAACCCCCTGGGTTGATCTGATATTCGAAGAGTGCCCCCAGGAGATCCCGGTTCCTATCATTCCTTGGTCCCACCATGACCCAAGGGATCGTACGCTCTGCCTGGTTTGCCGGCTCCTGTGCCAACGGTTCTTCTCGGGTAGGGCCGTTGAACACGAAGTGGTAAGGTAGGTCGGACACTTCGGAGTGACTGTCTTTCTGGGACGCAAAGCCTAGATCAAAAAGGGCGTCGAATTGGATACCTCTCCGTAGCCGCGCCAGATAGCCCGGACTATGCACCGGTCCGACGGACGTCAGGATGCGCTTTCGTGCGCAGGCTATCTTTGAGAGGAATACCGATTCGTCGCCGCTCGCCTCGATGCACTGCTTCGGACTCGCTACAAGCAAGGTGGTGTTACTCAAATCCTCTGGGGCCAAGGCGCATACCTCGGGCGAGAAGTACACCGCAACACTGTGTGATGAGTCTCTAAAGCCCTTGGACAGGCGCGAAGCCAAGTTCTGGTCGCCCGATGTGGGTGGTCGTACGATTGCGAGTGTTTCGATCTGCATGCCGCATCTACGATATCAGGCCTCATCGTTGAATTCTATACGACGCCCCGTAGATAACTGTTGCACGAGCAGTGGGCGAGGTCGAGAGATGACTTTCGGCTACGTGCACCGAGTGGTTCGCGGCGCCGGATCCTCGGCTTGACGAGACTATTTGGCGATGCAATCTACCATGAGGCCTATCACGGCGTGAATCCGTACAATACTAGGGTCCCAGAGCGAGTCAGGGAGAGATGTAATGAACGAGCTACTCAACGCCGGGCTGGGGGGTAGATGAACGAGAACACCGGCGCAGGGAGGGGCATTGATGGCTCCGGAGCCTTCTTGGGCAGTCGCCCTGAGGGAGGCAAGGTAAGCGTGGTGATCCCTTGTTACAACCAGGCGCGCTTCCTCGGCGAGGCCATACAGAGTGTTCTCTGCCAAGGCTACACTGACTTGGAGATCATCGTAGTCGATGACGGCTCTAAAGATGGCACAGAGGAAGTTGCCTCGGGCTACGCCAAGGAGGACCCAAGGGTAAGGCTCATAAGGCAGGAGAACAGGGGCCTGGCAGCGGCCAGGAATAGGGGACTGGCGGAGGCAGGGGGTGAGTATATAGTGTTTTTGGACTCCGATGACCGTCTGGTCTTAGAGGCTCTGGAGGTAGGGGTAAGGGAGCTAGAGGCGCATCCCCGATGTGCCTTCGTCTCTGGAATTTGCCGGAAGATCACCGCTAATGGTTCCATTGTGCCCGGGTGGGAGCAGTTTCGGGTCAGGGATGATCCTTACCTCGAGTTATTGCGCAGTTGCCCGGTCTACGTACCGGCGGTGATGTATCGGCGTTCTGTTTTCGACGCTGTAGGTGACTTCGATACCTCCTACAGGGCCGCCGAAGACTACGACCTCTACTATCGTATTCTGGAGCGTTTCCCGGTCTACTGTCACGATACCCTCGTCGCTGAGATACGCCGCCACGAGGCGAACATGACCCGCGATCGCACCTTGATGTTGAAGTACAACATGGCCGCACTCCGCTCACAGCGCAAACGTGTAAAGGCTGACGCCCGCTATAAGGACGCTTACAAAGCCGGGGAGAGACTCTGGCGAGACTGGCACGGCGCCCCTGTGGTCAACCAAGCACGAGCTCACCTCCAAGAGGGGCGGTGGTGGCAGGGACTCAAAGGTATGCTGGCGTTGTTACGCTACTACCCGCAAGGGATCCTGCTTGTGGCCAATCGGGGTGTCGAGCGTGAGAGGGTCGCCCGACGCCTTCGCCATCAGCAGCGGGAGCTGGAGACGCACAGGTATAAGCTGCAGCAGCTAAAGAAGTCAGGCGAAAGAGCAGCGGAAGACGGCGACCGACTAGAGAAAGACCTCCGGAGTGCCATGAAAGAGGAGCGCCAAAAGATCCGACACCACAAGGAGCGCGTAAGACATCTGGCATCTCGAATGGAGAAGCCCAGCCAGCCTGGACGACACACACTCCGTAAAAGCTGGGAATCGCTCAAAAACCGGCTTGGCCTGTTGGCCCGAGAATAGCGCGATCACCGACGTGAACCACGCATAATACCATCAACTCCAACCACCAAACCAATACACCCTGGGAAAAGCTGGCGAACCACATGGGACCCGTCTGAGGGGATGTGCCAAGACGGCCTCTGCGTGACGGTACGTCGGTGGTGCTCGGGCTGTACACGACGTCTCTGAGGAATCCACCTGCCCAGGGCGGGAGCTAGTCGCGCGGCTCTGGCGACGGGGACACTGGCCGCTCTCTACGAACTTCCGAGAATTCCCGTTATGCGAAGTTCGCGCTTTCTCGTCCGCTGTGACAACCAACACACCTGCAGAGCATATGCTTAACACATGCTAGACGCCAAAAAGCCCGACCGGCCTGAAAACGGGCAAGCGAGGAACCGATCGAGGCGTCCTTCGGCACCCGCTTGCACCGCCGAAGCGACTGCTGCTGCCAGGGGAAGGAGAACCCCCAACCTTACTGATCTGATAGTCCTTGTTACGCTTAGGGGGAGTCCTGAGAGAAGAGTCCTGAACTCGCCGTCCCTAGCCGTCCTCAAAGTATTATGTTTACTTACTGCTAACCACTCTCCTCCGCGATGCCCTCGACCCACCTCGTGGCCGAAGCTGTCGTTTACGAGCCTAAAGTTGTTGATTGAGTCTCGACACAAGTTGGCCGAACGTCGCCTACGCAAGCGCCGCTATAAGCCTCATCAGGCTCTCGCCAGACCTCGTTGGCTTCCTTGGTGCATCTGAAGCTACTCTACCTCACTTCATATCCTGTGCGCGGCCGTAGTGTGGGGGTTGTATTATATATACTTACTGGAGCCACCGAGCTGGCCACACTGAAACGGAGTTGGGCCATACGTACTTCTCGACAAGATACACCTCGTACCTCAACCGCTGGAAGCCAACGAGCCACTGAAACGACGACAGGACCCGCCGAGCGGGTAACGTACCCTACGAGCCGAGGACTATATAAGCCCTCTGCTATGCCCTCTTCCTTTCACCCACATCGGTCAGCGCGGAGATAAACTCGTCTCGCGTTTCCTGAAGTGCTTTCATGGCGCGTACGCAGCAGTCCCTAGCCTTTGTGCGTGCAGGCTCCGTCAGGCAGTAATCGAAGGCCTTCTGTAATTCCTCGTCCGTGAGGGCATCCGCGGTAAGCGCCACCGGCCAACCGAGCGTCTCCGCCTGACGCCGAATCTTGCCTCCCCCGGCAACCGGGTCGATGGCGATAGCGGGAACGCCATTCTTGAGCGCCAACACCATCCCATGCAAGCGCGTTGTCAAAACGAGCTCCATTCGGGCGATGAGCGACTCAACCTCAGCGGCGCTCCGCAAGCCCGAGCTATTGCGATCCAGGCACGTATCTATAGGCACCACCGCCATCTCCCGCGAGGCCACGAGACGGCGAATGGCATCGTTAGCAACCCGGTGAATGTCTTTTCCTTTGTACTCAGGCTGTGAATCTATTAGAACGACACCTACGACGGGCACCTCAGCCTGGCGTGACAGAAATGAAATGTCCGGGCGAGCACGTGCTGAGCTGTCCCGTTCCAGTAGGAGGCTGAAGGGACTCCATGCATCGAGAGGCTCGAGCATTGTCAGGTTGAGACCGACGAGATAGCAGCCGGCAAAGCGGGGCAGAAACTCTGTAATCGGCCAACCATTGCCGAAAGGGCCGCAGACGAACACAACGTGCGAATAGCTTTGGGCATCTACCGAGCGCCAGTCCACACCGCCGGAGAAGGGAGGAGCAAGGGCGACATCGTAGGAATGCCCTGCACGCTCAAGCCAGTCACAGGCGAGGTCTCGCGCCATCAGATCGCCGGCTGTTGCTCCCATCTGCTCAAAGCTGAACCAACCAGCTACAAGAGTCTTCATAAATGAGCCTCCTATGAAACAGCTACGATACCGTTAAATGAACAAAGTTCTATTTCTAGGGCAGAGATAGCTGCTCGAACTCGCAAATCGCACAGGACCTTCACTTCCTCTAACCGCTCGCCACGGTACATAGTATCCAAATCAACTCCTTCACCTGGGTGACAGCATAGTTCTGTTCGTCCGGGCGGTAGCGCTGCCAGAATCTTCATCAGCCTGTCTACGCTAATGCCGTAAGGGAAAGACAAACCTTCCACCGTTTGCCCATAAAAGTCGCCGCAATAGCGAACTTCTGAACTGTAATGCCGTAGAGGGACTCCGAGATGGCGGGCAACATCGATCACGATAGAACGTACCGGTTCACGCAGATGAACGTGCTGATGAGAATCGATGTGTGTTGGGTCTTTACCAACAAGGCGCCGGAAGGTATCGAGCTGGTAGGATATCTGATCTGACACGGCTGCGATGTCTTCCATGGAAACCACTTCATATAGAGGCACCCACACGCCATCGCGATAAGCCCATTCGCCGAGATCGACATGAAGCCCGAAGCTAAGATCCTGATGCTCTCGACTATAGGTGGCGGCTTCGACCGCTCCCGGCCGACACACTATTAGGCTAGTACTTGTCACAATACCTTGTTCGTGAGCCTTGATGATACCCTCGTTCACACTAGAGCTCAGTCCAAAATCGTCGGCGTTCACGATGAGATGTCTCTTAGCAACCATGAGTAACAGCTCCAAATCGCCGAGCCGAAGCAACCGCTCCCAAGTGGGAAGTACGCTGGCAGCCGTTGTGTGCTGGGCAACTACCAACCAAACCGCGCAGTGCAGCGGTGCTTCGCTCTCTATTGCTCGCTGGTTCTGAGATATAGAGGCTATGTAACATTCAGATCCGCGAGCAGACGGGCAGCCACCGAGCGAGCCTCGAAGTATTCCTCCGCTATCGATCGTGCTGCTTCACAGTGTCGGCGGTAGTCCCCGTTAATGGCCTCGATGGCAGCCAGCGCCTCGTCAGTTGTAGTAACGGCGAAGAGTCCCTCACCGGTGGGCAAGATGTTGCTGAATCCCGTATCCTGAGCGATCACAGGCTTGCCACAGGCGAGGTAGCAGATGTCCCGTTCGCTGAACCATCCGCTACGAAGCCGGACGTTCTGGTCTTTCGCAACTGTAAACTCAGCGCGTGACCCGCGTAAATAGGCAGGGTAGTCGCCGAATATATCGAGTGACATCGGAGAAGGAGATACCAGGCGCCAGCCGTGAAATCGGAGCCGCTCGCGATCTGCTGGGTCCTGAACCATCATCGCAAGCTCAAACGGTTGTGAGGTGTGGCGCGGGAGGTCGAGAAATTTTTCCCACTCGTGATGTTTGCTCCAACGATAGACCTCGCCATCATATTTCACATCGCTGCCGCTTTGGCGGTAGTTGCCAATGGTGGTAAAGAAGCGAGCTTCTGGATCATAGACCATCGGCCAGAGTTCCAAGTCAATAGGCTGGCGAGTCTTGCGATACTTCCCCTCCAATCCGTTAAGCGGAACGCCGCAGTCTGGAGCACCGTAGTTTTCACCGTAGGTGGCGATGATGTGGTGATGGGCGAAGGCGATCTGCTTCTCCTCGTCGCCATTGGCGAGCCGCAGCTCTGCATATACTGGGTCGGTCTCAATGTACACCCTGAAAGGCGCGCCTAGCGCCAGATGCCCGTAGCGAAAATCCGTGGCACCCACCACATTGAGGAGCACGTCGCAGGAGCGATAAAGGTCGCCCAGTTCCCGCACCGACATCCCCCAGCAACTATTCGCACTCTCTCCCAGCCGCGGATCCGGCAGCCGGAACGCCCACCGATTGGCTAGCCCAACTCGCTTCATACAGCTTGCGATGTGGCGCACCGCGTAGGAACAGTCGGCCGTCACAGCGCTTTTCTCCGGGTCATACGGCCAGACCAAGTCGTCTTCGATGTACCAGACCTCGTGGCCCAACCGCGACAAGGCGCGTAACCAGTTCAGATAGAGCCACGTCTGCCCCCCGAAGGGACAGCGGCCCATCATGCCCAGGATCACAACTCGCAGCTTATTGCCCACCTACTATCTCCTACTCAGGTGGTGCTGCGTAATGAGGTAGACCACGGTACTCACGAGATCTCCTTCGACTGATGCTGCCACTCCCCGGCAGGAGTACGCTGCTCGAACCTAGCCACCTGTCCGCCTTCGATCTCCAGTCGCAAATCGCGGTTCGCTAGCGTGCCTAAGCGATGGGTGATCATGAAAGCGGTACATCCGCGCATGAGTCGTTCTATCGCCTCCATGATCACGGTCTCGGTCTTTTGGTATTGACGAAGCTCATGGCCTCGTCGAGGATGGAGGCGTCCTTCAGGAAAACGTGGGCCAAGGCGATGCGCTGGCACTCGCCGCCCGAGAGGCTCATGCCGCGCCCGCCGGCCCCGCTCTCGTAACCGTGGCGTAGGCCGACGATGAACTCGTGGGCGTTGGGGGCTTCTGTGGCCTCGAAGATCCCCTCCTCGCTGGCGCCGGGGCAGGCGTATGCTATGTCGTCGCGCGCGGGACCGTAGCAGGAGGAGTTGGGCCATCCAAAGTTGTCGAAGTAGGTTACTTCGTGGCTCAAGCATCGAAGACCCACTAGGTACTGGAGGTACTGCCAGCTATGTCCCCCGAGGCGATACCGGTTTAGTGGATCCGAACAGACAATCTTGTTACCTATTATCTGTCTCTCTGTGAGGTCACTCTGCGAGGTCGCCAAGGTCCGATGGCTCAAGTCGAGGGAATTAGCTTTGGGCTTTCGTGTCATCATTGCTGCTCGCCTCGATCAGTCCCAAATGTTCGCCCAGAAAACGCAGTTGTTCCAGTCGGTACAGATTACTGTTCACCTCATGGCTCCAAGCCGACCGCGCGTCTCCAGCACCCTTCCCAGCGAATATGCCACGGTTTTCGTGACATAGCCAGCGAAACTGCAGATAAATCTGGGCAGCATACAGCCTCTCCTCGAAGTTACCGGGCGGGCCCTTGGGCCAGCGGGCCCGCTGGTACTCAAGCTCACATTGCCGCCCAATTTCCGCGCCCCAGTTTTCTGTTAGGGCTGCCAGGTCTATCTCACCGGCGGCGACCGCGGCCGATTCCCAGTCTATGGGGTAAACTGTCCCCCCGTCAACGAGAATGTTCATCGGATAGTATTCGCCGTGGATCACGGTTGGGGGCGAAGCGAGCAAGAGAGTGACGACATCCTCAAAGCGCCCGCAAAGGGTCGTTAGCCACGGAAAGCGTCGGCGCAACTGACCGGTGAGCAAAGATGTACGGCGTGCCCATCCCAGGTAGTACTCTGTATCGTACCTGGTCAGGAAGCGCATTGAGGTGCGCGAGAGGTGCTGTTCGGTCGCATTGTGGAATTGCCCGATCCAGCGGGCAGCTAAGCCTATCGCGGCTGATGGCTCTCGCGTGCGGTGCAAACGTATGCTGTCGTCCAAATACTCGAGGATGAGCCATGTGCGGTCGGTTTTCCCATCCCTGTACGCGCCATAAAACGTGGGTGTAGTGGCCTGCGACGTCCGTAAAACGTGGCGGTAAACGGCGGCTTCATATGGGACCCCACCCTTATGGCCGGTTACCCCGGACAGGGAAGTATCATGGCCAGCCCCATACTTGCATAAGAGTCGGCGTTCGCTCCCATTACCGAATTGGCATGTCACGATTTCACTGGGAAAGGTACTAGCGTAGATATTAGGCTGCCGATCAAGGATGCTCAGTCGAGCAGCAGCGAACCCGTGCGTTGTTAAGACCTTGCTAAAGTTAGTGGTTAAGGTTTGGAGATCAGGCAGCATGGAAAACGATGCCCTCTGCTTTACAACGGCTTAGCCCTGGCGCCGCTTGCAGCTCGGTGGTATGCATATAGTCAGTCCTCCGGTATGGTCGCTCGCATGGCATCAGCCAGCCGACCTTCGCAACTCTTTAGGGTCAGTACAGTCGCCTTAAAAGTTTCATAACCAAGGTGTTCACATTCAAGGGGCCAGCTTTTCCAACTAATGGTGCCAAGTTCCCAAAAGACCCTGCCAAGGTTTGCCATTCGCTGTATATCCCAAACCTCGAGATGCGGCCAGAACTGGCGCACAACTGACCAGTAGATGGCAAGGTCAACTTGCTGTCTTAGGTCAGCGGCCGGAGCACCCCAGCCGGACATCTCCCAATCGAAAGGTAGAAGAGCGATTCCGCTCTGGTCGTGTCGTATTCTCATATTTTTGCCTTGGAAGTCACCATGAATGAGAGTCTTGGGCATGCTGTCACAGAACCTTTCCACCTTGCTCCAGCACCCTTCCAGGACATCGAATCGCGAGACAATGGATTCCAGCACAGTCACGTCATCAGGCCTCAATGCGGCGAGATTTAGCTTAGTTCGCTGGATCCTATCGCGTGCCAGCTGCAAATGCCTTAGATAGTGATCTGGCCCCCGGTCGGGCAGGCGAGCTTTACTGGCAACATGCGCCGCCGACGTGTGCATGAGGCCCAGCCAATGTGCGGCAAGAGCACGATGCTCACTGATGTCAGGCGAACACCACTCCGTACCCGCATCCTCCAGGAACAACCAGCAGAACGCTCCATCCGGCTCCTCTACGAATCCGTAGTAGCGCGGGGTAGGGACAGGTAGGCAGAAAAGGATCTCCTTGTATATGGCGCGTTCAGTTATCCCAGCGCCCTGCTCACACTGTTTGGCAATGACAACAGAACCTTCGGGTCCCACGCCCTTGAGCCGGTATACAACCTTTCTCTCTTGCAAGCTTTCCATGATTTCGGACTTGAGCCACTCTGGCTGAAATCTGAGCCAGGCACGTTTCCGCTTGTCCAGCATTTCGATGCCCTCGGGCTCGATGCGGTCTGGTTGAAGTTTGCTCCAAGCCTTGACGGCTGGGTGTTCAAGCACGTCGGTCTGCATGATACTCCGAGTCACGTATGTCTAGGCGCGGGCCTCGCGTACAAGAATAGGTGTGTCCTACCCGCCAGGATGGTAATGCGTCCTCAGTGATTATTGGCGCACATACTCCTATTACACAAATTTCACAATCCGCCGGCCTCCGATGGCTTGGGGCAAACTCCGGGTGCTCGAGTGGTAGGTGATCATGAAGCCGATGCGCTCGTATTGAGGGGTAGAGAGGCAGCGAGTAGACCCTGCCAGTCATGGGGTCTCCTCCGACCGATGCAGCGACCTCGCCGCGTTTTCGCCCGCACCTGCCCCCATAATTCGCTGCTCGAAATTAACAACCCGTCCGCCTTCGATCTGCAGCCGTACGTCGCAGTTAGCCAGCGTGCCCAAGCGGTGGGCGATCATAAAGGTGGTACGCTCACGCATGAGGCGCTCCATCGCCTCCATGATCGCGGCCTCGGTCTTAGTGTCGACGGAGCTAGTGGGCTCGTCGAGGATGAGAATGGGGGCGTCCTTTAGGAAGGCGCGCGCCAAGGCAACGCGCTGGCGCTCGCCGCCAGAGAGGCTCGCGCCCCGCTCGCCAACCCGGCTCTCGTAGCCGTGGGGTAGGCCGACAATAAACTCGTGGGCGTTGGCGGCCTTCGCGGCCTCAACGATCTCCTCCTCCTTAGCGCCATGGCGGGCGTAGGCGATGTTCTCGGCAATGCTGGTCGAGAAGAGCACCGGCTCCTGCAGCACGATGGCAAACTGGTTGCGCAGGTCGGCTATTCTGTAGTCGCGCAGGTCGACACCGTCGAGTAGAACCTGGCCGGCGCTGGGATCGTAGAAACGGATCAGCAGGCTCATGAGCGTAGTCTTGCCCGCGCCCGTCGTGCCCGAGATGCCCACGCGAGTGCCCGGATCGACCTCGAATGAAACGTTGCGCAAGACCGGGTGATTCTCTCGGTAGGCGAAGGAGACTTCGTCGAAGGTGACGGCCCCGGAGGCGCGCTCGAGCGGCCGCGCTTCCCGCCGTTCGACGACATCCGGTTCCTCATCGAGGAGGGAGAACGCGCGCTCGGCGCTGGCTAGCGAGGACTGCAGCCCCGTTGTGCTCTTGCTGAGCTGCTTCAGGAGGGCGTAGAGCTGCGCCAGATAGCTCATCACCAGGAGCAGGTCGCCGAGGGTCAGGGCTCCCGCTTGAACGTTGCGCACGCCGACGAAGAGGACGGCGGCCGTTCCTGCCGCGGTGGTCAGGCCGACAAGGAGGGCAAAACCCCCTTCGATGAAGGTGACGCGGATGCGGGTCCGCATGCTCTCGCCGGAGCGGCGGAAGAAGCGCTCTCCTTCGCTGGTTTCCCGCCCGAACGCCTGGACCACGCGGATTGCGGCTAAAGCCTCCTGCACGACCGAGAGGGCGGAGCTATCGAGCTGGTAGATCTCGCGCCACCGATTGCGCAGGCGCCGACCGTAGGCCCACGCGCTCAGGAAGAGGAAGGGCGAGACCGCCAGCGCGACCAAGCCCAGCTGCCAGTCGATCCGGAAGGTGACGTAGATCATTCCGGTGAGCGTGACGACGGCGGTGGTGA
>OBLS010000957.1_pt1 | contig 11360 bp, 12 predicted proteins | sample 1519901 | NCBI WGS metagenome assembly OBLS01 (sample SAMEA3113585, study PRJEB22503) | soil metagenome
TGGGATCCCGCCTCCACCACCGACTTTCCGTTCAGCAGCCGAGGAGCGTCCGGACGTCCGCCGCCCCCGCCTCCAGCTGGCCCGCCTCGGCTTCTGTCAGGGTTCCGCCGGACTCCTTCGCGACGCGCCGCGAGAAGTGCGCGACTGCGTCGCAGGCCTGGCCGACGCGCCCCTTCGCGAGATGGTGCTCTGCGCTCGCCAGGAAGTTGCGCAGGTTCTCCGGGTTCCTGCCAGCATCGAAGCCTTCGACGGTGGACGCGAGCTCGGCGAGTGCGTCTGCCGGCCCCTGCGACTGCGGCGCGTTGCCCAGTGGCTGCCCGCCTGGCCCATCGGTCGTGACGGTTCTGTCCTTAGCCGCAGCCTCGGCTCCAGCGGCGAGGGCAATGATCGCGACGAACGCCATCGCGAGGCGGGGCTGTCGCGCCGGCAACCTAAGCTTCATGTTCCCTCCTTCGGAGGAGCGCCGCGGCGCCTGCGCTCTCCGGACCCGCCCGCCGTACCGTGCCGGTATCAGGAGATATATCAGACTCCCTGATATTGCTCAACTTGAGTTTGACCTCGCAGGCGAGTCAGGTAGCCTGATTAGACGACGCAGCATCCGGTACTACGCCGGATCACGAAGGAGGCGATGCCGGATGATGCTCCTCAAAGGAAAGGCGGCGATCGTGACGGGCTCGGCCCGCGGCATCGGCCGCGCGACCGCCGAGCTGCTCGCGGCGCACGGGGCGCGGGTACTCATCAGCGACCTCGACGAGCAGCTCGCGACCGAGGCGGCCGCCGCGATCGACGGCGAGACGGCGGTGTTCGCCGGCGACCTGACGAAGGACGGGGTCTGCGACGCCCTCGTGCAGCGCGCCGTCGACGCCTTCGGAGCTCTGGACATCGTCGTGAACAACGCCGGTTACACGTGGGACGGCATGGCGCACAAGATGAGCGACGATCAGTTCCGTGCGATGCTCGAGATCCACACGGTTGCGCCCTTCCGCCTGTTGCGCGCCGCGGCGCCGCATCTGCGCGAGCCGGCGAAGCGCGAGCAGGCCGAGGGACGCGAGGTGTTCCGGAAGGTGGTGAACGTCACGTCGATCTCCGGCACGCAGGGGAACATCGGGCAGGCGAACTACTCGAGCGCGAAGGCGGGGCTTGTGGGGCTCACGAAGACGCTCGCGCGGGAGTGGGGGCCGGTCAAGGTGAACGTGAACGCGGTCGCCTTCGGCTTCGTGGAGACTCGGCTCACGGCGCCGCCGGAAGAGGCGGGCGTCTTCCAGGCAGGCGAGGAGGCGATCCAGCTCGGGATACCGGAAAAGATGCGTGAGCTGGCGCCGAAGCTGATCCCGCTCGGCCGCCCCGCGACGCCCCGCGAGGCGGCGGGGCCGATCCTGTTCCTCTGCTCGCCGTGGTCGAACTTCGTCCACGGGCAGGTGATCACCGCGAGCGGCGGACAGACGACGGGAATGACGTCGTGAGCGACGTGGTCGCGAAGCCGTTCGCGGTCGAGGTGATCGGCCAGCGCGGAGAGCAGCACCGGTTCGAAGTCTCCGCGGAGGCGATCAGCAGATATGCCGGCGCGACGGACGATACGACTCCGGCCGCGCGCGAGGGACGCATCGCACCACCGATATTCGCGATTGTCCCGGTGTGGGAGGCGATCGCGCCCGCTTCGAGATCTGTAGCGTCGGACGAGGCGCGGCGGAGCGTCCTCCACTACGAGCAGGACATGCTGCTGCACACCCCGATCAAAGCCGGGATGACGCTCGTCTCCGACGCGGCGCCGATCGCCCTGCTGCCCCGGCCGAACGGGACGAGCCTCGTGATCCACACGCGGACGACGACGCCCGACGGCGCGCTCGTCAACGAGCAGTACGTGACGGAGTTCTTCCGCGGCGTGGAGGCGACGGAGGCGCTCGGCGACCGTGCGCCCGACCACCGGCTGCCGGACGACGTGAAGCCGACGGCGCCGCGAGCTGAGATCCGATACGAGGTCGCCGCCGACCAGCCGGCGCGCTATGCGGAGGCCTCCGGCGACTTCTTCGAGATCCACCTCGACGACGATGCCGCGCGCGCCGTCGGGCTTCCGGGTCGGATCGTCCACGGGCTCTGCACCATGGCCTTCACGGGTCGGGCGGTGCTGGAGGCCGCAGGCGTCGACGACCCCGGCGCGGTCGCGCGCATCGCCGTCCGCTTCTCCGCGCCGCTTTTCCCCGGCGACGGCGTCACGACCCGGATCTGGAACCTCAACGAGGGCGTCTTCGGCTTCGAGGCGTTCGACGGGCACGGGCGAGCCGTGATCAAGGACGGGCGCGCCGAGCTCCGGGCGTGAGCGCGATCAACGTCGACGCTGTCGTCGCGATCGACGTCCACACGCACGCCGAGGTCTCGCGGGCGACCGGTGCGGACGGGCTCACGCCCGAGCTGCGCGACGCCGCAGCGGGCTACTTCGGCAAAGACGCGCTACCTACGGCCGACGACGTCGCCGCCTACTACCGCGAGCGCAACCTAGCCGCCGTGATCTTCACGGTGGACGCCGAGTCGGTCACCGGGCGTTCCGCGGTCCCAAACGAAGAGGTCGCTGCAGCGGCGGCCGCGAATGCCGACGTGCTGATCCCGTTCGCCAGCATCGACCCGGCGAAGGGCAAGCGGGCCGTCGACGACGCTCGCCGCTTGATCCGCGACCACGGGATCCGCGGCTTCAAGTTCCACCCGAACCTCCAGGCGTTCTTTCCGAACGAGCGCGGCGTCTACCCGCTCTACGAGGTCATCGCCGAGGCCGGCCTGCCGGCGCTCTTTCACACTGGTCACTCGGGCATCGGTGCCGGCCTTCCCGGCGGCGGCGGGATCCGGCTCAAGTACTCGAACCCGATCTACGTGGACGACGTCGCGGCCGACTTCCCGGAGCTCCCGATCGTCCTCGCCCATCCGTCCTTCCCCTGGCAGGACGAGGCGATCTCGGTCGCGCTCCACAAGCGCCAGGTCTACATCGACCTCTCCGGGTGGTCGCCGAAGTACTTCCCGCCGGAGCTGGTGCGCTACGCGAACACGTTGCTGCGGGACCAAGTGCTCTTCGGCTCGGACTATCCGATGATCACGCCTGACCGCTGGCTCGCGGACTTCGAGCAGCTCGACATCCGGCCCGAGGTGAGACCGCTGATCCTGAAGGAGAACGCAGCTCGGCTCCTCGGCCTCCCGCGAGACGAGGCGTGATGGACGGGTTGATGCAGGACGTGCCGCTGACGATCGATCTCATCGCCCGCAGGGCGATGCAGGTGGGGGCGGACCTCGAGGTCGTGTCGGTCGAGCCGGCCGGCGTCGACCGCCGCACGTGGACGGAGATCGGAGAGCGCGTGCTGCGCCTTTGCACGGTGCTCGACGAGATCGGCGTCGCGCCGGGGGGACGAGTCGGCACGTTCGCCTGGAACGGCCACCGGCATCTCGAGCTCTACTTCGCCGTCCCGTGCAGCGGCCGCGTGCTGCACGCGGCGAACGTGCGCCTCCACCGGGACCAGGTGGAGTACGCGATCCGCCACGCCGAGGACCAGATCCTCTTCGTCGACGCGTCGCTCACCGGCACGCTGGCGCCGCTCAGAGATCGTCTCGCCGTCCGAGACGTCGTCGTCATGGACGACGGCGCGGAGGTGGACGGGGCGTTCGCCGACTGTCCGCGCTACGAGGAGCTGCTCGCGGCCGCGGAGCCCGCCGAGGACTTCGCGCGCGCCGCCGAGAACGACGCTGCGTCCGTCTGCTTCACGAGCGGGACGACGGGCAACCCGCAGGCGGTCGTCTACTCGCACCGGTCAATCGTCCTCCACGCGATGGGCGCCCTGATGGTCGATTCCCACTCCGTTCGCCGCGGCGACGTCGTCCTGCCGTTGACGCCGATGTTCCACGTCAACTGCTGGGGGCTGCCGTACAGCTCGGCGCTCGCGCCGGCAAAGCTCGTCTTCGCGGGCTCGGACACGAGCCCGGAGGCCGTCGCACGGTTGATCGAGTCGGAGCGTGCCACCGTTCTCGCGGGCATCCCGACGTTCTGGGTGCAGATGGCCGACGTCTTCGCCGAGGGCGGTTACGACCTCTCGTCCGTCCAGCGAATCCTCTGCGGCGGCGCCGAGGCGGCGCCCTCGCTGATCGCGCGCTACCTCGAGCGCGGCATCGACTTCCTCCACGCGTGGGGGATGACCGAGATGTCTCCGAGCGGCACGGCCGTGTGGCACCGCTCAGGCGAAGACCCTCCGGCGGAGGGCGCCCAGGGCGTGCCGGTCCCGGGTGTCGAACTGCGCCTCGTTGCGGACGAGGGAAGCGTCTTGCCTTGGGACGGACAATCCACCGGGGAGCTGGAGGCCCGCGGGCCGTGGATCGCGCGTGCCTACCTCGACCCCGACGACGACTCCAACGCGACGCGCTTCCACGACGGCTGGCTCCGGACCGGGGACGTCGCCCGAATCGCGCCCGACGGGACGGTCACGATCGTCGACCGCACGAAGGACCTCGTCAAGTCGGGCGGCGAGTGGATCAGCTCGCTCGAGCTCGAGCGGGCGCTGGTCGCGCACACGGAGGTGGCCGAGGCGGCGGTGATCGCGTTCCCGCACCCTCGCTGGGGCGAGCGGCCAGCGGCGTTCGTCGTCCCCGCCTCGGGATCGGAGCCATCTCCGGAGGAGCTCAAGGAGTTCCTGCAGGGGGCGGTCGCGAGCTGGTGGGTCCCCGACGTGATCGAGATCGTCGCGGAGCTCCCGAGGACGGGGGTCGGCAAGCACGACAAGCGTCGCCTGCGAGCCGAGCATGCGTCGCGCTTGGCTGCCTCCGTGGAGGCGAGAACGTAGAGCTGTATCAGGCTTCCTTGCATCCGCCCCGTGGAGTCTTTAGAGTCATTCCGCGACCTCGACGAAGGAGAGCAGACGCCATGGGGAGAACGTTCGCGATCGCGTTGGGTGTGCTCGTCGCGGCGGCGCTGGTGCCGCTGGCGACCGGCTCTACCTCCGACAAGCAGGCGTTCAGAGGCACGGTCTACCTGGGCATGGACACGCCGCTGACGGGCCCGCAGGCGATCGTCGGCCAGGGCGACCGTGAGACCATGCGCGCTCTCGTCGCCTACTGGAACTCCCGTGGCGGTATCAGCGGCCGAAGGCTCGTCGTCGACGTCCTCGACAACGGCTCCAATCCGTCGCAGGCGGTTCAGAACGTCCAGCGCTTCGTCGGCGACTCGAAGTACGTCGGGATCCTCGGCTCCGGCAACGCCGCCGCCGCCGTGGCTACCGCGCCACTCGCGACGAACGGCCGCATTCCCTTCATCGCCCTCTCTCCCCCGACCACGATCGTGTCGCCGCCGCGCCCTTACGTGTACGTCGCGCTGCCGACGTCGCGCCTGTACGCCTACAACATGGCGCGGTACCTGCGGCGTCTCGGTGTCCGGCGGATCGCGCTTATGGGCGACAACGGCGGCTTCGGCCGAGACGGTGTCGGCCAGGTCGAGTCGCTCGCGCGGCGGTACGGCCTCACTGTCACGCAGCGGGTGATCTTTTCACCGACCACAACCAGCTTCACCGCCGAGCTGAGCCGGATCAGGAATTCCGACGCCCAGGCGCTCTGGCTCTGGACGGTCACGCCGGCGGCGACCACGATCGTGAAGGAGTTCCGGCAGCTACGGATGTCGCAGCGGCTCGTGCTCACCGGCGGCAACCTGTCCCCGCAGTTCCTCCAGGGAACGTGCCCGGACGTGAACGGCGCCCTCGTCAACGGGTATCTCGGCAACGTCTGGCGGTACCTCCCGAAGAAGCACCCGAGCCGCACGCCGGCCCAGCTCGTGGAGCGTCTCGTGAAGCACCGGATCTCGGTCTTCAACGTGGACGCCTCGACGGCGCTGTACGGGTTCAAGGCGGCGATGGTGCGCGGCGGCTTCAGCCGTGCGGCGGTCAACACGGCGCTCGAGACGAAGCTCCGTGGGTTGCCGACGCCCGGTGGCCGCTTGTACTTCTCGAGCACGAACCACAGCGGCATCCAGCTAACGAGCATGTGGGCGGGCCGGATCACGTCGTGCCAGCCGAGGCCGCTGTTCGGCGCGGCGTTCCGCAGGCGCTGACGGCCGCAGCTGCCTGCGAGACGAGCGGCGTCAGCAAGGCCTTCGGGGCAGTCGCCGCGGTCTCCGACGTCAGCGTCCGCGTGGAACGCGGGTCGTTGACGTGCCTCATCGGCCCGAACGGAGCGGGGAAGTCGACGTTGCTCGCGTGCATCGCGGGCCTGACCCCGGTCGACAGCGGGCGGGTCGTGGTAAACGGCGAGGACATCACGACGTGGACGGCCCATCGCCGCGCGAAGGTCGGGCTCGCAACGGTCTTCCAGACAACTCGCGCCGTCCCGAGCCTCGACGTACTCGAAAACGTCATGGTCGGCTGTCATCCATGGACGCGGACGGGGTTCGTCGCGGGAATGTTGCGACCGCCGTGGCAATGGCGGGAGGAGCGGTCGATGCGCGCCGCGGCCCACGAGGCGCTCGAGCTCGTCGGTCTCGCTGGCCGAAAGTACGTGCCGGCAGGCTCGCTTCCGCTCGGCCAGCTCCGCCTGCTCGCCGTGGCGCGCGCCCTCGCCCAGCGGCCGAGCGTCCTTCTGCTCGACGAGCCCGTTGCCGGCCTGCGGGCGGGCGAGAAGGCACGGCTCGTCGAGGTCTTCACGAACCTCAAGCGACAGCGCCTGACGCAGGTCCTTGTGGAGCATGACATGCAGTTCGTCGGGTCGGTGGCCGACCGCGTGATAGTGCTCGACCGAGGTGGCGTCATCGCGGACGGGCCCCCAGCCGAGGTCCGCAAGGACGAGCGTGTCGTCGAGGCGTATCTGGGATCGTCCTCGCTGTGAGCGCGCTGTTCGAGATCGAGCGCCTCGTCGTCCGCTACGGCGAGGCGGTGGCCGTCGACGGCATTTCGCTGCGCGTAGACCACGGCGAGCGCGTCGCGCTGATCGGGCCGAACGGCGCAGGCAAGACCTCGTTGCTGAACGCGGGCTGTGGCGTGATCCGACCGGCCTCGGGCCGCGTCCGCGTCGACGGCGACGACGTTACCGGCGCAACACCGGCAGTGCTCGTCCGGCGAGGCGTCACCCAGGTGCCGGAGGGACGGCACGTTTTCGCGTCATTGCCGGTCGAAGCGAACCTCCAGGTCGGCGCGTACGGACGCTTCTTCAGCTTGAACGTCATCTCCTCGACGCTCCGATACGTCCGACGACGCGCGGACGTACGCGACCGGCTCGACCGCGTCTACACGCTGCTGCCGAAGCTGCACGAGCTGCGCGAGCGCCCGGCAGGGCGAACCTCCGGCGGCGAGCAGCAGATGGTGGCGATCGGCCGTGCGCTGATGGCCGAACCGCGCTTGCTCGCCGTGGACGAGCTCTCGCTTGGACTGGCGCCGCTCGTCGTCGACCAGCTCGCGGAGTTCCTGGTGCGGCTGAACGAGGAAGAGGACGTCGCGATCCTGCTCGTCGACCAGAACGCCGTCCTCGCACTTGCGCTGTGCGAGCGCGCTTACGTGGTCGAGACCGGCCGCGTCGCCGTCGAAGGGCCAAGCTCGGAGCTGCGTGAGCGCGCCGAGCTGCGCGGCGCGTACCTCGGCGGTGGCCCGTGACGACGTTCCTCCAGCTGATCGTGGTCGGCATCTCGACAGGATCCGTCTTCGGGATCGTCGGCGTCGCACTGGTCCTCGTCTACCGGACGACCGGGATCGTGAACTTCGCCCAGGGCGTCTTCGCGGTCCTGGGAGGCATGTTCACGTTTGAGCTCCGCCCGCACATGCCCCTCCTCGCGGCGATCGTCCTCGCGGTCTTGCTCGCGGCAGTCCTCGGGACGCTCGCGGCGCTGGTCGCCGTCGGCTTCCGCGGCCGGACGACGCATCTTGCCAGCCTCGTCATCACGGTCGGCATCGCCCTGCTCGCGGAGGCGATCCTGCTGGCGACGGTCGGCGAGGTCCCTCGCTCGTACGCCGGCGTCTGGCGGCACGCGTGGGACGTCGGCGGCGTGCTCATCCAGCCCCAGTACGTGCTGATCGCGGGAGTTGCGCTAGCTGCGACGATCCTGCTGACGCTCTTCCTTCGCGGGACGGTCGTCGGGCAGGCCCTCATCGCCTCCGCCGACTCGGCGCGAGCCGCGGAGCTCGTCGGGCTGAACGTGCGCGCGGTCGCCGTCATCGCGTTCGCCGTCGCGGGCGGCCTCTGCGCCCTCGGCGGCGCGCTCCTCGCTCCGACTGTGCCCGTCGTGTACAACGCCGACCTCGCGCTGACGATCAACGGCTTCGCGGCGGCCGTCTTCGGCGGGCTCACCTCGATCCGGTTGGCGCTCCTGGGCGGGTATGCCCTCGGCATCGTCGAGCAGCTCGTCGTCGGGTACATCGACCCGCAGTACAACCTCACGATCGCCCTCGTCGTGATGCTCGTCCTGATCGGCTGGCGCTCGCGTCGCGAGCTGGTGGCGTGACCGCGTCGCGGCGATGGACGGGCCCTGTGCGGCTGACGTTAATCGCCGGGGCGGCGGTCTTCGCCTGTTGGCTGCCCTTCCAGCTCTCGCAGGGCCAGCTCGGTCTCTACGACCGGATGGGCCTCTACACGCTCGTGGCGATCGGTCTCACGCTGCTCATGGGCTTCGCCGGCCAGGTCTCGCTCGGGCAGGGCGCCTTCTTCTTGATCGGCGCCTACACCTCCGCGCTCCTGACCGTCGGGCTCGACCCCGACGACCGGCTTCTCGACCCCGACGCCGGAATCGACCCCGTGTTGGCGGTCGTCGTCGCGCCCGTAGTGACGGCGGCGATCGCCGCAGTCATCGGCGTTCCGCTGCTTCGCCTCCGCGGACACTATCTCGCCTTCGCGACGCTCGCGTTCCACCTGATCATGTCGTCGCTCCTATTCGCGCAAGATCGGTTCACCGGCGGGCAATACGGCGTCACCGTCACGAAACCGCTCGAGGTCGGCGGTCGGACGATCAACGGCGCGACGCACGCAGCCGTCGCGTGGGCGCTCGTCGCCGTCGCGCTAGTGCTCTCCGCGAATCTCGTCCGGTCGCGCGCCGGTCGCGCGCTGCAGACGATCGCCGTCAGCGAACTGGCCGCCGCCGGCACGGGAATTCCAGTCGCGACGTTCAAGCTGCGACTCTTCGTGTTCGCCGCTGCGCTCGCGGGCCTGGCGGGTGGCCTGTTCACCTTCTACACGCAGTTCGTCGGCCCCGAGGACTTCGGGATCGTTCTGAGCCTCCAGTTCGTGCTGATGGTCGCCGTCGGGGGGCTGGGGAACGTGTACGGGGCCGTGGTCGGCACCGTGGCCATCCTCTATCTCGAGCACGAGGTTCGCGAGCTCGGCACGCGCGAGAGCTTGCTTGGCTGGGATCTGCCGGCGCAGGCGCCGAGCGTGCTCTCGCTCGGAATTTTCGGCTTGATCCTGATCGCCGTCATGCTCTTCTTCCCGCGAGGTCTCTTGCCGGCTGTCGTGGATGGCGCGCGCGCCGCGCGTCGGCGGGCGCCATGGACGAAATGACCACGCCGTAGGCGATGCTGACATCACGTTCGCCGTCGCCTCCGAGGCGAAAGCGCCTGCAAAATGTCCCTTCTACCTTCGGAGCGCGCGAAGACCGCCGATCGGTTCGGCCGGCGCCACGGGTTGCGGGAATTCGCGGCTCTGGCCGGCTGCGTGCGGGGATTCCCGTGCGGGATATGAGCGGGATGGAATTAGGCCGGCGGTCGTCAGCCTAGACGGACAACAAAAAAGTGCAGATTTGCAGGTACTTTACGGGAGCGACGGGACTCGAACCCGCGACCTCCGGCGTGACAGACCGGCCCGGCGCAACCCGCTACAGCCGGCTACGACCCGGAATCACCGGCTAGAGCAGGCATTTCCTCGCCGAGCAAACCGGCTGTGACCGGCTACGACCGGCTCCCGCCCGGCACAGCCTGTGTGGGATCTGTGTGGTCGCTCCGGTGCCTTTTGTGGCAACACCGCATGGCGGGAGCGACGGGACTCGAACCCCCAGAGCAGGCATCTCGTTCGGTGCCGAACCGGCTACGACCGGCTACCGGCCGGTAGAGCCTTGTAGTACGCGTGTAGCCGGGTCGGTGTCGGATCAGGCAACAGGCTGAGCAATCGCGCTCACGGCGATCAGAAGGCCGACGGCCCGGATTTGCCGACGCTCGACCTTTAGTCGCGCGGTGCTTATCGTGCGAGCAGAAGTACCGTGAACGTGATCGAGACCGACCGCCTTCTCCTGGAGCCGTTGGACGCGTCCCGGCTAGAGGACTTCGTCGCGCTCACCGCTGATCCGGACACCATGCGTTACTGGGCGCCTGGTGGGCCGTTTAGGCGTGAGGCAGCGGAGCGGAACTTCGCGGCGTCGCTTGCACGAGTCCAGGAACACGGCTTCGGCCGACGCTGGATCGTGGCGAAGAAGAATCATGCCGGGCTGGGCTTCACCGACACGAAGTATTTCGGCGAAAGCTGCGATGACGTCTCGCCTGAGGAGGTCGAGCTCGGTTGGATGCTCACGCCCGCGGCATGGGGTCAGGGATATGCGACGGAGGCCGGAGGGGCCGTCCGTGACGAAGCGTTCGACCGGCTCAAGCTCGAGAGCGTCGTCGCCGTCCATCACCCTGCGAACGCGGCGTCCGGACGGCTCATGGAGAAGCTCGGCATGGCGTTCGAGCGCGATGTCGTCGACAGGAGCGGTTGGCCGTATCGCCTTTACCGCCTGACGCGGGAGCAATGGGCGTCAAGGCGATGAGCCGCAGGCGTCGCTCGTCCGGACTTCGCGCGCGTTCAGCTGGAGGTCAACGGAACGAGATCCGTTGATGTCGGCAGCCCAAATACTGCGCCAGGATCGGCAATCGAGAAGTGCACCGCGTGCGGCGCCGCTGAGCTTGTCCGCGTCGTTTTTGAGGCTCGACGGGTCGGCGATGTCGAGCGAGAGGTGCGGAGGTGTGGAGCGCGTTGGAGTGGGGGCGCATCGCGGTGCCGTACTGCGAAATCATTGCGACTGACAAGCAGGCGGTCGACGCACTCGGGCGCGCCAGGATCATGGAGCGAACTGGCATGCACGTCGTCAAGAGCCTCGATGATGCGGCCGCCGCGCTGACCTGAGCGCTAACGCCGTGTCAAGATTCGCTCCTTCGCAGTGGAGCTTCCGTTAGGGCCGAGGCCGCGATGACAGCAACCGCCCGCCCGCGCCCAGGTTTCCGACCGAGGCGGTCACGTACCCGCACGGGTGAACGTCACGTGCGTGACTCCGCTGGGCGAGGAGACGGCCTCGACCTTGTAGTCGTTCTCGAGGCTCTCGAGCCCGTCCCAGAGGCGTACGCCGCGGCCGAGCAGGATCGGGACGACCACGATGTGCATGTGGTCGACGAGCCCGGCAG
>OBLS010000958.1_pt1 | contig 11341 bp, 9 predicted proteins | sample 1519901 | NCBI WGS metagenome assembly OBLS01 (sample SAMEA3113585, study PRJEB22503) | soil metagenome
GCCCACCATGTCCCGCCACGCACGTAGCCCGCGCACGTAACCCGCGCACGTACCGCCACACACGTGGCCACCACGTACCGCATGCACGTAGCCCCCAAGCACCTAACCGATACGCGCGGAGCCGTAGAATCGAAAAGCGAACAGGCCTGGTTCCCCGAACCGGGCCTCTTCGTGTTGTCCGGATGCTGTGCGGAAGGGATCCGCGGTGCTGGAACGCCTGCTCGACACGCTGATCGGCTCGGACGCCTTCGAGCGTCTGCTGACCGAACGCGCCCGGCCCGTGCTGGCGCGCGCGGATGCGGGCGAAGACTTCGTCGTCGCCGCGCTCGCCCGCGCGCTCCAAACGCCGGTCATGGTGGTTGCAGCCGGACCGCGCGAGGCCGAACCGCTCGTCCGCGGCGCAGAAGCCTGGCTCGGCGTCGATCGGGTCGCGTACCTCGCTCCGTGGGAAGCGCTGCCGTACGAGGGGATCAGCCCGTCTCCCGAGGTCTCGGCGCGTCGCGCCGAGGCCGTTCGCCGGCTCCGCGACGCCGACGGCGCGTTCATCCTCGTCACCACCGGCCTCGGCGCCATGCAGCGGATCCCGCCGACCCTCGGCGCGACGCCGCCGGTCGAGATCCGCGCGGGCGTGGAGCTCCCCCCGGACGCGCTCGCCGACAGGCTGGTCGATCTCGGATACGTCCGCGCGGACGTGGTCGAACACCGCGGCGAGTTCGCCGTCCGCGGCGGCGTCGTCGACGTCTTCCCCGGCATCAGTCGCCGGCCCGTCCGTGTCGAGTACTGGGGCGATCAGATCGAATCGCTCCGCGAGTTCTCGCCGTCGAGCCAGCTCTCGACGTCCGCCGTCAAGGGCGTCGATGTTCCGCCGGTCCGCGAGCTCATCACCGACGACGCGGTCCGGCAACGCGCAGCCGCGCTCGCGCCGAAACACCTCGACCGCATCCGCGACGGACTGCAGCGGATCGCCGACGGACTGCACGCCGAGGGGATGGAGTCGTTCGCGCCGCTGCTGTTCGATCACCTACCGACGCCCGCCGAGCTCCTCCCATCGGGCTCGTGGATCGTCGTCACACAGGCGCGGCGAACGCGCGATCGCGCGCGGCAGGCGTTCGACGAGGCGGAGACCATCGCCGACGCGAGCGCGTGGCCCGGCCCCCGCGTGCTCGAACCGCTCGACGAAGCCCTGGCCGGTCGAACCCAGCTCCATCTGACCGAGTTCACCGAGGGCGTCGACCTCGGACTCACGCACTGGGGAACCGCGCAGGGCAACGCCGCCGAGCTCGCACGCCGGGCCGAGGATCTTCGAGCGCGCGGCTACCGCGTCCTCATCACCGCGGGCGGGCACGGTTCACTCGAACGCGCGAAGGAGGTCGTCGCTTCCGGCGCCACCGATGCGATCGAGGCTCCGCTCGCCGGTGGGTTCGTGTTCGCCGGCGGCAAACTCGCCGTCGCAACCGAGGAGGACATGTTCGGTTCACGCCGCCACACGCGAGCTGCGCCGCGACTGACGAAGCGCCGGCAGGATGCGATCGCCGAAGAGCTCGAGCCGGGCGACTACGCGGTCCACCGCATCCACGGTGTCGCGAGGTACGCGGGTATCCACCGGCGGGCCATCGGAGGCTCCGAACGCGACTACATGGTGCTCGAGTACGCGCAGGGCGATCGCCTGAGCGTTCCGACGGACCAGGTGGGGATGGTCGCGCGCTACATCGGAGGCGACGTGCCGCGCCTGTCTCGCCTGGGCAGCAGCGACTGGGCTCGAACCACCCGGCGCGTCAAGCGCGCCGTGAAGGACATGGCCGGCGAGCTCGTCCGCCTCTACTCGGTGCGCATGTCGATCGAGGGTCACGCGTTCGGTCCCGATACGCCGTGGCAAGCCGAGCTCGAGGACGCGTTCCCGCACGCCGAGACGGGCGATCAGCTCACGGCGATCGAGGAGGTCAAGGCCGACATGGAGCGGCCGAAGCCGATGGATCGCCTGATCTGCGGTGACGTGGGGTTCGGCAAGACCGAGATCGCCGTGCGCGCCGCGTTCAAAGCAATGATGGACGGCAGGCAGGTCGCCGTTCTCGTCCCCACCACGCTCCTCGCCGAACAGCACTTCATCACGTTCTCCGAGCGGTTCGCGCCGTTCCCCGTGAAGGTGGCGATGCTGTCACGCTTCGTCCCGAAGCAGGAGCAAGACCGGATCGTCGAGGACCTGAAGAGGGGCGCGATCGACGTCGTGATCGGGACGCATCGCCTCCTGTCGCGTGACATCTCGTTCAAGGACCTCGGCCTGCTCGTCGTCGACGAGGAGCAGCGCTTCGGCGTCGCGCACAAGGAGCGGCTGAAGAAGTTCCGCGCGCAGGTGGACGTGCTGACGATGTCGGCAACGCCGATCCCACGGACGCTCGAGATGGCCCTCACCGGCATCCGGGACATGTCGACCGTCGACACGCCGCCGGAGGATCGCCAGCCGGTGCTGACCTACGTTGGCCAGTACGACGAAGGGCTCGCCCTCGGCGCGGTTCGGCGCGAGCTGCTCCGGGAGGGTCAGGTCTTCTGGGTCCACAATCGCGTCGCGACGATCGACCGTCAGGCAGCGTGGTTGCAGGAACAGGTCCCCGAGGCACGGATCGTCGTCGCGCACGGACAGATGGACGAGTCGGTCCTGGAGAAGCAGATGATCCGGTTCTGGGACCGCGACGCCGACGTGCTCGTGTGCACCGTGATCATCGAGTCCGGCCTCGACGTCCCGAACGCCAACACCCTCGTCGTGGACTCCTCGCACTTGCTCGGGTTGTCGCAGATGTATCAGTTGCGCGGGCGCGTCGGACGGAGCACGGAACGTGCCTTCGCCTACTTCTTCTTCCCACCGACGCGTGAGCTCACCGAGGAAGCGCACGAGCGGCTCACGACGATCAGCCGCCACCAGGCGCTCGGCAGCGGCTTCCAGATCGCCCTCCGCGACCTGGAGATCCGCGGGGCAGGGAACCTGCTCGGCGCCGAGCAGCACGGGCACATCGCCGCCGTCGGGTTCGACACGTACGCGCGGTTGCTGCAGGAGTCGGTTGCCGAGCTGAAGGGCGAGCCGCTCCCGGAGGAGAAGGAGATTCGGATCGAGCTTCCGGTGAAGGCGTTCGTTCCGCCGGGATGGGTCGCGCAGGAGGCGCTCCGTCTCGACCTGTACCGGCGGATCGGGTCCGCCGGCGCGCACGACCGGCTGGCCGAGGTGCGGACCGAGACGATCGACCGCTACGGGCAATTGCCGGCCGAGGTGGAGACGCTCTTCGCCGTCGCGTCGCTCCGTGTGACGTGCGAACGGCTCGGCGTGATGGAGGTCTCGACGTACAAGGACCAGGTGCGTGTGAAGCCGGTCGACCTGCCCTCGTCGCTCGAGCTTGAACTGCCGCAGCGCGTCGCGAAGGCCTCGTACCACCGCACGACGCGAACGTTGAACCTGACTCCTGATCGCATCGCCGGTACGGACCTGCCGCCGTGGGTGGAACAGCAACTGATGCGCGCAACGGGCGCGGAGGAAGCGGTTGCTAGGATGGCCGGGTGATCCGCCCCCTCCTGTCTTTCCTTTGGCGCCGCCGCGTCGTTGCCATGCTCGCCGTCGCTTCGATCGCGCTTGCGGCCTGTTCGTCCGGTACTTCAGCGGCAATCGTGGGCGACGCTGCGATATCGCACGAACGCGTTCGGACCGACATGGTGTTGTTCAGCTTCCTGTCGGGTCTTTCCGGCGCGCCGTGCGGATCGCCGGTCGACGGTGAGAGCGCCGACGCTGCGTGCGCGCGGTTCACGCTGACGAACGAGATCCAAGAGGAGATGGTGAAGGCGTACGCCGCGACCCACGACATCACCGTGGAGGATCGCGCCGTGAACGACGCCATCGAACAGTTGCAACAGAGCCTCGGCGGGACGGACCAGGTCGAGGCGCGCTTGGCCGAGGACGGCCTGACGCTCGCCGATCTCCGCGCGCTCGCGCGACGTTTGCTTCTGTTCGGCGAGGTTCAAGACGCCGTGATCGCCGAGCGCCTCGGGGACGAGGAACTGAGAGCGTTGTACGAGGAGTCGAAGGATCAGTTCACGACCGTGGAGGTTCACCACATCCTGCTCCAGGACCGCGACGACGCCGAGGATGTCGCTCGTGAGGCGACGGCCGAGAACTTCGCGCGACTCGCGCGGTTGCGCTCGATCGATCCCCAATCGGCCGAGAGCGGTGGCAACCTCGGCTCGTTCTCGGAGTCGCAGTTCCGGTCACAGTTCGATCCGGTGTTCGTCGACGCGGCGCTCGGGCTCCCGGTGGGCGGCATCTCCGATGTCGTCGAGACGCAGTTCGGGTTCCACGTCATCTACCTGGCGCGCCGGGACGTCGCGACGTTCGAGGACGTGCGTGACCAGCTCTCGGCACAGCAGGCGTCTCGCGTGTTCGGCGAATGGATGCGCGAGCGGTACGAGGACGTCGACGTCGAGGTGAATCCTCGATACGGGCGTCTCGACGGGGCGACGTTCTCCGTCGTCCCCATTCGCAGCACCGAGAACGAGCCTGCAGGGCCGACGCAGCAGACGCCCGGCCTGTGACCGGGGACGCGGTCGAGTCCGTCCTCGCCGACATCGCCGAGCGCCCGGTCCCCTCGTCGAAGCACGGCGAGGCGCTCCTGGATCTCGTGCGCGTGATGGCGCGGCTCCGCGGCCCGGGCGGATGTCCCTGGGACCACGAGCAGACGCATCGCTCGCTGGCGCGACACTTGCTCGAGGAGACGCACGAAGCGCTCGACGCGATCGACACCGACGACCTCGAACTCCTGCGCGAGGAGCTCGGCGACGTGTTGCTCCAGGTGGTGTTCCACGCGCAGATCGCCGCAGACGATCGCGCTTGGGACGTCGACGACGTCGCGGACGGCATCACCCGAAAGCTGATCAGGCGGCACCCGCACGTGTTCGGCGACGTCGACGTGTCGGGTGCGGACGAGGTGTTGGTGAACTGGGAGCGGATCAAGGCGGAGGAGAAAGGCGAGGCCCCGCTCGAGGAGGACATCCCCGAGACGCTTCCCGCCTTGGCCCGCGCGGCGAAGGTTCAGCGTCGCGCCGGCGGTTGGGGCTTCGAGTGGCGCTCCGTCGATTCGGCGCTCGAGGCGCTCGACGAGGAGGTCGCCGAGCTCCGCCGGTACACCGACGCGGCCAACGCCGAAGAGGAGATCGGCGACGTGCTGTTCGCGACGGTGGCGCTCGCGCGCAAGCTGGGCGTCGACGCCGAGAGCGCGTTGCGGAGGACGACGCGGGGATTCGCCGAGCGGTACGAGCGGTTCAACGAGCTCCTCCGCGAACGCGGCCGGAGCCTCGACGAGCTCTCCGAGGCGGAGATCCGTTCGCTCTTCCGTCAGGCTCGGGCGTAGACGGCGAGGTGCCAGACGAGCCGTGGGTGCGAGCTCCGGACCAAGGTGAAGCCCGCGGCGCGAACCCGTGCGTCGATCCGGTCGACGTCGTGGACGTACGTCTGGAATCCACCGAACGTGCTTTTCCGTAGCCGGTACCACGCGTTCCAGACCGCGGTCCGCGCGCGTTCCCATGCCCCGACGAAGCCGCTCGAGCGGGGAATGGTGTACGCGTAGACGGATCCCGCAACGGCGAGCGACCGTTCGAGGAGGCCGTTCGCGTCGGGGTAGCAGCAGAACACACGGTTCAGCACGACGACGTCGGCGCGGGGAAGCTCGATCTTCGCCCCGTCGCCCACCTCGAACATCGTCCGGTCGCCGACGCCGCGTTCCCGCGCCAGCGCGCGCGCCTCGCGGATCGCCTTCTCGGACAGGTCGTACCCGCGGGCGCTCTCTGCGCCTCGACCGACGGCCTCGATCGACAGGTCGCCGATTCCGCAGCCGACGTCGAGGACGGTTCGCCGGTCAAGGCCTGCTTCCTCGAGGCCCGTGAGCACCGAACGCGTGATGCTGCGGGCGACGCCCTTCTTGCGCGCGGTCTTCGACCAGTCGTCCACCCAATCGTCGAAGCAGCACCGTTCGGCTTGGGGCTCGGCGCGATCGTCCACGGCCCAAGTCTAGGGTTCGCGAGCGGGGCGACTCGGATCGAGCGTGCTGGACCGCCTTCCCCCCGTCACTACAATCGCGCACATGCCCGTCATCGAAGGCGTCCACGCGCGCGAGATCCTCGATTCCCGCGGGAACCCGACCGTCGAGGTCGACGTGCTCCTCGACGACGGCGCGTTCGGCCGCGCGGCCGTTCCGTCCGGCGCGTCGACGGGGGAGCACGAGGCGCTGGAGCTGCGCGACGAAGATCCGGCGCGCTACGGCGGGAAGGGCGTGCAACGGGCCGTGGCGAACGTCATCGACGTGATCGGGCCCGCGCTCGAAGAGGAAGAGGCGCTCGACCAGCGCGCGATCGACGCGATGCTGATCGATCTCGACGGCACCGCCGACAAGTCGAACCTCGGCGCGAACGCCGTCCTCGGCGTCTCGCTGGCCACGGCGAAGGCCGCCGCGCAGTCGCTCGGCATCCCGCTCTACCGCTACCTCGGCGGCCCGAACGCGCATCTTCTGCCGGTCCCGTTCATGAACGTGATCAACGGCGGAGCCCACGCCGACAACGAGCTCGAGCTCCAGGAGTTCATGTTCGCGCCGATCGGCGCGGCGTCCTACGGCGAGGCCGTTCGTTGGTGCTCCGAGTGCTATCAGGCGCTCCGCTCGATCCTCAAGGACAAGGGACTGTCGACGGGCGTCGGCGACGAGGGCGGGTTCGCCCCTCAGATCGGGGAGGCTCGCGACGCGCTCGACCTGATGACGCGCGCGGTCGAGCAATCGGGGCTTGAATTGGGCGACGAGATGGCGCTCGCCATGGACCCCGCGGCCTCGGAGATCTACCGAGACGGGACCTACCGGCTGGAGGGTACGTCCCGATCGAGCTCGGAGATGGTGGCCTACTGGAAGGGACTGCTCGACGCGTTCCCCATCGTCTCGATCGAGGACCCCCTCGCCGAGGACGACTGGAGCGGGTGGGCGGAGCTGACCGCAGAGCTCGGCCGGCGGGTACAGCTCGTCGGGGACGACATCTTCGTAACGAACCCCGAACGGCTGGCGCGAGGGATCGCCGAAGAGGTTGGCACCGCCATCCTGATCAAGGTGAACCAGATCGGCACGCTCACCGAGACGCTCGACACGATCGCGCTCGCCGAACGGAGCGGCTACGGCGCGATGGTCAGCCACCGTTCGGGCGAGACCGAGGACACGACGATTGCCGACCTTGTCGTCGCCGCGAACGTCGGACAGATCAAGTCCGGCGGGCCGACGCGCGGCGAGCGAACGGCCAAGTACAACCGTCTCCTGAGGATCGAGGAAGAGCTCGGCGACACGGCCCGCTACGCGGGGGCGGCGGCCGTCCTGCGAGAGAGCGCATGACCTCTACGAGGACGATCCCCCGCGACCGCCCTCGCCTCACGGGGAGGGCGGGAGCCCTGATCGTCGCCGTTGCGCTCCTAGCGATGCTCGCGCTCGTTCCGCTCCGATCGTTTCTCGAGCAGCGCGGCCACATCGCCGACCTCGAGCGGGACAGGCTGGCGCTCCAGGTGCAGAACGCGCTGCTCCGTAGGGACATCTCGAATCTGCACGACCCGGTCGAGCTCGAGCGCCTCGCCCGCGAGTGCCTGGGGATGGTCGGCCCGGGCGAGACGGCGCTCATCGTTCCGGGCGCCGCGGGCGACCGTTCGGACTGCTGATCCCACCGCTGTTGACGTGGGAAAAGACGCGATGGGATAGTGGCCGAGCCGTGCCTGCTCGGGCACGGAACTCTCGGAGGAGGAGAAGCTGGCAGACCTAGAGGTCGGGGCGGTCGTCGACGGGACCGTCTCGAGGATCACGCCGTACGGGGCGTTCCTGACCCTGGAAGGCGGCAAGGTCGGCCTCGTCCACATCTCCGAGATCGACCGCAACTACGTCAAGGACGTGCACGAGCATCTCCGAGAGAGCGACGTCGTCCAGGCGAAGGTCATCGCCATCAAGGAAGACGGCAAGATCGATCTCTCGATCAAGGCGCTCCAGGACCCGGCGCCGCCGCGCGTCAGGCGGGGGAGCGACCCGGACTTCGAGTCGCGACTGAAGAAGTTCATGCGCCAGAGCGAGGAGCGGCAGGTCGACTACAAGCGCTCGGTCGAGCACAAGCGCAAGTGATCCCCGCCCACCGATGGGCGAGCTCCGCCGCAGCGACCTGACGCTCGTTCGCGAGCAGCTCGGCCGCGAGCCGACGACACCGTTCACGGTCGTGGCGCGCTGTTCGGACGGACACCCGCTCGTCATCCGGAACGAACCGTTCGACGCCGAGGGACATCCGTTCCCCACGCTGTTCTGGCTGACGTGTCCGACGGCAGTCAAGGCCGTGTCCCGTCTGGAGTCCGAAGGCGCGATCGCCGAGCTGAACCGCCGCATCGAGAAGGACGCGGATCTCGCGGCATCGGTGGCACGGGCGCACGAGGAGTACGCGCGCGAACGTGCCCGTGGTCATCTGGGCGCCGAATCGCAGGGCGGTGTCGGCGGGACGAGGACCGGCGTGAAGTGCCTGCATGCGCACTACGCGAACCATCTCGCGGGAGGCGACGATCCCGTGGGCGCGTGGGTCGCCGAGCGGATCGAGCCGATCCACGACGAACGGCCCGGCAGGTTCGCCGTCGTGGACCAGGGGACGAACTCGATCCGACTGCTCGTCGCCGAACCGGACGCGAACGGTGGGTTCGTCGAGCTCGCGCGCGACATGGTGATCACGCGTCTGGGTCAGGGGGTCGATCGAACGGGCGTCATCGCGCCCGAGGCCCTGGAACGGACCATCGCCGTGCTTGCGCGCTACGTTCGGCGTGCTCGCGCCCTGCATGCAGAACGCATCCGCGTCGGCGCGACGGCGGCGGTTCGAGACGCGTCGAACCGCGACGAGCTCGAACGCGCCGTTCGGGATCTCACGGGATCGACGCTCGAGGTCATCACGGGCGAACATGAGGCCGCGCTGTCCTTCCTCGGCGCGACGCGCGGCCTGGACCCGGCACCGTTCCTGGTGCTCGACATCGGCGGTGGCTCGACGGAGCTCGTCGTCGGCGACGAGGCGCCGGGCCCTGCCGTCTCCGTGCAGATGGGTAGCGTCCGGCTTACCGAGCGGTTCGTGCGCAACGACCCCCCGGCGCCCGAGGAGCTCGACGCGATGCGAGGATTCGTCGAGTCGCGGCTCGCGGAAGCGGAAGATGGGGTTCCGGCTCGAGACGCTCGAACACTGGTGGCCGTCGCCGGCACGTCGACGACCGTGCAGGCGGTCGCGCTCGATCTCGAGTGGTACGACCCCGAAGCGATCCACCGAACGGAGCTGTCGCTGCCCGACGCGGAGCGCGTGCTCGAGCGGCTCGCGTCGATGACGACGCCCCAACGCGCGGCGCTCAGAGTGATGGCGCCCGGCCGCGGCGACGTCATCGTCGCCGGGGCGCTGATCCTCGCAACGGTGATGCGGCGGTTCGGATTCGATCGGGCGCTCGTATCGGAGACGGACATCCTGGACGGGCTCGCGTTCGAGACGCTCAGCGCTCGGTAACCTCTGTCGCCGTGGCCAAACGGACCAGACACCGGCAACTCGCGCGTCAGGTGGCGCAGCGTCGGGCGGACCGACGGCGGCAACAACGGCGCCGTCAGATGGCGACGATCTCCGTCGCGCTCGTGGTCGCGCTCATCGGTGGCGTGGTGTTGTTCTCGACGTTCGTGGTGGGGGGCGACGACACGCCGAGCCCGAATCCCACCACCGAGCCGGGAACGCAGACGGGAACGGTCGACCCCGAGCCGGGCCCGAGAGAGGTGGCCTGTGACGCGGACACCCCGCCCGGCGCGCTGCGCCCCAAGCCGCAGTTCAACGCCCCCGCCGAGGTCCTGCGTGACGACGAGTCGTACACGGCCACACTGGAGACGTCGTGCGGCGACATCGTCGTTCGGATGCTCTCGGATCGCGCGCCCGAGACCGTGAACAGCTTCGTGTTCCTCGCCGAGCAGGACTACTTCGACGGGACGCGCATCCACAGGATCGACGAGTCGATCGACGTGCTGCAGGGCGGCGACCCGATCGGGACCGGCACGAGCAGCCCCGGCTATTCGATCCCCGACGAGCTGACCGGAGACGAGACGTATCCGCCCGGCACGCTGGCAATGGCGAACAGGGGTCCAGATACCGGCGGGAGTCAGTTCTTCATCATCACGGGCGAGGACGGGCACAACCTCGACGCGAATCCGAACTACACGATCTTCGGTCGCGTGATCGACGGGCTCGACGTCGCCCAGGAGATCCAACAGATCCCGGTGCAGGATCCCGGCGCAGGCATTGAAGGTCAGCAGCCCGCCCAGGCCGTCTACGTCGAGCGGGTCACGATCTCTACGAAGAGGTAGGCCGCATCAACAAGGCTGCATCTCGTGGGTCCTCGGTGTCCTGGCGGGCTCCCGGCAGCCGGTCGCGCGCCGACGAGCCACGAGTTCCCACGTAGACGACCCCACCGACTGCGCTCGAGGCAAAGGTGAGCGCTAGCAGCAACAGGGCGAACGCGAGCGCTTCGTCGTGACCGATCCCGAACGCGGCCAGACACCACACGATGGCCGCCTCCCGGAGACCGAGGCCGTTCATCGAGATCGGCAAGACCGCCAGCGAGGCCGAGAGCATCACGACACCCGGGTACCCCCAGACGGGCATCCGGATCCCGAGCGAGGACGCGGCGACCGCCGCCACCGCGATCAGGACCAGCGCGGACGCGACCCCGAGTGCCGAGGCTCGGAGAAGGGTCTTCATCGAACGGCCGGCCGTCGCGAAGGCCGCCGCGAACCTCCGGATCCGCGAGATGAGGCGGCGCGAAGTCCCGTCGGTCGTCGAGGCGAGCCGCGGGGCGAGCATCAATGCGAACCCCGACGCGGCGAGGACTGCGAGCGCCAGCGCTCCCGCGATGAGGGTCACGCGGTCTTGGTGACCGGTCGCGAGGCGTGCGACGCACACCACCTCTGCAACGAACGCGAGACCGACGAGTCCCGCCAACCGATCCAGGAACACGGTGGCGAGCGGCGGGGCCATCGAGCCGGCCTCACCTCTGAGTCGGAATGCCTTGTAGGCGTCGCCTCCGACCCCCGTCGGCAGGAACACGTTGAAGAAGTTCCCCACGAGCGTGAGTCTGAGGAGCTCTCCCATCGGTTGCGCGAGGCCGACAGGCTGAAGGAACACCTGCCAGCGGAGCGCGCTGATGGCGAGCCAGACGAGCAGCAACGCAAACGCCAGCGCTGCGGCCCCGGGACGCACGTGACCGAACGCCGTCTTCAGCGCCTGAAGGTCCGCGGTTGCCAGCAACACG
>OBLS010000960.1_pt1 | contig 11339 bp, 7 predicted proteins | sample 1519901 | NCBI WGS metagenome assembly OBLS01 (sample SAMEA3113585, study PRJEB22503) | soil metagenome
GATGGGGCCCGAACACCCTCGACACCCGAGCCAGGCGAGCAAGCGGGTCCGAGCACCCCGAACCCCCGAGCCAGGCGACTACATGGGGCCCGAACAGCCCGACCCACCGTGTCAGCTACCTGCAAGGCGTCCGATAGCCAGGCCCCGACCCACCGTGCCACCCAGCGGCACAGGGCCCAAAACGGCCCCACCCGACCCACCGTGCCACCCAGCGGCACAGGGCCCAACCGGACCCCGGGCTCTCCGAACCCGCTATCGGCGCTTCTTGAGCACCCCGAAGATCGAGCGTTGGATCTCGCGGCCGGCGGGGGTGTTCATGAAGCGGAGGGCCATCTTGCCGACCTGGATCAGGTCGTGGGTGTCGACGCCGCCCTTGGGGGCCGGGGACCAGCGGGTGGGCTCGCGGTCGCGGGCGGGGGCGGCCTTGGGTGGGGGGATCGGCTTGTCGGCCTCGGCCTGCTGGAGGCGGGCGGTGAGGCGCTCGTAGGCGCTGTCGGGGTCGACCAGCTGGCCGTAGCGGGTGTGGATGGCGGAGCCGGCGATGGCGGCCTGGATGGTGGCCGGGTCGGCCGGGGCCATGCGGGACTGGGGCGGGTAGAGGCGGGTCCAGGCGACCGGGGTGGGGACGCCGGCGGGGGAGAGGACGGTCACGACCGCCTCGCCGACCCCGAGGGAGGTCAGGGCCGAGTCAAGGTCGTAGACGTCGGTCATCGGGTAGGTCTGGACCGTCTTGTCGATCGCGGCCGCGTCCTTGGGGGTGATCGCCCGCAGGGCGTGCTGGACGCGGTTGCCGAGCTGGGCCAGGACCTCGTCGGGCAGGTCCTGGGGGAGCTGGGTGATGAAGAACACCCCGACCCCCTTGGAGCGGATCAGGCGCACCGTCCGCTGCACCTGCTCCACGAACGCCTTGGAGGCGCCGTCGAACAGCAGGTGGGCCTCGTCGAAGAAGAACACCAGCTTGGGCTTGTCGAGGTCGCCGACCTCGGGCAGGGTCTCGAACAGCTCGGCCAGCAGCCACATCATGAAGGTCGAGAACACCCGCGGCCGGTCGGCCACGTCGGCCAGCTCCAGCAGGGTCACCATGCCCTTGCCGGCGGCGTCGGTGCGGAGCAGGTCGTTGACGTCGAAGGCGGGCTCGCCGAACAGCCCGGCCACGCCCTGCTCCTCCAGCTCGACCAGCTTGCGCAGCAGCACCCCCAGGGTCGGCTTGGCCACCCCGCCCAGCTCGGCCACGGCCTTCTGGCCCTCGTCGGTGCCGAGGAACCTCAGCACCTCGCGCAGGTCCTTGAGGTCGACCAGGAGCAGGCCGCCCGAGTCGGCGTAGTGGAAGACCAGGCTGAGCACGCTCGTCTGGACGTCGTTCAGGTCCAGCACCTTGGCCAGCAGGGGCGCCCCGAACTCCGACACCGAGGCCCGCACCGGCACCCCCTTGGCCGGGTCGCCGGACAGGGTCAGCAGCTCCACCGGGGAGGGGTGCGGGTCCCAGGGGGCCTTGAGCTGCTCGATGCGGGCCGTGACCTTGTCGTTGGCCTCGCCGGGCTCGGCCACGCCGGACACGTCGCCCTTCATGTCGGCCACGAAGCAGGGCACGCCGGCGTCCGAGAGCCGCCCGGCCAGGCCCTGGACGGTCTTGGTCTTGCCGGTCCCGGTGGCCCCGGCGACCAGCCCGTGCCGGTTCAGCATGGCCAGCGGCACGGCCACCTCGAAGCCGGTGTTGACCTCCTCGCCCTTGACCGCCCGGCCCAGCCCGACCGCCGGCTCGGCGAACCCGTAGCCGGCGGCCAGCCCGGCAAGCCCTTCGTCCATCCACCCCTCCTCGACGCCGACCCAGGACCGCTGTTCTATAGGATGAGCGGCGTGACCGCACCTCTGCCATCGCCGTCTCCGGGGGAGGCCCGGCTGCCCTTCGGGCCGCCGTTCCTGATCGCCGACCCGGCCGCCGCCCGCCGCGACCTGACCGTGCTGCGCCGGGCCCTGGCCGCCTCGGGCGTGGTCGCCGAGGCGGCGGTGGCCCGGCCGGTCGGGCGGGTCACGGCGATCGCGGCCCAGGCGCTGGAGGACGGCCACCGGCTGCTGGTCGCGGTCGGCTCCGACCGGGTCGTCCATGCCGTGCTGCGGGCCCTGGTCCACCCGACCGGGCCCCGCTGGCCGGAGGCGGTCCTGGGGCTGGCCGGCCTCGGCCGCCAGGACCTGTCGGCCACCTTCGGCCTGCCCGACGACCCGGCCAAGGCGGCCCGCCACCTGCTCGGGGCCAACCTGTTCCAGGTCGACGTGGGCCGGGCCCGCTGGCGGGGGCCGGACGGCAGCGAGCGGGTCGGGGTGTTCGCCAACACGGCCGAGCTCGGCTACCCGGCCGAGGTGTCGGCCCGGGCCCCGGCCGGAGGAACCTGGGGGGTCGCCGGGATCGTCCCCCAGTTCGCCGGGCGGGCGGGCCGGTTCGCGGCCGCCGTGGGCGGCCTGGCCGCCACCCGCTCCAGCCCGGCCCGCCTGGAGGTCGACCACACCGCCGTCGACCTGCGCCTGGCCGGGCTGGTGGTGGCCAACGGCCAGTTCTCGATGGGGCGGATGAAGGTCGCCCCCCGGGCCCTGCCCGACGACGGCCGCCTGTCGGTGATGGCCTTCCAGGGCGAGCCCCTCGGCATCTACGCCCGCTCCAAGGACCTCTACTACGGCCTCCACGTGCCCCACCCGTCGGTCCGCGAGTACCAGTCGCGCCGGGTCGCGGTCGATACCGCCGAGCCGATGGCCCTGGTCCTGGACGGCTGGCGGCCCCCCGGTTCGCTTCGATGTCCTCGAGCAGGCCCTGCGGGTCAAGGTCTGACCGGAGGTAGGATTGCCCCTATGACGACAATCCGCAGCTGGGCCCGGGCCGAACGTCTCGCCAGGGCGCGCAAGGAGCAGGCCGAGCGGGGGGTCGACGCGCTGCTGCTGGGGCCGTCGGCCGACCTGGCCTACCTGACCGGCTACCACCCGCCGCACCTGGAGCGGCTGACCCTGCTGGTGGTGCCGGCGGCCGGGGACGCGCGGCTGGTGGTGCCGGCCCTGGAGGCGCCGCTGGCCCGCGACCAGCTGGGCGAGCTCGAGATCGAGGTGGCCGCCTGGCCGGAGACCGCCGACCCGGTCCGGCTGGTGGTCGACGCGCTGGCCGCGGCCGGGGCCACCGGCGGGCGGCTGGGCGCCGGCGACCAGCTGTGGAGCACCTTCCTGCTGCGGCTCCAGGCGGCGCTGCCGGCGGCCGGCTTCGTTCCCGCCTCGACCGTCACCAGACAGCTGCGGATGCGCAAGGACCCCGAGGAGCTGGAGGCCCTGGCCCGGGTGGCGGCGGCCATCGACGAGGTGGTCGACGGCCTGGACGGGCTGCGCTGGGCCGGGCGCACCGAGCAGGAGCTGGCCAGGGACATCGAGGAGGCGATCCGCGACACCCACGACAAGTTCTGCTTCGCCATCGTCGCCTCCGGCCCCAACGCGGCCAGCCCCCACCACGGGGCCACCGGGCGGGTCATCCAGCCCGGCGACCCGGTGGTGGTCGACATCGGCGGCCGGCTCGGCGGCTACTGCTCCGACACCACCAGGACCCTGGTCGTGGGGGAGCCGCCGCCCGGCTTCGGCGAGCTGTACGCGCTCCTGCACGCGGCCCAGCTGGCCGGCTGCGCCGCCGTCCGGCCCGGGGTCCCGGCGTCGGCGGTCGACGCCGCCTGCCGCGACCCGATCACCGCCGCCGGCCACGGCGAGCTGTTCCTGCACCGCACCGGCCACGGGATCGGCCTGGAGGAGCACGAGGACCCCTACATCGTGGCCGGCAACGACGAGCCGCTGGAGCCCGGCATGGCCTTCTCGGTCGAGCCCGGCATCTACCCCCGCGGCCACTACGGGGCCCGGATCGAGGACATCGTGGTCTGCACCGACGACGGCGGCCGCCGCCTCAACAAGACCTCGCGCGACCTGCGGATCGTGAGCTAGGCACCATGGGCGGGGGCAGGCAGGCATGGTGCCCGCGCTGTGACGAGGTCCGGGCGGCCCGGCCGGGAGCCGCCTGCACGGTGTGCGAGCGCCAGCTGCTGGCCGTGCCCCCGGCCCGGCCCGGCCAGCCCCTGCCGGGGCGGGGCCAGCGGGTGGCCAGGCGGCTGCTGGCGCTGGCCCCGGCGGCGGCCGCGGCCGGGGTCGCGCTGCTGGTCCTGGCCGTGGTGGCCAGCGCCTTCGCCGCCGGGCGGCTCAGCCGGACCACCCCGTCGGCCCCGGCGGCGGCCCCGGCCACCACCGCGCCCGGCTTCCTCGACGAGGGGCCGGAGACGGGCCGCCGCGAGTTCGGCTGGGAGGACCGCGACAGCGAGCTCACCGTCGAGCTGCGCAGCCTCACCGTCGGCACCGGCTTCACCCGGCTGGAGCTGCACGTCGACGGGGTCCGGCGGGGCCGCGAGATCAGCGCCCTGGAGGGCCTCCGGATCCGCGACGCCGACGGCAAGGACCTGCTGCTGGGAGGCGAGCTGGCCAGGATCGCCACCGCCGCCAGCCGGCCGTCCCCCGGCGGCGGCATCGACACCGAGGTCGTGCTCGAACGGCCGCTCGACCCCCAGGCGGTGGCCGCCGTCGAGCTGCGCGGGCTGACCGTGGCCAGGGGGATCCAGGAGCGGATCGGCGGCACCCTGGTCGACCAGGAGCTCCGCAACCGGGCGGCCGACAACTTCGACGACACCGTCTGGCTGGCCAGGCGCCAGGGCTGCCCCGGCTGCCAGCTCGACGTGGCCTGCGAGGACTGCACCGGCGTCCGGGTGGCCGGCTGGGCCTACCGCCGCGGCCGGGTGACGATCGCCGTCGAGGCCCTCGACCAGGTCGAGCAGACCGCCCTCAACCCCTCGCGGCGCCGGGTGCTGGTCACCGACGACGGCGGCCTGTCCGAGCTCCCGGCCTGGATCGACGGGTCGGGCGGTTCGGCCGTGATCACGGTCGCGGCCGACCTGCTGGCCGCGGTCCGCTACGGCGACCCGGACGACGAGGAGCCGATGGCCTTCAACGTCGTCATCCAGGCCCAGGCCGAGGAGGTCGTCCGCGGCACCTGGGCCATCACCTCGGCGGTCCGCTGATGCGCGCCTGGTGCCCCCGCTGCGACGCCGTCCGGCCGGGCGAGACCGTCTGCCCGGCCTGCCAGACCACCCTGGCCACCCTCGACGACACCACCCAGGACCCCCAGCAGCCCGGCCTGCCGCCGCCCGACCCGGCCCCGGCCCCGCCGGCCCCGCCCCGGCTGCGGATCGCCCTGGCCGCGGCCACCGTGGTCGTGGCCGGCCTGGCCTTCGTGGCCGGGCGCAGCATCGCCCGCCCGGACGCCCCGGCGGCCGCCCCCGCCCCGGCGACCTCGACCACCGCCCCCGAGCCGGGCGCCGACCGGCGCCAGCTGGGCTGGAGCGTCCGCACCGGCGAGCTCGGCGTCACCGCCGTCGAGGCCAGCCGCCTGGCCACCGAGCGGCGGGAGACGGTCGCCTCGATCACCTTCCGCATCAGCGGCGTCCCGGCCAACCAGCGCGTGCTCGGCCTGCGCGGGCTGACCCTGCGCGACTCCGGCGGCGGCGTGTTCGCCACCGTCGACCAGCGCCAGTTCGGCCGCGAGGGCGGCGCCCCGGTCTTGCCGGTCGACGGCCAGGAGGGCATCTACCGGGTCGTCACCGGGCCCGCGCCCCGGCTGTCGTCACTGGCCAGGATCGAGCTGACCGGCGTGGTCGTGGTCCAGCCCCGCGACAAGACGATCCAGCTGGACACCTCGGGGGCCTGGCCGGCCGGCCCGAAGCTGCGCGCCGTCGACCCCGGCCCTCGCGACGCCGTCGACATCGGCATAGGCTTCTTCCGGGAGCAGCCGATCCAGCTCACGCTCCGGGTGACCTCGGCGTTCGTGCGCGACGGGCTGGCCATGGTGGTGCTCGACGCCTCCTCGGGGTTCCGGGGCGTGCCCGGCGAGTACCTGCCCATCGGCGGCGAGCTGCGCGACGGCGACCGGGTCCTGTGCACCCGGGCCTCGGTGCTGGGGGAGAACCCTGGCGCCCAGGCCGTCCAGGGGCTCGTGCTCAGCTGCCCGACCCGGCCGGTGCAACGGCTCACCGTGGCCGTCGGCGTCGGTGCCAGAATGCTCCCGTTCGAGGCCAGCCTGACCCCGTAGCCGCCGCCCTGGAGGTCCCATGCCCGACGAGGTGCCCCCCGAGGAGCCCACCGCCCAGGAGCGGGCCCGGCGCCGCGACCGGCCGCTGGTCCAGCGGGCGATCGTCTCCGACGCCCTCATGGACCCCGAGGAGCGGGAGCGGATCGGCTTCGACCCCAGCCCCGAGGCCCCCATCCCGGTGGTGATCGAGCTCAACCTGCGCCACCGGGACGGCCTGGAGGGGGCGGCCGAGCAGTTCCTGGCCCACTTCCGGACCACCATGCCCGACGCCGCCGAGCTGCCGGACCGGGTGGCCGACACCTACTTCCGCTGCGAGCTCACCGAGGCCGAGATCCTGCGCCTGGTCGAGGCCGACCAGCGCCAGGAGGACGCGGCCCGGCGGGCCATCTACCGGGTCTGGCCCGACTTCCCGGTCCACCCGCTGATCGACACCTCGTGCGCCACCGTCAAGGCGGACGCGGCCCGGCGCTCCTTCGACGCCACCGGCCGCGGCATCACCTGGGCGGTGCTGGACTCCGGCATCGACGCCGACCACCACCACTTCCGCCGCTACGAGACCCTCAAGGGCGACGTGGCCAACCTGCACCGCGACTTCACCAAGCCGGGCGAGCCCACCATCGGCGACGCCCTGGCCGACCAGTTCGGGCACGGCACCCATGTGGCCGGGATCATCGCCGGCGGCCTGCCGCCCCGGATGCCACGGGGCAGCGACCTGCGGGTGGTCGAGCGGGTCTTCGACCCGGCCCGCCCCGAGACCCCGACCGTCCAGGACCGCCTGGTCAGCCGGCCCGAGGTGCTGGCCGGGATCGCCCGGGAGGCCAAGCTGGTCAGCCTCAAGGTGCTCGACGACCGGGGCAACGGCCAGTCCATGAACGTCCTCCGGGCGCTGGAGTACGTGCGCAAGGACGTCAACGGCTACGGCAAGCTGCTGCGGGTCCACGGGGTCAACCTCAGCCTCGGCTACGAGTTCGACCCCAAGTGGTTCGCCTGCGGCCAGAGCCCCATCTGCGCCGAGGTCGACCGCCTGGTCCGCTCGGGGGTGGTGGTGGTCGTGGCCGCCGGCAACACCGGCTACGGCAGCCTCACCGCCCTGGCCCGCCAGACCAACGTCGGGCTGACCATGACCATCAACGACCCCGGCAACGCCGCCCTGGCCATCACCGTCGGGGCCACCCACCGCGACATGCCCCACACCTACGGGGTGTCGTACTTCTCCTCCAAGGGCCCGACCGGCGACGGCCGGCTCAAGCCCGACCTGGTCGCCCCCGGCGAGCGGATCACCTCCTGCGCCGCCGGCAAGGCCCTCGTCAGCGCGTTCCCGGGGGGCAAGGCCCCGACCCCGGCCCGGACGGCGGTGTACGTCGAGGACTCCGGCACCAGCATGGCCGCCCCCCACGTCTCGGGGGCGGTGGCCAACTTCCTGTCCATCCGGCGCGAGTTCATCGGCCGCCCCGACGACATCAAGAAGGTCTTCCTGGAATCGGCGACCTCGCTGGGGCGCGAGCGCTACTTCCAGGGATACGGCCTGGTCGACCTGATGCGCGCGATCCAGTCGATCTGACCGATCTCATCAGGGCGAACGACTCGGAAATGACTCGAATGCAGTAGAAAGATCAACAGCCCCGACTACGACATCTATCGCATGACGCTCCAATCTCCGCCCGTAAGGTGCTGGGGTTCTTGTTGCACCGGCACCGGGGGGCTCATTCGTCATGCTGCTGCGCGCGCTGCTGGGCGCCGTCACCGCCGTCGGGCTGTGGGCGATCCTGCCGGCCACGGCCGGCGCCCAGCCGGTCGAGCCGACCACCACCAGCCCGCCGGTGACCACCGCGCCCCCGACCACCGCGCCCCCGACCACGCCAGCCCCTCCGACCACGGCCGCGCCCGCGACCACGGCCCGGCCGCCGACGCCCTCCAGCCGGCCGGCCACCCGGCCGGCCACCACCGCTCCCCGCCCCCAGGTGCGGGGGGAGGCGACCAGCTCCCTCCCGGCCGCCCCGGGGGGCCCGGCGGGCCCGGCGGGCCCGGCGGCCACCGTTCCCGGGGGAAGCAGGGCGACCCTGCCGGAGCGGCCGGCCGGCGGCTCGACCATCGTCGACCCGGCGCTCCCGCCGGCCCAGGTCCCCGAGGTGGCCGTGGCCGGGCGGTCCACCGGCGGGCCCGGCCAGGGGCCGCTCCGGTGGGCCGGCGGCGTGGCCCGGCGGGCCTGGCAGCTGGCCCCGATGGGCCTGATGGGGCTGGTGTCGTGGTCGGTGTGGCTGGTCCGGCGGCTCCTCTCGGTCCGCTACCAGCCGGTGGTGAACCACTACCGGACCACCACCTCGGTGGTGGTGCCGGCCTACCGGGAGGACCCGGACGTGCTCGAGCGCTGCCTGCGCACCTGGTACCGGGAACGCCCCGACGAGATCATCATCGTCCCCGACGTCGAGGACGCCGAGGTGATCGAGCGGCTGGAGCGCTTCGCCCTGGCCGACCCGCGGATCCGGGTGCTGCCCTTCGAGCACCGGGGGAAGCGGTCGGCCCTCGGCGTCGGGATCCGGGCCGCCCGCTACGACGTGGTCGTGCTCGCCGACTCCGACACCGCCTGGCAGCCCGGGCTGCTGGCCGCGGTCCAGATGCCCTTCGTCGACCCCATGGTCGGCGGGGTCGGGACCCGCCAGAGCGTCTACCAGCGCGACTCCAGCATCTGGCGGCGGGTCGCGGACTGGCTGGTCAGCGTGCGCTACCTCGACTACCTGCCGGCCCAGAGCCGGGCCGGGGGGGTGGCCTGCCTGTCGGGCAGGACGGCCGCCTACCGCCGGGCCCTGCTGCTGCCGCTGCTGCCCGGCCTGGAGCAGGAGGTCTTCATGGGCCGCGAGTGCGTTGCCGGCGACGACGGCCGCCTGACCTGGCTGATCCTCAGCACCGGCTTCAGGACCGTCTACCAGTCGAACGCCCGGGCCGTCTCGATGTTCCCCAACTCGCTGCGGGCCTTCTTCAAGCAGCGGGTGCGCTGGAGCCGCAACTCCTACCGCTGCTACCTGACCTCGATCGCCAAGGGCTGGCTGTGGCGCCAGCCGTTCATCACCCAGGTCACCGTCCTCCAGGTCCTGCTGACGCCCTTCTCGATGGCCACCGCCCTGGTGGCGGTGTGGTTCGCCCTGCGCGGGCCGGGGCTGGCGGCCGGGCTGCTGGCCGTCGCCTGGGTGTTCGCCGGCCGCACCATCCGCGGCTTCTCCCACCTCCGGGAGCACCCCCGGGACCTGCTCATCGCCCCGGTGGTGGCCCTGGTGGTGATCGTGGTCGCCCTCCCGGTCAAGACCTGGGCGCTGCTGACCATGAACACCCACGGCTGGCTCACCCGGGGCAGCGACCGGGTCGGCGGCGAGGGCCAGGACCAGGCCTCCCTGGCCTCATGAGGGCCGCCGCCCGACCGGCCGCCTGGCTGGTCTCGATGAGCCTGGCCGCCGGCCTGCCGGCCGGGGCCGAGCTGGACCTCTCGCGGCGGCGGGCCGAGCGGGTCGCCCAGCTGGACGGGCTGTCCCGCAACCAGGTGACGCCGTTCGTGGCCAGCCCGGCCGCCGACGACCCGACCATCGTGCTGACCCCGCGGCCCGCCCCCTGGACGATCGCCGAGGTGCGGGCCCTGTTCCCGGCCGCCTTCTCGGTGGCCGGCCCCTCCACGCTGCTCCTCGGCCAGAGCCTGTTCGTCGCCCGGGGGGCCCGGCTCCAGGTCAGGGGGCGGGAGGTGCGCCGGCTGCGGCTGCTCAGCACGGCCACGCGGTTCGTCTCCCTCAGCGGCTGGCGCTCGGCCATCGAGCTCACCGGCAGCCGCCTCCACCCGCTGACGGTGTCGAGCTGGGACCCGGGCCGGGACGGCCCCGACCCCCGGCCGGAGGACGGCCGGGCCTTCATCCTGGCCCGGGGGAGCTCGATGACGGCCATGACGGCCACCTTCTCCCACCTCGGGTTCGGGGACGGCCGCACCTCCGGGGTCGCCTGGGCCGGCCTGGCCCCGGTGGCCGGGCTGGGGACCGCCGGGACGCCGGCCACCGGGGCCGTCACCAACTCGACCTTCAAGGGCAACCGCATCGGCGCCTTCAGCGACCAGGCCCCGGACATGAGCTGGACCCGCAACCAGTTCCTGGCCAACCACGGCCACGGCTTCGACGCCCACAGCGGCTGCCGGGCCCTGGTGCTGGACGGCAACACGGCCGGCGGCAACGGCGGCCACGGCTTCCTGCTGGCCCGCGGCTGCCGCGACAACCTGCTCCAGGGCAACCACGCCGTCGGCAACGCGGCCAGCGGCATCGTCCTCGGCAACGGCGCGGCCACGGCCGCCGGGGCCAGCGGCAACACCGTCATCTCCAACACCGTCGCCGACAACGCCGCCGCCGGGCTGGTGGTGGACGGCGGCACCGGCAACCGGCTCCGGGGCAACACCGTCCGCGGCGGCGGCACCGGCATCGAGATCCGCAACTCCCGGGCCAACCCGGTCGAGGGCAACACCGTCAGCGACGTCAAGGGCCCAGGGGTCGACCTGGACGGCGGCGCCGCCAACAAGGTCACCGGCAACCGGATCGAGCGCAGCCAGGTCGGCCTCTACCTCAAGCGGGCCGCCGCCGGCGGCGTCGTCAGCCGGAACCAGATCCTGGCCAGCGCCCAGTTCGGCATCTACCTGTCGGAGGGGGCCCGCGGCAACCGGGCCAGCGGCAACTTCATCAAGGGCGCGTTCAGCGGCATCCGGGCCAAGGACGCCCGGGGCAACCGGATCGACGGCAACACCATCGTCGAGGCCACCGACTCCGGCATCAGCCTCCACGGCGACGTCCGCGGCACCCTGGTGCTGGACAACCTGGTCTCGGGCCGGGGCGGCCGCTCGCCCATCGAGCAGCTCGCCAGCCCCGCCGGGCTGGCCGGGGTGCGGGTCGAGGCCAACCGCACCGACGGCTGGGAGGTGGCCCGGCCGACCCTGGCCCCCCTCGACCAGCTGCGCCACTTCCTCCGGTTCCACCCCACGGCCCTGCTGTGGGTGCTGGTGCTGCTGGTGCCCGCCCTGCTGCTGCCCCTGCGCCTGTGGCACCGGCGGCGGGTGCGGCGCTGGTACAAGACCGCCACGACCGGGAGGACCGATGCCTGAGCACCCGACCCGCCCCCGCCGCCGCCGCGCCGCCCTGGCCGCGGCCGCCCTGGCCGTGGCCGGCCTCGTCGT
>OBLS010000961.1_pt1 | contig 11334 bp, 10 predicted proteins | sample 1519901 | NCBI WGS metagenome assembly OBLS01 (sample SAMEA3113585, study PRJEB22503) | soil metagenome
GGCGCCCGCCTCCGGCCCGCCGGTAGGCTCGCCCGCATGACGGTCACGCTGGGAGGCATCGCCGGACTCGTGGCGGCGCTCGCGTTCGCCTACCTCGTCGTGCGGCTCGCGGGCCTCGTGGGAAAGGCGGGCCGGATCCTCGACGAGACGGCCACCAGCCTGCGCACCACGAGCGACAACGTGCAGCCGACTCTTCTGAGCCTCACGGACACCGTGGCGCTCACCAACGACCAGCTGACCCGCGTGGACGCCATCACGAGCTCCGTGTCGACGATGACGACGAACGCCTCTGCGCTGACCTCCGTCGTCGCCGCGACGATCGGATCGCCACTCATCAAGGTGGCGGCGTTCAGCTACGGAGTCCGCACCGCCATGGCGGGCCTGCGCAAGGGCGCGGGATGAGGAGGCGCACCGTTCTCCTGACCGTCGTGGCCCTCGGCGTGGGCTACGCCGTGTGGCACCTGCCGGTCACCCGGCGATTCACGTCGACCGTGCGTGAGGCGGCGGCACGCCGTGAGGCCGAGCTGCGCGAGGCCGTCGAGGTGGCCGTCGACCGGGACGCCCACACCCGGGCGCCGCGGCACGCCGCGAGTGACAACCTCACCACGCCGACCAGCCGGTTGGGCGCGGGCAACCCGGGCCGCTCGCTCTCCGCGGAGGAGGCACACGCGCTGCTCCTCGACCCCACCGGCGAGCGAGCTCCGTAGGGGCTCCGCCCCCGCCTCTCGCACCCGCCCCGAGCCCGCCAGACCTCCGGGCGCACCGGCATACGATGTCGCGTGCCGTGCCCGGACCACCCCCAAGGACTGGAACCACATGGAAACCGCTGAGATCCGGCGTCGCTGGCTGACGTTCTTCGAGAAGAACGGCCACACCGTCGTCCCCTCCGCGCCGCTGGTCCACGACGACCCGAACCTGCTGTTCGTCAACGCCGGCATGGTGCCCTTCAAGCCCTACTTCCTGGGGCAGGAGAGCCCGTCGTGGGCGCGCGCCACGAGCGTGCAGAAGTGCGTCCGGACCGGTGACATCGACGAGGTCGGCAAGACCTCGCGGCACGGGACGTTCTTCCAGATGAACGGCAACTTCTCCTTCGGCGACTACTTCAAGGAGGGGGCCATCTCCCTCGCATGGGAGCTCATCACCACCCCGCAGCACCTCGGCGGGTACGGACTGGACGCCGACCTCATCTGGCCGACCGTCTACGAGGACGATGACGAGGCCTTCGCCATCTGGCGGGACGTGATCGGCGTCCCGTCGGCGCGCATCACCCGACGGGGCAAGCTCGACAACTACTGGCACATGGGCGTCCCCGGGCCCGGCGGCCCCTGCAGCGAGATCTACCTCGACCGCGGGCCGGAGTACGGCCAGGAGGGCGGGCCCGCCGTCGACGAGGACCGGTACCTCGAGTTCTGGAATCTCGTGTTCATGCAGGAGGAGCTCTCCGCGGTCCGCGCCAAGGACGACTTCGACATCATCGGCCCGCTGCCGAAGCGCAACATCGACACCGGGATGGGGCTGGAGCGCATGGCGACCCTCCTCCAGGGCGTCGACAACCTCTACGAGATCGACGAGGTGTACCCCGTCCTCGAGCGCGCGGCGGAGCTCACCGGCAAGCGCTACGGCGAGCAGTCCGGCCAGTCCGCGGGGTCCAGCCACCCCGACGACGTCCGGCTGCGCGTGGTCGCCGACCACGTGCGCTCGTCGCTGATGCTCATCGGCGACGGCGTGACCCCCGGCAACGAGGGACGCGGCTACGTGCTGCGCCGGATGCTGCGCCGCTCGGTGCGGTCCATGCGCCTGCTCGGGTACGACGACCCGTGCCTCCCTGAGCTGCTCCCGATCTCGCTCGAGCGGATGCAGCAGTCCTATCCCGAGCTCGAGTCGGGGTTCGACCGGATCAGCCAGATCGCCTACGCCGAGGAGGAGGCCTTCCGGCGCACCCTGGCGGCCGGCACGACGATCCTCGACACCGCCGTCGCCCGGGCGAAGCAGAGCGGCAGCACGACGCTTGCCGGGGCGGAGGCGTTCTCGCTGCACGACACCTACGGCTTCCCCATCGACCTCACCCTGGAGATGGCGGCTGAGCAGGGCCTCCAGGTCGACCGTGAGGGCTTCGCGCACCTCATGCGGGAGCAGCGCCAGCGGGCGCAGGCGGATGCGAAGGCGAAGAAGTCCGGCCATGCGAACACCGAGGTGTGGCGTGACCTGCGCGCGAGCGGCGCCACGGACTTCCTCGCCTACGACCACCTCAGCAGCGAGGCCACCGTGGTGGGCCTCGTCGTCGACGGGGAGGCCGTCCGCGAGATCGAACCGGGACAGCGGGGCCAGGTCGTGCTGAACCGGACGCCGTTCTACGCCGAGTCCGGCGGCCAGGTGGCCGACGAGGGCGTCATCTCGGCGGACGGCGTCAACCTCAGGGTCGTCGACGTCCAGCGCCCCGTGAAGGGGCTCATCGCGCACACGGTGGAGGTCGTCACCGGGCCGTTGCGCACCGGTCTGCCCGTGCTCGCCGAGGTGGACCCCGAGTGGAGGCTGTCGGCGTGCCAGGCGCACTCCGGCACGCACGTCGTCCATGCGGCCCTGCGCCAGGTGCTCGGCCCCTCGGCTCTCCAGTCCGGCTCCTACAACAAGCCTGGCTACCTGCGGCTCGACTTCGCCTGGGGGCAGGCGCTCTCGGAGGCCACCCGCAGTGAGATCGAGGAGGTCGCGAACCTCGCGGTTCGCAAGGACCTCCCCGTGTCGGCGACGTTCATGCCGCTACCTCGGGCCCGAGAGCTCGGGGCGCTCGCCCTCTTCGGGGAGACCTACGACGAGGACGTCCGCGTGGTCGAGATCGGCGGGCCCTGGAGTCGTGAGCTCTGCGGCGGCACGCACGTGCAGCACTCGAGCCAGGTCGGCGCGCTGACACTGACGAGCGAGTCGTCCGTCGGCTCCGGCGTTCGCCGGGTCGAGGCCCTCGTCGGCATCGACGCGTTGCGCTACCTCGCCCGCGAGCGCGCCATCGTCGCGCGGCTGAGCGCGCTGGTGGGGGCTCGCCCCGGTGAGCTCGCCGACAGGGTGGGGGCCATGGTCACCCGTCTGCGTGAGGTGGAGCGCGAGCTCGAAAGAGCGCGGCGCGACCAGGTGACCACGGCGGCCGGCTCCCTGACGGAGCGTGCGCGTGACGTCAACGGGGTGACCTTCCTCGCGCACGACGCCGGTGACGCCGGTGGGGACGACGTCCGCACCATGGTCCTCGACCTGCGGGGTCGCCTGGGCGCCGAACGCCCCAGCGTCGTCGCGATCACCGGCGCGGCGAAGGGACGGCCGGTCGTGGTCGTCGCCACGAACGAGGCGGCCCGTGCACGCGGCATCCGGGCCGGCGAGCTCGTCCGGCTCGCGGCGACGGCCCTCGGTGGCGGCGGCGGGGGCAAGGACGACATCGCCCAGGGAGGCGGCCAGGACGTGTCGAAGGTCGGGGACGCGCTGGCGGCCGTCGAGTGGCGCGTGGGCGAGCTCGCGGGCTGATGTCCTCGGACGCAGCCTCCCCTCTCCCGCCGGGGGCGCGGCTGGGCGTCGACGTCGGCACCGTTCGGGTCGGCGTCGCGGTGAGCGACGCACGAGCGGTGCTCGCCACCCCGCTGGCCACCCTCTCTCGCGACCCCGGCTCGGAGCCGGCGCCGGGTGACCCGGACATCGACGTGCTCGCCGACCTCGTCGTCGAGCACCGGGCCGCCGGGGTCGTCATCGGGCTGCCCCGCTCACTGAGCGGGGAGGAAGGTGCCGCGGCCGCCAGGGCACGGACGTATGCTGCCGTGGTGGCGGCGCGCATCGCGCCGGTCTGGGTTCGGCTCGTGGACGAGCGACTCACCAGTGTCGATGCGCATCGTGCGCTCCGTGAGAGCGGAGTCGCCGGCCGGCGGCAGCGGGCGGTGGTCGACCAGGCCGCGGCGGTGCTGATCCTCCAGACGGCGCTCGACGCCGAGCGGAGCTCCGGCACCCCTCCCGGGGAGCGGGTCAGACCAGGACGGCGCAAGCCCCGGACGAAGGACGCGAGGCCGTGACTCATCACGACTTCACCGAGACGATCTTCGGCGAGGAGCCAGAGCAGCAGCCGATCCTGCGACGGGCGGACCTGCACCGCCACCGCCATCGTCGACCGCCGAGGCGGAGCCGGCGCCGCTGGCTCGTCCTCCTCCTGGCCGCCGTGCTCATCGGTGGAGCGGCGTACGCCGCCTGGTCGATCCTGCAGCCCACGGTCTCCGGCATGTTCGGGCAGTCGTCCGGCGCCGAGGACTTCCCGGGACCGGGTGAGGGCGAGGTCCAGGTCGTCGTCGAGCCGGGCCAGACCGGCGAGGACATCGCCACCACGCTGCGGGACGCCGGGGTGGTGAAGACGCGGAGCGCGTACCTGGACGCCGCCGCGGGTGATCCCCAGCGGGCCGCCGGCATCCAGCCCGGGGCATACGCGTTGCTCAAGGGCATGCGCGCGCAGGACGCCTTCGACGCGCTCGCCGACCCGGCGAACCGCGTCATCCAGGGCACGACGATCCGCGAGGGTCTCTGGGCCTCCGAGACGTTCGCGGCGCTCTCGAAGTCCACCGGTGTGCCGGTCGCCGAGTACGAGAAGGCGGCCAAGGACCCCGACGCCATCGGCCTGCCGCCGCAGGCAGACGGCAACGTGGAGGGCTGGCTCTTCCCCTCGACCTACGAGTTCGCCAAGAAGTCCACCGCGGCCGCGCAGCTCAAGGAGATGGTCGCCCAGACCGTCAGTGTCCTCGAGGACGCCGGGATACCGGAGGACGACTGGCAGCGCACCCTGACGATCGCGTCCATCGTGGAGGGTGAGGTGAACGGGGATGCCGACCGCGCCAAGGTCGCTCGCGTGATCCTCAACCGCCTCGATGACGGCCCGCCGAACTACGGCCTCCTCCAGATGGACTCCACCGTGCACTTCGTCGCGAAGGAACGTGGCAAGGCGGGAACGACGGACGCCCAGCGGGCCGCCGACAGCCCGTACAACACCTACAAGGTGCAGGGCCTGCCTCCAGGTCCGATCGGCAACCCCGGCGCGGCGTCGATCGAGGCGGCCGCCAGGCCGGCAGACGGTCCGTGGCACTTCTTCGTCACCGTCGACCCCAGCACCGGGGAGACGAAGTTCGCGGAGACGGAGGCCGAACACGACCGCAACGTCCAGGAGTTCCAGGCCTGGTGCTCGGCGAACCCGGGCAAGTGCTGAGAGCCGCGGTCCTCGGCTCCCCGATCGCCCACTCCCTCTCGCCGGTGCTGCACCGCGCGGGATACGCCGAGGCGGGTCTGGACGGCTGGTCCTACGAGGCGCACGAGGTCGATGCGCCGGGTCTCCCCGGCTTCCTCGACGGGCTGGACGACCACTGGCGGGGACTCTCCCTGACCATGCCCCTCAAGGAGGTCGCGGTGGGCCTCGCGACGTCGGTCGACGAGGTCGCACGGCGGACCAGGGCGGTCAACACCCTCGTCCGGCGTGCGGACGGCGGGTGGAACGGGACGAACACCGACCTCCTCGGGCTGGTCCGCGCGCTCCGGCCCTACCTGCCGGACGGTGCACGCCGCGCCATGGTCCTGGGATCCGGCGCCACGGCCCGCTCCGCGGTGCTGGCGCTCGCCGAGCTCGGCGTGTCGACCCTCACGGTTCGCGCACGGGACGCGGCGAAGGCGGCCGACCTCCTCTCCTGGGCGCTCGACGCCCGCACCGGCATCCGCAGTGGTTCGGTCGCCGCCCTCGGGCCGTGGGTGACCGCGGCCGACGAGGTCGTCGTGTCGACGCTGCCGGCGGCGGCCGGCGAGGTGGTCGCCCGGACGGTGCCGGGCCAGCACCCCGGCGTCCTGCTCGACGTCGTGTATGACGGGTGGCCCACGCCGCTCGCCCGGGCGGGCGCACGGGCCGGCATGACGGTCGTGTCGGGCCTCGACATGCTCGTGCACCAGGCGGGGGAGCAGTTCCGGCTCTTCACCGGCCACGAGGCCCCCGTGGCGGCGATGGCCGCGGCGGGGCGTGCCGAGCTGGAGCGCAGGTGACCTCCTGGTGGGCGGTGGGCGTCGCCGCACTCGCCATGGGGGTCGTCGGTCACATCACCGGGAGAGAGCTCGCCACGGGGGGGTACCGGATCCCGGAGGACCGTGCCGACCACCCCCCGGGGGTGAACTGGTGGCCCGGCATCAGCACCGCTGCTCTCGCCGCGGTGGCCACCTGGGCCGTCGGGGGCGTCGCCGGGTGGGCGGCACTGCCGGCCTACCTTCTCTTCGCGTGGCTCACCGTCGGGCTGGTGTGGATCGACCTGGACGTGCACCGGCTCCCGGTCGGTCTCGTGGTCCCCACGGGCGTCGCCATCGTCGGCCTCTTGGCGGTCGCGAGCCTCGCGGACGGCGGGACGAGGTGGGTGGGCGCCCTCGCTGGGGCGCTGGCCATGGGCGCCACGTACCTGCTCCTCGCCGCCCTGCCCGGCGGCGGCGTCGGTGGCGGCGACGTGCGGCTGGCCCCCCTCATCGGAGCCCTCCTCGGTTGGCTCGGCGTGGCCGAGGTGGTCCTCGGGATGGCGAGTGGCTTCCTCGTCGGCGGGCTCGCGGCTGTGGCGCTCCTCCTGCTCGGACGGGCCGGTCTCAAGACGTCGATCGCCTACGGGCCGGCGATGTGCATCGGCGCCTGGGTCGCCATCGCGGGGACATCCCGGATCCTGACCTGGCTTCTGGGCGGCTGAGGGACGCGTGGAAGGATTCGCCGCATGCTGCGCTGGCTGACCGCCGGGGAGTCGCACGGGCCCGCCCTCGTCGCGACGGTGGACGGCATCCCCGCCGGCGTGGAGGTCACGACGGCCGACGTGGCGTCGGCGCTGGCCCGACGGCGCCTGGGCTACGGCCGCGGCGCCCGGATGAAGTTCGAGCAGGACGAGGTCGAGTTCCTCGGGGGAGTGCGGCACGGGCGCACACTCGGCTCGCCGGTGGCCATCCGCGTCGGGAACAGCGAGTGGCCGAGGTGGCGGACGGTCATGAGCCCGGACCCGGTGGAGGCGGGCGACCTCGCGGCGGCCGACGACGTCAACGCGGAGCGGGAGGTCGCCCGCAACCGCCCACTCACCCGGCCGAGGCCGGGGCACGCCGACCTCGTCGGCATGCAGAAGTACGGCTTCGACGACGCCCGGCCGGTGCTGGAACGCGCGTCGGCCCGGGAGACGGCGGCTCGGGTCGCCCTGGGGGAGGTGGCGTCCCGCCTGCTCCGCCAGGCGTACGGCATCCTCCCGACCGCCGAGGACGTCCAGGCACTCGACGCCGACCCGGTGCGCGCGTTCGACCCCGTGGGATCGGCCGCCATGGTGGCCGAGGTCGACGCCGCCCACAAGGACGGCGACACCCTCGGAGGCGTCGTCGAGGTCGTCGTCACCGGGCTCCCGCCCGGTCTGGGCTCGCACGTGCACTGGGACCGCCGGCTCGACGCGCGCCTCGCGGGGGCGCTCATGGGCATCCAGGCGATCAAGGCGGTGGAGGTCGGTGACGGGTTCAGGACGGCTGCCCGGCGCGGCTCGGTCGCCCACGACGAGATGGAGCGAGGCGCCGACGGCGTCATCCGCCGCCGGACCGGCCGTTCGGGTGGCACCGAGGGCGGCATGTCCGTCGGGGGGCTGCTCCGAGTCCGAGCCGCGATGAAGCCGATCTCGACTGTTCCCCGGGCGCTGGAGACCGTGGACGTCGCGTCCGACGAGCCCGCTCGGGCGATCCACCAGCGCTCGGACGTCTGCGCGGTGCCGGCAGCCGGGGTGGTGGCCGAGGCGATGGTGGCCCTGGTCCTCGCCGAGGCGTGCCTGGAGAAGTTCGGGGGCGACTCGGTGACCGAGACGGCGCGCAACCACGCGGCATACCTCGCCGCGATCCCGCCCTCGATGCGCACCTGGGACGAGGGCTGATGCCGCGGGTCGTCCTCGTGGGTCCACCCGGCTCGGGGAAGAGCACCGTCGGAGGGGTTCTCGCACGGCTCCTCGGCGTGGCGCTGCACGACACCGACTCCGCCGTCGAGGCCGCGCAGGGTCGAACGATCTCCGACGTCTTCGTCGAGGACGGCGAACCGGCGTTCCGGGCGCTGGAGCGTGCCGAGGTGGCCCGGGCGCTCGCGGAGGAGGACGGCGTCCTCGCCCTCGGTGGCGGGGCGCCGATGGACCAGGACACCGAACGCCTACTCCATGGGCACACGGTGGTCTTCCTCGACGTCGGCATCGCCGACGCCTCCAAGCGGGTCGGGTTCGACCGGAGCCGCCCGCTGCTCGTGGTCAACCCCCGCGCGTCGTGGGTGCGCCTGATGAACGAGCGCCGTCCGGTCTACGAGCGCGTCGCCACCCACCGCGTCGACACCGCGGGGCGCACTCCCGAGGACGTCGCGGGCGAGATCGTGCGACTTCTGGAGCAGCGGTGACCGACGCGGCGGCGGTCATCCCGGTCGGGGATGCCTACGAGGTCGTCGTCGGCCACGGGGTCATCGACCGGGCGGCGGACCTGCTGGGGCCGAGCGTCCGCCAGGTCCTCGTCGTCCGGCCCGAAGCCCTGGTGCGGCTGGCTCAACCCGTGGTCGAGCGCCTCCGCACGGCGGGCCTCATGGTGCACGAGGCGTCGGTGCCCGACACCGAGTCGGCGAAGACCGGCGAGGTGGCGGCCCGGCTGTGGACCGAGCTCGGCCAGCGGGGGTTCACGCGGTCCGACGCCGTCGTGGCGGTCGGCGGGGGCACCGTGACGGACCTCGCGGGGTTCGTCGCGGCGACCTGGCTGCGCGGCGTGGCCGTCGTCCACATCCCGACCACCCTCCTCGGCATGGTCGACGCCGCGGTGGGCGGGAAGACCGGCATCAACACCGCCGAGGGCAAGAACCTCGTCGGGGCCTTCCACGAGCCGGCCGGGGTGCTCTGCGACCTCGACGTGCTCCGGACCCTGCCGCGCGCCGACCTCGTCGCCGGGCTGGCCGAGGTCGTCAAGGCCGGCTTCATCGCCGACCCCCGCATCCTCGAGCTCGTCGAGGCGGACCCGCAGGGCGCCACCCGCTGGGACGGGCCGCACACCCGTGAGCTCGTCGAACGAGCCATCGCCGTCAAGGCGGACGTCGTCGGCCGCGACCTCACCGAGTCCTTCCTCCGGGAGATCCTCAACTACGGCCACACCTTCGGACACGCCGTCGAGCAGGTCGAGGGCTACCGCCGCCGGCACGGCGAGGCCGTCGCGATCGGCATGACGTATGCCGCTGAGCTCGCCCTCCGCTCCGGGCACCTCGCGGGCGATGTGGTGTCCCGGCACAGGGCGGTGCTGGGCTCGGTCGGCCTGCCGACGGCATACCCCGGCGGGCGCTGGGAGGACCTCCTGCGCGCAATGCGTCGCGACAAGAAGTCACGGGGGGAGTTGCTGCGCTTCGTCGTCCTCGAGGACGTCGCACGGCCGGTGCGGCTCGAGGGGCCGGACGAGGCGTGGCTGCGGGAGGCCTACGACGCCGTCACGGAGGCCTGACCCAGCGGCCGCCCCCGGCTCTGGTCCCTCCGCCCGGGTGGCGACGACCTGCGGGGGTGGCGGGGCCACCGCACCGCCACCGGAGCGGATGGACCCGAGCCGGGAGGGGCGACCCCGGCCGGGCGGAACGACCAGAGCCGAGCCGTTGAAGGGCAGCTGCGCTCCGTGACAGGAGGCGGGCCACCCGCGCATGGCCCCTGTGGATGACGCGGCACCCTGAGCCCAGGTCTGCCATCGTGCTCGGATGCTGGGTGACCCGCCGCCGCTGCCGTTCGACCCCGGTGTCCTCCGGCTCTCGACGGACCTCCGGCGGATCGGCACCGACCCGACGCGTGGGGGGTGGCACCACGTGCGGCACGGCGTCTGGGTGGAGGTCCCGGTCTGGTCAGGTCTGACGCCGGAGCAGCGCCACGCGGCCCTCGTCCACGCCACGGACCTCGTCTGTCGGCACCCCGGCCGGTACGTCTTCGTGCTCGAGTCCGCTGCGGCGGTCTGGGGCCTGCCCCGGGTGGAACCGTGGCCGGCACACGTCACGGTCCTCGCCACGGGACCGCGCACCCGGGGGTCCCGAGGGCTGCGGGTGCACGTGGGCGCGCCGGTGCAGCCGGTTCCGACGCGCGGCATCCTCGTCAGCGGGGTCGCGCGCACGGTCGTGGACCTGGCCCGGACGGGGAGCCTCGCCAGCGGGCTGTGCGCCGCCGACCACGCCCTGCGCCACTCGTTGTGCACGCCGGCCGAGCTGGCCGCGGCTGCCGCCGAGGTGCCGCGACGCGTGCGGGGACGGCCGGCGGCGCTGCTTGTCACGGAGCTCGCCGACGCCCGGTCCATGTCCCCGGGCGAGAGCCTGTCGCGGGCTGCGATGTTCCGGCTCAACCTCCCGCGGCCCGACCTCCAGGTCGACGTCGAGGATGCCGAGGGACTGGTGGGCACGACCGACTTCGGCTGGCCAGGAGTCGTGGGGGAGTTCGACGGACGGAGCAAGTACGGCATCCCTGAGGGTGCCGACCCCGCCGCGGCCGCCGAGGTCCTGTGGCGCGAGAAGCGCCGAGAGGACCGGCTCCGCCGCGTGGTGCGGGTTGCCCGGTGGACGTGGGCGGACGCTGTCGGCGACGCCACGATGGGGCGCCTCCTCGCCGAGCACGGCATCCGTTCCCAGCCGCGCAACACCTGGTTCGACCACGGGGCTCGAAGGGCCGGATGACCTGGACCCGTGTGGCCCGCGAGCGGCCCCTGGTCCCACTTCCCGTCGCCGTCCCAGACGCCTCGGCCTTCCCGGGGTCTGGTCCAGCCGCTCGGATGGCGGTGACCTGCGCCAGGGGCGGTGCGACAGCACGGCCATCCCGGCGGCATGGCCAGAGACCGGCGCGTGGACCAGAGCCGGGGCACCACGTCACAGGGGTCGCACAGCGCTTGCATGGCCGGGCCACCGACGCACACCGCAGAGTGGCACCATGACCACCACGACCTCCTCTCAGTCCACCCCTCCCGAGCCGCCGGTCCACCCCGACCACGACCGAGGCCTCGAGTTCGACGTGCGCACGCTCGTGGCGCGCCGCTCGGCGCTGGGGTTGCTCTCCGGTGCCGGCCTCCTCGCGCTGGTCGGGTGCACCGACGGCACCCCCGCCGCCACGACGGCATCGGGGCTCCCCTCCGCCACGAACAGCGCGACGACCGGTGCGACGGCATCCGGCGCCGGTGCAGCAGTCGACTCCGTCGTCCCCGACGAGACGGCCGGCCCCTACCCGGGCGACGGCAGCAATGGCGTCGACGTCCTCGACGACACCGGCATCGTCCGCAGGGACATCCGCTCGTCGGTCGGGACGTCGACGACCACGGCCT
>OBLS010000963.1_pt1 | contig 11330 bp, 12 predicted proteins | sample 1519901 | NCBI WGS metagenome assembly OBLS01 (sample SAMEA3113585, study PRJEB22503) | soil metagenome
GTGGGAGGAGGAGCTCGGCGGGGCCCCGCTCACCGCCCTCGACGCGCTGGCGGCGGCGGCCGCCGACGGCGCCGCCGCGCTGCTCGACGCCGTCGAGGCGGAGACGGAGACGATCTGGAGCGCGCCGCACCGCCGCCGCGCTGAGGTGCTCGGGCCGGAGGACCACGCGGACGCCCGCGTCGCCGCCGACCTACGCTCCGCCGCCGCCGAGCTGCGCCAGCTCGCGGCTGCCGACGCGGCGCTCCTCGGCACGCCGGAGGACGTCCTCGACGCGCTCGGCGGCGCCCGCGTGCGCGAGCCGCTCGGTGCCGACGCGGCGTCCGGCGTGCTGCTCGCCGACCCGCTGGCGATCCGCGCCCGCCGCTTCCGTGCCGTCTTCGTCTGTGGGCTCCAGGACGCGGAGCTGCCGCGGCGCCCGACCCCGGACCCGTTCCTCTCCGACGACGATCGACCGCCGCGGGCTCGCCGCTGCGTCGGGCCTCCGCCTGCCGCTCCACGAGGACGTCATGGACCGGGAGCGGTCGCTCTTCTACGCCGCGGTCTCCCGGCCCGAGGACACGCTGTTCCTCTCCTGGCGCTCCTCGGACGAGGAGGGCGAGCCGCTCGCCGCCTCCCCGTTCCTCGACGACGTGCGGGCGCTCTTCACCGACGAGCTGTGGGAGCAGCGCGGCACGCGCCTGCTGGCCGACGTGACGTGGGCGCCGAAGGACGCGCCGACGCCGCACGAGCTGCGCCGCGCGTACGCCGCGGCGACCGCGGCGCCGGAGCCGCCGCCGCTCGCCGCCCCTGCGACGGACGCCGTCCTGGGCCTGCTCGCCGCACGGCGCACGGAGCCCGCGCGCGGCCTGGAGACGTTCGCGGCCTGCGGCGTCGCCTGGCTCGTGGACTCCCTGCTGCGGCCGGACCGGATCGACCCGGACCCGGACGCGATGCGCCGCGGCTCGATCGCGCACGCGCTGCTGGAGCGGACGCTGGAGCTGCTGCGCGAGCGCACCGGCTCCGCCCGGATCACGCCCGAGCGGCTCGACGACGCGCTCGCGGCGCTGCGCGACACGCTCGCCGCGGAAGGGCGAGCCGGCGGCGCGCCCGTGCGACGCCGCGCGCTCCTGCGCGGGCTTGAGGCCGACCTCGAGCGCTACCTGCGCACGGAGGCCGACGCCGGCGCCGGCTACGAGCCGGCCGCCCTGGAGTGGTCCTTCGGCACGGAGCGCGACGAGCACCCGTCGTTGCCGCTCGGCGACGGCGAGACGGCTGTGACCGGCCGGGTCGACCGCGTCGACACCGGGCCGGGCGGCGCGGCCATCGTCCGGGACTACAAGGGCCGCACCGTCACCGGCGCGGGCAAGTGGGCCGAGGCCCAGCAGCTCCAGGTGGCGCTCTACCTGCTCGCGGTGCGCGAGCTGCTCGGGCTGGAGCCGGTCGCGGGGCTCTACCAGCCGCTCGCCGGGCGCAAGCTCGCCGCGCGCGGGCTGGTGCGCGACGGGACGCCGGGGCGCTACACGCGCACGGACGTCGTCGACGACGACGGCTTCGAGGCGGCGCTGGCCGCCGCGCGTGAGCTGGCCGAGCGGACGGCCGCCGCGATGCACGCCGGCCGGATCGCGCCGTGCCCGGAGCGGTGCTCGTCGCGGGGCTGCCGCCATCCCGCCATCTGCCGCGCGGCGGAGCCGAAGGTGGTGCCGCCGGCGTGAGGCGCTTCACCGCCGAGCAGCGCGCCGCCATCGCCGACCGCGACGGGGCGGCGCTGCTGGCCGCGGGCGCGGGCTCGGGCAAGACCGCGGTGATGGTCGAGCGGTTCGCCGAGGCCGTGCTCCTCGACGGCGTGGCGCCTGCGGCGATCCTCACGCTGACGTTCACCGAGAAGGCGGCGGCCGAGCTGCGCGAGCGCATCCGCCGCCGCTTCGCGGACGCGGGGGAGGACGAGCATGCGCGCGCGGTGGACACGGCCTGGATCGGGACGATCCACGGCTTCTGCGCCCGGATCCTGCGCGCGCAGCCGCTCGCGGCCGGCCTGGACCCGCGCTTCACCGTGCTCGACGAGGCGGCGGCGCGGCGGCTGGCCTCCGGCGCCTTCGACGACGCGCTGGAGACCTGGGTCGCCGCGCGCGGGCGGCCGGCGCTGGACCTCGCCGCCGCCTACGGCTGGGACCTCGAGCAGCTCGTCACCGCCGCCCACGGCGCGCTGCGCAGCCGCGGCGCGAGCGCGCCGCGGCTCACGCTCCCGCCGGCGGCGGCGCCGCCCGGCTCGCACGCGTTCGCGAGCGCGGCCACCGCGGCCGCCGCGGCGCTCGCCGGCGCGCCCGCCGGCGTCCGCGTGCAGCAGGCGCTCGCCGCCCTGGAGGTCGCCGAGCGGCTCACCCAGGGCGACGGCGTGCCGCTGCCGGCCGCACTCGACGACGCGAAGCTGGGCGCGGGCGCCAAGGCGCTCGAGCACGACGACTGCGTCGCCTACCGGGAGGCGTGGGCCGCCTACCGCGCCGCGTGCGCCGACTTCCACGCGCGCCCGGCGCTCGTCCTCCTCGACGACCTCCTCGGCCGCTTCGCGGCCGCCTACGCCCCCGCGAAGGCCGCACGCGCCGCGGTGGACTTCGAGGACCTGCAGCTGCGCGTCCGCGACCTCCTCGCCGGCGACCCGGCGCTGCGCGCCCGCTGGGCCGAGCGCTTCGCCCTGATCATGGTCGACGAGTTCCAGGACACGAACCGCCTCCAGCTCGACGTGCTCCAGGCGCTGGAGCGGGCGAACCTCTTCGCGGTCGGCGACGAGTCCCAGTCGATCTACGGCTTCCGGCACGCCGACGTGCGGATCTTCCGCGACCGCCGGGCCGCGCTCCCCGCCGGCCGCGTGCGCGGGCTCACGGTCAACTTCCGCTCCCAGCCCGAGATCCTCGACGTCGTCAACGGCGCCTTCGCGCCGCTGCTGGGCGGTGGGTTCACCCGGCTGTCGGCGGGCCGCGGGCCGTCCGAGCTGCGGCTCTTCGCGCCCGACCCACCCGAGGAGCCGCGCGTGGAGCTGCTCGCCGTCGAGCAGGCCGGCTGGGAGGAGCGCGAGGCGGAGCTCGGGCTCGCCACCCTGGCGCTGCAGCCGTGGCGCCGTGCGGAGGCCCGCGCCGTCGCCGCACGGCTGCGTGAGGAGGCCGACGGCGGCCGGCCGCTGCACGAGCTGGTCGTCCTCGTGCGGGCGACGACGTCGCTGCGTCTCCACGAGCAGGCCCTGGAGGAGCAGGGGCTCGCGACGTACGTGGTCGGCGGGCGCGGCTACTGGGCGCAGGAGCAGGTCCGCGACGGGGTCGCCTACCTCTCGCTGCTGGCCAACGCGCACGACGAGGCCGCGCTCTACGCGACGCTCGCGTCGCCGTTCTGCGGCGCGGGCACCGACGCGCTCGTGCTCCTCGCCGAGGCCGGGCGCGACGGCGGCGCGGGGGCGTGGGCGGCGCTGCGCGCGGCCGAGGGCGCGTCGTGGCTCGCGGCGCTCGGAGAGGAGGAGGCCGGGCCGCTCCTCGCGTTCGCCCGCCTCGTGACCGGCGAGCGGCTGCGCGCGGAGCGGCTCCCCGCCGAGGTGCTGCTGGAGCGCGCGATCGCCCATACGGGCTACGACCTTGCGATCCTCGCCCGCGCGGGCGGCGATCGCCGGCTGGCCAACCTGCGCAAGCTGATGCGGCTCGCCCGCGAGTACGAACGCGCGGAGGGCCGCGACCTGCGCGGTTTCCTCGCCTACGCCGCCGCCCAGGACCTGGCGGAGGCCCGCGAGGGGGAGGCCGCGCTGGAGTCCGACGGCCTCGACGCGGTGCGGCTGATGACGATCCACCGCGCGAAGGGCCTGGAGTTCCCCGTCGTCTGCGTGGCCGATCTCGGGCGTCCGGGGAACGCGGCGCGGCCGCGGCTGCTGGTGGCCGACGACGGGCGCGCCGGGCTGCGGCTCGCCACGCTGGCCGGCGGCGAGCCCGTCCCCGCGCTCGGCTACGACGCGATCGCCGCGGAGCTCGCCGAGGCGGAGTCCGCGGAGGAGCGGCGGCTGCTCTACGTCGCCGCGACACGCGCCGAGGACCGGCTGATCCTCTCCGGCGGCCTCGACACGGAGCGCTGGCCGGCGCCGCGCCCCGGCGGCCCGCCGATGGACTGGCTCGCGCCCGCGCTGCTCGGGGAGCCCGCGCTCGCCGTCGCCCGCGCCCGGGAGGACGGCGAGGCCCTCGTCGGCTGCGGGCAGGGGGGCATCGCCGTGCGCCTGGTCTCCGCGGCGACGCTGCCGCCCGAGGCAGCGGCGCCGGCGCCCCGGAAGCGTGCGGCCGCCTCGCCGGGGACCGCGCTCCCCGCGGAGCCCAAGGTCGTGCCGGCCGCGGCTCGCCGCGGGCCGGCGCAGCGCCGGCTCTCCTACTCGCAGCTGCAGGACTACGCCCGCTGCGGCTACCGCTTCTACCTCACCCGCGGGCTCGGCATGCGGCGCGTCACGCCGCCGCCGCCGGAGCACGCCGCGGAGCCCGCGGAGGGAGCCGAGCCGGCCGAGCCGCTGGAGGCGAGGCTGCGCGGCTCGCTGGTCCACGCGCTCCTCGAGGAGCTCGACTTCGCGCGGCCCGCGGCGCCCACGGCGGAGGCGGTGCGCGGGCTCGGAGAGCGCCACGAGCTCGAGCTCGCCGACGCCCAGGTCGCCGACGTCCAGGATCTGGTCGCCGCGTTCGCGGCCTCGCCGCTGTGTGCCCGGCTGGCGGCCGCGCGCCCCGTGCGCCGTGAGGCGGGGTTCGCCTTCGCGCTCGAGCCGGGCGGGGGCGGGCCGCTCGTCTCCGGCTTCGTCGACGTGCTCGCGCGCGAGGCGGACGGCACCGCGCTCATCGTCGACTACAAGACCGACCGCCTGGACGGCGAGGCGCCCGCCGCGCTGGTGGAGCGCGACTACGGCACCCAGCGGATGGTCTACGCTCTCGCGGCGCTGCAGGACGGCGCGCCGCGCGCCGAGGTCGCGTACTGCCTGCTCGAGCGGCCCGGGGAGCCGGTCAGCGCCACGTTCACGCAGGCCGACGCCCCCGCCCTCGCGGACGCGCTGCTGCGGCTCTCGGCCGGCCTCCTCGCGGAGCAGTGGCCCGTGGCGGCCGAGCCGCACCGAGAGCTGTGCGGCGACTGCCCTGGGCGCGCGTCGCTGTGCTCGTGGCCGGAGGCGATGACCCTGCGCCCTGTGCCCGGCTACGCATCCGCCGGTTCCTTGACCGGCAGCGTGGGGCCGTCGTAGGTCTCCGGGAGGCCGGGTGAGCGGCGCACGTCGATCGCCGCGTTGAGCTCCGCCCCGAACAGGAGCGCGACGTTCGTCACCCACAGCCAGACGAGCAGGATCACCGCGGCCGCGAAGGCGCCGTAGGTCGCGGAGTACGACGAGAAGTTGGACACGTAGAGGAAGAAGAGGCCCGAGGCGATTATCCAGATGAGCACGCCGACGACGGCGCCGGGCGTGATCCACTCCCAGCGCCGGATCTCGAGGTTCGGGGCCGCGTAGTACACCACGGCGTACACGAGCATCGCCGAGACGACGGCGAGCGGCCAGCGCACGATCCGCCACACGGCGACGGCGGTGTCGCCGAGCCCGATCAGCCCGAGCACGTCGCCGGCCAGGCCACCGCCGAGGAAGATCAGCACGAAGGTGATCAGCACGAGCACGAGGACGACGAGCGTCCACGCGAGGTCGCCGGCCTTGCGCTTGACGAACCCGCGCCCCTCCTCGACGCGGAACACGCGGTTGAGCGCCCGCCCGACCGCGCCGAACGCGCCGGAGGCCGCGTTGAGCGACAGCGCCAGGCCGAGGACCAGCGCGGTGAGCGCGGTCCCGCGCTGCGACTGCGCCGACTCAAGCGCGTCCGTCACCGCGTCGACGGTGTTCGCCGGCGCGCCGGCCGTCTTCAGGTACTCCGCCGCGTCGGCGATGAGCTGCTGGCCGCTGAACAGGCCGAGGACCGCGACCGCGATCAGCAGCGCGGGGAACAGCGACAGCAGCGAGTAGTACGTCAGCGCCGCGGCGTGATCGTTCATCTGGTGCGCCCTGAAGCGCTCGAAGGCGCGCTTGAAGTCCCCGGGCTCGATCGCCTTGCCGGGGCGGGGATCGCCGCGCATGCCGAGGTGGTTCCCCGCCCCGGTGTGCGCTAACCCGCGCGGGGCGGGAGCAGCGCGTGGCCCTCGGTCACCGTGCGCGCCACGTCGACGACGCGGCGGCTCTGCGAACGCGCGTGGTCGCGCAGGAGCTCGAAGGCGGCGCGGTCGTCGACCGAGTGGCGCTCCATGAGGATGCCCTTCGCCCGCTCGATGATCGCCCGCCGGTCGAGGGCGGACTCGAGCTGCTCGACCTTCGTCTCCAGCCGCTGGGTCTCCTCGTACCGGCGCAGCGCGACCTCGATCGCGCCCTGGACGACTTCCGGTGAGATCTTCTCGATCCAGGCGGAGATGCCGCGCTCGGCCGCGCGGGCGACGAATTCCACGTTGTTGTCGCGCGTCTGGGCGATCACCGGCCCGCTCGCGTACTCCACGGTCTCCTGGATCAGCGCGAGCGCGTGGTCGTCGTCGTGGTGGACGACGACGATCGCGAGGTCGGGGTCCTCCGTCCCGATCAGCTCGATCGCCTCCGCGACCGAGACGACGTACGGCGCCACCTCGTGGCCGAGGCTCTGCAGCACCGTCCCGAGCTCGTTCAGGGCTTCGCGATCCTCGTTGGCGATGAGCACGCGAAGGTTGCGCTGGGTCGTCACATGACGGAACGATAAACTGAAACGCGTCCCGGCCCAGCACCCCGTCGGCACCGGCCCGCGTCCATGCTCCAGGCGCACCGCAACTGACGTTCCCAGCTTTGGCAGGCGTGGACACCATCGAAGACCCTTTGAACCAGGGCAGCCCCGCAAGCGCCCCGCGACCCGTGTCGACGGAGGACCGAGCCGCGCGCGCACAGGAGGATCGCCGGCTGCTCGTCCGCTACCACAAGGAGGGCGACCCGGCCGCGCGCGAGCAGCTCGTCACGCGGTTCCTGCCCCTCGCGCGCCAGCTCGCGCGCCGCTACCAGCGCGGCGGCGAGCAGCTCGACGACCTGATCCAGGTCGCGTCGCTCGGCCTGCTCAAGGCGATCGACCGCTTCGACCCGGCGCGCGAGACGGCGTTCTCGTCGTTCGCCGTGCCGACGATCCTCGGCGAGCTCAAGCGCCACTTCCGCGACAAGGGCTGGTCCGTGCGCGTCCCGCGCGACCTGCAGGAGCTCGCGGTCAAGATCGACCGCGTGGGCGACGAGATGTCGCGCGAGCTCGGCCGCGCGCCGACGCCCGCCGAGCTGGCCGAGCGCACCGGGACCACGCTCGAGCAGGTGCTCGAGGCCCGCGAGGCCTCGGCTGCCTACCGCGCGGTCTCCCTGGACCGGCCGCGCTCGGAGGACGACGAGGAGGGCGACTCCTTCGCCGACGCGTTCGGCGCCGTCGACCCGGGGTTCGGCCTGGCCGAGGACGCGGCGACCGTCGAGCGGCTCATGCGCGTGCTCTCGGACCGCGAGCGCGAGGTGCTGCGCCTGCGCTTCGAGGAGGACCTCACGCAGTCCGAGATCGGGCAGCGCGTCGGCGTCTCCCAGATGCACGTCTCCCGGCTGATCCGCCAGTCCATCTCCCGGCTCCGCGACGAGGCCGACGCGCCCGAGTGAGGCTTCCCCGTGCCGCGGGTACGGGGGGCGCATGGAGCACTGGGACCTCCGCACGCTCGACGTGCAGCCGCATCAGCCGCAGATCCTGCACTCGTCGCGGGGCGAGTCGCGGTCGATCGCCATCCACCTGCCCGCCGGCGAGATGCTGCAGGACCACGAGGTGCACGAGCGCGCGCACCTCGTCGTGATCGACGGCGAGGTCGAGGTCGAGGGCGTGCGGGGCGGCGCGGGATTCGCGGCGGTCTTCGATCCGCACGAGCGCCACGAGGTCCGCGCGCTGCAGGATGCGCGCCTGCTGCTCGTGCTCGCCCCCTGGCCCGGCCAGGGCCACCCGGGCGCGCGGGACTAGGCTGCCGGGACTCGGGCGCCTGCTCGGCGCTTCAGGCGGCTTCGGCGCCGGGGTCGGGCGCGGTGAGCGCCTCCTCGACCGTCGGCGCGAGCGTGAAGACGCCGTCGAGGCCGGTCACGCGGAACGTCTTGAGGATCCCGGAGTGGTCGCATGCGACGAGCAGCCGGCCGCCGCGCGCTCGCAGGCGCCGGTGCGCGCCGATCAGCACGCCGAGGCTCGAGGAGTCGATGAAGGTGGCTCCCGAGAGGTCGACCACCACGCGCTCGACGTCGGCCGCGATCGGCGCCATCACGCGGTCCTTGAACTCCGGGGCCGTGAAGAGGTCCACCTCCCCGAAGACCTCGATCACGTGGGTGTCGCCGTCGAGGCGACGGTCGGCGATGGAGAACTCGAGCGCCACGGGCTAGTCCGTGCCGCCGTACGCGAGCCGGAGGCGCAGGAACTCCGCGCCGTCCTCCGACTCGACCTGGAGCTCGTCGGTGAGCTGCTCGACGACGTTGCCCACCCCGGGCACCGCGGCATCGATCACGAGCGCGCGGGCGCCGCCCTTGCGCAACGGCCCGACGCGGAGGTCGAGCGTGCGCGGGGTGGATTCCAGCTCGACGTCGACGGTCGTGTCGACCACGTGCGCAGGGGCGCGCGCGGCGATCAGGTCGGCGATGAGGACCGCGTCGTCGAGGCGGTCGAGCGGGAGGTCCGCGCGGGCGGCGACCATCCCGACCACGCGGCGCAGGACGGGCCCGACGAGCGGGCCGCTGGCGATCGAGACGCGCGTCGGCGCGATCGCGCCGCTCACGCGAGCTCCGTCGGGAACCACATCGCGAGCCGGCTGCCGCCGCGGCGGCCGGGGCGCAGCTCGACCGAGTCCGCGAGGGCGGAGATCAGCGGCAGCCCGAGGCCCGGACCGGTCGTATCGGGGCTGGGGCCCATGCCGCGCCCCTCGTCCGAGATCACGATCTCGACCGAGCGGGATCTTGGCCTGACGACGACGTCGATGGCGCCCTCTCCCTCCTCGTAGGCGTGGCGGACCACGTTGGTGCAGGCCTCCGTGACGGCGAGGCGGACGTCCTCGAGGACATCCCCGGGCAGGCCGACGACGTCGGCGACCCCTTCGAGCAGGCGGCGCACGATCGAGACGTTCTCGGGGCGGGCGGGCACCGTGAGGTGGAAGTCGGACACAGGCCGGGACGAAGGCGCGAAACGGGTCCGCGCGTACGGTCCCGATGCCCTGTCGCGATGGCCCGAGTCGGCGATCCTGCCTCCCCGGTGCGCATGCGTGGGGAAGTTCTCACCAGCCATGTGCTCCTTCTGCTGTACCCACGCGGTTCCGGAGATTAACGCTGCCGGCCGGTCCCGGCGACGGCATGCTGACAGATCGCGGGAGCGGGTAGCGGCAGATCCATGGCCCGAACCACGATCCACGTCGCCGCGCCGCCGGAAGCGGTCTTCGCGGTGCTCGCCGACCCGTACACCTACGACGCTTGGGTCGTGGGCTGCAAGGAGATCCGCGGCGTCGAGGGCCGCTGGCCCGACCGCGGCTCGACGTTCCACCACTCCGTGGGCATCGGGCCGATCACCGTGAAGGACACCACCTCCGTCACCGAGCCCGCGCCGCCGCACCGGCTCGTGCTCCGCGCGCGCGCCCGGCCCACCGGTGTCGCGCGGGTCGAGTTCGACCTGGCGGCGCGCGACGGCGGCACGGAGGTGACGATCACCGAGGTGCCGGTCGAGGGCCCGCCGGCGCTGCTGCACAATCCCGTGCAGGACTGGCTCATCGACCGCCGCAACCGCGAGACGCTGCGGCGGCTCAAGCAGCTCGCGGAGGCGCGCTGACGGGCGGCGCCCCGCTCCCGTCGCCGGTCGCTCGCCCGCGGCCGGCCGGTGCGTCGGCGCGCGAGCAGACCCACGAGAACCCCGCCTGGAGGAAGTCGTTGCCCGCCGAGGCGGCCAGGACCGCGGTGAGGGTCCGGCCGGCCGGCGGGGCGTGCAGCCGCAGGGCAACGAGCCCGAGCGCGCTCCACGCGCCCATGCAGCGCGTGCAGTCGAGGAGCTCGCCCACGGCGTAGCGCATACGCCGGCCGCGCGGCCGCTTGCGGCCCTCGGGCAGCTCCTCGACGAACGGACGCCGCAGCCAGGTCTCCACCTTCTCGTGGACGACCAGCTTGGACAGGGCGAACGTGGCCGCGGCGAGGGGGACGAGCTCCGCGCGCCCGATCGGCTCGCGATGGCGGGCGGAATACGCCGTGGCCGCGAGCAGCGAGCCGTAGACCGCGGTCAGCGCGGCGTAGTCGACCGCCTCGGTGGGGGTCTGGGAGACGGGCTTCACCGGGGGCTCAGATCGGCCGCGGGTTCGGGTCGGGCGGCAGCGGCCCGGGATCGGGCGTCGGCGTCGGCGGCGCCGGGTCGGGGCCTGGCCCGGGCGGCGTGGGGGGGAGCGGGTGCGGAGTCATCACGGAGGGCGTACCCGGCCGCTCCGGCGGGTTAACAGTGCCGGGGCGCCCTGGGGCGCCCCGGCAGAGGAGGAGGGTGTTGCGTCTCTCCGGCTGTTCTGGAGGGCACCGGAACATGCGACGCGACACCGGGGTTGTTCCCACTTCGCCCAACCCCAAACCAAGCTGCGCTCAATCTCAGCGCAACATGTCAGCGGCGCGGCTGCCGGCCCTCGAACTCGAGGCGCTCGGCGCCCTCGCCCTCGGCGAGGCGCGCGAGGTGCGCGGCCTCGTCGGGGTCGGACGGCGTCTCGTGCGGGCGCCCGCGGCCGGTGAAGCGGCCGTCGTCCTGGCCGCGCGGCGTCGTGCCCTCGGGCGTCTGCTCGCCGGCGTGCTGCGTCGTGTCGCCCAGGGGCGTCTCGTCGGTTCCCATGCCGGGCGGGCCCGGCTCCCCCTCGGCGTTGGGGCCTGCCTTGTTCGTCGCGTTCATCACCAGGAAGGTCACGAACCCGGCGACGAGGAGGATCACGAGCAGGATGGGGATCAGGTACTCCATGGCTCGACGCTACCCCTGCCCGTCCGGCCACAAACGACGCCGGGTTTGGGGTTCGCCGCCACCGTCGAGACGCACTCCAGACAGTCGCGAAAGCAAAGGAGCAGCGTATGCCCGGCACCCTCGACGGCAAGACGATCGCCTTCCTCGCCACGGAGGGCGTGGAACAGGTGGAGCTGACCAAGCCGTGGGAGGCGGTGCGGGACGCCGGCGGCACGCCCGAGCTGATCTCGCTCGAGGACGGCGAGGTCCAGGCGTTCAACCACCTCGACAAGGCCGACACCTTCCCCGTGGACGGGACCGCGCAGGACGCGGACCCGTCCCGCTACGACGGCCTGGTCCTCCCGGGCG
>OBLS010000965.1_pt1 | contig 11324 bp, 13 predicted proteins | sample 1519901 | NCBI WGS metagenome assembly OBLS01 (sample SAMEA3113585, study PRJEB22503) | soil metagenome
TGCACATGGGCGTCATCTTCGGGCTCCTGACGCTGATCACCGGCTCGATCTGGGCCAAGATCTCATGGGGTGTCTGGTGGACCTGGAGCGAGCGGCAGCTCGTGCTGTTCCTGATCCTGTTCCTTTTCTACTCGGCGTACTTCATGCTCCGCTACTCGACCGAGCCGGGACCGCGCCGTGCCAGGACGTCAGCGGTGTATGCGCTCTTCGGCGCCGTCCTGCTCCCTGTGAGCTTCCTCGCCATCCGGCTCGCGGAGCAGCTGCTGCATCCAGCCCCACTCTTCAATCGCGACGGGCCGCAGATGTCCGCATCGATGTTCATCACGTTCTGTGTCTGCTTGGCCGCGATGGTGACGCTGGCTGCGGCGCTGTACCTGATCGAGCTGACGGGGAAACGGGCGGACGCGAGCCTGCGCGAGCTGCGGGAGCGCTTGGCATGAGCACGGGCGAGAAGTACCTCGCGGCCGCGTACCTCGTTCTCTTCGCCGCCGTACTCCTCTACGTCGTCCTGATCGCGTTGAAGCTGACCCGGATCGAGCGAGAGCTCACGGAGATCGCTCGAATCGCGAAGGAGCGCGCCCGTGGCTGAGCTGCTCGTGTGGCCTGCACTACTGGCCTACGGAGAGGCGGCGGTCGCGTATGCCGGCAATGCCAGGAGCCCCGGTGCGCTCGGGCGCCTAGCGACCTGGGGCGTTCGCATCGGCTGGCTCTCGCAGACGGCGCTCCTTGCGGGTCAGGCGTCCAGAGCGGACGGCTTCCCGTGGAGTACGTGGGCGGGCTCGCTCAACCTCTTTGTCTGGCTCGTTGTCGGCGCCTACCTGATCTGGGGCTGCAGTCCGCGGTTCCGGCTGCTCGGCTTGACCGTGATGCCGTTCGCCGCTGCGCTGCTCGCCGTCTCCTATGTCGCCGGTGGCACCGATCCGGCCGACGCAACCTCCTGGAGCGACGTTCTGCTCGTAACCCATGTTGCCTTCGCCCTGACCGCGTTCGCCGGCTTCACCGTCGCCGCGGGGCTCGCGGCGCTCGAGCTCTGGGAGGAACGGCTGCTCAAGCGCCGTCGGGCCGGCATTCTCCGGCTTCGCCTGCCGTCGCTCGTCGTGCTCGACCGCCTGACCGTCCTCACGATCGCCGTCTCCCTCGGCGCGCTGACCGTCGGTCTCCTAGCCGTCTTTGCGCGCCTCTCGGAGCACGGAGTCGATCTGCTGATGGCGGGAACCCTCGCTGCCTGGCTGCTCTACGCGTCCATTCTCTATCTCCGCGTTCGGGCCGGCCGGCGATCGCTCGCGGCGTACCTCGCCCTCGTCGGCTTCGCCTCGGTTCTCGTTCTCCAACTCGGCCTGCTCGTAACCCACGTCGCATGAAGCTGCTCCTCGTCGGAACCTCGCATCGACTTGCCCCGGTTGAGGTGCGGGAGCGAGTCGCGGTCGACGCCGACGGCGCGGCGGCGCTGGCCGCGCGACTCGCGGCGGACGGGGAGGCGGTTTGCCTCTCGACCTGCAACCGCACCGAGGTCTATCTGGCGGCAGAGGACCCGCTCGAGGCCGATCGACGCGCAACCGAGGCGCTGGCTGAGCTCGCGGCGGTCGACCCAGCCGAGCTGGAGCCGCACCTCTACCGCCTCCAGGAGGAGACTGCGACGGTCCATCTCTTCCGCGTTGCGGCAGGACTGGACTCACTCGTGCCCGGAGAGGGTGAGATTCTTGGCCAGGTGCGGACCGCCTACGAGCACGGAAAGGTGGGCCCGCTGCTCGACCGGCTGTTCAGTCACGCCCTCCACACCGGGAAGAAGGTCAGGACGAACACGGCGATCGCCGAGAGTCCGCGCACCACCTCGTCCGCGGCGGCCGCACTCGCGGCGCAGGTGTTCGGAGATCTCGCCGGAGCACAGGTCGCGATCGTCGGCGCCGGAGAGATCGGGACGCGGACGGCGCGAAGGCTGACGAAGCGCGGTGCCTCGCTCTCGTTCGTCGCCAACCGCACGCAGGCGCGAGGCCGGCAGCTCGCTGAGGAGCTCGGCGGCGCGCCGATCCAACTCGACCGCCTTGTCGACGCGACGGAGACGACGGACATCGTCGTCTCCTCCACGAGCTCGGCCGGCTACGTGCTGACGAAGGACGAGCTCGCCCGGGCGCTCCCGGCGAGGAAGGGCCGGCCGTTGCTGCTGATCGATCTCGCCGTCCCGAGAGACCTCGATCCAGCGATCAACGAGCTGCCGGGTTGTTACCTGTACGACATCGACGATCTCGAGGCGGTCGTTCACGAGACCGCCCCAGGCCGCGAGGCGGAGTTCGCCAAGGCCGAGTCGATCGCCGCCGCCGAGGCCGAGCGTTTTCGCGAGTGGCTGGCAGCGCGGGACGTCGTGCCCACGATCGCCTCGCTCCGCCAACGGGCGGAGGCGATCCGGCGAGGTGAGCTCGCCAAGGCGAGCGGCCGGCTTGCCGGACTATCGGAGCGCGAGCGGAAGGCGGTCGAATCGCTGACGAGCCAGATCGTGAACAAGCTCCTGCACGAGCCGATCGTGCGCCTGAAGGAAGCGGCAACAGCCGAGGACCGTCGTGGTCCTGAGAATCGGTTCGAGAGGTAGCCGGCTCGCGCTCAAGCAGGCGGAACTCGCCGTCGAGCGCCTGCGGCAGCCCGGGCTGGAGTTCGCGCTCGTACCGGTGACCACGGCCGGCGACCGCGATCGCAGCAAGCCGTTCGGCGAGATCGGAAGCCGAGGCGTGTTCGTCAAAGAGCTCGAGGAAGCGCTGCTCGCCCGCCGGGTGGACGTGGCCGTCCACTCTGCGAAAGACATGACCTCCACGGACACGGAGGGGCTGGCGGTCGGCGCATACCTGCCCCGGGAAGACCCGCGTGACGCACTCTGCGGCGTCTCGGAGCTTCGCGCTGGGATGCGGATCGGCACCGCGTCGATTCGGCGCCGTGCGCAACTGCTCGCGCTCGAGCCGGAACTGCAGATCGAACCCCTCCGCGGGAACATCGACACCCGGCTGCGAAAGCGGGCTGAGCGCGGCCTCGACGCAGTCGTGCTCGCGGCCTGCGGCCTCGACCGGCTCGGGCTTGCCGACGAGATCGACCACCGCTTCGAGCCCGACGTGGTGCTGCCCGAAGCCGGCCAGGGCGCGCTGGCGCTCCAGGTCCGGGCGGGAGAGGAGAGCAGTGTGGCCCACGCCGACGACGCCGAGACCAGGCGGCGCGTCGAGGCGGAGCGCGCTTGCGTCGCGGCGATCGGCGGCGGTTGTCTCGCGCCCATCGCCGCTCACCACGACGGGACCGTGCTGACCGCACTGATCGCTGCGGAGGACGGAGGTTGGATCGAGCGCCGCTCCGGCGAAGACCCGTCCGAGCTCGCCGCCGAGCTCGTCGCGCTCACCACGTGAGGATCCTCTTGACGCGGCCGGAAGGTCGCAACGAGCAGCTCGCCGACTTCCTCCGCGCGGAGGGCCACGAGGTCTTTTGCGAGCCGCTGATTGCCCTCGAGCCGATCGGGCACGAGCCGATCGAGCTCGACGGTTACGACTGGCTCGTCGTCACCAGCGTGACGGGGGCGAACGAGCTGAGGCGCCGCGGCCGCGGCCGCGCCAACCGGGTTGCGGCAATCGGACGGGCTACGGCCGAGGCGATCGGCGGCGCCGATCTCGTTCCTGGTGTCTCGACACAGGAGGGCCTGCTTGCCGAGCTGCCCCGACCCGCCGGCCGCGTGCTCTTCGCGGGCGCAGAGCGTGCACGACGGGTGCTCGTCGATGAGCTCGATGCCGATTTCATCCCGCTGTACCGCACCCATGAGCGGCGTCCGCAGCGGCTGCCCGACGTCGACGTCGTCGTCCTCGCTTCGCCGTCGGCGGCCAAGGCGTTCGCCGCGCTCGGCCGGGACATCGCCGCGGTTTCGATCGGGCCCGAGACGACGAAGACCGCCGAGGAGTGCGGGGTACGCGTCGTCCGGGAGGCGTCGACGCACGATCTCGACGGCCTGCTCGAGGCGTTAGCGTCCGTGCGATGGTGATTACCTTCCTCTCCGATTTCGGCCTCGAGGACGACTTCGTCGGCACCTGCCACGGTGTGATCAAACGGATCGCGCCGGAGACGGACGTGATCGACATCACCCACGGGATCGACCCGCAGAACATCCTCCAGGGAGCCCTCGTCCTCGCAAACACGCTGCCCTACATGCCCGAAGGAGTGCACTTCGCGGTCGTCGATCCCGACGTCGGGACGCCGCGGCGGGCGCTCGTCCTCCGCACCGGCGACGGACGCCTGCTGGTCGGCCCCGACAACGGACTGCTCCTGCCGGCGTCGGAGCGGGTCGGTGGGATCCAGGCGGCCTACGAGATCACGAACCGCCGCTACGCACTCGAGTCCGTCTCTCCCACCTTCCACGGACGCGACGTCTTCTCTCCGGCCGCCGCGCACCTCGCGCTCGGGCTCGACCCGGCAGAGCTCGGCGACGCGATCCCAGCAGACCAGCTCATCCGGCTCGAGATTCCGGAAGCCGAGATCGGAGAGCGGCGCATCCGCGCCACGTGCCTGTACGTCGACCGCTACGGGAACATTCAGCTAAACCTCACCGCCGGCCAGGTCGAGCCGCTCGGCGTCGTGCCGGGGCGGCAGATCGAGGTCGAGTTGACGATGGACCGCTTCTACGCGCTTGCCGCCCGCACCTTCGCCGAGGCACGCCCCGGTGAGATCGTTCTCTACGAGGATGCGTATCGAAACATTGCGCTGGCGATCTCGCGCGGCAACGCGGCGGAGACCTTCGGGGTTCGCCCGGGGACGGAGGTGAGACTACGGGTGGAATCGGCGTAGCCATCGGCCGGCGCTTCGTCCGGCTGGCCACGGACGCCGTCGTCAGGTGGCCGCGGCTGTGGCCGCTGTTCCGGCCGCTGATCCGGCGTCAGTTCGACCGCCTGGCACCGGTGTGGGAAGGCATGCGCATGGAGGACACGCTGGCGCCCTACGAGGCTGCGCTGGCGCGGATTCCCGGCCCCGTCGATAAGGCGCTCGACGTCGGCACGGGGACGGGCGCCGGCGCGCGGGCGCTGCGAGCGCGCTTTGGCGACGCCAATGTCGTCGGAGCCGATGTCGCCGGCGGGATGCTCGCAGAGGCGCGCAGGTATGCCCCGGAGATCACCTTCGTCCAAGGGGACGCCGCCGACCTACCGTTCGAAGCCGAGTCGTTCGACCTCGTCGCCCACAACAACATGATCCCTTTCCTGGACGAGGTGACCCGGGTGCTCAGGCCGGGCGGCTGGACGCTCTTCGCCTTCTCCTCCGGCCCGGAGACGCCGATCTGGGTCGAGCCCGACCGCCTGCGAACAGAGCTCGAGCGCCGAGGTTTTACGGATTTTGCGGAAATTGCCGCCGGCCGCGGCAAGGCGGTAGTTGCCCGCCGAACCGACCGCAATTAATCTTCCGGCCAACAGAGACGTTCGCGACGCGGTTGCACCGGTCCGGACGTCTCTTTTTTGCAGCTTGGACGGCTACACTGGCCGCCCCGGGCGAGGTAGCTCAGTTGGTAGAGCACACGGCTGAAAACCGTGGTGTCGCCGGTTCGATTCCGGCCCTCGCCACCTCTTCGCTAGCCGGTCGCGACGCGTTCGTGTGCGGCCACGATCTGATCTGCCAGGCGGCCGAAGAGATCGGTCTTCAGCAGCACGGCGTCGGCGCCGGCATCGGCGACTGCTTGGTGCAGCTCGGGCGCTTCGTCGCCCGTGATCGCGATCAGGCACAGAGCCGGGTGATCCTGCCGTATTCGAGCGACGGCGCTGACGCCGTCCAAGTGCGGCATGTGCAGGTCGATGACGACGGCCTCCGGGCCCAGCTCTTCGATGAGCTCGATCGCCTCGACCCCGTCACCCCCGATCCCGACGACAGACAGCTGCGGCTGGTCGTCGACGAGCGTCCGAAGGGATTCGACGAACCCCCGATCGTCGTCTACAAGCACGACTTTGATCCGCCGTTCGGCCGACGATCTTCGCAGCTCGGGCACGCGGCGCGACACTAACCGATCACGTCCAGAATGGAACCGTCGTGCTAGCGGTCCTGTACGACATTCACGGAAATACCGCGGCGCTCGACCGGGTGCTGGCCGAGGCCGAGACCGTCGGTGCGGACCGCTACCTCCTCGGCGGCGACTACGGGACGCCCAGCCCAGCCCCGGAGGAGACGCTCGAGCGCCTGCGCGCCTTGCCGAATGCCGTCTGGATCCGTGGGAACGGCGAGCGCTGGCTGCGCGAGCCTCCGCTCGACCGGCCGGAGGTGATGGAGGTCTACGAGCAGCTCAGCTCAGGCGTACCGGAGGAGGAGGTCGAGTGGCTGTACGGCTTGCCGGAGCGTGCGGAGCTCGAAGGGATCCTCTACGTGCACGCCTCGCCGCTCTCCGACGTCGACAGCTTCGCGCCCGAGCCGCAGGACGGCGAGGAGCAGCTCCTCGCCGGCGTGACGGACCGGACCATCGTCTTCGGGCACAGTCATCAGCAGTTCCGGCGGCCCGGGCCCGACGGCACCGATCTCGTCAACCCCGGCAGCATCGGCATGCCACTCGACGGCGACGTCAGGGCCGCCTGGGCGACCTGGGACGGCGATTTCACGTTACGTCGCACGGAGTACGACGTCGAGCGGGCGGCCGCCGCCTATCGGTCGATGGGAGGCGACTTCGGCGAGTTCGCGGCGGAGCGCATCTTGAAAGGGTCTGACTAGTGCCCCGTCCAGTGATGCCGCCGAGGTTCTGGGTGGCGCCGTGTGATCTCGGGCCAGAAGCCGGCATGTATTGCTGGATGGGGCACTAGGCCAGCGCCGCGTCGACCGTGACGTCGACGTTGCCCTTCAGCGCCTGTGAGACCGGGCAGTTCTCCTTCGCGTCCTCTGCCGCCCGCTGGAACCCGTCGTCGTCGAGGCCCTCGGCTTGGCCGCGGATCGAGATTCGCATCGCCGTCATCCGGAACCCGTCGTCCGTTTTGTCGAAGGTCGCCGTCGCTTCGGTCTCCAGCTTCGCCGGCGGCGTACCGGCCTGTGCGAGGACGTTCGCCAGCGCCATCGAGATGCACGTCGCATGGGCGGCGGCGATCAACTCCTCCGGGCTGGTGTTCTCGTCGGCCTGTTCGGCGCGGGAACTCCACTTCACCCTCGCGTTGCGGACGGCGGCGCTTTCCGTCGAGACCTCCCCGGAGCCGCCCATCAGATCGCCTTCCCAAGTCGCCTTGGCGCTGCGCTCAACCGCCATCGTCGTCCCCCTCCTCCTCGCCTGAACCGGACGGTCGATAGTAGCGCCGCCCCTTCAGCTCATCGGGAAGGTGGTCGACCTCGAACCCTCGGGGATCGGAGTGCGGGTAGACGTAACCTTGTCCGCGCCCGAGCTTCTTCGCGCCGTAATAGTGAGCGTCGCGCAGTGGTGCGGGAGGCCGCAGATGGCCGTGCTCGCGGACGTCCTTCTGGGCTTCGCGCAGGGCCGTGATCACCGCGTTCGACTTCGGCGCGCGGGCGAGGTAGATCGCGGCCTGTGCGAGGTTGAGCTGCGCCTCCGGAAGGCCGACGTGCTCGACCGCATGCGCCGCAGCGACGGCTACCTGCAGGGCCCGGGGATCGGCGTTGCCGATGTCCTCGGAGGCGAGGACGATCATCCGGCGAGCGACGTAGCGCGCGTCTTCGCCGCCCTCGAGCATCGCGGCGAGGTAGTACAGCGACGCGTCGGGGTCCGACCCCCGCATCGACTTGATGAACGCGGAGATGAAGTCGTAGTGAGCATCGCCGCCCTTGTCGTAGACGAGCGGGCGCTTGCGCGCCGCGTCCTCGACGTGCTCATCGATGATCGCGACGCCTTCGGCCCGCGCCGTCTGCGCAGCCAGTTCCAGGATGTTGAGCGCGTTGCGCGCATCTCCTCCCGCGCGTTGCGCGATCAGCCCCACGAGCTCCTCGGAGACCTCGGTGTCGAGGTCCGCGATTCCCCTACGGACGACTGTCTCGAGCTCCTCGGTCGACAAAGGTTCCAGCTCGTAGATCTGCGTCCGGGAAAGAAGCGCGGAGTTCACCTCGAAGTAGGGGTTCTCGGTCGTCGCGCCGATCAGGGTCACGATCCCCTCTTCCACTGCCGGGAGCAACGCGTCCTGCTGGGCCTTGTTGAAGCGGTGGATCTCGTCGAGGAAGAGGATCGTCCGGACTCCCGAGGCGCCGAGCCGCTCACGGCCCCGCGCGATCGTCTCCCGCACGTCCTTTACAGACGCAGAGACGGCCGAGAGCTCCTCGAACTCGGCGCCGGTCTGGTTGGCGACGATCCGGGCCAGCGTGGTCTTCCCGCTGCCGGGCGGGCCGTAGAGGATCATCGAGCCGACGCGGTCCTCCTCGATCGCCAGCCGTAGCGCCGAGCCCTCCCCGAGGACGTGCTGTTGGCCGACGAAGTCCTCGAGACGCTGCGGCCGGAGACGCAGGGCGAGCGGAGCGAAATCTGGCAAGCGCTGATCGGCTGCGTCAGAGAAGAGATCCGCCAATGCAGGGAAAGTATGCTCACGTCTCTCGGCGGCCCGAGCACGTAGGACCGCGAAGAAGGAAGGGGTAGTCGATGCCGTTCGAGGACCTGAAGCAGCGGTTGCTGATTCTGGGCGCTCGCAGATAGTGGCGACCGTCTCGCTGCGGGACGAGGCCGCGGTCCTCCTCCAGGAGCTGATCAGGCTCGACACCGTCAACCCGCCGGGGAACGAGACGCGGGCGGCGGAGCACCTACGCGCCTATCTCGAGGCCAACGGCGTCGCCTGCGAGCTCTTCGCCAAGGTGCCGGAGCGCGCGAACCTCGTCGCCCGTATCCCGGGGACCGGGGATGGCCTGCGGCTACTCCTCCTCTCCCACACCGACACCGTGCTGGCCGACCCGCGCGAGTGGCAGCTCGATCCCTGGGCGGGCGAGCTGCGTGACGACCAGGTGTGGGGCCGCGGCGCCCTGGACATGAAGGGGCAGGTCGCTGCGAGTGCCGTTGCGATCGCGTCGCTGGCGCGAGAGGGTTTCGAGCCCGACGGCGACCTCATCTTCGCCGCCTGCGCCGACGAGGAGGTCGGGGACGGGTTCGGGCTGCAATGGCTCGTCGAGGAGCACCCTGAGGCGGTCCGGGCCGAGTACTGCATCAACGAGGGAGGCGGCGACCGGCTCGTGCTGGACGGACGCGCCTTCTGGGTCTGCTCAACGGCCGAGAAGATGAGCGCGCCGTTCCGACTGACGGTTCACGGCCGGAGCGGCCATGCCTCGCGGCCCGGGATCGCCGACAACGCGCTCGTGAAGGCCGCGCCGTTGCTCGAGCGGCTGGGCATGTTCCGTGACGAACCCGAGGTCGGCCCCGAGGTCGCAGAGTTTCTACGGGCAGTCTGCGGCGCCGTCCCTGCGCCGATGGATGCAGTCCCTGCGGCTCGGGCGGTGCACCCGCTCGCCGGCGACATCGTCGAGCCGCTGCTCGGCACGACGCTCTCCCCGACGATGATCGCGGCCTCGGAGAAGCGCAACGTGATCCCGAATCGCTGTGAGATCATCGTCGACTGCCGGATCCTTCCGGGTCACACCCGGGACGAGGTCGAGACCAAGGTCGCCGACCTGCTCGAAGGGGCCGAGTACGACCTCGAGTGGATCGAGGCCCACGGCGGAACGCGCTCGCCGGCCGAGTCGCGACTCTGGGACGTGGTCGAGTCGTTCGTGACGGAGCTCGAGCCCGAGGCCCAGACCGTGCCGCTGCTGCTCTCGGGCTTCACGGACAGCCACTGGGTGCGCGAGGCCTTCGGCACGGTGGCCTATGGGTTCTTCCCGATGCGGACGATGGAGGCAGAGGTGGCCGCCCGGCTGATCCACTCGGCGGACGAGCGGATCGAAATCGAAGACCTCGAGCTCGGCGTGCGCTTCCTGCGCCACGCCGCACTCGGCATCGCCTAGTGCACAGCTACCGTAATCCCATGGCCGACGAGAAGCTTCGGCTCGGCGGGATGGCGCTCGCGAACGGCGTGCTCGTGCACGGGCCCAACGCGTGGGCCTGTACGGTTCGCCTTCCGGACGGAAGCTTGAAGCAAGCTTCGGCGCTGAAGCGCTTTCGCGCCGCTCGGGTCGAGCAGCCGCTGCTCCGCGGCCCGGCCAGAGTGGGAGAGGTCTTCGTCTTGCTGCCGGAGGTGCGCAAGCGCCTCCCGGAGGCGCGCCTGCCGTTCGAGCGGCCGTCGGTGGCGGCGGCGATGGTGGCCGGGGCGGCTTTGACGCAGATCGTGAGGCGCTCATCGCTGGGTGCCGCCGCGAAGGAGCTCCTGTCGGGGCTGGCGTCGCTGGCACCGGCTGCGATCGCCCTTCGCGGTACGACGCTCGCCGCCTACCACGGGGCCGAGCACATCTCGATCGGCACGTATGAGCACGGCGAGCCGCGGGAGAAGGAGCACGAGCGTTGCGGCTCGCACCTTGTCGGCCCCCTGCTTGTGACGATGGCAGCCGGGAACTCCCTGGCGGCGAAGGCGCCCGAGCATCTCCGCGGCCCCGCCCGCCTGGCCGCCTCCGTCGGTGCACTGGCGACGTCGACCGAGATTTTCGCGTGGATGGCCCGGAACCCGGACAGCAGGCTGACGAAGCTGCTGGCCAAGCCTGGGCACGAGCTCCAGCACCGCCTCGCGACCGAGGAGCCGACACCCGAGCAGCTCGAGGTCGCGGAGACGGCGCTCGCGGAATGCCTGCGCCTCGAGGAGAAATTCAGATGAGTGTCGAGACGCGAGGTAGGCGGCTGCCGCCGGAGATCTTCGACCTCCCGGTCGAGAAGATGCGGGACGGGTACTACACCGACGAGTACTTCAACCAGACCCGCCGAGTCCTGCTCGAGGACGGCCGGCGCCCCCGGGTCGTGATGCAGGTCTTCCAGAAGAAACGAGCCGTGCTGGCGGGCATGGACGAAGCGATCGCCGTCCTCAAGGTCTGTTCCGACGACTGGGACGCCCTCACCGTGCACGCGCTCTACGACGGCGACGAGATCGCGCCGTGGGAGACGGTGATGACGATCGAAGGGGACTACACCGGCTTCGCCCATCTCGAGACGGTCTACCTGGGCGTGCTCGCGCGGCGGACGATGATCGCCACGAACGTCAAGCGGGTGGTCGAGGCCGCGAACGGAAAGCCGATCATCTTCATGCCCGCCCGGTACGACCATCACCGCGTGCAGACGGGCGACGGCTATGCGGCCTACATCGCGGGTGCCACCATCGACGTGCCGATCGGCGTGACGACCGAGGCGAATGCGTCCTGGTGGGGCGGCCGGGCGATCGGCACCGTTCCGCACTCGCTGATCAGCTCCTACGGCGGGAACACCGTGCTCGCCGCGACCAAGTTCG